>FWWL01002312.1_pt1 | contig 30223 bp, 29 predicted proteins | sample 2228331 | NCBI WGS metagenome assembly FWWL01 (sample SAMEA103939775, study PRJEB20133) | metagenome
CCCCTGGCTCGACGGCTGGACTGATGACGAATTCATAAGCTCGGATTCCGCCTAAGCCGGTCCGCGTGTCGCCGCCAGCATGCTAGTCCGTGAGCGAAAGCTTCGTGCAAGGACATGGGCTCACCCACTGTCTCACTCTCGGGTCGTCCTGTGTAAACTGACCCGTTCGGCCGAGAGGAGCCTTATCCCCAAACGTCACTTGAAGAGGCCTCGCGGCTTCGACAAGCCCTCGTTATCCCCACCCTAGCGCCTACAAAACCGCGCTTTGCGGCCGCGCGCTCTACACTCTTGTCATGCGCACCCGCATCTGCCACCTTCCGCGTCGCGCGCCCAGGGCTTTTTCAGGGGAGCGCCCATTTTTTCCCAAACAGCAAGGGCACCATGTGGGATTTTGCAGTCATCGGCGGCGGGATTGCCGGGCTCAGCGCGGGGGCGCATCTGTCCGCTCTTGGCCGGCTTGTGCTTCTCGAGGCCGAAGACACTTTGGGCTACCATGCCTCGGGCCGATCGGCGGCACTTTATGAGCCCGACTATGGCGCGCCGGCAACAGCCGCACTCGCCCGGGCAAGTCGGCCGGCCTTTGAAGCGCTCGAGGTTCTCTCACCCCGCGGGCTTATGCTTGTGGCCTGTGTCGGAGACGAGGCCAGATTTGAGGCTGAAGCGCGCGCCTTTGGGATGCAGGAACTCACCCTCGCCGAGGCGCGCGCGCGTGTACCAATCTTGAACCCAAAGACGGTTTCTCGGGTCGGCTACACCGAGGCCGCCAAGGACCTTGACACCGACCGTCTCTTGCAAGCCTACGCGCGCCAGATCCGCGCGAACGGCGGCGAGATCCGGACTAAAGCGCGGGTTGACGCCTTGGTGCGCACCGGCTCTGGATGGTTGATCAAGACCAGCAGAACCGAATGCGCCGCGCGGATCCTCGTCAATGCTGCAGGGGCTTGGGCTGATCCGGTGGCCGCGCTTGCTTCTCTGCCGCCGCTTGGCATCACGCCCTTTCGTCGTTCAATCGCCCAAATCCCCCCGCCTCCCGGACTTGACGTGCGCGCCTGGCCCATGCTCATCGGCGTTAGCGAAAGTTGGCGGCGACCAGGCCTGGGCCCCGAACACGCTGCAATGGAACGCGACGGGCACGGGCTACACCCAGCTTCCAAGCCTGCCGGCGGGCGCCTTATTGTCTCGCCCGCCGAGGAAGACCCGGTTGCGCCGCACGATGCCTTTCCGCTGGACGAGGTTCTGGCCGAAGGGCTTTATCGCTACGAGCAAGCCGTCGTGACCCCCGTGACGCGGGTTGAACGCGCCTGGGCAGGATTGCGGAGTTTTGCGCCTGACCGCACGCTGGTCTTAGGGCCAGACCCACTCGAAGCGTCCTTTTGGTGGTGTGCGGGCCAAGGCGGGCAAGGCTTTCTTTCCGCCCCAGCGGCGGGGGCGCTTTTGGCCGAAAGGGCAGGCGGCCCCCCTTCTGGTCTGCCTGCCGAGGTGATCCGCGCGCTTGCGCCGGACCGGCTGCGCGCACGGGCATGACTGAGGCAAGACGCTTTCGCAAGCGCATCCTAGCCAAAACCGGCTCCGCGCGCACGGTCATGACCGAGGGCCTAAAGAGGCTCTGGTTTCTCTCAGCCCGCCGCGCTAAGCACAAGGCGATCAACCGGCGAAACTATTCTCGGCCCGAAACCAAGGAGAAGTCCATGTCCGAACCGGTTTCCGCAGCTCAAGCTCTTGCTGAGCAGCGCGACCGCAGCCGCGCGCTTGCCAAAGCCATCCCTGAAGCCATGACCGCCTTTGTCCAGCTTGGCAAAGCCGCAAAAACACCGCGGGCGCTTGGCGAGAAGGAAAAGGAATTTATCGCCCTTGGCATTGCACTCGCCGTTGGCTGTGAAGATTGCATTGTGTTTCACCTCGATGCGTTGAAAAAGCTTGCCGCCAGAAGGGAAGAGATTGCCGACGTGCTCGCCATGGCGGTGCAGATGGGCGGGGGACCTGCGCTTATGTATGCGGGCCGCGCGCTCGCCCTGTGGGACGAGATGACAAAAGCCTGACGGGGCACAAACCAGAAAAATGCCGCACCGCCAGGGGCTCGGCCGCGGTTTAACCGCCCTGCCGACGCGGCCGCGCGTTGCCGCTGAACCATGCCTGCGCACGGGCCGCCCCGTGAGCCGGCGCGAAGCCAAAGCGCTCTTCAAGGCCGCAGACGCCGATGAAGCCTTTCCCGCGCGCGAGCAAAGCTGATGCGCCACGCCCCCCGGCAAGAGGGCGGGTCGTGCGCGTCCACGAACAGGGGCAGACCCTCAGCACAGCAGAATATTCGCCCTGCCTCGGCTGGCGGTATAGCCTGACACGGGTTTGGGACCCGGATGCGCCGCGGATCACCTTTGTGATGCTCAACCCCTCGACCGCAACCGAGCGTCAAAACGACCCCACGGTCGCGCGCTGCGAGCGGCGCGCCCGCCGACTTGGGTTTGGCGGCTATCGGGTTTGCAACATCTTTGCCTTCCGCGCGACCGATCCGCGCGCCTTGCAAAAAGTTGCTGATCCGATTGGCCCCGAGAATGATGCAGCCATCCTTGAGGGCGCGCTTTGGTCACGGCGCGTTGTCTGCGCTTGGGGAGCGCATGGGCAATACCTTGGCCGCGGCGGCATCGTCCGCGCGATGCTGGTCGCGCAGGGGGTCAAGATGTTTCATCTTGGCCTTGCCGCGTGTGGTGAGCCAAGGCATCCGCTCTACGTGAGCTATAATGTCCCGCTGATGCCTTGGGGCTGACGCTTTCTGCTAAGCGGGAAGACGGCACAAAGAAACCTCCCTCTGCCGCACGCGTTGGGCAGCGGTGGGCGGCCAGCCGTCCCGCGGTCAAGGCGTGACAGCCATCTTTCGCGCGATTTCCGATCGGCGGCTTGCCGGCACCCGCCGAGGGGCGGCCAAGGACGGCAAGCGCGCGGATCAAGCCGAGAAACAACACCAGCTGAGGCAGGGCCCGATCAACCAGACGCGCCCATCAACCGCGCCCGGGGCAGGGACAACCTTTTGGCAAAGGCGTTCTAGGGCGCGCTCACCGGTCTCAAAACTCAAGCTTCGACGAAAGAATCCCGGTGTTGAACCCCGCCTTGCGCAATTCGCCAAACAGACGCTGATGCTCAATCTTAGGGCAGCGGTTTTGCACAAAAGCAAGCCCGCGCGATTCGGCAAGCGCGCGCGCCGGCTCAGATTCGATCCCAAGCTGTAGCCAAATCGTGCGCAGATTGGGCAAATGCGCGATGGCTTCGGAAACAACTTGCGGCGCTTGCTCAGCTCTGCGGAAAATGTCCACCATGTCGGTCTCGGGCGGGCACTCGGTCAACGAGGCCCGCGCCGTTTCTCCAAACAGCTCTTGCCCGGCGATGCTCGGATTGACCGGGATCACCCGATAGCCCCTCTGCCACAAATAGCGGCCGACAAAATAACTTGGACGCAGCGGATCGGCCGAAAGCCCCACCACCGCGATCACGCGGGTGGAGGCAAGGATCCGGCGCAGGGCGGCGTCATCAAGTCTTGACATAGATATATTTTACCGCCGGTGCGTCCTGGCCGGCAAGGGGGAGAAACAGCCACTAGGGAAAGGGCTCGACTCCTCTGTCGATGATCGAAAAAGAGCACCCCAAACTGCCCAGAAAGCCCATGCGCTGGCCCCTGCGCCGACGCGCGTGCCTGTGACCGGCGGCCAAACCCACGCGCTGAAAGCCGCTCGTGAAATGAAAAACGCCCAAGCCAAAGCCTGGGCGCAGTTTGGAACGAGGGACAGTGGAAGACACGCGAGGGAGAGCTCGCCGCGTCAATTTGTGATATGGCCTCCTTGCCCCAACCTGACTAGGGCCTGTCGCGGCAATGTGATTTCGTCAAGCCGCCTTCCGGCGAACGCGAAGCCGTGAGGGCAACACATGTCGGCTAACGCTGCTGACGCGTTGCGGCATATAACCCGACCGCGGCTGCATTTGACACGTTGAGCGAGCCAAAGCTCCCCGCGGGCGCAATACAAGCCAGCCGATCACAGAGCGCGCGCGTTTTTTCTCTAAGCCCCTCACCCTCAGCCCCAAGCACAAGGCCAAGGGGCTGATCCCACGTCGCGGCAAGCCCGGCCTCGAGCGGTTCTGGGGCCGCCCCATCAAGCCCGATCAGGACATAGCCAAGCGCGCGCAGACGCTCCATCGCTTGCGCAAGGTTCGGCACCCGGAGATAGGGCTGGCGCTCCAAGGCCCCCGAAGCCGCCTTCGCAAGCGCGCCGCTTTCTGGTGCCGCGTGCCTCAGCGGGGCCACAACCGCCTTGGCCCCAAAGAAAGCGGCCGAGCGCAAGATGGCCCCGGCATTGTGCGGGTCGGTCACGCGGTCAAGAAGCACGACCACGGGTCGAGGGCCTGGCTTTGGGTCGCAAATGTCCTCAAGCGTGCCCCACTCAAGCGGCAAAACTTCAAGCGCAGCGCCTTGGTGCACGGAATTTGGGTCAAGCGGTGCCGGAAAGTGGCGTGGATCGGCAAGCTCAGGTGTCATGCCTGCGGCCGCGATCGCGTCCTTGAGCCGTGCGGCGGCGTTTGGCGTCACAATCAAGCGCAGGCGCTTGCGGTTTGGATTAACCAGCGCATCGCGCACCGCATGCAGCCCAAACAGCCACACCGTGCGCTTTTCTTCGCGCTTGCGCATGCGCTCTTTTTCAACTACCCAGGCGGGTTTCAGAGCAGACATCGTTTCCTTTGCTCTTCATCGGACGGGGACGACCAGACCCGCCGTCGGCTTGAGGCGCAGCCTTAGGCCAGAAGGCGCGCAAATAACAGTGTCAAATTGCGCCGCTTCTGCCCTCTTGCCTGCCGAACGCGCCTTGCGCGAGGCGCAATCCTCCGCGTCTAGCCTTGCCGAAAGCGCAAAGCATAAAGAAGCGCCAGCGCAAGCCCAATCAACAGGCCTAAGCCCCCTGCCCAAAGGATTCGCCGACCCCGGCGCTCCCGGGGGCTTTCGATGTAGGGAATCGTGACCACCGGCCGCATGCCAAAGGCCCGCTCGACCATCGGAGCCGTCCGCAAAACGGGGCGGAACCACTCGAGGCTTACCGCAACGACAAACCCCAAGCCCAAGCCCACCATCGCCGCGAGTGCAACGATCGACCTTCGGCTCCGCGAGACCGGAAAGTCAGGGGGAAGCGCGCGTTCGAGCAGCACAAAGCGGTCTGCCTGATCATCCGTCTCAAGGCGCGCAGCCAGTTCCGCCTCGCGCCGGCGCTCAGCAACCGCGGCAAGTTCGTTGCGCACTTGCTCCAAGCGGCGAAGATATTGGGCAAGTGTATAGTCAACCTCGGCTGCGCGTTGAAAATGGGCGCGGATCGCTTCCATCCGCTCCTCTAAGGCGCGAATTTCCTCGCGCCGCTGAAGGATCAGATCGTCAAGCTGGTTGATCCGTCGTTGCACGATGAGGCGGCCCGCCTCGGGCTCAAGCGTTGCGCGCTCGGCCTCCGCTTGGGCAAGCGCACGCTCGGCGGCAAAACGCGCCTCTGCAAGCTGCGCCATCTCGTCGCGTTGCAAGGCGAGCGCAGGCTCGAGAAAAGCCTCGTGTTCGGCGCGGAAGGCGGCAATGTCATGTTCAAGGGCACGCAACTCTGCTTCGATGCGGGCTTCCTCTTCGGCAAAAAAGCGCAGCGCAGCCTGAGTTCGGGCGCGCCGCTCTTCGGCATTTTCGCGCACGATTTCCTCTGCCAGGTCATTGGCAAGCCTGGCCGCAATCTCAGGCGATCGCGCCGAGGCTGAGACAATGATGGCTGCAATTGAGCCATCAGGGGTAAAACCGGCCTGGGCTCCCGCAATCGCCTCAATCGTGATCGACCGCCGCATCAGATTGAGCTTTTCGGTCGTGGTCAGCGACAGCCCTTCAAACAGATGATAACGTTCGGCAAGCGCAAGGAGATAGTCGCGCGCCATGATCCGCTGTTCAATCGCTTGCACCCTCCGCGTCAAGCTTTGCGCGCCTGGCCCCGCACGCGGATCAATGACCGGGTTCAGAACCTGGATCACGGCGCTTGCCCGGTAGGCGCGCGGCACCGAAAGTGCATAAAAAACCCCGGCCACGGTGACCACAAAGGCCACAAGCGCAATCAACCCCGCACGCCGGCGCAGAAACGACAGCACCTCTGCCGGGCTTTGAATGGGCACGAAGGTCATCTGCGCTCCGTCATGTGACATCCTCGGCCAAAGGCTTGTCTTCGGCCTTGTTCAAAATGAGTCCCAAAAGCGGCACTTGACCTTCCAGCTTTTTCTCACAGGCGCTCAAGCTGCGTGCAGTGGAACGGGTTCCATCGGCCACAAGAAGAACGCAGTCTACAAAAGCGAGTGCGGCAACACCTGCCGGATCATCCAAAAGGGGCGGCAAGTCGAACAGGATAAGATCAGGGGAAAGACGCTCGAACAGGGTGTTCAAAGCAACCGCTGCTTCTGGCGATTGGGCAACGTCAACGGCCGCTGCGGTTGGGCTCCCATTGGGGAGAAGCGCAAGCGCCGACCCCACACGCCCCACCGTTGAGATCGGCACTTGCCCCTCGTGCAACCCCACGCTGAGCGGTGGAAAGCCGCTCAAGCCCAGATAGCGATGGAGCGTCGGGCGCGCCAAGTCAAAATCGACCACGAGCGTGTGCACATGCGCGAGCCGGGCAATGGAAGCGGCAAGCCCCAGCGTAACAAAGCTTGCTCCCGAACCGCGCGTCGGTGCGATAATGCCAAGCCGCCGCCAATTGCGTGCGCCCATCGCACGCAATTGCGCTGTGCGGAGCTCATCAAACGCTTTGCCGGCGGTGCTTTCGCGGTCAATCGATGGCAGAAGGCTCCGGGCGGCAACGAGGGCCTCAAGCCGCTCGCCAAGGGGTTTTAGGCTCTGCCAAAGGACCGCGGCCGCAGAGCGTTGGGCCGCGCTTCGGGGGGGAAAGCCCAAGGTCGCTTCCGGCGCGGTGCGAAAATTTGGCGTCACGCGCCCTTGTAAGAGCGGCGCATGGCGCATGACACGCGGCGCGGCTTGGCGCGCCCGTTCGGCCGCCGCTGTCTCGGCTCGGGATGCTGTGGCTTGATCCTCTGCTTGAGGTCCAAGACCAAGCTGTTCTTCGAGAATACGCGTATTGACCATCAGCAACCCCTCACAACCAAGCCCGCGAGCGCCTGTTCAGAGCAAACGGTAACGCTGCGCCCGAGAAAAAACGATAAAAAGCGCGTGGGCGTGGGTCTGAGCACTCAAAGCCCATGGCCAGACACCCCCGAAGCCCATGCAGCCCCCTGGGGCTCTTGCACGAGGCTTGCCCCCATCGCCGCCAAGGCCGGCCCATGCAGAAGCCACGCCAGAGCCACAAGCACCCCAATCACCGCAAAGGCGACCAGATCATGCAACCCGTCCCAGGCGCTATGCCGGCGGGCAAGCCAGACTTGGGCCGGATACCCAACAAGCCACGCAAGCGCGAGCGCCAAAGCCGCACCCGCCACGGCCACCTTCGGCACAAAATGCAAAAGACAAATGACGAGCGCCCCAGCCCGCAGCGCATTGACCACAAAAAACCCGCGCGAATCCCCCGCGGCCAGCGCCGCGCGATCATAGCCAAGCGTGACCACCTGCGGCAAAAGCGCAAGCCCCAGCAAAACCACAATCACCCCAGCCTCAGCATAACGGAAATCGTAGAGCAGGCCCACAATCTGCGGCCCGGCCAAAATAAAAGGCGCCATCGCGGCAATGAGCACCCCGGTCAAAGCCGCGCGGATGCGCCTCAGACGCAGAAAATTCTCCTTCGACTCCCCGGGCGGGCTTGTCCGATAAACCGGGATCATCAGCCGCACCACCAAGGTTGTGCCCAGCATCACCGGAAAGCCAGCCAAAAACGAACCGATGTTATAAAGCCCAAGCGCGCCCATGCTGACATAACGGGCAAGTACAAGCTTATCGGCCTGCATCATCACAAAGCCCGCGATGGTGGAAAAAAACACCCAAACGCCGAAGTGGATGAGCGCCCAGGCCGCGGATGGTTCGATCCGGAAGCGGTTCGGGGGCCCGGGCAAAAGGATCCAGGCAAGTGCGCTGCGGGCCGCGGCTTGCACGATGCTACCCAACACCAAGGCCCAAATCGAGGGTGCAACGGCCGCGAACAACACCATCGCGACAAGTGCCACGGCCTGACCGGCAAGCTCGATGCTCGTCATGAGGCCAAGCGTGAGGTGCCGTTCGGCGCGGTCGATCCGGGTTGGCGCGAGCGCACCGATCGGCAAAGCCAAAGCCGCAACCGGAATCACCTGCGCCAAGAGCGGCTCTTCGTAAAACGCGGCCATTGGACGCGCGGCAAGGCACGCGAGGAGAAACAAAATCGCCCCGCGGATGACAGTGAGCGACCAGGCCGTGTCTAAAAAGACCGGATCATCCCCCCGTGGGCTTCCCTGAATGGCCGGGCTGATCCCGAGGTCAGAAAGCATCTGCAGGCCAAAGAGCAAAACCGAAACCAGCGCCATGATCCCGAAGGCTTCGGGAAAAAGCAGCCGCGCCAAAATCAGATTGCCCAAAAGCCTGAGTGCCTGCGCGCCCCCAAAGCCCAAAAGCGTAAAAAGCGATCCGCGCAAGACGCGCCCCGTCAACCCCTGCGGCGTGAGCGGAGCAAGTTCAAGCATCACCGGCGGCTTTTGCCTTGAGGTTTCACTCATAAAAGCCGCATTGCCATGCGGTCACGGCATTTGTAAGGCAAAAAAGTCGCTGTGTTCGCAAATTTCGTGCGAGAATGCGCCGCATTCATTGCGAAAGTGCGTCGTAGGGGCTTGGCGGTTGGCTCAGGTTCTTTTCACCCGCTGTCTCGGCATTGCGCGTGGAAGAAAGCTTTGCCGCTCATCCCTGAACGCGCGCTTGTGCAAAATGGCCGTGCGACTGAGCTGCGCTCAGGGTTTGCCGAGCAGACCTTTGGCGCGCCACGGCGGTGGTGGGCGAGCGCGGGGTTTGCGGGCAAGAGAGCAAAACTGAATTTGCGATGCGGATTGCTTATATTCTCAACACCTATCCCGCGCCATCGCAAAGCTTCATTCGGCGCGAAATTCGCGCACTTGAGGCACAAGGCATCTGCATTTTTCGCATTGCGATGCGCCCGTGGGAGGGGCCTTTGGTGGACCCAGCCGATCAGGCGGAAGCAGAGGCGACATTTTATGTCACCCGTGCGGGCCTTGGCGCCGTTCTTCAAGCGGTGCTCAAAGCCTTTGTTCGGGCGCCTCGCGGGATGTTGGCAGCGCTCTCTGACGCCATCCGACTTGCACGGGGCTCTGAAACCGGCCTCCTTTGGCATCTCATCTATTGGGTTGAGGCCGCAGTCGTGGCAGCACGGGTGAACAACTTGGGGGCCATGCATATGCACGCCCATTTCGGCACCAACGCCGCCACGGTGGCCATGCTGGCAAAGCGCATCGGGGGAAAGCCATTTAGCTTTACCGTCCACGGGCCTGAAGAATTTGACAAAGTGCTGTCACTTGCGCTGCCCCAAAAGCTTGCACGGGCGGATTTTGCGGTGGCAATCTCGCATTTTGGGCTTGCGCAATTGCGCCGCCACCTCGACCCAGAGCAATGGCCAAAGTTGCATGTGGTGCGCTGTGGAATCAACCAAGAGGCCTTTTCCAGCCCTACGCCTCTGCCCGCGGGGCGGCCATTGCGGCTCTTGGCCATTGGCCGGCTTGCCGAGCAGAAGGGCTATTTGACCCTGATTGAGGCACTCACTGCGCTGCGCAAGCGGGGGGTCGAGGTCACGCTGACGGTGTGCGGCGATGGTCCCCTGCGGCCGCTTTTAGAGAGGGCAATTGCCGCAGGTGGGCTGAGCGGGCAGGTTGCGCTTCTCGGTTGGTGCTCTGAAGCCAAAGTCCAGGCTGAGCTCGCCCGTGCGCAGGCCTTGGTTTTGCCCTCTTATGCCGAGGGTTTGCCGGTTGTGGCGATGGAGGCCATGGCGGCTGCGCGCCCAGTCATTGCAACGTGGGTTGCGGGAATTCCAGAGCTTGTTCAGCCAGGTGAGACGGGGTGGCTTGTCCCGCCGGCTGATCCTCGGGCTTTGGCCGAGGCCATTGCCGAGGCCGCGGAGAGCCCACACGCCCGGCTTGCAGAAATGGGTGAGCGCGGGCGCGCGCGGGTTCTTGCCCTGCATTCGATTGAGACCTCCGCCGCCTTGCTCGTCCGCCTTTTCGCTCAGCGTCCGCGCGCCCATTCCCGTTGACGGCGCATCGCGATCCGGGCTGCACCGCGCACCGCCGCATAAACCGCAAACCCAACCGGGTCTGCAAAAGCTTGCTGCAAAAGCCAGCCAAGCGTTGGGCGGTGCGTCTCGTCGTTGGCCAGAAGCTCGGGATATTGAGCCGCAAGTTCGGCCACGCCGCGGTCTTGCCGGCGCCTCACACGCACAAGCGCCCGAAACCCCTCGACAAGCGGCCAACGGTATGTCTCGGGCAGGCGGATCCGCTCGTCAGGGCGAAAGAGTAAACGAACAAACAGATCATCGGCGATGACCGGAGGAAACGCGCCCCAGCGTGCGCGCCCTGCAGCATTGACTGCGTAAAGCCCAAAAGCTGGACATCCCGTCGCAAAAAACGGCAATCTCATCCAAAAGCGCCCGTAGGCGCGGCTCACCGCGCTTTTGGCCGGCTGAAGAACCGGTGTGCCCGAGGCAAGCGTTGGCTCGGCGCAGGCAAGCGCCTTAGCAAGCGCAGGCAAAAGCTGAGGGGAAACCTCAACATCGGCGTCAAGATAAACCCGCGTAGCATAGCGTGCGCGCCCATCGCCCGTGTTGAGCGCACAAGGCTTACCCCGCGCTTCCGTTTCCACAACATCAAGCGTAAAGCCCGCTCCCGCCAAGGCCTTGGCCCGCCCCGCCGCGCGCGCTGCGGTGTCATCGGTGCACCCATTTGCAACGACGATCACCTCACCCTGCACGCCCGTTGACGCGCTAATCGCGTCAAGGCAGGCTTCGATGAAGCTTGCTTCGTTCATCGCCGGGATGATGATGGAAAGCGCAGGCAACTCTTGCCCTGCCGAAGGGCGTTTCTCCCGCTCTGCGTTTACGCCCGATGCCGGTGTCCCCGCCCTCATGGTTCGACCTGCCCAGGAAGAGCTTGCTGCGCGGGCTCTGTTGCCGCGATCAGCGCGCGCCAGCGCGGATTGTCATCGTCCAGGTGCCGAAGCGCTCCCCACGCGCCCCAAACCGTCGGCGCCCCGATCAGGACGTAGTGGTTGAAGGGGGCAGGTGTCAGACGCCGCCAACCGGCGATGAGGGCGCGATAAGCATCCGCGATCGCTTCAGAATAGTTGAGCGCCGTGAAAAAGGCGACAAGCTCCGTCTCCGCATGCTGCGCGGGGGTTGCGACCACATGCGTGCCGCCTTCATACATGACAAGCGCAAGCCCCCGCCGCGCGGCTGCTTCAGCGTGATAGGGGAGCACAACCTCAAGAAGATGCCGGACGCTCCCCTGAGGCCGGCCCGAATGGCGCCCATCGAGAAGCTCCTCGCCCGCGCGTGCGATGGCTCGGTCGAACCGATGCGTCGCAACGAAAGCCTCAAAGGCGCGGCCGGTAAGGCCTTGTCGATGCGCCTCCGCCTCAGCGGCCTCGCGCGATTCGGCAAGCCAGCGGCTGAGCATGGGCTGACGATCTTCTCCATTCAGTTCGGCATTGAAATATCCCGTCACCGCATAGGCATCGAAACTTTGCCACGGGGGAACGTGGCTTGGGTCTTCGGCAAGAAACAGCGGTGCTTCGAGCATGTCCTCTTCAAGCCCAAGCCAGCCCGTTTGCGTTGCAATGACGCGCACAAGCCGGTTTGGTTCGTCCGCAAACACCTCAGACCAAATCGCCATCACTTCCGCCGCGCGAACGGCGTAAAATTGGGTCCAGGCCCATTGCCTGCCCCATCGCGCTCGCGCCGCTTGTTCGGCCCAAGCGGCTTGCGCAAAGGAAAAATTCCACACCTCATTTGAATACTCGACCCAAACCCGAAGGGCGGGGTCAAGCGCGCTTTTTACCATCTCGGCAAAGCGCCGCACAAAATCGTCATCGGCGAGATGAGGCAGCGTAAACCACGGCTCTGCACCCGTCTCGTTGGCAAGCCGCAGCATGATCTCAAGCGGCACCCCACGCCGTTCCCAGCTGTAATCGGTCAGCTGCGGCCGGTCTTCCCAATGCGCGAGGGTGCTGTTGTTGGTTTGCATCCAGTCCATAAAGCGCAGCTGCGCGGCATCGCCGATCTTGGCCAGAAAATCAGGGCGAAAGACCGCGCCAGTGGCAAAGGCGGCACGATGCACCTCCTGCACCAGCGTGAGGTTGCGGATCGGGCCACGGAAAATATCGATGAGAATCGCCCCGGTCCCGGGCACAAATTCGAAGCGCGCTTCGTTCTGCCCCTGCCGCAGGTTGCGTATTCCCCCCCGAAAACGGATCTGCCCCGTCCCCTCCCAGCGCGCCACCCAAAAGCCGGCAAGGCTTGTCGCCTCAGGCGGAATTTCGGCGAGCACCATGGTTGAAATATGGGTGAGCTCGGGCGGGACAAAGCGGATCCAGCCGTCTTCGTCGAGCGCGCCGGCTTCAGCAAGCTCGGCCTCGCCCCAGCCGCCCCACCGCCCCGGAAGATGGCCCACCCAAGGCTGTGCCTGGCGGATGACGTCCAAAAAGGGCACTTGTGTTGACCAATAGCTGACAGGCCCAAGGTTCCACGACAAGGCGCGCCGCTGAGGCGGGGGGGCAACGTCGATCGGGCGCAAAGGTTCGGCTCCGCGATTACGGGCTGAGGCCGGCTCGTGCGCCGCGGCCTTTGCCAAACCTGGCGCAGGGGCTGGTTCGCTCCCGTGGTTGGTCGAAAAGGGCGCAGGCACAACACCCGGCGTCAAAGGATCTGCCGGCCTCTGCGGAGGGGCAAATTGAACCCCTTGTGCCAGGGTCTCTGCTCCGCCTGGGTATCGCCCCGGCCCCTTGGCCAAAAGCCCAAGCTCGGCAACCATAAAGCCAAGCCCAAGCGCCAGCGCCAACGTGCCCAAAACCGTCAACACAAGACCCCGCCAGAGGCTCATGATCCGATCCCCGTTAGCGGATGGTGCCGCACAACCTCCCACACCAACCGTTGTAGGAATTGGGCAACGGCCGCGGGCACAGGTTCGGCCGGGCTTCCATCGGCCCGGTGGAGCGCATAGGGCAAGCCTTCAGGCGAGCGATGGTAAAGAACGGCAAAATGGACAAGGGCAACAAGATAGTTGCCCCAGTCGTTGAAATGGATGGTGTCGAGGCTGCCGTCTTCACGGCGGAGGAACAAATCTTCGATGCGCCTAAGGCCTTCTGGGCCCTGCTTGGCTGCAAGGATCCGCGTGAGCTCGGCCAAGACATCGGCCACCGGCACAGCATGCAGCGGACCAAGCGCGGGCAGCGCCCAAACGGGCGCAAGAAGATAAGGCTGCCAAAGTGCTTCTGGGTCACGCTCAAGCCGCGCAAGCCAGCCTTCAGGATGGGCCAGATCATGCCAGGTGATGTAAAGGTAAACCCGAGTCTCAGGGCGCGCTTTGCGCGCTGCTTCGACCCACAAGGGCATATAGCGGCTGCTGTCGTGCCAACGGATCGCATCGCGCAATTCGACCATCTCGGTGAGGATCACAGCATCATACGCCCCGCTTGCCAAGGCAGCCCGGGCCGGACGAAAGCGCGGGTGCGCATTTTCCTCCGCAAAGCCGGGAATGGTCAGATCAGGTTCCCAATGGTGGCGTAACGATGCCCCCCAGCCAAGCTGACTCTCATGAAAATGCTCGGCAAAGCCCGCAGCGTGAGCGAGCTGCTCGAGCATGGCGGGCATGTCGCGGCCAACAAGGCTGTGGCCCAGGTGAAAAACGGCGAGCCCGCGCTTGGGCTTGGCAAGAGGGGGGGCGACGGGCGCCGCCAAAATTGGCGGCGGCATCGGTTTTTGCCCGCGCCAAAAAGAGATTACAGCCATTCCGCCCACAACCGCCAACAGCACGGCCGCCGTCAAAGCCGCGAGGCAAATTTTTCGAGCTTTTTGAGACCTTGGCACCACCATCATGACTGAGTTCATAGCCGAAATCGACTGGCACGCGGATGGACAACGCGCAAAATACAGGCTGATGTAACAAATCTTTTTCCAATGCCCTTGCAACCTTAATCGTGCACGCTCAGTCATATGCCTGTGCTTGTGATCTTATCGCCCGCGCCTGTACAGTCAGCGCCGGGCGGTGACCTTTGGCTTGATCCCCGCTTTGTCGACGGCATGTCCCTGCACAGTCAGTTCTGGCCGGGTCGGGTTTATTGCGTGCTTTGGCACGGTGAGCGTTTGGGGCCAGAGGCGCGGCGCTATTCGGTTGATGCGCTTGGGTTTAAGCCCGTGTTTTTGCCCAGGGGGGCGAATGTCCCTGATTCGGTTCTCGATGAAGCAACCCTTGTTTATGCCTCTCTTGAGGATCCGCGCCATTTGGCTTTGGTCAAGGCGATGCGGGGGCGGATTGGCAGGCTTGTCTTTTTGCTTGGCCAATCTGCTTTAGAGCGGCTTAGGCTTGCCCTGGCTCAAGGGCAAAAGCGCAGCGGGCTCCGGCGTTTTGGGCCGGTGCTTTGGGCGCTTGGCTATGAGCGTGCCCTGCGCCAAGCGCTGCGTGAGGCCGATGGTGTTCATCTCAACGGGGCCGCCGCAGCTTCGGCCTATGCCCGGCTCAATCCGAACACGCTCATGTTTTTCGACAATCGCCTGCGTCGGAATGCTTTGGCCAGCGCTGAGGAACAAGACGCACGGGCCGCACGGCTTGCCGCAGGAGCTCGCTTGCAGCTTGCTGCTTTGGTTTCGCCTGAGACAGGCAGCGGGGCGGAAGACCTCGTGGCCATTGCGCATCTTGCGCGCAATCTCGACGTCTCGTTCCGCATGGACATTTTCGCGTCAGAGCCACTTTTGGCTGCGTTGCAGCGGAGGATCACTGTCCTGGGGCTTTCGGCATGCGTGCGGGTTTTACAGCCTGGAGATTTTGATGCGGTCTTCTCACCCTATCTGCGAAAAATGGTAGACCTTGTTTTGATGCCAAGCCGGCTTCCGCAGGGCCCGGACGCTTATCTTGAGGCGATGGGCTCAGGGGTACCCGTGCTTGGCTACACGACCCCGGGCTGGCGACGGCTTGCCAGCGCCTCAGGTGGGGGCTGGGCGGTCGCAGCGCGCCCGTCGGCCATGGCGCGGGCCCTAAAAGAGCTGGCTCAAAACCGGGCGGCGTTGATTGCGGCCTCAGCGCGAGGGCGCGCTTTTGCCGAGAGGCACGTTTTTGAAACGGTCTTTGCCCGGCGCATGCACCATTTGCGCACCGTGGCCGGGCTTGAGCTGTCACAAACCGAGGCCTTTTGAGAAGCGCCCTTCGGCGCTGCCCTTCTCCGGCAGTGCAGACGCCTTTCCCATGCATCCTTTGCAATGCGCGTTGTCATCTTTGCGCAGTTTAATGCAAAAAATATGTGACAAACGTCCTTCGCCGTGGTCAAATGAAGGTGGCCTAGTGCAGGAGGTGAACATGTCGCTCGCTTCGCATCTTCAGGAGTTGCGGCGCAAGCATCAGGAGCTTGAAAAGCAGGTCGAAGAGGCAAGCCGCGCGCCCTCGGTCGATCCGCTTGTGATCGCTGAGCTGAAGAAGCAGAAGCTGCGGCTTAAGGACGAGATCATGCGGCTTTCTTCGGGTCGCTAACCGCGTCGGCTGACCCGCGCGCAAGCGCTGCTCCTGCTGCAATCATTGCTGCGGCAAGCAACAGTGTTTGTGTTGCCTCAGCAAGCCCAAGCGCGACCAGGGCAAGCGTGGAAAGAACCGGCGCCGCATAGGCGGCGGTTGCAATAAGGCGGATGTCGCCCCAACGCATGCCAAGGTCCCAGGCAACAAAGGCCAAACCGACCGGGCCTAGGCCCAACGCAACGAGGGCGCCCCAGGCAAGGCAGCCCTCTGGAAGCGCCGGGGTTTCCAAAGCCAAATGGGCAGCGAAGGCGAAAAGGGCGGTGCACAAACAGGCAAGTGGCACAGCGCTTGGCGGCGTGTGCAAAAGTTGCCGTGTGCCAAGGGAGTAAACCGCCCAGACAACTGCCGCCGCTAAGGCAAGCAAATGGCCAAACTCCGGCTCTGACCCGCTCTCGATTCGCCCCGCAAAGACCAGGGCTGCCCCGCAAGCGGCGAGTGCCACGCCAAACAGATGCCTGCGACGCAGGCGCTCGCCTGTCACCGCGCCAGATCCAAGCACGATCAGCAGCGGCCAAAAATAGGCAATCAGATTTGCCTCTGCGGGTGGGGCCAAGCGGAGTGCGCCGAAATAAAGAAGGTGATACCCGGCAAGCCCCGCCGTTATAAACATGAGCGCGCGCCCAGAGGGCCGGGCAAGCCGCCGCGCACGCTCTTCGCGTCGCAAACGGTTTTGCAGCACCGAGAGGCGGGCAAACCAAAACAGCCCCGCCACCCCGCCGAGCGCAAAGCTTGCCGCGGTGAGCAAGAAAGGCGGCATGGGCGCGGTCAAAACGGTCAAGGGCGCAAGGCCCGCCCACATGGCCACCGCCGCGAGGCCCAAGAGCGTGCCGCGCAGGCGGGGCTCAGAAGCAGCCGACATGCGCGGTTGCCCTCATCCGAAGCATCTTTCGCTGCCCAGGCGGCCTTGCGCCCGGCGATCGTCAACGCCGAGGGCAGGCGCTCTTTTAGGCAAAATATTGTCCGCCATTGGCACTAATCGTCGCGCCGTTGATGAATTCGGCCTCGTCGGCGACCAAAAACAGCACACAGCGTGCGATCTCTTCTGGCCTGCCAAGCCGCCCGGCCGGAATCTGGGCGATGATCTGCTCGCGCACTTTCTCGGGCACGGCCATAACCATGTCGGTTGCAATATAGCCGGGGCACACGGCATTGGCCGTGATCCCAAAGCGCGCGCCTTCCTGCGCAAGCGAGCGGACGATGCCAAGGTCTCCAGCCTTTGTTGCGGCGTAATTCACCTGCCCAAACTGCCCTTTCTGACCATTGATGGACGACATCACCACAACCCGGCCAAATTTGCGCTCACGCATGCCGGGCCAAACGGGATGGATGGTGTTGAACACCCCGGTCAGGTTGGTGTCGATGACCTCTTTCCACTGCTCGAAGGTCATCTTGTGGAAGGGGGCGTCGCGGGTGATGCCGGCATTGGCAATCACAATTTCAATTGGGCCGAGATCGGCTTCGACCTTGGCAATGCCGGCGCGGCTTTGGTCATAATCCGCGACATTCCATTTATAGACCGGAATGCCTGTTTCGGCGGCAAAAGCCTGCGCTGCACCATCATTGCCGGCATAGTTAGCGGCCACGCGATAGCCTGCCTCTTTGAGCGCCTTTGAAATGGCAGCGCCGATCCCGCGCGTTCCCCCAGTAACCAAAGCAACTCGGCCCATTGCTCCCTCTCCTCTTTCGATCCAGCTGCGCAAGGAAACTACTCATATCGAAAGGCGCGCGCAATCTTATTTCTCGCGCTGCGAGGTTCACATGAGACGGTTGCGCATCAGAAGCGAGATGGGAAAATCTGCCCGCGCCCCTTTCTTCGTCTGCCATTTCAGAATGGCCGCGAAAGCCTTTTGAGCCTGGGGTCTGCACTGAAGGCGCTTGCCGCGCTCAGGCGCGCTCGACGCACATGGCCACGCCCATTCCGCCGCCGATGCAGAGCGTTGCAAGCCCGCGTTTGGCCTCGCGACGTTTCATCTCGTGCAGAAGGGTAACCAGAATGCGCGCGCCTGAGGCACCAATTGGATGGCCAAGCGCGATTGCCCCGCCGTTCACGTTTACCTTTTCTCGATCCCAGCCCATGTCTTTGTTGACCGCGCAGGCCTGGGCCGCGAAGGCTTCATTGGCCTCAATGAGATCGAGGTCGTCGATCGTCCAGCCTGCTTTGGCCAAAGCTTTGCGGCTTGCATGCACGGGCCCCATGCCCATGATCGCCGGGTCAAGCCCAGCGGTGGCATAGGAGACAATGCGGGCAAGCGGCTCAAGCCCACGCCGGCTTGCTTCGGCCTCAGACATCAACAGCACCGCGGCCGCGCCATCATTGATACCGCTTGCGTTGCCTGCGGTCACGGTGCCATCTTTGGTGAAGGCGGGGCGCAATTTCGCCAAAGCGTCAAGCGTGGTGTCGTGGCGGATATATTCATCGGCATCAACAACCACGTCGCCCTTGCGGGTTTTGACGGTGACCGGAACAATTTCCTCCTTGAATTTGCCGGCCGTTTGCGCAGCAGAGGCCTTCTGTTGGCTGGCAAGCGCGAAGGCATCTTGCTCAGCGCGGCTGATCTGCCAGCGCTCGGCCACGTTTTCGGCCGTCTGGCCCATGTGATAGCCGTTGAAGGCGTCCCACAGACCGTCTTTGATCATCGAATCGATCAAGGTCAGATCCCCCATCCGGGCGCCGGCGCGCAAGTGGGCAACATGGGGGGCAAGGCTCATGTTCTCTTGCCCGCCGGCAATCACAATCTCGGCATCCCCGAGCATGATATGCTGTGCGGCAAGCGCCACCGCCCTAAGCCCTGAGCCACAGACCTGATTGATTCCCCACGCCGCTGCCGCCTGAGGCAGGCCGGCTTTGATATGGGCCTGACGGGCAGGATTTTGCCCCTGACCGGCCGTCAGAACCTGACCCAGGATTGTTTCCGAAACCTCCTCAGGGGCAATGCCGGCGCGCGCGATAACAGCTTTCAGCACCTCGGCCCCAAGGTCATGGGCGGGCGTATTTGCGAAGGCGCCATTGAACGCACCAATGGCGGTCCGGGCGGCTGCAACAATCACGACGTTGGTCATGGCAATGATCCCTCTGCACCATTTCCCTTTTCCCCCGCGCGGCGTTGCATTGGCGAAACGGGCCGCGCGGGCTTCAGGAGCCGAAGATGCTGAGGTCTTAAGCCGAGATCATCGCTAAATCAACGTGCCCTATGAGCGCGAAAGACGCGATAGAAAAGCCGGCCAAACGCCAACAAGCGCGCTCGCCCATCGTTTGGCTTCGGCCAGAGCATTTTCGTCTGCCGCTAAGGCGGTGCCCACAGCGCCCCGGGCATACGCGCGCGGATGCCGCTCGCACGCAAACACTCGCGCGGGGTCGGTGAAAGCCCCAGTCATGAGCGTAAAGGGTGCACGCTCAGCGAAGGGTTGCGCGCGCGAAGCGAAGACGCCTCGGGAAAATAATGTTGCGTGTTTCGTTGCCTTCCCTGCTTCGAGCGAAAAGGTGACGCAAAGTGCCGGGTGTGGGCGCAAGAGGAAGTTCTGAGGGCAACCACGGCAGAGGTCCGCACGCTTAGCAGCGTTGCCCGTGCTGCGCACCTGTCGGCCAAGGGGCGGCGCACGCCTACGCGGCGCTTATCCGGCACGGGCAAATTTTGGTGAGTGCCAAGGAAGCTCCGTTGAGGGCACGCCAAAATAATAGCCCTGCAGGCAATCAACACCGATATCGATCAAATACCGGGCATCTTCCGCCGTTTCGACCGATTCGGCGACGGTGACCATGTCAAAATGCCGGCCAATGGAGACAATCGCCTGCACGAGCACTTGATTGTCCGGGTCATGAGCAACGTTGCGAATAAATTGGCCGTCGATCTTGAGGATGTCGAAGTAAAAATCTTTGAGGTAGCGAAACGCGGTATAGCCAGCCCCGAAATCATCGAGCGCAAAGCAAATGCCCCGCCCCTGCATCTCGAGCATGAACGCTTGCACAAGATCAGGCACGAGGATGGCAGTGCTCTCGGTGATCTCTAAAATCAAGCGCTCGGCACAGGTTGAATCGAGCCTGAGCCCTCGCTCAAGCGTGGCAAGCCAGGCGGGATAGCCAATCGAGCGTGCTGAGAGATTGACCGAAAGCCGCAAGGCAGGCTCTTGTGCAAGGGCGGCCAAACCAAGCTCAAGGGCAAGGCAATCGATCCTGCGACCAAGCTCGGTCGCCTCGACCGCAGGGAGGAAGTCGCGCGCCGGGATCACCCGTCCATTCGGGTCAAGGATACGGATAAATCCCTCGAAAAATGCCGCACGCGACGGAAGCCGCGCCTGCACCACAGGCTGAAAGGCCAAAACCGCCCGCTGTTCGTCAAGCGCGCGGCGGACCATTGCAATGGTTTCTTCTGTTCGTGCATCGATTGCGGCGTCAAATGGGCTGTCAAACGCCGTCTCCGCCGGCTGATACCTGAGGCTCATCACCATCCCTCGCGCTTGTCAGGGCAACAATGCCGAGGCGAGGTTAAGCGGGGGTGAAAAACCCCGGATAAAATGCGAACAATTTGAGAAAATGGCAGAGGCAGCGCTTGGCGATGGTCAGGGTATGCGCCTAAGGCACCGGTCATGCACGGCGTCGCGCCTCCACAGGGGGTGGCGAAATCTGTCTGGCCTTGGTGGCGCGCGCAGTTGATCGGTGGCAAGACGTTTGAACCAAACGGTGAGCCCAAGGAGCAGGCAGCCGAGGAGAAGGCCATTCCGTACACTTCCCGTTGCCGGGCAGCCGACCTCAGCCTATAGCCCAGGTGAAACCTTCGGCAGGGGAAGGCAATGACGACAAACAGCATGTGGGGTGGCCGCTTTGAAGACAGCAGCGATGCGCTGCTTGAGGCAATCAACGCCTCAATCGACGTTGACCAAAGGCTCTACAAAGAAGACATCGCCGCAAGTCGCGTGCATGCGGCCATGCTTGCTGCCCAGGGGATCATCTGCGCAGAAGATCAGGCCAAAATCGACGCGGGGCTCGAGCAGATTGAACGCGAAATCACCGAGGGCCGCTTTCCGTTTCACCGCGCGCTCGAAGATATTCATATGAACATCGAGGCGCGGCTGGCCGAGCTGATTGGCCCTGCGGCCGGGCGGCTGCATACCGCGCGCAGTCGCAACGATCAGGTGGCGGTGGATTTTCGCCTCTGGGTGCGGACGCGCTGTGATGAGATCATTGCGGCGCTTTCCGATCTGATGCGCGCCTTCCTCGCGCAAGCCCGCCGCGTGGCCGATTGGGTGATGCCGGGCTTTACCCATTTGCAAAGCGCACAGCCAGTCACCTGGGGGCATCACATGCTCGCCTATGTCGAAATGCTCTCCCGCGACCGGAGCCGCTTTGCCGATGCGCGCACGCGGATGAACGAATGCCCCTTAGGCGCGGCAGCCTTGGCCGGGACGAGTTTTCCGATCAACCGCGAGATGACGGCACACGCTTTGGGCTTTGACCGCCCCACGGCAAACAGCATCGACTCGGTCTCGGCCCGCGATTTTGCGCTTGAATTCCTTGCCGCCTGCAGCATCTCAGCAATGCATCTGAGCCGCTTTGCAGAGGAGCTTGTCATTTGGTCCTCAGCGCAATTTCGTTTTGTCCGGCTGCCAGACCGCTGGACCACCGGCTCAAGTATCATGCCGCAAAAGCGCAACCCGGATGCGGCCGAGTTGATCCGGGCAAAGCTTGGGCGCATCCTTGGCGCCCTTGTCGCCTTGACGATGGTGCTTAAGGGCTTGCCGCTTGCCTATTCAAAGGACATGCAGGAAGACAAAGAGGCGGTCTTTGATGCGGCTGATACGCTTTTGCTCTGTCTTCGCGTAATGACCGGTATGGTGCGTGACCTTGAGCCAAACCGCGAAGCCCTTCGCGCCGCGGCCGGCGCGGGCTATGCCACCGCAACCGATCTTGCCGATTGGTTGGTTAGGGTGCTGAAAGTGCCATTTCGGGAAGCGCACCATATTACGGGCACGCTTGTCAAACGCGCTGAGGCGCTTGGCCTTGATCTTGCCGAGCTGCCCCTATCCGAGATGCAGGCCGTTCATCCTGGGATCACGGAGGCGGTTTACACCGTCCTTGGGGTCGAAAATTCCGTTGCCTCGCGCCGCTCCTACGGGGGCACGGCGCCGGAGCGGGTGCGTGAACAGGTGGCACGATGGGACGCTTTGCTTTCGTCTGCGCCCTCGGCGGCGCCTTGATTGTCGCCTTAGCGCTGCTTTCCGCCTGCGGCGCTGAGGCTCCGCCGCAGGCGGCAAGCGCGATTGATCTCACCGAGTTCTGGAAGGTGCGCCGATGAGCAAAACGCGCCTCTTATGGTTGGCCCTGGCCGTTTGGGGGGCGATTCATCCGATGAGCTATTTTTTGGCTTGGTTTGCCGAAAACACCTGGTCGCTTATGGCGATGCTTGAAGCCTGGCATGCCAATAAGGCAACCTCGGGGCTTGTCTGGGACCTCACCATTGCCGCCCTTGCGCTGACGGCCTGGGTTTTGGTTGAAAGCCTCAGACGACGCAATTGGAAGGGGCTTTTGGCAATTCCGGTCACCTTTGGCATCGGCATCAGTTGCGGCTTGCCGCTTTATCTGTTTTTGCGGCCTGAGGATTGAACGCGCAGGCGGGGGCTTTTGTGGACCATTTTCTCTACAAAAATGGCGAACTTTACGCCGAAGACGTCCCCCTTGCTGAAATCGCCCGCTCTGTTGGCACGCCCTTTTACTGCTACTCGGCCGCCACCCTTGCGCGGCATTATCACGTCTTTGTCGAGGCGCTTGCGCCGTTGCCGCATCGGGTTTGCTTTGCGGTCAAAGCGCTGTCGAATGTGGCGGTGCTCAAGCTTTTGGGCGAACTTGGTGCTGGGGCCGATGTCGTCTCCGAGGGTGAATATCGCCGCGCGCGGGCTGCCGGAATTCCGGGAGAGCGGATTGTCTTTTCGGGTGTTGGCAAAACCCGGCGCGAGATGGAGCTTGCCCTTGCCGGGGGGATTCGCCACTTCAACGTCGAGTCCGAACCAGAACTGCGCGCTTTGTCGCAGATTGCGACCGCTATGGGCAAAACTGCCCCGATCGCGCTTAGGGTCAACCCCGATGTTGATGCCCGCACCCACGACAAAATCGCCACTGGGCGCAAGCACGACAAATTCGGAATCCCCTTTGAGGAGGCGCGCGGGCTTTATGCTTTGGCTGCTCGCTTGCCCGGGCTTCGGGTTATCGGTGTTGACATGCACATCGGCAGCCAAATTACCGATCTTGCCCCTTTTGAAGCCGCGTTTCGGAAAATGGCCGCGCTTGTGGAGGTGCTGCGCGCGGATGGCCATTCGATCGAGCGGCTCGATCTTGGCGGAGGGCTTGGCATCCCTTACACGAAAAACAACACGCCGCCGCCCTTACCCGCGGACTATGGCGCGCTTGTCAAGCGAATCCTAGGCGATCTTGGCTGCGAAATCGACATCGAGCCCGGTCGATTGATTGCCGGCAATGCGGGCGTCTTGGTTGCGCGCGTGATTTGGCGCAAGCGCGGCGCAGGGGGGCGGGAGTTTCTCATTCTTGATGCCGGTATGAATGACCTTGTGCGCCCGGCCATGTATGCTGCGCATCACGACATTGTCCCTGTCGTTGAGCCCTCGGCCGAGGCCGAACGCCGGCCTGTCGATGTGGTCGGGCCAGTCTGCGAATCAGGCGACACCTTTCAACGCGACTGTCTTTTGCCCCTGCTCGACGACGGCGATCTTGTCGCCTTCCGCTCCTCGGGCGCCTATGGGGCGGTTATGGCCTCGGAATACAATTCGCGGCCGCTTGTCCCTGAAGTGTTGGTCAAGGGCGATCACTATGCAGTCATCCGTGCGCGACCAAGCTTTGACGAAATGATCGCGCGCGATATCATCCCGGCATGGCTCTAGCGCCAGATCCCTTGGCCCCAATTGCCCGTGCGCTGTGGCTGACGCGTGCGGGGCTTGTGGGCGAGCGTTTGCTCATTTCGCTTTGGCTGCCCGGGTCAATGGCCTTGCTGGGCGGTGCCGCTTGGGCGTTTGGTCTTTTTGCGCTTCTGCCCGAATCGTTGGCCATGTGGGCGCTCTTGGCCTGGGCGCTTGGCGTTTTTGGCTTGGCGCTCAAGGGGCTTTGGTCTTTTCGGTGGCCAAGCCAGGGCGAGGCTTTGGCGCGGCTTGATCGATCCTTGCCGGGGCGGCCCTTGTCGGCTTTGGCCGATCAGCCGCTCATTGGCCGGGGAGATCCTCTGGCGGAAGCGCTGTGGCAAGCGCATCTTGCGCGCATGGCGGTTGTGGCCTCTGCCGCGCGCCCGGTTCCGCCTGCGCCTGATCTGGCTCGGCGCGACCGCTATGGCCTGCGCCTTTTGGCTTTGCAGGCGGCGGTGCTTGCGGTTTTGTTTGCCGAGCCGGTGCGTCTTGAGCGGCTGCCGGGGCTTCCTCAGCCTGCGGGCGCAGCCGTGGGCCCGGCGTGGGAGGCCTGGATCACTCCGCCTGTTTATACCGGCCGGCCGACCCTTTATCTCAACGAGATTGATCGCCCCGCCTTTGACGTGCCGCAAGGTGCACGCGTCATGCTCCGGCTTTACGGCGCTGTGCCCTGGTCACAATCACTGGGCGGGCGCCCGGAAGCCGACGCGAGCGGCCAACAAATCTCCTTCACGATTGTGCATTCGGGGCGGCTGAGCTTGGGCTCGCGGCATTGGGAGCTGACCGTTTTACCGGACCACCCGCCAGAGATCGACTTTGCCGGGCCGCTGATTCGCGGGCGGGGCGGGGTGCTCACCCAGCCTTTCCGCGCGCGCGACGATTATGGCGTGGTCACCGCCGAGGTGGAGATTACCCTTGATCTGCCGCGGGTGCGTCGCACGCATGGGCTTCGTCTTGAACCCGAGCCGCGCGAGCCGCTCGTCCTTGACCTGCCCATGCCAGTGAGCGGCCGGAGGACAGAAATTCACGAGACGCTGCGCGAAGATCTGGCTCAGCACCCCTGGGCGCATCTGCCTGTGGTCTTAAGGCTCCGTGCAACCGATGCGGCCGAACAAAGCGGAGAGAGCACACCGCGCGCATCCGAGCTGCCCGCGCGCCGGTTTTTTGAGCCAGCCGCGCGGGCAATTGCCGAGCTGCGCCGGGATCTGCTGTGGAACCGCGATAATGCTCAACGGGCGGCACTGCTCCTGCGGGCGATGCTGTACCGTTCGGAGGGGGCATTTCGGGCAAGCGCTGCGCCAGAGATGATCCGCGCGGTGATCCAAACCCTTGAGGGGCGGCTTGCCGCCGGCACCTGGGATGGCGCCGCACGCGACGAAGTCGCAGCGGCCTTGTGGCAAATTGCGCTGACCCTTGAGGAGGGGGAGCTTGCCAATGCCCGTGACCGTTTGCGCCGCGCGCAAGAGCGGCTGCAACAAGCCATGCGCGATGGGGCAAGCCCTGAAGAGGTGGCCGAGCTCATGGACGAACTTCGGGAGGCGCTCAGCCACTATCTGCGGATGCTTGCCGAACAAGCGGAGGGACAGCGCGGCCTTGGCGCCGATGAGCGCGATCGTGGGCAAAACGAGCGGCTCGAAATCACCGGCCGGCAGCTGCAGGAGCTTCTCAACGAAATTCAGCGGCTCATGGAAGAGGGTCGAATGGACGAGGCCGCCGCCTTGATGGCTGAGCTCAGTGTGCTGCTTGAAAACCTGCGGGTTGAACGGGGAGCAGGCGGCGAACCCATGGAGGGTATGGAGCCGCTCGAGGGGCTCGCCGACACACTGTCTGATCAGCAGCGCCTGGCTGATGAAACCTTTCGTCGCCTGCAAGAGGATTTTCGCCGCGGCCAAGGGGGTGACCCGCTGAGAAACGACCCGTCTCAAGGCGGCACTGCAGGCACGGAAGACGGCAGCGAGCGCGCCCCTTCCTTTGACGAGCTTGCACGCCGCCAAGACGCGCTGCGCGAGCGTTTGCGCGAGCAGCAGCTGCAACCGTTCCTCGGCGAGGATAGCGAGGAGGGCGACCGCGGCCTCGAAGCCCTTGACGATGCCGAACGTGCCATGGGCGAGGCTTCGCGCCGGCTCCGCGAAGGGGATGCGCGTGGGGCGCTCGAACAACAGGCCCAAGCGATGGAGCGGCTCCGCGAAGGTCTGCGTGCACTCTCCGAAGCGCGGCAGCTTGAGCGTTCCGCGCGGGGCGATCCAGGGCAAGCGGAGGCCGGCCAAGGCGCGCGCGATCCTTTGGGGCGCGAAGCAGGCAGTGCCCGGCTTGGATCAGAGCGAAGCATGGGTCTGCCCACCGAAGACCCCCGCGCGCGGGCGCGTGATCTTTTGGATGAGATCCGTCGCCGCTTGGCCGAACGCGAACGCCCACAAGCCGAACGCGATTATCTTGGGCGGCTGCTCGAACGGTTTTAGCCGGTTCAAAACGAGGTCGAACCTGAGGATTGCGCGCCATGCCGACTGAGAGTGAGCAAGCGGCTCCCACCGTGATGATCTCATGAGGCTGTCTTGCCGCAAAGGGCTTTAAGCGGCCGCTCGAGGACAAAGGCAATGAGAGCGGCCGCGATCAGCCAGGGCGCGCGCAGAGCGCGTGCACCCAACAGGGCTCCCTGCACCGCTCTCACGGGATCAAACAGGCCTGGCTGAGCCTGCCGGAAAGCTCTGGGTGACACCGCGCCCGCCCGTCGCGGCTCAAGCGCCCCCTGCTGCGCCCTCCTTTTGCCAGGCGCGTGCCTTTGCCTTACGCCTGCGGCAGAGGCGGATTGAGCAGACTCCGCCCACCATCAACGACAACGACCTGCCCGGTTATGAACGAGGAAGCGGGCGTGGCCAGAAAGAGTACGGTGCTTGCAACCTCGCTTGCGGTTCCAAACCGGTTGAGCGGGGTTGCACAAAGCATGGTCTCGCGCCATTCGGGATGTTGCGTGAAAAGTTCACGCAAACCTTGCGCCTGCACCGACCCCACTGCCACGGCATTGACCCGAATGTGATGCGCGGCAAAGGCTAAAGCGAGGGTGCGGGTCATGGCGAACATCCCCGCTTGCGCCAAGGACCAGCCCAAAAATTCTGCCCGCCCTGCGGCTGCAGCAAGCTGCGTGACCGAAACGATCGCGCCCGCCTCGGCTTGGCCGCGCGGTCGCTCGGCCGCTTCTTCCTCGGTTTCCTCGGCCGTGCTTTGCGCGATCATGCGCTTTGCAACCATCTGCGTCAGACGCAAAGGGGCAAGCAAATTTTGCGCCAGCATCTCCTCAACGCTGGGATCGGCAGGATCCAAAGGATCCCCCGCGCTGATGCATTCATGCGCGTTGACCAGAATGTCGATGCGGTCAAAGGCATCAACGGTTGCCGAAATCAAATTGGCAATGGTCAAGCGTTGGCGCAAATCGCCGCTGAACAGCCGGGCATTGGCGCGGGCGAGCAGATCTTCGCAGCTGCTGCGTAGGCGCTTTTCACTGCTGTCCGCCAGCACAACATTGGCGCCTTCGTCAAGCAGGCGCCGGGCGATGGCACCGCCAAGCCCGCCGCCTGCGCCCGTCACGATGGCGGTCTTGCCCTGTGCTGCGCTCATCCCCGCACCCGGACGCGGCGGTGATGGATAAGTGAAGAACGCACGGGGGGCATTGGCCCTGCAGCCCGGATGAGCTTGTACATGCCTTTTTCGCCCAGCGCTTGCACGGTGCGGAAGGTTGCGGTCAGGGGTGCTTCATAGGGAAGATGCCGGTTGGCAACAAGCCATAGCACGCCGCCTGGGTTCAGCATGGCGGCCGCGGCCGAGATAAAGGCCGCGCCAAGCTCAGGCCGTGCCGCACGCCCATCGTGAAACGGGGGGTTCATGACGGCCACATCGGCCCTTAGCCCCGGCACGGGCCGCGTGGCATCGGCCCAGTGAAAGACAGCGCGCGGATCGGTGACATTTTGCCGCGCAAGCGCAAGCGCGCGCGCGTCTGATTCGACGAGGTGCAGGGCCGAGAGCCGCGGTGCGCGTTCTAACAGCCGCTGGGAGAGATACCCCCAGCCTGCGCCCAGATCGACCGCAACCCCCGAAAGCGCCTCGGGCAACGCCTCGACCAAAAGCTGCGAGCCCGGATCCGGCCCCTCTGCGGAAAACAGCCCGGGGCGGACCCAAAAGCCTGCCACAAGCCGCGGTTTGATGCGCCATTCCGGCAAGGGCGTGGCCGAAAACCACGCAAGCCGCCCATGCGCTTTGACGATTGGCTCCGAGACGGGCACGCGCGCGGCTAAAAGCTTGAGGACGGCTTCGATCCCGTCGGTCTTTTGTCCATCAACAACGATGAGGCCCGTGGTGGCTTCGGCGGCTGCGGCCAGAAGGTCAAGCGCCTCGGCCCGGCTGCGGGGCAGGCAGACGATAGCAAAAGCAAGGCTGCCTTTTGTTGGCGGCTCGGTTTGCACCGAAAAACCCTGCGCGGTAAAGGCAGCATGCGTCGCCGCATGAGGCGTGATCACAAGGGTCCGGCCGCGCGGCAGATCTGGAAAAGCATCCTCCGTGCCCGGGTGAAAAAGGCCAATCAAACCCTCGGTCGGAAACGTTAGGCCGCTTGCTTCAGCCAGCCTCAGACGAAGCGCACGCGGTGCGGAAGAGCTTATCGACGAGGGCATGGCCTTTCGCGCGCGTGCGCGTCACTCCTTTTCCATAGTGCATTGCAAAGGATGCTGATGCCGGCGCGCAAAATCGAGCACCTGCGCGACCTTGGTCTCGGCAATCTCGTACGAGTACACGCCAACAACCGCAAGCCCCTTGCGGTGCACGGTAAGCATCACCTCGACCGCCTTGGCATGGCTCATCCCGAAGAAACGCTCAAGCACGTGCACGACGAATTCCATCGGCGTGTAATCGTCGTTCAGCAGCAACACCTTATACATCGGCGGCCGCTGTGTTCGGGTGCGGGTTTTCGTGGCAACCCCTGTCTCCTCTGACAAGCTGGGCGGACGGACCGTGGGCAGCGTCATGGCCAACTATTCCAGATGTTCAAGGCAGGTTGAGCGGTTGCTATGGGTCTTTCGGATTCGCAAGCTGACAATAATATAGCCGAACCATTGGTTAGGAAAACCCTTCTTACACAAGACGATGCGGATCGAGACGGTCGGCCTCGATGCGGACGATACACTCTGGCGCAATGGACGCTCGTGTGTCTTGACCCAGGAACGCTTCTTCACGCTGCCGGCCGATCATGCCGCACCAGAGCATCTTGCAGAACGCCTGGCTGCGGCCGAGCGGCGAAATCTCGCCTTTTATGCCTAAGGGGTGAAGGGGTTCATTCTTTCGATGATTGAAACGGCGGTTGAGGTCACCAAGGGGCGTGTGTCGAAACGGTGATTGCGGAAATCATCGATGCCGGGCGGCAGATGTTGACCGAACCTGTCGAGCGTCTTCCCGGCGTCGCCGAAACGCTGACGCGCCTTGTCGGGCGCTACCGCCTGGTGTTGATCACTAAGGGCGATCTCATCGATCAAGACCGTAAGCTTGCGCACTCTGGCCTGGGCGATCTGTTCGACGCGGTCGAGATCGTCAGCGAGAAGACCCCCGCAGATTTACGGCGAGATTTTCTCTCGTTTCGGCGCCGGGCCTGAGACTGGCCTTATGGCTGGCAACGTCTTGGCCTCTGATGTTGTGGCGCCAATTTTGGCCAGAGCTTTGGGCGTTTATGTGCCCATGGCCCCGATTGGGCGCTCGAGGCGGCAGAGCCCCCGCTTGTCAGCCCGCGCTACCGCCGTTTGCCCAATCTTGCCGCCCTGCCCGATTTGCTTGAATGGATCGACGGTTCCTCATGCGTCGGGCGTCATGCGGTGCGCCTGCGCGGCCAAGCTGCCAAGGCCGCAGGCGCGAATGATCTCGCAGGCGGCCGCGGTGCGGGAAGGCGCACCCCCGCGCTTGCCGTTGGCGAAAAGGCACAGAAGAGGTCGCGATGCGCCAGGCCACGCGCCCCTCTCAGCGGGTTCCCGGGCTTAGCTCCAAGCTTGGCCTCATCCACGGTTAAGCGCACGGCTCAGTAAAATCACGGGCAAAATGCCCACCGCAACAATCATCAGCGCAGCGGTCGAGGCCTCTTCAAGCCGACTGTCGGCCGCAAGGCGGAAGGTGCGCGTGGCTAATGTCTCAAAATTGAACGGGCGCAAGATCAACGTGGCCGGCAGCTCTTTCATCACATCGGCAAAGACAAAAATTGCCGCTGCAAAGATTCCCCGGCGAACAAGCGGGATGTGCACGCGAAAAAGCAAGCCCGCGGGCCCCACGCCCAGCGTCCGCGCTGCCTCGTCCATGCTGCGCGGAATGCGCACAAAAGCCGCCTCGACTGAATTGAGCGCGACAGCCAAATAACGGACCAAATACGCATAAAGCAAGGCCGCAACCGAACCGGTCAGCACGAGACCGGTCGCAATGCCGAAATGCGCTCGGGAAAAAGCATCCAGCGCATTGTCAAAAGCTGTAAGCGGCGCCAAAATGCCAACCGCAATCACCGCCCCCGGGATCGCATACCCAAATGCTGAAGCCTGGATTGCGGCGCTGATGACGCGCCCCCCCC
>FWWL01003273.1_pt1 | contig 30214 bp, 32 predicted proteins | sample 2228331 | NCBI WGS metagenome assembly FWWL01 (sample SAMEA103939775, study PRJEB20133) | metagenome
GCTCGACGGGCGTACGGCGGGCGGTCCGCCGAGGAGCGCCGGACCGCCCGACGCACCGCCCTGCTGGCAGCCGCCCGCGCGACCTGGTCCGAGCAGGGCTGGGCCGCCGTGACGATGCGCGGCGTCTGCGCGCGTGCCCGGCTCACCGACCGGTACTTCTACGAGAGCTTCGCCGACCGCGATGCTCTGCTGGTCGCGGTGGGCGAGGCCATCCGCGACGAGGTGGCGGCGCGACTGCTGGAGGTCATGGCCCCCGCCGTCCAGGGCGACCCGCTCGAGCGGCTCCGCGAGGCGATCGCCGAGGTGGTGCGGGTGATCGACGAGGACGCGGACGCGATGGCGATCCTGTTCGGCGACCACGGCGGGAGCGCCGCACTCGAGCGGTTCCGGCGGGGGTCGATCCAGATCTTCGTGGATCTCTTCGTCGACCTGGCCCGTCCATACCTGCGTCCCGGCGTCGACGAGGGCGAGTTCCGCATCAACACCCTCGTCGGCATCGGGGGGTTCGTCGAGACCGTCACCGCGTGGCGTGCCGGCGTCGTCGAGGTCGACTCCAACGACCTGGTCGCGGCGCTCCAAGGTGTCGGCGAGCGACTGGGGCGGCACTTCGTGCGCCCCTGAGCCCGACTGGCTGGACGACGCAGGCCAGCACGCAGTCGGTCGGGTCGACACCTCTGGCGACGGCGAGCGCATGGCGCTGTTGGCCACGGCAGTGGAGCTCTCCCCCACCGCCGACCGCTGCGCCTGCAGCCGCAGCGCCCAAGCCGCCCACGACGCACCACGGGGTACGCCAGCACCGCTCGGGTCGCCGGAGGCCACGACCGAGCCCGCGCCGACGAGCTCGACGCACCCGGCCCACCACCCCGACACGAGTAGAGACCGAACCCCCCGACTGTGGGCTCGGGCCATCTGCGCAACAAGACGTCGGGCGCGCTATGCCAAGGGGACATCCTCGAGGAGTGCTGTGAGCGCGTCGCCCGTCGTGCCGGCGAGGTCGAGGACCCGGACCCCCTCGGGCGTGATCTGGAAGGTCCCGAGATCGGTGTAGACCCGGTCGATGCAGCCCACCCCGGTGAGGGGGTAGGTGCACTCGTGCACGATCTTGGGCCGGCCCTGCTTGTCCTGGAGCGTCATCATCACCCAGACACGCTTGGCGCCGATGGCGAGGTCCATCGCACCACCCACGGCCGGGATGGCGTCCGGGGCACCGGTGTGCCAGTTGGCCAGGTCGCCGGTGGCCGAGACCTGGAAGGCGCCGAGCACGCACACGTCGAGGTGGCCGCCACGCATCATCGCGAAGGAGTCGGCGTGGTGGAAGTACGACGCCCCGGGAAGCTCGGTGACGGGGATCTTGCCGGCGTTGGTGAGGTCCGGGTCGGCCTCCTCGGCAGTAGCGGCCGGGCCCATGTGGAGCATGCCGTTCTCGGTGTGCAGGACTACGCCCGACCCCTCGGGCAGGTGGTCGGCGACCAGCGTCGGCTGACCGATCCCGAGGTTCACGTAGGCGCCGTCGGGGTGCTCGGCGACGATGTCGCGGGCGATCGCTGCGGCGATCTCGTCCTTGGTCCTCGGGGTGCTCATGCGCGCTCCTCCTCGACCAGCGTGGCGGGCACGACCCGGTCGACGTAGATGCTGGGGGTCACGACGGTCTCGGGGTCCAGCTCGCCGGTCTCGACCACCCGGTCGACCTGGACCACGACGGTGCGTGCGGCGGTGGCCATCACAGGCCCGAAGTTGCGTGCGGTCTTGCGGTAGACCAGGTTGCCCATCCGGTCGGCAACGTGTGCCTTCACCAGCGCCAGGTCGCCCCGGATGGGGTGCTCCAGGACGTAGGTGCGGCCGTCGATCTCCCTGGTCTCCTTGCCCTCGGCGAGCAGGGTGCCGACGCCGGTCGGGGAGTAGAAGGCCCCGATGCCGGCACCGGCAGCGCGCATCCGCTCGGCGAGGTTGCCCTGCGGCACGACCTCGAGCTCGATCTCGCCGGCGCGGTAGAGGCCGTCGAAGACGTGGGAGTCCGACTGGCGCGGGAAGGAGCAGACCACCTTGCGCACTCGACCGGCCGCCAGCAGGGCAGCCAGGCCGGTGTCACCGTTGCCGGCGTTGTTGGACACGATGGTCAGGTCGCCCGCGCCTTGCCGGATCAGGGCGTCGATGAGCTCGACGGGCATCCCGGCCATGCCGAATCCGCCGACCAGCACGGTCGCGCCGTCCGGGGTGTCGGCCACGGCCTCGTCGTACGACGCACAGACCCGCGCGCTCATCCGGCCGCTCCCGACTCGGGGTTCTCCAGGACGATGGCGAGCGCCTGCCCCACGCCGATGCAGATGGCAGCCACGCCCCAGCGCTCACCGCTCTCCCGGAGGCGGGCGGCGAGGGTGCCGAGGATCCGGGCACCGGACGCCCCCAGCGGGTGGCCGATCGCGATCGCTCCGCCCTTGGCGTTGACGAGCTCGGCGTCCGCGAGCCCCTCGGCCAGCCACGCGTCGACACACGCCAGGGACTGCACCGCGAAGGCCTCGTTGAGCTCGACCGCGCCGACGTCGCTCCACCTGATGCCGGCCCGCGACAGCGCCTTGTTCGCGGCCTCCACGGGGGCGAAGCCGAAGTCCTGGGGGTCCAGGGCGTGGACCCCTCGACCGGCGACGCGCGCGAGGGGCGCCAGGCCGTGCCGTCCGGCGGCCGCCTCGCTGCCCAGCAGCAGTGCGGCGGCGCCGTCGTTGAGCGGGCTGGCGTTGCCTGCCGTGATGGTGCCTCCCTGCTCGGCCGGGCGGAAGGAGGGTGTGAGGGCACTGAGCTTCTCGGCGGTGGATCCATCGCGGATGCTCTCGTCACGGTCCAGGTCGACCCCCGGGACCGGCACCACGAGGTCGTCGTAGAACCCGTCGGCCCACGCCTGGGCTGCGAGCCGGTGGGAGCGGGCCGCGAGCTCGTCCTGGCGCTCGCGCGCGATGCCGAACCGCTCGCCCAGCTGCTCGTTGCACTCCCCCAGCGAGACGGTCCACTCCGGAGGCATCCGGTCGTTGACGAGTCGCCACCCGAGCGTGGTGGAGACGGCGGTGACGTTGCCCGCGGGATAGGCGCGTTCGGGCTTCGGCAGCACCCATGGCGCCCTGCTCATTGACTCCACGCCGCCGGCAACCACGAGGTCGGCGTCCCCGGTCTCGATGATCCGGGAGGCGAGCATGGCAGCGTCCAACGAGGATCCGCAGAGCCGGTTGAGGGTGGTGGCCGGGACGCTGGTGGGCAGGCCCGCCAGGAGCACGGCCATCCGGCCGACGTTGCGGTTGTCCTCGCCCGCCTGGTTGGCGCAGCCCCAGACCACGTCCTCGACCGCGGCCGGGTCGACGCCCGGAGCCCGGGCGAGGACGCCGGCGAGCGCGGTCGCGGCCAGGTCGTCGGGGCGGATGCCGGCCAGAGCGCCACCGAACCGGCCGAAGGCGGTGCGCGCGCTCGCGAAGAGGTAGCTGGAGGTCACGTGCCCGACGCTAGGAGCCGCCAACGATCACGTCCAATAGTTGTTGTGGCCATATTGATAAGGAACCGGCATGATTCCTGGTCATGGAGCTGCGTCACCTGCGCTCGTTCGTCGTGCTCGCCGACGAGCGGCACTTCGGCCGTGCCGCCGCCCGGCTCCACATCGCCCAGCCGGCCCTGTCCCAGCAGCTGAAGGTGCTCGAGCGCGAGGTCGGCACCCGGCTGCTGGAGCGGTCCTCGCGCCGGGTGGAGCTGACCGAGGCCGGCCGGCTCCTGCAGTCCCGTGCCCGAGAGCTCGTCGCCGCGGCCGACCGCACGACGGCCGACCTCGCCCTCCTCGCCGCAGGGCGCGCGGGCCGGGTCCGCGTCGGGTTCGTCGGCACCGCGACCTACGACGTGCTCCCGAGCCTCGCCCGCCGGGTGCGCGAGGAGCTGCCCGACCTCGAGCTGGAGCTGCACGGCGAGCTGCTCGGGCCCAGCCTGGTCGACCGGTTGCGCGAGGACGAGCTCGACCTGGCGGTGCTCCGCCCGGCTGCACCCACCGTGCCCGGGCTCGAGGTGGTGCTGCTGCGGGAGGAGCCGCTCGTCGCGGTCCTGCCCGCCAGCCACCCGGCCGCCGGGGACGATCGCGTCAGCCTGACGGACCTGGCGGACCAGGTGCTCGTCACCCACCCGGCGGGACACCGTTCCACCATGCAGCCACTGGTGCTCGAGGCCTGTCGCGCCGCGGGGTTCGACCCCCCGCTGCTCGAGGTCGGGGAGACCGGGACGCTGGTCGTCTTCGTCGCCGCGGGGCTGGGCATCGGCCTGGTGCCCGCCTCCGTGCGGGCCCTGCGGCTCGACGGGGTTGCCTACGTCCCGCTGGTCGAGAGCGTCCGGGTCCCGCTGGCCCTCGCCCACCGGCCGGAGACCGGCCTGGCCGTGCAGCGCGTCGCCGAGATCGTGCGGGCAAGCACCCACTGAGCCGAGCCCGACGAGCCGGGCGGGTACCCGGTGGCCCGGATCGGCGAGCTCAGGCCTCGCCCATCTCCCCCAGGGTCTGCTGCGCGATCCTGAACGCGGTGTTGGCGTCGGGGACCCCGCAGTAGACCGCGGTCTGCAGCAGCAGCTCCTTGATCTCCTCGACGCTGACCCCGTTGGAGCGGGCGGCGGGGACGTGCATGGCCAGCTCCTCGTGGTGGCTCGCCGACGAGCTCGGCGCCCAGACCGTCGCCTTCCCGCTCATCAGCGCCGGCATCTACGCCTGGCCGCTCCAGGACGCCGTCGACGCAGCCGTCACCACCCTGCGCACCACCGCGTCCCGGGTCCGGGAGGCCAGGATCGTCGCCTACAGCGCAGCAGCCCACCATGCTGTGCTGGGGCGGCTCGAGCAGAACTGACGTAGCTGGGATCGGCCACCGCCGAGGTCCCAGCACAGCCCTGCTGTCGCAGTCTGGGTCGGGCGCTGCCGGGAGTCAGGCCGGAGGCAGACTGTCGGCGGTGCCGAGGATCGCCCGCGATGCCGGGTCCGTGATCGCCTTGGCGATCACGTACGAGGCGAGGTCTTGGCCTCCTGCCAGGTGCCGAGTGTCGACGAGGAGTGTGGTGCCGTCACGGCTCACCGGACGCCAAGCACGCCCGCGCGGCCCGGTGCGGGTGACCGTCAGCGGCCGGTCGGACCGCAGGAGGATGGGCATCGGTTGCTGAGGAACGACGCCGGTGACGGTCTCCCACGGCACCTCGACCGCGACACCGCGGTCCTCGTGGTGCACTCGCGTCGGCGTGAGCCACAGTCCGCCGGCCAGTCGGGAACCGTGCCAGACCCCGCTCGTCCCCCCGACCCAGATGGCGGCGGATGTCAGTACGACGACCCAACCCCAGCGCTCGGCGAGAGCCGTGAAGACGGCACCGAGTCCCGCCACCACGGCAAGTCCGAACAGCGTCCATGAAGAGATCATGATCGGCCCTGCCGCGCGGGGGAGATACAGGGCGGACTCGCCATGGAGGACTTCGAGCCGTGGTGAGGGTCGTTGACGCCGCAGATTCAGTTCAGCGACCTCTCGGGCCACACCACCGGCTGCGCTCACCAGCGACAGCAGCCCTCCGCACAGCAGCCCGCGCCCCAGGTTCGATGCCAGGCCGAGGAGTCCGAGGGCTGCCAGCGGCAGGCCGATGGCCGTCAACACGACTGCGCCCATCCAGTTGAGGGCCCGGAGGCCGACGGGTCGAGTGTCCGTCGTCGTCACTGATCCAGCCTTCCATGGGTAGCCGCTTCCCCCGCCGTCTGCAGAGCGGTGTTCACCGTCGGAGCAGTCTCAACCGAACAATCCTCCGATGCCGTCGACAACCGCTCCGCCGACGTCGCCGATGGCCTCTCCTGCGTCCGCCAGCGCGTCGGCTCCGGCGAGAACGGCGTCGCTGACGTCGCCGCCGTTCTCCCACAGGCCGTCGATCATGCCGGATGTGAAGACGCCGACCCCGGCGCCGACGACCGTTCCCACGATGGTTCCCACAGGTCCGCCGATGGCGGTACCAACCAGGGCGCCAGTGCCCACCGAGGCCGCGAAGCCCCCCAGATTGGACGTGACCGCTTGTCCCACGCCCTCCTGCTCTGGTCCGTGCATGTCGTAGACGATTCCCCCGACCGCGAGGAGTCCACCCAGGGTGACCGGAGCGAAGCGCCCGATGTTGGCGAGTCGGGCGGCTCTGGACATGTCATCGGCAGCATTGGTTCCCGTCGAGCGCCAGTGGTCCAGGTCGTCGTAGTACCGAGCCGCATCGGGCACGCTGGAGGAGGCGCGCAGCCGTTCGAGGTGCTCGGCAGAGAGGTCAGCGAAGTACTTGGCACTTCCTCGCAGTCGGCTCGCATGGAGATCGGTAAGCGCCCCCGCTAGGCCTCCGGCAATGTCGGTGAGTTGGAAGGCCCACCCGGGGCCGTCCATAGCCCGGTTCTGTGCCGAGACCCGTTCCCGGGCCCGCTGGATGTCGGCCCACACGGATTCTGCTCGTGCCACCAGTTCGTTGTAGGCGCGGATCTTCTCCTGGTGCTTGTTGTAGGCCGCGACATCGCTGTTGTAGCCGTCGACTTGTCCCTGCGAGGCCTCTGCCGGAGGAGTTCCGGGGTGCGGGGGCCCGTCGCCGGGGGGTTCCACCACGAAACCTGAGACAGTCAGCTCAGCGCTTCGCGCGTCGGTGCGGATTTCCTGCATGCGGCTCTGGCAGACCTCCAGTACGCCGGCATAGTCGTTGAAGACCGCGTCGACGTCCCGAGTTCCGCTCAGCACGTCGTCCGACATCCTGACCGCACGCCCCATCGCGGCGACGAACTCGGCTCCGGTCTCGCCTCGCCAGTCGCCACCCGCCTCGGTGCGGCTGTCGGCGAAGGCGTCGGCTCCGGCCCGGACGCCTGTTGCCAACGTTCCCCCAATCCACTGGGCACTGGCCCGGATCGAGGCTGGTGAACCCGTGATCTCGGTGTCAATCGACACGAAGACCTCCGGCGAAGGCATCCGAGACATTCGCGTCGGTTGCCCAGAAGTCTCGGCCGGCCACGTCGACCTGCGCGCTGACACCGGCTAGGCCCTCGGACATAGCAGCGGCATTGGTCACCACTTTCGCCATCATCTCCGTGAGGAGCGGCGTCATGTCACCTGCATCGATGGCGGCAGGGGCGGAGTCGGCTGTGTCCTCCAAGCCACTGGCTGCTGTGTCGAGGATCTTCTGAATCGTGCCCAGGGTGACTGTCGAGATCTGCAGGTCGCTCATGCCGTTGCCTCGCGTGGGTGGAGTTCACGATCGAGGAACAGGAGCTCGAAGGGAGCTTGATCGAAGGCGCTTTGCAGGTCGTCCGAACTGAGCAGCACCCAGCTGGCGCCCTCGCCGTACTGGGCCTCGAGTCGATCTATGGCGGAGTAGACGAAGAGGGCTGTTCGGCCGTCTCGCATGGAGTGCATTCGTATTCGAGTGGAGCCATCCACCTGCATCGTCGGCGCGTACACCACTGGCGGGAGACTGAGCTGATCCACGCCGAAGGGCTTACCCATCCGAAGCTGTGCAGAACCGTCGTCGCCAGGCCCCATCGGCTCAGCAGCACGCCGTAGGGTTCCGACATGGCGAGCAACCGGGTGCTGGAGCAGCACATCGCGGTCTTCGGGGAAAGCGGCAGCGGGAAGACAGTCATGCTGTCATCGTTCTACGGGTCGGAGCAGGAACCACAGAACATGAAGGTGGGCACCTTCAACCTCGTTGCCGAGGAACCCGGCCAAGGCACGCGGCTGCATCAGAACTATCTCGGCATGAAGAACGCGGCGACCGTTCCAGATGCCACCAAGTTCAGCGCCACCTCCTACCGCTTTCTGCTCAAACTCAAGGGCGAGTCGGCCGCGAAGCCGCTCAAGGCGAAGCCGTTCGACGCGCTTCGCCTTGTCTGGCACGACTACCCGGGTGAGTGGTTCGAACAGGACGTGAGCGGTTCGGAGGAGACCGACCGACGCATCGCCGCCTTCCGCGCGTTACTGAACTCGCACGTCGCGCTACTGCTCGTGGACGGCCAGAAGCTACTTGACAACCGAGGCCACGAGGAGCGCTACCTCAAGTCGCTGCTCGGCAACCTCCGCAACAGCATCGTGCTGCTTCGCGACGAACTCCTCGATGACGGCAAGCCGCTGGTGACGTTTCCGCGGATTTGGGTGATCGGGCTCTCCAAGGCTGACCTCCTGCCCGACCTCGACGTCAACGCATTCAAAGAACTGATCATCCAAAAGGTCGGGAGCGAGATCGCCGAACTTCGCAGCCTCCTTGGTGGGATGGCGCAGTCAGCTGAGGCGCTCTCCGTAGGAGAGGACTTCGTTCTCATCTCGTCCGCGAAGTTCAATCCGGACGACATCGAGGTCACTCAGCGCATTGGCCTGGACTTGATCCTCCCGATGACCGCCGTGATGCCCCTGGAGCGACACCTCAGGTGGGCGCAGACAGACAAGTTGACGAAAGGTGTCGCGAGGAAGCTGGTCGGAAACGCCGAGTTCATGGCCGCTGGACTTGGCCTGGCCACGGGAGTCGTGGCGAAGATGATCAGCAAGAACAACAAGGTAGCCGGCCTCATCGGACTGACGTTGAGCAGCCTCACGCCGAAGATCGAGGACGCCATCAAGTCGGCCGGAGCCAAGCTTGAGGCCAGCGATGTGGCCGCAGCCACGAAGCAGGAGAACCTCGCTGCAACCCTGGACAGGTTCCGTCAGGACTTGGAAGACGGCGAGGCGAAGGCCGTCCTCGCGCGGAGCGTCGGATGAATGTCATCTGGGCGACGAGGGGCCGAGACTGGGGCTTCAGGTTCCTGCGCGACGGCGGCTTTCCCGACCCATTGCCGGTCTACGATCGCGCCTTCACCGGCGTCCAAACCGGCCCAGTCGCCTTCCACAAGACAGGAACCGCCGTCGCGGTCCGGTTCCCGGATCCAGCCGGCCGGAAGGACGCCGCAGGCCGTCCGATCCCTCACGAGCTTGTCGTTCTACCGCCAGAAGCTGAGCAGATCCACACCGTTCAGGACGTCCTCGATCACGTGTGGCCATCCCTTGCCGACGAGTACGAGAAGGTCTGGGACTCGACTTCGAAGTGACCGAAGCTTGAGGACACGGAACCGCAGATGCTGACGGCACGGCGCCGACCCCTCCAGGTGTCGTCACCCCTGCCAGGAACTGCCCCAGTTGACGACTTCAGTTTGATGATCAATCGATGACTTTGGGGCCTACTCCGTACGGGTCGTGAGGCAGCCCTCCAGCTTGCTAGAGGTGTCAGCAACCCCTGCGCCCAGCCCGTGTGACCCGACCGGTGAATCAGGGCTGAACTAGCCACGTATAGCGATTCCCTGTCCCGGGCTATCGGCCTAGGAATCCGTAGGCCGCACCTACCGACCTAGCCGATGTGAAGCACGAGCGGCTGCCAGAGTGTGGTAGACGCAGGTCAGAGGCCCCGAGTCTCGAACACGTGAACAATGCGCCACAAGAGAACCTGACGACACGCCGGCAGGCGTCGGGTTCGCTTCGCAGCGTCACCGACAGGACCATGTGGCTATGGGTTACGAGCGGCACCTCGGCGGCACCAAGTGCAAGCACTGCCGGGCCGTAATGGCCGACCCCCTGTGCATCTGCGGCGAAGTCCACGGCTACCAGCTGTGCGAGCCTCCCGAGGGCCACGTGTGCGAGGTGCCAGAGGACGGAATCGACCTGCGCCCGCACCTGCGATCGATAGGCGCGACTTACGCTGTGGTCGGCGACGCCCACCGCGTTGAACTTATCGACGACGAGCCGGGGCTCCCGCCGTTCCCGATCAGCGACCTGGAGTGCCCCTACGTGTCTCCAACGCGGGAGCTGCGTGGCATCCGCAACGGCCACGAGGGCCCGCACGGGTGGGAGCGATGACCAACCGGATCGGCGACGAGTACCAGCGCGGTACCGACTCGGACTGCCGTCGCCCGGGGTTGATGTGCAGGGACGCGCTCCCCCGTCACCGGTGGTGCGACATCTGCGACGCCCGCGGCCGGGCCGAGGAGGGCGCCATGAGGTGCGACCGGTGCGACCGCCCCGCCGTCGGCGAATCCAACGAGATCCAGGCCTGCGAGGTGCACGCCCAGGAGCGGAAGACGACGGGCGACCTCACCTAAGCCGCACTGGTCGATGCCCCAGAACGGACTCACAACGGCAACCGGACCGCCCTGGAGGACGACATCCGCGTCTTCGGCTTCGATCCCGAGGAGCTTCGCATGGAGCCGCCGAACGAGGAGCCTCCAACAATTCTCGGACCGGTCTGCCACATCGCGCGTCAGCGGCGACAGAGCAGGAAGACTCCTGAGCAACATCAGGGACCTCCTCGCCAGGCGTTATCGAGGAGGGAGTCGACGCGCACCACCCGCGCATTGGTGTGGCCGACGGTTGAGCTCGGTGTGCAGCTTCCGCACCCCGTGGACCCCGTCGTTCCCTTTCATGCCTTGCGGATCACTGCCCGCCCTGCTCGTCAGCGACCCCCGGCGCCGAGGACGGCTAGGCACAGTTAGGCGCCTCGGTCTGAGGCGATCTCGGTGACGATGAGGTCAGCCACGTGGCGGCGCCAACGCGCCGTCGCCGTGGGAACGAAGCCACACCTGCAGCAGCCGTCGGGCTCTTGGACGTGAACCATGAGCAGGGTCTCGATCCGATCCCGCGGGTCAAGCACGGTCGTCCTCGGCTGACAGCTCGGCGTCGAGTTCCGCTTCCAGTTCAGCGCGGTCGAACCCGAAAGCCGTAATGGCCTCGTCCAAGTCGATGCGCTTGCCGCTGTCATGGCGCTCCCGATGCGCCAGCAGCTTGGCAAGCATCCGGGCCTTGTGCGCCTCGACGGCTTCACGGTTCACAGGCCGCCTCGCAAGTAGCTCACTCAGCGAGCAACCTCGCTTGGGTTCGGGCGTCTTCACCATGTGTCGACCTTGCCTTGCGCGGCTGCCTGCGCCCTTGCCACTGCGGCCTCAAGCCGCCGCACCAAGTCGACCGGCCGATCCTCGTCGAGGGTCTCGTCCGGGCCGGTCCACCACAGCAGCAGCCCGGTTGGCGACCAGCCGGCGGCCGTCAGCCTGCGTGCGAGGTACGTTCCCAGAGGGCTAGCGAGGACGTTGAGGTCCAGCCTGGTGATGGCATCGAGGTCTGCGAGCTGCAGCGCGGCCTGAGCAGTCCGGCCAGGCTCGCTGGACGAGATGGTCTCGAGCGCCTCGGTGACCGCGTCATCTAGATGTCGATGCCAGGTGTCGAGCAGACCGCTCTCGGCTTCGGCTTCGGCTCCGACCGGTGCGTCTTCGTCGCCCTCCTGCGGCGCGATAGCCAACTGCATGGCGAACGGCGCATCGCGGAATGCCTTCTCGGCGAACGACCTCGCTTCATCGGCGAGCCGCTGCGGCGACCAGCCAGAACGAAGACCGTTCCCGATGACGACGAACCCATCCCCCTCGTAGAACGCGTTCTCGTCCAAGCGGTGGAGGTCGCCGTACTCGTGTCGCCACTGCCGATACGGGTGACCATCGGGAAGGAGGACGATCGCGAGCGTCCGTTGATCCTGCTGGAGGACCGCCCACGGGATCCCGGAGATCGAGCCGTGCTCGACGACCTCGTCCTGATCAGCCCAGAACGGCAGGCGAATGCGTGGGGGGACCATGACCTGCCTCAGATCCTCTCGACGGACAGAGCGGTGATCTTGAACTGCTCCGGCTCCTCGTAGAGCCGGTTGCCGAGCATGACGGCCGCGGTACCCGCATCGATGCCCTCGCCGTCGGGCAACTCGAAGAGGATCAACGCCTGGTAGTTAGCCACGAAGCCTCGCCGCACTGACGCGCTGTACCGGGGCAACAGCAGCTCGCGCTGCTGTCGGCGTCCCGGCCATCGATCGCTCACGGGCATCGCAGGCGCGCAGGGGCCTCCTTGCTCCAAGGGCTCTCACTCGGAGTTGTCGTTCTTCGAGCGCAACTCGTCCATCCGAGCTTCCCAGCCCCGCATGCCGGACAAGCTCCAAGCGTCTTGGTGATCTGGGTGACGCCACCAGCGCTCGGCAATGCGCGTGAGAATCGCCCAACGTTCCTGATGATCGAGCAACTCGGCCAAGTTGATTGTTGCCCCCAACTGCCCAAGCCTGAGTGCCTCCAAGCCAGGGTTGCTCGTGACGTCTTCTACCGATCGTCGAAGCGGCTCCTCCAGATCGAGGCGATGGAAGGCCTTCCACGGGTCACTTGTCTCGCGCTGCAACTGATAGCGACATACGAACGAGTCCTCTTCGATCCGCTCGAAGCAGAACTCGAGAACCTCGAGCATCGCAACGTCAGCTGCTCGGACCGCGTCGTAGAGCTTCGACCGTGCGGCCCCAACGCCGCCGGCCAAGCTCCTGCGCTGTCGTCCCTGCGAGTTGGGCTCGGCTCGAGATGGCGGCTCATGCTCTTGCGTCACTTGAGCAGTATGCGCATACTATATGCATGTGCGCAATCAAGACTCGTCGAGCAGCACCCTCGTGCGTCCCGTCGCGTCGACAGTCGTGCGCAACCGGCCGGCTTGGATGTGCGCGTACACCGTGTTCCGGGCGACTCCGAGCCGTCGAGCAGCCTCTGCAACGGTCACTCCACCCTCCTGACCAGCTCTTGGTGCGTTCACCTGCGCCCATGACTGCGCCGACCGACCTGAGGGCATTCCGAGCACCTCAGCGATGTCTTCCCAAGTCATGCCACGACTTCGGGCTTGCTTCATTCCCACGGCGAGATGTTCTGTCGCCTGGCGAAGCGCTTCTTTCTGGCTCTCCCGCCAGTCAGCCAGTCGGCGCACAACGGCCAGCGGGTCTTCTGACGCGGAGGCGGCCGCGTCAGAGATCGGGTCGTCTGCCACCCCTTCATCGTCTCAGCGGAGAGAACCTCGAGACCGCTGCACACGCCAATCGAGGGTGTGAACGACCGCCACGTGCCACCCACCCGAACCCCAATAGGAGAACGCCTTGATCTGGACCGAAGACGAAGAGCGCATGCTGTTCGCGCCGATCGGCGAAACACGGTTGCCGCACGACAGCGGCTCCGCTGCTGCCGCCGGGGGGACCGCGAGCGACACGATCCCCAGCACCGCTCTGACCGACGCCTTCATGGCCTGGACGACAGGACTAGTCCAGCCGCTGGTCTCTCTGGAGGCACGCAAGCGCGCCGAGCGACTGGTCCTGGCCTCGCTCCAGGACGAACCCCACAACGTCATCCTTCTTCTGAGCGCGTTCACCTCGAGCGTGGCCGCAGCCCTCAATGACAGAGATCCCTGGACGAGGCTCAGCGTTACCTGGGACCTCACGCCGATGGGGTCCACGCATGCCACGCTGACCCGGCAGGGCACACTGCCGCCCAGGAAGATGGACCCTCTCCTGGCCAAGATCGGGATGAAGTCTCTGCAGGTCTTCACCAGGCCTGGGTCGGCCACCGGGGCCTACCGCGCCGACGGAAGCATGTTCGGCGAACTGTCTGACCTACAAGACGTCCTCTTCAGCCGTGATCTGCTGCTGGACGTGCTGGGGACCGAGACCGGCCCGACATCGCTCACCGCGATCCAGTCAGCCATCCTCGGCCTGGCACCCGACCCGGATCTTCTCCGGGCAGCGATGGACGACCTCTGGGACACCCTGGCGGCACGGCTCGCCCACGCGAAGGAGCACGTCACGGCACTGACCTTCTGGGTGCTCGTGGAGGCCCCGATCCGCTGGCTGCTGTGGCGTCACCAGAGCCTCTCGTTGCTGGAGGAGCACACGATGTTCGTGACCCGTCTCGTATCGCTCTGGCTCGCCTACGTAGGCGACATCAAGCCTGGCGTCTCTGCCCTGCCCGACGATGAGGAAGCGGGCCTGAGGTGCTGGCAGGTGAGCGATGAGGCGATGGAGATGCTCGTTAGCTGACCTGGGCGGGCTCTACGGGTTCGCTCACCCGAAAGCCGCGCCCATTGCTGCACTGCGGCCGCTCGCCCGACGACAAGACTCGTCGGCGCCGCCGGTAAGCCGGGCGCGCCCGAACCGAGGGGAGCCTCTGAACATGGAATCGCGGCTCGTCCACGTTTGCGAGGTCTGCGACCTCACAGAAGTCATGACACCTGAGCAAGCCTTCGAGCAAGGGTGGGACTACCCACCTCGCTTGGGTGCCTTCGGGGTCCTGAGCCCCCGTACCTGCGGCGGCTGCGCTATCACCGACACGCTGTGGTGGAAGGTCGCCATGGAGAACTACTCCGCCGAAACCCTGACCGATCGTGACAAGCGGACGCTGTCACGCATCCAGCAAGAGCCGGACAGCTTGCAGCCGCCACCTCGATCGAGCGACGGTGACCGAACAGGAACTCGCGACATCTGAAGTACCGACACGTCAGCGACGAAACATGACAGAGGCCCGCGACCACTCCCTGAACCCCTGAGTCACTGACCTCACATCTGCTGAATCGGAATCTCCGGCGGGTGCGGAACGAGAGGCTCTGGGCAGGGGGCGAGAGGAAAGCCCGGCCAAGGCTTCGACGCGACGTCCGCCGCCAGTGCCCGCGCTTCGAGCCACTGTGCGTATCGGTTGGCTTGGGTGTGGTGGAGCCAGCCGATGCGGCGCCCATCGAGACCGGCTCGGTCATCGGGGAACACGGCGGCGTACCGGTCGAAGACGTGCTTGACCAGCGTTGACTCCGGCTCATCGTCTGGTGAGGCGAGCAACAGATCGCGAAGCGCTATCTTTGCGAGCGCCGGGTGCTGGCGCGCCATGCTGATTACGTCCTCCGGTGTCAGTTCGCCCCGCGCGACGGCGAGCAGGCTGTGCAGGCGACTCGTCTTCTGGCTCTTGTGCGCGGCGCGTCCGAGCGCGAAACCCTCACATGAGCCAGTCGCGGCTCCCCGTAGCTGGTGCGGATTCTGGAGGGCGTCGGCCAGACGGGTGGCCAGGAACGTGGTTGGGGGGCCCGACGAGAGTGCTGTCGACCTAGACGCGTTGTAGGCCATCCCGTCGCCCCATGCGCCGGCACGCTGAGTCTCGATTTCCCCGACAGGCGACCCGTCGATTGCTTCTCGAAGGGCCGAGAACGATGCGATGTCGAGACCGTAGTGAAGGTGGGTGTCGCTGTCTCGGCGGTGTGCCGGCGACATCACGACACGGGAGAAGAAGTCCTCGGCGTCGCCAACGCCCACGGAGCCGCCCGAGACGAGAAACACGACTGAGATGTGCTCGGCTGCCTTCGTGAGTTCGGACCACTGAACTGCTTCGAGTGCGTAGTGGATAGTCGGCCGGGTCATCGCGCGGAGCAGCAGGTGGTCACCTGCGCTCAGATGGAGGGCAACGACGTCGCCGGGTAGTCCAATGACGGTGTGGGGTGGGGCGTCGGCGTGGGGTGCGGTCTGATCGATCCCGAGCATCTCGGGAGTCGACATGCCTGGGCCAGTCACGGCGATGACGCCCGGAAGGTGCGCCGCGGCCAGGGCAGCCTCGACAAGAAGATCGATGTGCAGCAGTTCCATCGGGTCGACAGAAGTGTCCGGGTGGACGCGTGGCGACCATGTAGCCGGAGCCATCAGGATCTGCCGCTCGCCGGTCGTGAGGCGCTTGAACCAAGCGCTCAGGTGCTGAGGGTCGCCAGCGCGAAGACGCATGCTCGTGATGTCCGTTGGGGCTGTCGGGTCCTCGGCGATGTCGATGAGCCCGCTGCTGACTGCGAGGGTCAGTACCGAGTGGCTTCGCTTCGATGCGCTGGTGAATAGGCGGACCTTGATGTCGGCGAGTCGGGCGAGGTCAGCAAGCCGGATGCCGGGGTAGGCGTGGGCCACGGCAACCAGGGTCAAGACCTTGCGTCGGCGTGCACGGGTCGCGCACAACTCATCGAGTGCGTCCTCGGCGCGGTGGGACGGCTTGAGCTCCGCGGGCCATGCGGACGGAGGGCCGAGCTTCCACCCGTGCCAGGTAGGGGGCGAGACCGTCTGGGGGGCAGTCATCGATTGAGCCACTGCGAGTAGGCCCATGCGAGGTCGTTGCTGAGGAGACGCTCGAACAGTCGACACTCCTGGTGTGCGCGCAGCCAGTGTGGCGACTGGTAGAGCGATGGCATTGCGCCGGCGACGCCGGGCCGGCTGGGTGTGCCTCCGCCGAGCAGCAGCACCCGCTGTGTCTGCTCCCTGGTCCGGGGGTCGATCCGGAACGCGGGCAGGCCCTGCGCAAGTGGTCTGGGCGGCACAGGCGATGCGGGTGTGGACACGAGGTCGCCCCATCGTGCGAAGAGAAGGCGTTGGCTCACCAGGTTCCGGTGATTGCTCTCGCGGTGCGCGGCGGCGATGGCGCCACGCAGATCTGCGTCGGAAGCGCGACGCTCCACCGGCATGTGCACGAAGACGACGAAGACCGGCGGGCCCGCGGTGCGCTCGAGGAGAGGCACCCAGTTCGCCACCTTTGAAGCGAGGTGCTGACCCGATGGCGCCTGCAGTTCGATGACGACTCGGGTCCCGTCTTGACCGATGACGAGGGCGTCGCCTGACTTGTTCGCGCTGATTGTCGGGAGAGGGCCCCCTGTCGCGCCGCGACCAGACCCGAAGACGTCGTCGGCAGTGGCGAACGTGGGCCCGCAAACGGCGGCCACGCCACGGCATTCCTCCGCGATGCGCAGCATCAACTCGGCGGCAAGCAGATCATGTCGGGGATTCACAGCAGCTTGGCTCCATTCCCGGCCGCCGAGCAGGAGCGCACGTTCCTCGAGGCGGCAGGTGGATAGGAATGGCTCGAACGATTCGCGAGTACCGGGCCTGACCATCAACCGAGGAGAGGAGAAGTCGAACCGCGAGGTCGCGGACATGTAGCCGCCGACCTCGATCAGGCCACATGCCACCAGGTGTCGCAGGGTCGAGTTGCGGATGCCGCCTAGAGAGGTCCTGCCCGTGAAGTCACGGAGCTGTTCGAGGGTGAGGCACCGCCACGCGTGCACGAGCCCCAGGACCTCGAGCTGTTCGTCTCGGTGCGTTGGCGTCCGCGGAAGAGGCGTGTGGCTGAGCAGATCCCAGTTCCCCTTGGCGCCCGAGGCGTCCGGGACTGCGTCCTCACCCGGAGTGCACCAGCGAGCGTTTGAGTCTTGCAGGAGAGGCTGACTCGTCAGATCGGTTCGGGGGAGCCGGGTGCTGAGCTCGAAGAGGCCGAGCTTGCGGCATTGGCAGCCCGCGGCGCCGGTCTCCAGGGGCAGCTGGCCACAGAGTCGGCAGGCAGCGGGCGGGGCGTCGTCGTGGATCAAGGAGGTCTCCTTCGCGGGCAGGCCCCTACAAGGGAGGCCGGGGGCTACTGACGCCTCCGTCCATACGTAGACCGTCGATCGGCCTGAGGAGACTCCTCTCGCATCTGCCGCGCGACCGGGCGGGACCGCCGGATCCTGCTGGCCCTCAACCAGCGAAATCACCTGGGTTGTCCGCGAGAACGCCGCCGACCGGGGCTGCCGCTTCTACAGGAAATGGGGATGTCGCCCCGCGCGAGACCTGCACGGTCGTGCTCGTGACGAGAGCTGATCGAATTCGGACCAGATTGCAGCAGCCAGGGCGACCGGTCCCCGTCGAGAGTGAACTCGGTGCCGCCGTACGTCATGACCCGCTGAACGCGCCGTTCCCGAAGCGAACTGCTCATCGAACCGCCAAGACACTACGACGCCTCACGACAACCTGTGTTCTCTTCTAGGTGCGCGAATCGAGCCCGAGTCGGAGCCAGGCGTCAGACAGCCAGCACGCCTCAGGAGCAGACCAGATCGGCTGCCGTTTCAACGTCATCGATGCGAGATCGAATCGACTCCTCAGTTCACAGTTAGCGGCCGGCGCGGGCTCGGGCGGCTATCGCCGGGCCGTCCCATTCGCCCCCAGACTGGCGGCGCGAGGCAATCGATCCGCTGCGCGACGATTCGGCGGCGCGGTCCACCGACTCAGCCCAGCGACCGGCACGGGACGGTGAAGAGGCACCGGCAGCCTTCAGGTCTCCGGACCTCCAGGAGATCGAAGAGATGGTGGGCTGATCTGAGGCACAGTGCGAGACGCGGGCGGATGGCGATCGCAACGACGCGCAACACTTCGATCGGCGAGATCACGACGAACTGTGGAGTCAACGGTGGATGTCACTGAGTACCTGCTTCCGGCCGCAGGCGGGGCAGAGACGCCTTGGCATGTTCCCGACTTGGTGCCCACCGCCGCGGCGGAGCTCGTGCTCGTCTTCGAGTCACCTCACGTGGAAGAACTGAAGGCACGCATCCCGGTCGCCGGAGCTGCCGGAAGGAGTGCTCTCCGGTACCTACTGCCCGCGCAGCCGAAGAACCTGAGCCTCGGACACTTCGTCGACCAGAGCCTTCAAGCCGCGCATGGCCGCGTCGCCATCCTCAACGTCAGCAACGTCCCGATGCAGGCTGCTGCATTCGTGAACTCCAAGGCTCCCGACCTCAGCGGACACGAGTGGGCCCTGCTCGAGAGGGTCCGGACGTCAACGGCCCGATCCATCTCCGCGATGCGAGGGAGCGAAGCCAAAGCACTGACAGAGCACCTCGCGGAGCGGCTGCAGGGACGGCTCTCCAAGATCACGGTCGCAGAAAACTGTGTCGTCGTGGCAGCAGGCATGTTCGCTCAACGAGTCACGGCCGCCGCTGCGACACATCTGCCGTCCTTCGACCTACTCGACGTACCGCACCCCTCCTTCAATCAGTGGCACCGAAAGGCGAATGAAGACCTGCCGAACTTGCAGGAAGTCAGACGCCGTTTCCGTGACTGCTGCGCGAACGGAGACGTCTGAAACTGGAGCCGTCAGCCAACCTTTGGCGGGACCCGTCCTCCATCACCGGATCGGGAGAGGCTCTCGCGGCGGTTGGGACGTCCCACCACGACGTTGTCCAGAAGTAGACGGGTCGATGGCCCGTAGGACTTTCGCCTGACTCGCCTGCTCCTAGGAGTCCGGGGCATCCCTCAGGGGTACAGATCTTCGTAGCGCTGGGGAGAAGAACCGAAAGCGCTCGCCCAACCGTTCCGCTGGCCGTTATCAGCACCAGTTGGCGCAATGACAGTCGAGGAGGTCGCTCCGTCACGGACAAGTCTGCCGGGCGGCAGCGCTGAGCAGCCGGTAGCGGATAGGAGCTCCGCCGAAGTGCATTAGGGGCGATACTCAGCCGAGTGAGGAACTTGCCGCCGGCGGGCTGGCACCGCCAGGTCGACGGTTCGCTTCGCTGGTGGGACGGCCGACAGTGGACTCAGCACCGACTCACCAGCGACGGTTTCTCAATGGCGCCACCCGGCTGGTACCGAGAGACAGCGGATGCCCTGCGGTGGTGGAACGGTGAGCGTTGGACGGAGCACCGTCATCCGAGTCCGAGAGATTGCGCAGCACCACCCGGCTGGTACCCAGAGACAGCAGATGTCCTTCGCTACTGGGACGGTCAGCACTGGACAGCGCATCGTCAACACAAAATGCCGGCCGAGGCACACATCAACACAACGAACTTCTCCGCTGTTCAGAGGCCGCCTCGGTCGAACAAGAAGAGTTGGATTCTGGGAGGCCTTGCTGTGCTGGGATTGCTGGCCGTTGCCTCGGGTTCCTCTTCCGACGAGGACAGTGAGAGCCCTTGGCGCAGCAACGAGTGGCAGGGCTACTGCGAGGACTGCGATAGCGGCAACGTCGTTCACATCGTCTACGACTGCGCTGATTGGATCGACAGGTCCACCGCTCCCGCATGGGTGGAGTTCGAGTCAGGCTGGGCGGGTGACAACCGCCGCTGCGAGGACTGCGGCCACGAATGGACTGCGTACTAGACCCCGCCACGAGGGTATAGCGTCTCTGGCCGACTATGGCGGCCTGACAGACGGCTTCAGCGGATACGACGGAGTGAATCGGGTGCAGGCAGGACGTGATCCCGGCTGAAGTACCTCTCCCCGCCTCGCGGAACAGCACATCAGTGCCAACGCTGACCCTGTCGGTTTCGGTCCCCTTTACTCCTACGCGGAGTCGGCGAGCGCGTTCCTCCTACGCGGGAAGGGCCCCTAGCCTTGATGACTTGCCGAGAGTACGTGACGAAAGGTAGGGGCAGTTGACGCGGCGTCCGCTCGTGTTGCAGTGGGGCCGGTTCCGGACGCGCTTGGTCGGCCGCGAGTTGAGCTTCGCTACGGTCTTTCTCACGGTGACGGTCGTCCTCGCCCTCGTGGGCCTGAGACTCTTCCTCCACCACACGCCCGAGGCACGGGTGGTAACGATCGGCGAGTCCTGGCTCCACGTGCCCGTCCCGCTCCCGCCTGCGCAGCGGATGCGCTATCTGCGGCTCGCTCTCTTCTTCTGGGCGCTGGCTTTGCTGTCGCTCGTATCAGCCATCTCCATGCTCGTGCAGTACCGCAACGGCGCCGCCGACCGCGTGGCTGCCCGCCAACAGGCCGCGACGGACCGCGAGGCGGCGAGGCAGGAGTACGCGAGGCAGGAAGCCCATCGGCAGTGGCTGGCCACGCCGGCCGGGTACGCCCACTCCTTGCTGGAGTCTGGCTACCTGGAGATGAGCCTTGTGCTACGTGTGCAGCCGCCCCTGCATCTCGACACCGTGCGCCAGGTCCAACAGGTGGGCTGGACCCTGGACCAGCGGCACGACCACCCTCCGGTAACGGTTGAGGAGTCAAGCGCCAACGGTCTCGGCGGCCATCAGGTCGTGCGCAGTACCGTCCAAGACGCGACCTTCCGATTTGTTCGGACAATGTCAGCGCAGCAGGGCGGCGACCCTAACGCTGAAGCTAACTGACTGGCCCGCCGGACAAGAGCCCGCCCCCAGCCCACCTTAAGGCTCTGGCTGAGTTCGTCGTCGCCGACTTCCGACCCCGCGCACGCCGTCGCGGCAGGGTCCCCTGGGCGCAGTCCTTATCAGCGGCCGACAATCACTCCCGGCGAGGACCAGCAGCACGAACAAGCCGACGAACGAGCAGCCGACCCAACTCGGGCCGAGCGAAGCGCAGCCACTCAGTCAGGCTGCGTGCTTGCTCGCGACGGATGACGCTCTCTGGCTACAGCAACGTTGTGCGGCGCTCGACCCCAGCAGAGCAAGCTACCTACGGGATCCTGACGGACTCCTAGAATGTTGAGTCATCGCGCTAGCGGCGCATGTTTAACTCTTCAGTCATGACGAGGCCCTCCGCTCAGGCGCCCAATGCCACGGCCAGATCCACCAAGACTGGTCAACGTCTAATCGGCGCCCACGGCCTATTCTGGAGCCGCGACGAGACTGACTGGGAAGCGTCCCGCGGTCGAACTTTTCAGATGCTAGGGCCTTGAAGCGCTAATGATCGCGGCCTTCGGGACGAAGCAGCGACGCATGGGCTAGGAGGTGGCGAGCGCTGGAATCAGGTCGCCTACCAACACTGCGGTACTCACGGACGCATTAAGAAGCTCCTCGACCTTTGCCCATCCGGGACACTGAAAATTGCAGGAAGCGTTGGCGCTGAACGCACTGATCGGCTGCTGAAACGTTAGACGCTAGAGCCCTAGCCAAACCGGCAGGGCGGCGCGCGTCCCGCGCCGCGATGCCCGCGGATGTCGCGGTGAGCCGCGCGGAGGCCAGGATCCGACGCCGCATCGGCTAGTCGCGCGTAAGCCGCTTCCGGTGCAACCTCGGATCATGGAACGGCAACGAAGTCACGTCTGTGAGGTCTGCGGCCTCACTCGGGTTACGACCTCTGAGCAGGCCTCCGAGCGAACAGGCGGCCAACTGCACGGCTGCTCGCTGTCGACACCTTCCCCGAACCACTTGTGCATCCCAACCGAAGCCTGGGCCAGGTCGGTCCTTACGGCCACCGGATGGAGCCCCGCAGAGGTCCACCAGTGGTGGCGGGCTCCATCCGGCTACCTGCCTGATCGCGCACGGCCTATCGACCACGCTGACGTCGACCCTGACCGGGTCCGCTGGTTGGTGCGGGAGAAGGCGAAGAGACCCGGCGTCTAGCCGACACGAACCGACTGTGGATCAGGTTCGGTTGCCGCCGGCCATGTCGTCCGACCTCCGGATCACGCGGACTCTTCGGAGCCGTCGGAGCTGTCGGAACTGTCGGAACGACGGTCGAACAGGGCCGCAAGGCTGTCGCGGTTGTCCACGAGGACGGCGGTGCGGACGACGTAGCGCTGGTAGGTGACGCTCGGGTCGCTGTGCCCCATCTGCCGACGCGCCGCGTCGAGCCCGCACGTGAGCTCGAGGTGCGTGGCGACGCTGCGACGGATGACGTGCGGGCTGGTCCCGGCCAAGCCCGTCACGGCTTTCGTCGCGACTCGCAGGCCCGTGCGGATGTTGGACGGCTCAGGCCAACCGCCCCTGCCGGTGGCGAAGACCGGAGCCTCCGGGTCGACGGGCTGAACCAGCCGTTCCTGACGAGCCCTCAACACCTCGACCAAGTCCAGGGGGATGGCCAACAGCCGCTCGCTCGCGGTCTTCGTCTCGTCCTGGCGAAAGGTCTTCTCGACGTACCCCTTGCGTGACTCGACCAGCGTGCCGCGGACCCGCACGGTCGGCACGTCCGACTCCAGGTCGACGTCGCACCAGCGCAGCGCCAGCACCTCACCGTCACGAGCACCCGTCCCGATCAACGTCGCGACGACGTCCTGCAGCAGGAAGGACGGCCGGACCCGTCCAGGAACGCGGCGCACCTCGCGATCGACCACGTGCAGCAGACGGTGAAGATCGGTCACCTCCAGGACGTCCACGCCACCAGCCCGCATCCGGGGCCGCGAGGTGGTCGCGACCAGGTCCATCGGGTTCGAGACCAGCGCGCCATGCCGGATCGCCAGCCCGAACATCTGACCCAGCACCGAGCGGATCTGCGCGCTCGACCGCCCCTTCTTGCCCGTCCCCTCCCCCGACTCCAGCCGGGCCAGCGTCCCGTCCAGGTAGCTGACGGTGATCTCCCGGAGCTGCACCTGCCCCATGAGCGGCTTGATCTGGTGGCGCACCGTGGCGTTGTACGCAGCCAGGCTCTGCTGCCTCAGCGGCCCAGCGCTACGCGCCTTCCCGTGCTTCTGCCGGTGGGCGAGCCACACATCCGCGAGCTGCCCCATCGTCATGCTCGGCTTGATCTCGACACTGCCGGTCACCTGCGGCACCGCCAGCTTGCTCAGCAGCGCTCGACGGGCTGCACCCTTCGTCGCCCCGTTGGCCGAGACCAGCTTGGGCCTGCCCCCGTGGAGAGGCCGGTAGCGTGTGCGGGCCTGAAACCCCTTCTCCAAGGCGATGACGGTGATCTCACCGTGCTGTCCGGGCCGGATCGCCGGGCGCCCCATCAGGAAGCCCGCCAGATCTGCTCGGTCGTACGGGCGGCCTCCTCGAGCCAGGCCTGCACGTCGCTGACGCGGTAGCGCACATGCCGACCGATGCGGACGAACGGAGGGCCGGTCCGATCGTTGCGCCAGGCCAGCAGCGTCCGGTCGGGAATGCCGAGGACCTCGGCAAGGGTCGCAGTGTCGACGAACGCCCCCAGGGCGTCTGCCAGTTCGTTGGTATCCATGCCCAGCCCTATGCGAGCCGCGCCGACGAGTAGCGCACAGCGCCGGACGCCACCGGGGAGTTTCCGATGACTAAGTGATGATTCCGGCCCCGGACAGCGGAAACGACGAAGGCCCCCTGCCTGCATTCCTGCAGGTCAGAGGGCCCTTCTCGGAGCCGCCTGTCGGAATCGAACCGACGACCTATTCATTACGAGTGAATCGCTCTACCGACTGAGCTAAGGCGGCGCGCTGGCCGCCTGGCGGCGGACAACCCGACGAAGTATAGGGACGGCACAGGTCGGTCGCGAAAACGGGTCGCTCGAGCCCAGTGCCGCCGAGGGCGAGCGAGGTCGTGCTGCTCGCCGACGGCGCTGACCGTAGCTGGGCCGAGGCAGTCGCGGACGCGCAGGCCACCTGGGCCGACCGGGGCGACGAGATGGATGCCCTGGCCCGCAACTCCGAGCTCAGCGGCACCCGGGTGGCCACCAACGTGGGGCGGGCCTTCCTTGCCCTCGGTGTCCTCGCCACCGGCTACGGCATCTACGACGACATGACCAGCGAGGGGGAGTCCGCTGCGCAGGCCACCACCTCCAACGTCGGAGGGTTCCTGGCCGGGCTCGGCGCCGGCGCGGCGTCCGGCGCCGGCATCGGGGCCCTCGCCGGGTCCTTCGTCCCGGTCCCCGGCGTGGGGACGGCGGTCGGCGCCGTCGTCGGTACGGTCGTGGGTGCAGGCGTCGGCATCGTGACCTCCGGCGCGATCGACTCGATGTGGGAGAACGGCGTGGACAGCCTCGGCGACGTGGGATCGGCGATCGGCGACGGCTGGGACGAGCTGGAGGAGACGGGCGGCGCGATCGTGGACCTCGGCGGCGACGCGGTGGACGCCGTGGGCGACGGCCTCAGCGGCGCCTGGGACTCGGTCTTCGGATGAGCGACCCGCAGCCGCGGTCCCGGCGCCGTCTCGCCCTGGTGGCACTGCTGACTCTGAGCGCCCTCACCGGGCTCGGGGTGCTCGCCACGGGCGTCCTCGCCCCCTGGTCCTGGCAGGCCAGACTCTGCGTGGCCATCGCGGGCATCGGGCTGCTCGGCAACGTCCCGTTCGTCGGGCGCCACTGGTCGAGCTCGGCTCGGCGGGCCGACCGCGTCCGCACCCGGGACGGAGCCACCGTCATCGCCTACGACCGGGTGCCGGCGTACGCCGCTGCCTGGGCGCTCGGCTGGACGACCCTCGTCGCTGTGCTGGGCACCTCGTTCGGGGTGGCGGGTGGGCACACCGGGGTGTCGCTGCTGCTCGGCCTGCCGTTCGTGCTGCTCTTCGGACTGCCGCTCGTCGACACGCTGCTCGCCCTGCTGCGCGGGGCGGAGGTCGTCGCCGACCGTGAACGGCTCACCGTGCGGTCGTGGCACACCGAGACCAGCATCGCCTGGGACGCCGTCGAGCGGGTGACGCTCGACCTCGGGCCGCGCGGCATGGTCATCGCGGTCACCGGCTACACCGCCGGGACCACCTGGCGCGGCCGGCGCCTGCCGCACGTGCTGCCCGGCCGCGTCCCGATGACCCCGGGACGGGTGGACGTCGACTCACGGGCCGTCGAGCCGCACTCGCCGTGGCTGCTCGTCGTGCTGCAGGCCTGGGCTGCCGATGCCGGTGCGCGCGGCCAGATCGGCACCCCCGAGGCCGAGCGGCGGCTCCGTCAGGGTCGTGACATGGCCGCAGGAAGCTCCTGACCCGTTCCTGCGGGTGGTGAGAGGACCCGTCGCCGCGGGCACGGTAGAGGCATGACCACCGCCAGGACGCCCACCCGGTCCGCCCAACGGGAGCGCAGCGAGGGCGCGCGGCCCTGGCTGGCGCTGCTGGTCTTCGGCGCCGCCGTGGCGCTGGCAGCCGGACTGGGCGGGGTGGCCGCGTCCGGCTCCGCCCAGGAGTACCGCGGGCTCGAGCAGCCGTTCTTCGCCCCGCCGTCGTGGGTCTTCGGACCCGTGTGGACCGTCCTCTACGCGGCGGTCGCGGTCGCCGGGTGGCTGTCGTGGCGGGCCGCCGGGATCGACGCGGCCACCGGCTGGTGGGTCGTGCAGCTGGTCCTCAACGCCGCCTGGACGCCGATCTTCTTCGGCGCCGGCGAGTACGGTTGGGCGCTGGTCGAGATCGGCTTCCTGCTGGCGGCGGTCGTCGTGACCATCGTCGTCGTACGCCGGCGCAGCGTCCTCGGGGCGTGGCTGCTGGCGCCGTACCTGGCGTGGGTGGGGTTCGCGAGCGTGCTGAACGCGGCGATCTGGTGGTTGAACCGCTGACTCAGACGACGCCGAGGGCCAGCATGGCGTCGGCGACCTTGACGAAGCCGGCGATGTTGGCGCCCGCGACGTAGTCCCCCGGGCTGCCGTGCTCCTCGGCCGCGGTGGCGCAACGGTCGTGCACGCCGGCCATGATGTCGCGCAGCCGCTCCTCGGTGTGCGCGAAGGTCCAGGAGTCGCGCGAGGCGTTCTGCTGCATCTCCAGCGCGCTGGTCGCGACGCCGCCGGCGTTGGCCGCCTTGCCCGGCGCGAAGAGGACCCCGCCCTGCTGGAGGACGTCGACCGCCTCAGGCGTGCAGGGCATGTTGGCGCCCTCGGCGACCGCGACCACCCCGTTGCCCAGCAGCGTGCGCGCCTCGGCGCCGTCGAGCTCGTTCTGCGTGGCGCACGGCAGCGCGACCTCGCACGGCACGTCCCACACCGAGCCGCCCGCCACGAACGTCGCCGAGGCCCGCTCGTCGGCGTACGCCGAGATGCGGGCCCGGTCGACCTCCTTCACCTGTCGCAGCAGGTCGATGTCGAGCCCGGCCTCGTCCACGACGTACCCGCTGGAGTCCGAGCACGCGACGACCTGGGCGCCCAGCGCGATCGCCTTCTGGGCGGCGTAGATCGCGACGTTGCCCGAGCCCGACACCACGACCCGGCGCCCGGAGAGCGACTGGCCGCGCGTGCGCAGCATCTCCTCGGTGAAGTAGACCAGCCCGTATCCGGTCGCCTCGGTGCGCACCTGCGATCCGCCGTAGGCCAGGCCCTTGCCCGTGAGCACACCGGACTCGTAGCGGTTGGTGATCCGCTTGTACTGCCCGAAGAGGTAGCCGATCTCGCGGCCACCGACGCCGATGTCGCCCGCGGGGACGTCGGTGTACTCCCCGAGGTGGCGGTAGAGCTCGGTCATCAGCGACTGGCAGAAGCGCATCACCTCGGCGTCGCTGCGGCCCTTGGGGTCGAAGTCCGACCCGCCCTTGCCGCCGCCGATCGGCATGCCGGTGAGGGCGTTCTTGAAGATCTGCTCGAAGCCGAGGAACTTCACGATCCCGAGGTAGACCGAGGGGTGGAAGCGCATCCCGCCCTTGTAGGGGCCCAGGGCGGAGTTGAACTCGACGCGGAACGCCCGGTTGATCTGCACCTGGCCGCGGTCGTCGGTCCACGGCACCCGGAAGATCAGCTGCCGCTCGGGCTCGCAGATCCGCTCGATGATCGCCGCGTCGACGTACTCCCGGTGCTTGCGCACCACCGGCCCCAGCGTGCCGAGGACCTCGAGCACCGCCTGGTGGAACTCCCGCTCGCCGGGGTTGCGCTGCAGGACGGTCTCGTAGTGCTCCGCCAGCAGCGGGTCGAGGTGCTCCATGGCCTCACCCTAGGCACGGCCCGGGCAGCACGAAGCCCCGGGCGCCGCCCGGGGCTTCGTGGAGGTCAGTACGCCGTCAGGCGGCGACGAGCGTGCGCTCGGCGGAGCCGGAGGAGGAGCCGCGGAGCGCGGTCTGCTCGGCGCCGCACCAGCAGGTGAAGGCCACCTGGGCGCCGCCCTCGGTGCGGGTCACGCCCTCGATCATGCTCGGGAAGATGAGCTGACGACGGTCGCAGGCAGAGCAGTCGTGGGTGAACATGAACATGGGGGACCTCCTCGTGGATCTGATCGGTGACCACTCCAGTGTGACCGGCCAGTAGCAACAGGGGTAGCCTGGTTTTCCAGCCGGTTCCCAAGGATCTTCCTATGCTTTCTGTGCACCAGCTCACATGCTTCCTCGCCGCCTACGAGCACGGGTCGCTCACCCGGGCAGCCGAGCACCTCGGCTACGCGCAGCCCTCGGTCTCGGAGCAGATCCGCGCGCTGGAGAAGACCCTCGGCGTCCAGCTCTTCCGCCGGGTCGGCCGCGGGGTCGTGCCGACCACCGTGGGCGACACGCTGCGCCCGTACGCCGAGCAGGTGATCGCCTCCCTCGACCAGGCCCGCGAGGCCGTGCAGAGCGTGAAGTCCTTCGAGACCGGCACCATCCGGTTCGGGATGTTCGGCATCGCCCGCCTGTACGCCGGCGCGGACCTGATCGCCGACGTGCTCGACCGCTACCCCGGCGTCCGGGTCGAGCTGGTCGGGCAGAACTCCGCCGAGGTGATGGAGGAGCTGCGCCGCGGCCGGCTCGAGGCCGCGATGCTGGCCGTCTCCACCGTCGAGAGCGAGGGCATGCAGGTCGTCCCGGTCGCCCGCGAGGAGCTCGTCTACATCTCCGCCGACCCCGCGCGGCTCGAGACACCGGTGACCGCGCACCGCCTGTCGCTGGCGACCCTCGTCATGCCCGAGACCAGCTTCCGTGCCACCGACCCCACCCGCGTCACGCTGCGGCGGATGCTGCACGAGGCCGGCCGCAACCCGGTCAGCCGGATCGAGGTCGAGGACATCGAGACCGCCGTCGAGCTGGTGGGCCGGGGGTACGCCGACTCGATCATCCCACTGGGCGCGGCCCAGCAGCTGCTGCCTCGGCTCGCCCCCGAGGCCGGCTGGGTCTCGCTGCGGCCGAGGCAGTTCGACACCTTCGCCGTCGTCCACCGCAAGGGCGCCGTCCTCTCCCCCGCCGCCCGGCTGATGATCGAGCTCGCCACGACCCGGATGCAGGCGATCGCCGAGGCGACCGCGTCCCGCCGTCCGGCCACGCCCGCGACACCGGGCCCCGACGCGTCCTAGTGTCCGGGCAGCCTGCCGAGGAGGAGCACATGCGCTGGGACGTCGTCGTCGTGGGGGCCGGGCTCTCCGGGCTGGCGGCCGCGCGGGCCGTGGCCGCGGAAGGCCGCTCGGTCGTGGTCCTCGAGGCGCGCGACCGCGTCGGCGGGCGGACCGAGGGCGGCACGCTGTCCGATGGCCAGTGGATCGAGCTCGGCGGGCAGTGGATCGGCCCCACGCAGGACCGGATGTACGCGCTGGTCGCCGAGCTCGGGCTGAGCACCGTGCCGACGTACAACGACGGCGACACCGTCTTCGGCCTCGGCCGGAGCATCGGCCGCCTGCCGGGGCGCAAGCGCGCGGTGCCGCGCCTCAACCCCGTCGCCCTCGCCGACCTGGCCCAGGGCCTGGTCCGCTTCGGCCGGCTCGCCCGGCGCACCGACCTCGAGACGCCCTGGACCACCCCCGGTGCCCACCGCCTCGACGAGCAGACCCTGGCCACGTGGATCCGACGCAACCTGCGCACCCCGCAGGGGCGGGCCTACTTCGAGCTCTTCACCGAGGGGGTCCTCGCCTGCGAGCCGGCCGACCTCTCGCTGCTGCACGCGCTTTTCTACACCCACTCCGGCACCGACCTCGACACGCTCATGGCGGTGGACCGCGGCGCCCAGCAGGACCGGATCGACGGCGGCTCCGTGCTGGTCTCCGAGCGGATGGCCGAGGGGCTCGACGTGCGGCTGGGGCAGCCGGTCGAGGCCGTCGAGCAGACAGCGTCCGGGGGGTCGGTGCTGACCCGCGACGGCTCGCGGTTCGACGGCACGCGCGTGGTCGTGACGATCCCGCCGACCCTGGCCGGACGCCTCCGCTACTCCCCCGCGCTGCCCGCCCGACGCGACCAGCTCACGCAGAAGCTGCCGCAGGGCTCGGTGATCAAGGCGCACGTCGTCTACGACTCGCCCTTCTGGCGCGAGGAGGGCCTCAACGGGCAGGTCGGCTCGGACACCGGCCCGGTCAAGGTCGTCTTCGACAACTCACCGCCCGGCTACGCCCGCGGGATCCTCACCGGCTTCCTCGAGGGTGCGGCCGCCCGCTCCTGGTCGGGCCGGCCTGCCGCCGAGCGGCAGGCGGCGATCGTGGAGTGCCTGGTCCGCTACTTCGGGCCCCGGGCCGCCTCGCCCGTGGAGTACGTCGAGCGCGACTGGACCGCCGAGGAGTTCACCCGCGGCTGCTACGGCGCGCACTTCGCCCCCGGCGTCTGGACCGGCTTCGGCCCCGCGCTGCGCGAGCCGGTCGGGCGGATCCACTGGGCGGGCACCGAGTGCTCGCCGGTGTGGAACGGCTACATGGAGGGCGCGGTGCTCTCCGGCGAGGCGACGGCCCGGGAGGTGCTGGGGCTGCTGTGAGGAGTGCTGACCGGGTTTGTCGGGGAGCCGACGAACCCCCCGCCCGGACGCGCCCCTACCCTGTGCGCATGATCGACCAGGTCTCCGTCGTCTCCACGTTCCTCGACGCGCTCGCCGCGGGCGACTCACGCACCGCCGTGGACCTGCTCGACCCCGCCGTCGAGTGGCGCAACACCGGCCTGCCGACCCTCCGCGGCCGCCGCGCCACCGGCGCCCTGCTCGGGATGGAGAAGCGCGGGATCGGCTTCGGCTACGAGATGCACGCCGTCGCGGTCTCCGCCGACGGCGACTCGGTCCTCACCGATCGCACCGACTGGATCACCCTCGGGCGCCTCCGCTCGGAGTTCTGGGTCCGGGGCACCTTCACGCTGCGCGACGGCAAGATCCTGGTCTGGGACGACGCGTTCTCCATGGGTGGCTTCG
>FWWL01001080.1_pt1 | contig 30195 bp, 26 predicted proteins | sample 2228331 | NCBI WGS metagenome assembly FWWL01 (sample SAMEA103939775, study PRJEB20133) | metagenome
GATCATCTTAAATGTTTGCCTATTTCTCTCACGTGAAAGAACACTTATTAATTTGTGATTACTTTCTCAAATGGATCTTACCAACCAAGGATGCCGCTTATCGTTACTGAAGTTGCTCCACCTCTATGTATATAATAAAAAAACCAAATAGATTTCCCCCTCCAACATTGATGAGAGAGTTTCTATTTGGGCTTTTCTAGATAAAGCTCGAACTAACTGCTTAAAGATAATCGGAGGAATTTCCGTGCTTCAGAATGCTCTCATACATTGGATTCGGCAAATACTTGCTCCGTAATTACCTGTGCCTGGTCATATGTTTCCTTCAGACGTTTTATGTCAGCTTTGGGAGGAAAACCAAACATTCGAGAATATTCACGGCTAAACTGAGATGCACTTTCGTAGCCTACCCGGTAGGCAACCTCAGAAGCATCCGCCGACTCCGTTAATAATAGGCGCCGAGCTTCTTGCAACCGAAGCTGCTTTTGGAATTGAAGAGGGCTCATAGCAGTGATTTCTTTAAAGTGTCTATGTAACGAAGAAATACTCATATTCGCTATTTCGGCAAGTTCTTCAATCCGAAAAGAACTATCATAGTTATTCATTATTTGTTCAATAACATCTTTGATTTGATGGATTGAGCTTCCTTCCATTACAATTTGCTCCAAAATAATCCCATTCTGACCTTGCAGCACCCGATAAAGAATTTCCTTCGTAAATAGTGGAGCAAGCACCGGAATATCTTCAGGATTATCAAGTAAACGAGCTAACCTGATGACCGCATCTAACAAAGATGTTTCCATCTGGCTGACAAACATAGCTCGCTTAGGATTTTCTTTCGGATCAACTCGAATTTCAGAATCATGTAAAACCTCTAAGATTTGACTCGGTGTAAATTCAAGTTTGAAACCCAAATATGGAACATCGGGAGTGGCTTCAGTGACTCGGGCGGTAACTGGCAAGTGAACGGATGCAACAAGGTAATCGGCAGGACTGTATTTAAAGCGCTCCTTTGCTAGCCATACCTCCTTCGCCCCTTGAACTACCATACAAAAGGAAGGCTTGTAAACTCCGTGGCTTTGTCCGGCCGCATTCGAGACACGCATGAAAAATAAGGAAGGAATAGCAGTTGGGTGAACACCGTCCTTTTCTGTATAGCGCTCAATGATTTTGGCGAGCTCATTCTGCTGTTTAGTCATTATTTCAGACATTTGATTCTCCTTGTTCCTAATCTTTATAGTTCGATTATAGTCCATATTCATCTGTTACATAAGTGGTAGTGAGAGGATTAGGCAAACATTTGGCACCAATGGGATAACGGTCTCTTTGTCATCTGGTGCATAATAAGGATGAGATGGAGGGATAAATACAATACTGTATTCAATATTTGGAAAATTTGCTGACCCTTATCCGCTTTTTGGTCGCACTTGCCACTGCAATTGATTTAAACAAAATTATTGAAAATACTGGAGGATATTATATATGCAAAAAGTAATTTTGAACAATGGTGTTGAGATGCCTATACTCGGTTTTGGTGTTTTTCAGATTCCCGATGCAAATGAATGTGAACAAAGCGTTTATGACGCTATTATGGCAGGATATCGTCTGATTGATACCGCTGCCTCTTATTTAAATGAAGAAGCAGTTGGCCGAGCAATCAAGCGGAGTAGTGTGGCAAGAGAGGATTTATTTATCACTACGAAACTTTGGGTTCAGGATGCTGGTTATGAGCGCACAAAAAAAGCTTTTGAAAAATCACTGGAAAGATTGCAATTGGATTATTTGGATTTGTATTTAATTCATCAGCCGTTTGGCGATGTGTATGGCTCTTGGCGCGCTATGGAGGAATTGTATCGTGAAGGAAAGGTCCGTGCAATTGGCGTTAGTAACTTCCAGGCGGATCGTCTGATCGATTTGATTATTCATAATGAAGTAGTCCCTGCCGTAAACCAGGTTGAAACACACCCTTTCAACCAGCAAATCGAAAGTGCGAAATTCATGAAAGAGAACAATGTTCAGATCCAATCCTGGGCGCCTTTTGCTGAAGGAAAAAATAACTTGTTCCAGAATGAGGTATTGGTATCCATAGCTGAAAAGTATAATAAATCCGTTGCCCAGGTGGTTTTACGTTGGTTAACACAAAGAGAAGTCGTTGTGATTCCAAAGTCTGTTCGTAAAGAAAGAATCGTCGAAAACTTCAATATCTTTGATTTTGAATTAAGCCAAGAGGACATGGAGTCGATTACTGCGTTAGATACGAAACAGAGCCTGTTCTTTTCACATCGCGATCCTGAAATGGTGAAATGGATCGGTACCCGTAAACTTGATATTTAATCAATACTAATCATGAGGCTGCAGCCACTAACTAGCTGCAGCCTCTTTTTCATGCGGAGAATATTGACCCCACAGTGCAAAAATATAATTTTTACCCACCTTATCAAATGGGAGCCGGTTGGAATTTAGGAAACACATTGGACGCCATTCCAACCGAGGGATCTTGGAGTCCGCCCGTGACTGCAATAACATTCGATCATATCAAAGCCGGAGGATTTCAAAGCGTTCGGATTCCGGTAACCTGGACGCACCATATCGGTCCGGCTCCCGATTATCTAGTCGATCCCGTCTGGATGGATCGCGTATCGGATGTCGTCGATATGGCGCTTGAGAGGGGATTCTACGTTGTTCTTAACGTCCACCATGATTCCTGGGAATGGGCTAATTTGTCTGATACGTCCAACCTGGAAGAGAAACACCATAAGCTGCAGGTCTTGTGGAAACAAATTGCCGATCGCTTTAAGAACAGAAGCGAAAGGCTGTTGTTCGAAACATTAAACGAGCCGCAGGGCAGTACCAGTGAAGATGCAGAGCAATACAATATTATGAATCAGAATATTTTGAAAGTCATCCGTTCAACAGGCGGTCACAACAAAGAACGTCTGGTTATTCTGCCGGGATTAAATACGAATATCGAAAGAACGATCAACTGGTTCAAAAATCCTGACCCTGCGGATAAAAATCTCATCTTGACTGTACATAATTATGATCCTTGGGGCTTCGTATCCAACTGGTATGGAATCACCAATTGGAATAATCGCAACTATTTCGATCAACTGTTCGGACAACTTGATGCTTTTTCACGGAATATCGGTCTTCCCGTTATTATAGGTGAATATGGCACATTGGCCTTGGGGACAGTAGAGAACCACTCCAAGTGGATTTATACCGACAGCTTTGTACGGGCTGCGCACAAATATGGCATGGCAACCATGTTGTGGGATATTGGTTTTGACCTATTCGACCGTGAAAATGAAGAGTGGATATTCCCGATCCTCAGAGATACGATTCTTTATGCGAGCAAGGGGATTTCCAATTCCTTCGTTGACAAAGCCGCGCTTTACTTAAAGGATGGTACGGAGATCATGGACCAAGTCCTTCAACTTGAACTAAACGGCAACCAGTTGGCAGGCGTTTATAATGAAGGAGTTGAATTAAGTGAAGGTACCGATTACGTTTTGTCAGGATCTACGCTAACTCTGAAAAAAGAATACGTCTCTTCTTTTATCCAAAACTTTGGCGTTGGGGCTCAGCTAAGATTCAAATTTACGTACGGCGCGGACCAATTGCTGGACTTAATTAAATACAAAACACCTGAATTGGCAATAACGGAAGTAACGATTGACAAAGGAGCCGCCACAGAGGAGTTGAAGATACCAACGAATTTTAACGGCACCACCCTTGCAACCGTTACGGCTTTGGAAATGAACACGATCGACTACCAAACGGGTAAACCGCTCCCAATGCCGGTAAAGAACGAATGGACCAACTGGATGCCGAACAATGCGTTCGATGGCCTTCGCGGCGGCTTAGATTATAACGAAGATTTCAGGTCAGACGGCAGTTATGTATATATTTCACAACGGCTGTTAAATATGATGGATGATGACACTGTCTTATCATTCAAGTTCTGGCCGAGAGATCAAGAAGTGAATGTAGACGTGATCGTACGCGTGAAATAAAAGATGAAGCGGCGACCTCTCCCCGGTACTCAACCGGGAAGAGGTCGCCGAGTTTTACTTCTATGTTAAAGTACAAATTTACAATGATTTCCACACGGTCGAAAGTCAATTTTATCTTGGCATCTTCTGCACCACGATCAACAGTGTAATCTTGACTGGTCTCCTGATGTTTCTCAATAGAAGCAGCTGTTTTTCCTTCACTTGACTTGGTAACAGTTGCATTACTTTCATTAGAAATAAAACCATCACTGTTATTTCCGCCGCAGGGAGCTAGGGTAAAAATGTTCACAAAAGTGAGAATCACGGATAACTTGATATGCAAAAGATTGTTTCCTCCACTGATATCATTCCGTTAGTTATCGAAAGCTATGATTAGTCTAATTTCCGATGGATTCTCACTACCTGCCAATCGTTTGATTACATGCAAAAATTCACTCCCGATTTCCTTAAAATTGACCGTCTCGATTCCTTTTTGACCGTCCATGGTCACATCGTACTCAAACACCTGTTTCCAATTAAATTCTAACAACTCTTTCGCAGTGAACCATGTCGTACTATGGAGTTCGCTATATTTGATTTGCAACCGTATTTCTTTACTAACATCTTCGGGCAGCCCGCGCGGTTCAAGAATATATGGCATGTTTACTAAATTCCACTGATTCGCCAAAATTGCAAATAAGTCGTAATTTCTATCCGTGAAAACCATGTCCTTTCTTTGTACTTCCCAGCGCGGAGCCTTATCGCTTTCGGGATGGAGGGCTGCCCAAACGCTTTTCGTCCATTTATCCGTCGATATCCATTTCCCCATCTGATCCGGGTCATCATGTCGGTACATTTTTTCCTCTACAAAACAGTAAATATCCGTTGCCATCGATAGATTATCCCCCTTCGGCGGAAATCTTTCTGGATTCCGACCCGGTTACTCATCTCGGATGGGGCAGATTTTCCTCCTCCAAGTAAATAACCGCGCCTCTCCAGCTATAAATGCTCTCATTGGCTGAATGTGTCTCCGCTTTTTTCTACTTCTCTTGGCCTGCTTTCTAGATTTGTAAATATCGAAACTCGTCTTTCCGGACTATACACGTATACTCTTCCTGTGTACAACGACATAGGGGCACGCTCCAGATCCGGAACAGTCACTTCTATACTGCTATTGGAAATAGTCCATTCCCAGCAGACCCAACCCCCCTATCTTTTTGTTCCGCATTTGAACCTCCTTTCTGACCACATACCCCGAATCAAAGCCGCCTTTGTTATCTTATTTACAAGACATAATCTTGATTGTCGCTGAGCGGGCGCGCGCACCGATCATCGGGTTGAGATGCGGGCTACTATGGTATTTCAAACGGTATGCATCGTCGATGAGGTCGTTAATGGGACCGTCAACCGGCTCGAAGGTAACCTCCTTGGTCATACCGGCGGCAGTTATCCGCCCGGCCTTCTGCTGCACCGCGGCTTGGTACCATCGAGAGTTACGCCCATTATATGCTCGTACATAAAGACCATCGCCGATCATAACGGACCAAATCCAGGTCGGGGTCCCGTAGGTTACCTCGTCCTCACGGAACGGCGAGATATGCAAGTCATCGGCCTCGGCGATCTGTCGTAGTTCATCTTTAGACCAAGTGCTCATTATCAAGTCCTCCTACAATTCGAACGTCCTCTAGTCCATTTTTTCAATTGTCACTGTAAAATCATCACTCATACTTGCCAACTTATCCGAAAGCTCCTCTATGCCGGATTCAATCTCTCCTAATACAATAAGTCCATTCCCAGTGGTAGCAGACTCCTTGTAAAATATAGCCAGATTCCCCCATGGAGCAAAGTAAGCAAATTCGCCAACCGAAGGACCACTGTTTGACGGTGTAGGTTCGGTATTTAATTTCCGTGGTAAATAACTGATTTTTTCCTTTCCGAAGTAGTCCTCAAATGATGATGTTATCGGGAGCATCGTCAGAAAGTCCCTGCTCGTCGGATTGTCATATATATTCACGATGACTTCTTCATTATCGAAAATCAATTTGATCTTGGTATTTTCAACACTTTCGTTTTCATCAGTAGAATTTTGACCGCTCTCTACAGCAGAATTTTTACTGTTCTCCTCTTGCACTTCAGGAGTAGAGCCTCCTCTGTTACTTCCACCACAAGCTGCTGAAGTGAAAATCAACGCCAGAGCGAGAGCCACTGAGAATATCTTTCGCATATCGTTTGTTCCTCCACCCAATTTAATCGATTCTTTCAATTGTCATTACAAAATTATCACTCATATTCGCTAACTTTTCTGCAAGCTCTTGCATTCCGGAATTAATCTTACCTAATACAATAAGTCCATTCCCAGTAGTAGCAGACTCCTTGTAAAATATAGCCAGATTCCCCCATGGAGCATAGTAAGCAAATTCGCCAACCGAAGGACCACTGTTTGACTGTGTAGGTTCGATATATAATTTCCGTGATAAATAACTGATTTTTTCCTTTCCGACGTAGTCCTCAAATGATAAGGTTATCGGGAGCATCGTCAGAAAGTCCCTGCTGATCGGATTGTCATACATGTCGACGATGAACGCGTCATTGCCAAGAATCAGTTTTATTCTGGCATAATCTTCGCCGGCACCCCCACCCGTAGTTGCAAATAGACGTTGAACAGGATCTGCGACTTTAGCGTCAACCGCACCGTCAGCCACTAATTTGTCCAACAAGGTGAGATCGCTGTTCTTTAGTTTGGCAGCCAGCGCAGAATAAGATACGGCAACCATATCTCCCCGAAGGAAACTGCTGGTCACTGTATTGAACAGACCAATCTCCTGCGCTTCTTGCATTGCCGACGCAAAGGAAAAGTCCACTCCATCCTCGTAAGCTAATGCGCGAAGCATAAAAGTAGAATACATTTGGCGACTGCATATCCCGTTAGAATCGAAAAACTTGTTGCTTATGCCTCTTGTCAACCCACTGTCGTACATGTAAGCAACGTATTTGTCAGCCCATTTAGGTACATCGGTGAAGGGATGGCTGTAATTACTGTTCTGTGCCTCGTTTTCCACGCCCAATAGACGAACCAGCATGACAACTGCTTGGGCGCGGGTAACAGGTTTATCCAGTTCATAGCCGGCACCGGTTCCGCGGAACAGCCCTAAATTCTTTAGAGTATCTGCTTGCTGAGTAGAATCAGCCGCAAATACTGTTTGACCACAGATCCCTATGATGAACATTAATAAAGCGAGCAGCAATGTTATTAATTTCGATTTTGTTCTCATTCTCAATCAGCCCTCCATCTTGGAATACACCTTCAAATGTTTTTTGTCTCCAGGGAGGTAACTGTTTCAGATCGTTTAACTAAGACAACGTAGGCAGAGATGGACAACAAGCTTGTCATAAAAATGAGGATGCCAAATGGTGCAGCCGAGTATTCTCCAGCGATGCCGACGATCGGCGAAGCAAAGGAACCTAATAAGAACGGAAGGATCCCCAGAATAGCCGAAGCTGTCCCGGCTATGCGCCCTTGCGATTCCATGGCTAATGAAAAAGTCACCGGCCCGATAATTCCGATGGATGCAGCAAACAAGAATAGCGAAGTAACGAGTGCAAATAACGGTCCATGAATAAACACTACAATCATGACTGTACCGCTCGAAAGAAACGCCAAAGTTAACCCAATCAAAAAAATGCGATGTTCGGTCATCCGTCCTGCCAGGCGTTTAACGAACTGGGAACCAAGCATTATGGCGCCTCCATTAATGGCAAATAAAATCGAAAACATCAGCGGTGAAACGCCGTAAATATTTTGATAGATAAATGGGGTCCCAGCAACATAGGCAAAGACACCTGCGAACAATATGCCTGTAACAAGCGCATAGCCCATAAATGTGCGGTCTTGAAGCAAGTTTTTGTAGTTTCGGAGTACCTCCGTGAAACTACTCGAAACTCGTTGCTCTACAGGTAAGGTTTCCTTTACTCCCCATACGGTCACACCCGATAAAAACATTCCAAGCAGTCCAAGAAAGATAAACACGCCAATCCATGAGGTGTAAGAAGTCACAGCACTCCCTGCAACTGGAGAAATTAAAGGAGCAATATTGCTTATCATAGCTAGAAGGGAGACAAACTTCGTCATTTCGACTCCACTATACGAATCGCGCACTATCGCACGGGAAATAACAAGCCCGGCAGATGCGACAAATCCTTGAAAAAATCGCAAAGCAATAAATACTTCAATATTCGATGAAAATGCACAACCAATAGAGGCAAGGATATATAGGATCATTGAGAAAACAACGGTTTGCGTCTGCCATGAACATCACTTAAAGGCCCCATTACAATTTGGCCTAAGGCGATTCCCAACAGACTAGCGGTTAAACTTGCCTGGACCATAGACGCATTTGTCCCGAAAAAATCCGTGATTTTAGGGAGCGACGAAAGGTACATGTCAACGGTAAAAGGACCAAGTGCAGAAAACGTTCCTAACATCACAGCGAACTTTATATAGTTAGGTTTTTCTTTATTATTCATTTTCGAGTAGCTCCTAACTTTGAAACATAACGCAAAGATATGGAGTCGGCAGCTTACAATCTCCGATAGCGTATCTTCCCCTGCGCTCGAGCAGGATCGATTATACGTCTTCGTAAGCCATGGACGTAGATATTTCGCGGTAAGCGTTGATCAGTGTTTGGAGGTCAGTGATCTTTTGCTCAGCAATGCCGATGGCGTCGGCGCCAGCAATGAAGCGGCGCGGCGGCTCAGCTTCATTTGCGATCATTATGAGTGCCTGGGCGAGCTTGCCCGGATCGCCGGACTGTCGTCCGTTCTGGTTATTAAACCAATCGATTCGAGCAGTTCTAAGTTCAGCATACTCCTCAATGGACGACTCCGCGTAGATCGACGACTCCTTCGTGAGAAGCTCCGTGCGGAAAAATCCAGGGTTTACAATTGTAGTATGAATACCGAACGGTGCGACCTCGGGTTGCAGAGACTCCATCCAACCCTCGAGCGCGAACTTGGAGGCAGCGTAGGCGGAGGTAAACTCAAATCCGGATAGGCCAGCTCCTGACGAGATGGAGAAGATGTGCCCGGACCGTTGCTTGCGCATGACAGGCAGCACCACACGGGTAACGTTCATCGGGCCGAAGAAGGCCACTTTAAGTTGATGTTCGATTTGGTCCGGGGTCAGCTCCTCAAAGTAGCCCCCATAGAAGTTTGCAGCATTATTGACGAGTACGTCGATCGTTCCGAAGCGGTCCACCGCAGCCTTGACTGCGCTCTCAGCGTCTGAAGGGATAGTAACATCCAGTTTGGCCACAAGCAGATTTTCAACGTCACCAACGGCCTTTGCTACCGCTTCGGTATTACGACCCGTCGCAACAACCTTGTGTCCTGCAGCCAAGGCTGCCTTGGCGAAATCCACGCCCATTCCGCGCCCTGCACCAGTGATAAACCAAACTTTACTATTAGACATATTTTTTCCTCCGTTGTGTGCGGCAGCTGATTTTATTCATTTTTTTCAATCGCAACTGTAAAGTCTCCTTGCATAATTATTCTTTGAGGATCAGTTAACGATTTATTGTTCACGGTATAATCCCCTACCAATCCATTCTTTTTCCATCTCTGAAAAAGCAACCATTAGGTACATCGGGTCCGATTGTCGCTAACCAAAGGATTGACTCCGCAGCTTGCGACGGTGTTCGTGGAGCAAATGGTCCTCCCATATCCGTACTTACCCATCCCGGATCGACCGCGTTTATTTTTATATCTCCGTTCATATCTGCAGCTGCCACTCGTGTTAGTCCATTAAGGGCAAATTTAGACAACTTGTAGGCGCCAGCTCCTTGACTCGACATTTGGCTCATCATTCCATATTCTGATGAGACATTAATTACTCTCCCAAATCCCTGCATTTCCATGAACGGAATAAAGTAATGCATCATGTAATAAACGCCGAAGAAATTTGTTAACATCGTTTTCTCTACAACGGAAGGGTCGGTAGTCAGAAAATTTTTATTCTCATCTAAATACACCCCGGCGTTATTGATCAATACGTCCAGTCTTTCAAACTTCTCCTTTACTAAAATCGCCGCTTGACGGATGCTATCTCGATTGTCAACATCTATTATCACAAATGAAACATCTACGCCTGACTCTTTAAGCATTTGTGCTGCTTTAGCGCCTTTCTCAGGATCCCGACTTCCTAATAGGACTTTAAAGCCTTTCATAGACAGTAATTTGACTAGCTCATATCCAATCCCTCGATTAGCACCTGTAACTAGTGCCACTTTTTCACCCTTTAACTTCATTTTCTCCAATCAACCTTTCTTTTTTCGACAAGTAAAGAGGCACACCGGTGTAAGTATGCCTCTAATGCCGGATGACTCGTTATTCATTTTCCATCGTGCTGATGTCGATCACGAATCGATACCGGACATCGGAAGCTAATACGCGCTCCCAGGCGTCATCAATCTGCTTGGCGGAAATCACTTCGATCTCAGGAGCAATATGGTGTTCAGCGCAGAAATCGAGCATTTCCTGTGTCTCGCGTATTCCGCCGATCAATGATCCGGCAAACGACCGACGTTGCATGATGAGTGAGAACACTTGAACTGACAACGGCTCCGCTGGCGCACCGACGTTGACCATTGTACCGTCCACCGCCAGCAACGAAAGGTAGGCATTAATATCGATCACCGCGCTCACCGTATTTATGATAAGGTCGAACGAACCAGCCAATTGCTTAAACGTCTCTGGATCGTTCGTGGCATAATAATGGTCCGCGCCAAGCCGCAAACCGTCTTCTTTCTTCTTCAATGTTTGTGATAAAACAGTAACCTCTGCCCCCATGGCATGTGCGAGCTTCACAGCCATGTGTCCAAGCCCGCCAAGTCCCACGACCGCTAACTTCATGCCGGGCGCAGTTCCCCAATGACGCAGCGGCGAATATGTCGTGATGCCGGCACATAGCAACGGAGCGGCGACGTCAAGCTCTATACCGTCAGGAATTCGGACCAAGAAGTCTTCCGTTACGACGATGTGCGTGGAATAACCGCCCTGCGTATATTGCCCGTATCTGTCGATAGTTGCGTAGGTGCCCGTATTTCCATTAAGGCAATATTGCTCCTCTCCCTTGCGGCACTTATCGCACGCTCTGCAGGAGTCAACCATGCAGCCTACCCCTACGCGGTCCCCTACGTCATACTTTGTGACTTCCGAACCAATATGGGTGACAATTCCAGCGATCTCGTGCCCTGGAACGAGAGGATAGCTTACCGGTCCCCAATCGCCGCGAACGGTATGAATGTCAGAGTGGCAAATACCGGCGTATTTAATCTCAATCAGGACATCATGCGGTTCAAGATCCCTGCGCTCTATCGCGGTCAGTTTGAATGGACCTTCCGGATTGAATGCAGCGCGTGCTTTGGCAGTAATCATCGTAAAACCTCCTGCAATCGAGAGCTAGTTAATGTGTTTAAGCATATCGATCTTCTTATTATGTTTCTTAGCAGCACTCACTAATAACAACAGAAAGCGCATAACCAAAAGATATTGTTTAATCAACCCTTGTCTATTATTATAGATGCAAGAGGCATACGTTCAATGGTTAAAATAATTCGATTTGTTGATATATCAACATAGTAATAAAAACTGTCTATTATCTTAGAAAGTTTGGTGGAGTTTACGATGGCAAAAGTGGATCGGAGAATTCTTAAAACGCAAGAATCCTTGAAAAAAGCTGTAATTGAACTGATGACTGAAAAAAGTTTCGATGACATTACGATTCAGGACATTGCAGACCGGGCAAACGTAAATCGCGGAACCATTTATCTTCATTATGAGGACAAATACGATTTATTGGATAAACTTATTGAAACACACATTACTGAATTAGGTGAGATGGATACATGGGCATGTGAAATGGATTGGATAGATGCTCTTGTGCCTTATTTTGAATATTTTGAGAAGAATTATTTATTTTTTTCGACCATGTTAGCAAGCAAAGGGACCCCATCATCTTTTAGAACTCGGCTTCTTGCTTCTTTTATTGAAGGGTTCAAAGGTGAGATTGACAGAGAAAGCGGTAGGAATACTGATTTAAGTGACGATATTATGTTGCAATATGCTGGAACTGCTTATGTTGGGGTAATTGAATGGTGGATCAAAAATGGTATGCCCTATCCGCCGCGAGTAATGGCCAAACAGGTTGGGGCTTTGTTAGAGAGAAGTCTATAGTCCATGTATAACAAGAGCGCCCTGCAGTAGTTGTAAGGACGCACTTAAACATTTTTAACCGTTCGTCGTACGAATTTTGACTTATTTGCGGATTTCAAAAGAAAGCACGGAGAACCGACTGCATTTGAATCAAAGGGGACCGTCCCGTTGGGTTAGCAATAGGAGATTTTCTCCTTGCTGCGTCCGGATGCTTGTTAATAACTCAGAAAAACAATGTCCGGTTAAAGACTTAATTTTGCTTCCGTGGAAAAATAGCAAAAAAACGGCTCTGTTCGCATGGTTTGCGAAAGGCCGGGTAGAATGAATCCTCCCCGCCGGACCAGCCATGCATCAGCCCCCCCGCTCCCTCCGGTATTCGGTCGGCGGCAAGCCGTTGCGCTTTTTGAACGCCTTGCTGAACTGATAGACGTCCTGGTAACCGCAGGCCCTCGCGATGTCCGTGACAGAATCACCCGTGTACAGGAGTCGGCGAACTGCATGCTCGTTGCGGAGCCGGTCTAGGTACTCCTTGGGACTGCACCCGTACCGGGCTGCGAAGGTTCTGCGTATGTATGCAGGGGAGAACCCGGATTGCTCTTCCATTTCGGCGATGCGCAACTCCGTTGCGAATCCCCGTTCCAGATTCCCCTTGAAGCGGCGAAGCGCCACAGCAAGTCCTTCCTTCAGGCCCTCACTCCACTCCACTTTCGCCGCTTCGTGGAGTTCTTGGATCAAGCGGTACCAGATGGACTTTACCCGAGCCTCATGCCCAGGGTCCCCCGGCACCCACTCTCTCTCCGCCTCCTGAAAAAGCATGCCGATTCTACCCGTACGGTCTTTCTGCAAAGGTATAAGGAACGGCAACTGCAACCGCTCAATCGGCTCTGGCGGCTCCCAGCCGTTCCCGCCTTTCCGCAGCGAAGCGCAATCGAAGAGCAGCATGGTCATCCGCAGGGGATGCGCATCAGAAGACTTCATGGAAAGCGGCATACCTGGCGACAGATAAGCTAAGGTGCCCCCTTCCACAATCTCGTCTCCTTCCTCGCGACGGAATACCCCCTTACCGCTATGGATGTAGTAAAAAGTATGCCCAGAAACTGTCCGTCGGATATCCTCCCAACCAGGCACCGCTGGCTTGGCTAGCACCCAATGGATATGTACCGCCAAATTCCCCTGAGAATATTCCATCCTTACTCCTCCTCGAAAAGAATCAAACCAGTATCGTTTATGATAAACCATTCGGTTTGTTTTTACCATTGTCCCTCCGAATCGTCCGGTGCTACACTCCACTTGTAGAGGAGTGGGATAATCCACTCTGCATGAAAATATTACAGGAGATGATATTTGTGATCCGGACTTTTCAACAGCACCGGCTTCGGGAATCTAAGTTGCTTGATGGATTATGGGATTTCGTTTTTGACAAGAACAATGTAGGATTGTCCGAAGGATGGTATGAGCACTTCCCATCCGACTACGATCAGGTGCCGGTGCCTGCATGCTGGAACAACGAGCTCGGCAAATACGACTACGAAGGAGTGGCATGGTACCGCACCCGGGTCACCTGCGAAGAAGCAGGCCATCTTCGGCTCCTGTTTCATGCCGTGCTAGGCCATGCCGATGTCTATTGGGATGGGAAGCATCTAGGGTATCATTACGGCGGCTATACCCCATTTGACTTCACAATTCCGAACGCCACCGCTGGAGAGCATGAGCTCATAGTTCGGACGGATAGTACACTAGAGCGCAATACCATACCGACCCACGTAGTGGACTGGTTTCATTACGGCGGCATCATCCGCCCTGTGGAGCTACAGCGGTTGCCTGACTTCTCGATCGGAAGTATGCGGATTACTTATTCCATGACAGGCGACTTCAGCGCCGACGTCCGGATCGTACTAACCCTCCGGTCTCTGGGGGATGTATCAATGGGCGTACCCGTATCCCTTTACCGGAACGGGGAATTGTTCTACTCGGATACGGTTCACGTCCCTGCCAACGGCAACGTCGAATTGAACGTAGCCCAGGCTTGGACAGGCCTCCGACGATGGGAGCCGGAAGCGCCTGAGCTCTACCTGATCCGTGCCGTTGCAGGCCAGGATGACTTGACGGATCGCATAGGCTTCCGCACCGTGGAGACCAGAACCAAGAAGATTTTGCTGAACGGCAAGGAACTCTACCTACAGGGAGTCAACCGCCATGAGGAGCACCCGGAATGGGGCTTCGCTTTCCCGAACAAACTTATGACCAAGGATCTCGACATTATCTTGCAGATGGGCTGTAACACCGTCCGCGGCTCTCATTACCCCCAAAGCGAATACTGGCTCGATCTATTGGATGAGCGGGGCGTGCTCTTCTGGAGCGAGATCCCGATCTGGGGTGCTTGCCTGCCCGCGGAAGACACGGACGATCCCCTCTTCGTGCAACGTGCTCTCACCATGATGGATGAGATGATCGAACGGGATCTTCACCATCCCTCGATCCTGTTCTGGTCTGTCCATAACGAAATTGAAACGCGTTCCAAACAGGCCTATGAGTTGTCCGTCAAGCTGACGGAGCTCGTTCGGAGCAAGGACCAATCCCGGCCGGTGGCTTATGCCACCATGCACCCGATGGAGGACATCTGCCTCGGACTATTTGACGTCATTGGCATTAACTATTATAGCGGATGGTATTACGGGCATGTCGGTTTCGAGGAGATGCTCGAGACTTTCCACGAGCGTTGCAAGGCGTATGGTGCGGAGAACACTCCGGTACTTATGACCGAATTTGGCGGAGCAGGAATCTACGGCGACTCCGGCTGGGAGCCTCGGTTGTTCAGCGAAGACTACCAGGCCGAGTTGGTTAGCCGGGCTCTGAAGCTCTTCCGATCCGATCCGAAGATTAGCGGCACCTACATTTGGCAGTTTGCGGATACCCGCGCCGACCTTCGCAGTAATCGCGGCTTTTTCCGGGACCGTGCCCGCACCTTCAACAACAAGGGGCTGGTCAACGAATACCGCAAACCCAAGCTCGCCTACCGCGTGGTCAAGGGCATCTACACCGGACATGCCGATCCATACAACTGGGGCTCCACGCTGCAATAATCTCACCATAGGGGCGCCCGTATTATATCTACTGCCAAGTCGCTTGTATAGACACAAAAGAGGGACGGCCTTCGCCGTCCCTCTCTACTCGTTTATCCTCAATCAAGCGGTTCATAATCGAACCAATCGAATAACGCAGGCGTACTTGTTCCCTTCCGGCTTGAGGCATACATCGCAACGATGACCCCCGTAAAGCCGCCCGCCACTTCCGTTGAGAGCAGATGGGTTTCGCCCGAGCCTACCTCCATGATGTCTGATTGGCCTTGTTGGATGGCGAAGGTAAAGGTTTCGGGTCGAGCTTTCACTTTGAGAATATATGGCCCCGCTCCACAATCAAAGTGTTGTTCCGTTCTCATCGACCCTACGGTGCGCCTTAAGGATACCGTCTTTCGTCCATTGACGAGCTTGACGGCAAGATCGTAGTGATATCTTTCGTTCATGTATACCGTTAATCCGGCTTCTTCACCTTCGATTGTCGGCTCGAAGTCCATGTATGCCGTTATGTCGCAGGTGAAATGGCATAAACGGCGGCCGACAAATGCAGGTGCACCGACATCATCCAGAGACGCGCCGTTTCCACTAAGCACAAGATACCCTGGGCGTTCTCGGAGCGACCATGAATCTTGCGCCGGATTCCGCAGGAAAATCCAGTCCGACCCTAAACGAGAATCGTCGAAATCATCCCGGATCGGCATGACCGGCCACCGAAATTCAGGAAGTCTCGGCGCATCCATGACGGGTTCGATATGCGCCTCTTTACCGATGATCGGCCAACCGTCGTCCGTCCAATTCACGGGTGCAAGGAACACCTCCCGGCCCAGATGATGGCGCATCGGGTAAGAAACAGGCCTGATGCCCAAGCAGACCGCCCACCAGCTGCCGTCTTGCGCCTGTACAAGATCCGCGTGCCCAGTTGCGTGGACGCTGCTCTTCATGCTTCTGTTCGATAAAATGGGGTTATACGGGCACGGTTCGAAGGGCCCATACGGTTCGGCACTTCTAGCGATTGTCACCATGTGACCGTATTCGGTCCCGCCTTCGGCGATGATCAAATAGTAAAGGCCATTGATCTTGTACAAATGCGGAGCCTCCGGATGCGCGCCCCCCGTTCCCGTCCAGATCAGACGGCTTTCCGTCAGCCTATTTCCGGTCGTGATATCGATTTCGCATTGATAGATGCCGTTGCCCTGATCTCCCGAAGCGGCAGATTGAAAGTATACGCGACCGTCATCATCGAAGAGCAGAGAAGGATCGATACCGCTCTGGGCGACGGGAATCGGTTCCGACCACGAACCGGCGGGTTGCATGCTTCGAACATAGAAGTTACCCATTCCGCTCACGTTCGTCGTCGTCATGTAGTACCACCCGCCATGATGACGGATAGTCGGTGCATAGATTCCCCCCGAGCTTCCCGCGTTCTTAAGGGGCAGCTGCCGTTCAGATGTCAGACAATGACCGATCTGACGCCAATTCACGAGATCCTTGCTATGGAAAATAGGCACTCCCGGAAAATATTCAAACGTGCTCGTTACAAGATAGTAATCATCCTCGACTCTGCAGATGCTCGGATCTGGATAGAAGCCGGAAATCACCGGGTTGACATACTGCATGGATCATATCTCCTACTCGTTCCAAAGTTTGACGCGGTCCTGGACATATTTCGTAAAGCCTTTCTCCATTTTCTCCACGCTGGCATCGATCAGCTCTTGCTGGTACTTATCCCAAATCTTATCGAAGTCCTCCGGCTTAGCCATGATGGCTTCGGGGATCCGTTTCCACGTAATGTCCTTCATCTTATTCGCCAGGATATTGGCTTCATCCTCGTTCGGAATGGCGATGTTCCATGCCGCGCCCCACGGTTTGACCGGGAATTCGTCCTGTTTCGGGAACAAGTCCATCCAGGTCGTTGCACCGTACGCTTTCAGCGTTTCTTTGTCCGCATCCGTGTAGTCCTTTACGATTTGTTCCGGGAAAGTCTTCCTGAAATAATTGCCAGTGGAGTCCTTGACGCCGTCGCCGTAATGAGCGCCGATGTTGACATAGATGCCGAGACCGGATTCCTTGGTGTACGCCGCATTATCGTTGACGATACGATTTTGCACTTCTTCCGGAACGACGCGTTTGCCATCCTGCATGACGTACTGCTTGCCTTCGACGCCCCAATTGATCAGAATCTGGCCTTCTTCGGAAGCAAGGAAGTCCAGGAATTGGATGGCTCGGACCGGATCTTTGTTATCCTTCGTAATGCCTACGCCCCAGCCAGCCATAAAACCCGTCGATTGGAATCGGTTGTCCTTGTACTTGTCGGACAACATGACGGAGTAATGCCCGTAGGTTTGGTCAAACTTCCCATCCGTCTTGAGCGCTCTCTCGCCATCCTGGTAGTCCCAATCCGCATCGATCAGACCGACCACCCGTCCCGTGGCAATCTTCGCCAAATACTGGTCGTACTTTTGAACGAAGCTCTCCTTGTCGAGCAATCCGATGTCGTTCATATGGTTCAGCCACTTGAAATATTCTTTTTCCCCTTCGGTTCGGAAATGGTAGGTTGCCTCATTCGTCTGCGGGTCGATATAGTATTCGCCGTCGCCCGATTTGCCTGTCGTCTCCGCGGCCGGGTTCGTTACGGAGATGAACATTCTCCAATCGTCCGCGTTGAGGGAGAGACCGATGTTGTTGTTTCCGTTCTCGTCGGTCGGATGCTTCTCGATGTAGGCTTTGATTACGTTCTCGTAGTCTTGCAGCGTCTTGATCGGCGGGTAGCCCGCTTCCTTCACCGCACGATGCTGAAGTTCGAATCCGCCGCCTGCGACGAAAGGGACGCCGTCCACTTCGGAAAAGGTCGGAATGACATAGATCGACTGGTCTTCGTTGCTGTAGCGCAGACGTTTCAATTGATGGCCGAACAGCTTCTTGATGTTCGGGGCATGCTTCTCAATCAGATCGGTAAGATCGATCATGGCTCCCGCATCAACCAATTTGTTCAGTTCTCCCGTAGGACTGATGAGATCCGGGTATTCGCCGCTGGCTGCAATCAGCGCCACTTTCTCCCCCGGGCTTCCTACTAAGACTTCGCCATCCAGCGTAACACCGGTCCGTTTTGTGATTTCTTTGCCGATATCATCCTGCATTTTATTCCAGTTCGAACCTACGCTAAAGAAAGAGAAGGTGAGCGGAGACGTATCGTTTGCTTGCGATGGGTCTGCGCTGGCGCTGGCGCTGGCGCTCGCGCTCTCGCTGCTGCCGGCAGGACTGCCGGTCGCATTCCCGTTTTCCTTGCCATCGTTACCGCTGCAACCAGCCAGCAAACTCATGGTGAGTGCGAATGCCAAGAATAACGCCATAACGCTTAGCTTTCTTTGTATCATACTACTTCCCCCTAAAGTTGATATTTATATAAACAGGTTGTCCTGCTTATACCATAAAACTAACGATCTAGCTCTTGACAGCGCCAAGCGTCATTCCTTTGACGAAATATCGCTGCAGGAACGGATACACGAGCAGAATCGGCGCCGTCACGATGATGGTGATCGCCATCTTGACGGATTCTGGCGAGATCCGATTCATGACCTCAGTCATGCTAAGTCCGTTCGGATTGCCGCCACTGCCAATCTGCGTGGACTGCAACACTTTCATCAACTCGAATTGCAGCGTGGTCAAATGTTCCTTCGAGCCGTTGAACAGATAGGTGTCGAACCAGGAATTCCATTGTCCGACCGCCAGGAACAGCGCGATTGTGGCTAGAGCCGGCTTTGTAAGCGGAAGAATAATGCGACAATAGATCGTGAAGTCGTTCGCTCCGTCGATCTTGGCCGATTCCTGCATCTCATAAGGAAGTCCGTCGATGAACGAGCGAATGACAAACACATTGAATGCACTTACAAGGCCTGGAAGCACGTATATCGCGAAGGTGCCGATCAGATGAAGATCTCGCATCAGGATGTAGAAAGGAATGAGACCTCCGGAAATATACATTGTGAGCGCGAGGAATACAGAGATGAATTTGCGTCCCCGAAAATCGATCCGACTGAGCGTATACGCCAGCATGGACGCGCTGATGAGCCCTAGTATGGTTCCGACCACTGTTCGCAGAACGGATATTTTCAGACCGGTCAGCAGCCCCTCGAACGAGAAGATTAGCGAGTAGTTCTCGAACGTGAAGTGGCGGGGGAAGAGTGTGATGCCCCCCCTTACCGTGTCTGTCGAATCGTTCAACGAAATCGCCAGCACATTCAGGAACGGGTATAGCGTGCAAACCGTAACGATTATAATGATGATATAGACGAAGACATCGAATAACCTGTCTTGTATTGAAACGGCTCTCCTTATCCTTCTTCCCATTCGGATCCCTCCTACATGATGCTCTCTTTGGTGACTTTTTTGAAAATTCCGTTGGCCGCAAAGAGTAGTATCAAGCTTACGACGGAGTTGAAGACATTGATCGCGGTACCGAAGGAATAACGCCCCAAGCCCAGACCGTAATTTAACGCATACAGATCGAGCACCTCCGACTTCTCTTTCACCAAGTGATTGCCGAGAAGGAATTGCTTCTCGAAGCCGATGCTGATCAAGTGACCGATGGACATGATCAGCAGAATGATGATGGTGGAACGGATCCCCGGCAGCGTGATGTGCCAGATCTGCCTGATCCGGCTGGCTCCGTCGACTCGGGCCGCTTCGTACAACTCGGGACCGATCCCGGCGATCGCCGCGAGATAGATGATTGCATTCCATCCCGTTTCTTTCCAAATGTCTGCGCCGGTGACGACATACCAGAATAAGTTAGCTTGGGCCATAAATTGCACGGGCCCATCAACGATGCCCAATGCGACAAGAACCTGGTTGACTACGCCGTTATCCGTCGAGAGCATCTTGGTCACGATACCCGCCACGACGACCCAAGACACAAAGTGAGGAAGATATGAAACCGTTTGCGAGAATCGCTTCAGGATCGAGCCGCGCATTTCATTCAAGAGGACGGCGAATAAGATCGGAAACGTAAATCCTGCGATTAGCCCCATGAAGCTCATCGCGAGCGTATTCCGGAGCGCGTTCAAGAACTGGTCGTCTTGGAATAACATCCGGAAGTGTTCGAGGCCGACCCACTCCTGATCGAAGAACGATTTTCCGAATCGAAACTTCTGGAATGCCATCGTCCATCCCCATAAGGGCAAATAACTGAATACAAAAACCCAGATTACGAACGGAATCGACATGAAATAGAGGTATTTCTGCTGAGCAAGGCTATGCCAGAATCCCCTTTTCGTCTTTGAAGCCCCGCTATGTTGTGACGATAAAACAGTCAAATCCACATCACTCCCTTAGTTCTGCTCGATTTCATCATCTAGAATTGTAAGGCATGAAACCGCCTTCAAACCTTGATTTTTGCGTCATAAAATAGCATGATATAGTCATTCGTCCAGCTATATTCATCATAAGAAGGAGTTGGCTCCGCTTGTTCACCGTATTTTTGAACTGGTTTACGACCGACGAACAATTTCCGTTCTTTATTCAGTACGGCGGGCACGAAGAAGACGTGGACCTGCACAATCATTCGGATTTCTCCGAACTCGTCATCGTGTTGAACGGAAACGCTACGCATGTCCTCAATACTGAAGCATCTTTCATCAAGAAGGGAAACGTATTCGTCATCGACGGCGCGACCGCTCATGCGTACAAAGACCCCCATGATTTTAAAATTTGCAACATCATGTACAGACCCGAAATGCTGAGAGCGGCCGGACCCGACCTTAGGACTTCTAAAGGATTTCAAGCGCTTTTCTTTTTGGAACCGTTTTACCGCAATATACAACACTACGAAAGTAAACTGAATTTGTCGATTTCCAGTCTTGAGTATGTTTCGTCCCTAATCTCCGCCATGATCGAAGAATATGAAAACAAGCTGCAGGGCTATCAGACGATGCTGAGCTCGCGGTTTATGGAACTCGTCGTCTTTTTGTCCAGGCAGTACGAAAAACAGGAGCAAGGGTTGCAGAGCAATCTGATGCACTTGGCGAATGCGATTTCCTATATTGAAGACCATTTTTTGGAATCGCTTGCACTAGAGGAGGTCGCAGCGAAATCGGGCATCTCGGTAAGGCATTTGAACAGGATATTCCAATCCTATTACCAAACAACGCCCTTCTCTTATCTTCAGAGGCTGCGTTTGGAGCACGCATGCGCCTTATTGAAGAAGACCAATCTTGCCATTACGAAAATTTCGTATGAAAGCGGGTTTAACGACAGCAACTATTTCACTCGTCAGTTTACCAAGATATACGGCATGTCTCCCAAGGCGTACCGACAGAATCTGTAGCTAAAGAAAAGGGACTTTCGCATAAGTAAATTCTACTTTTACGACAGTCCCTCATATGATCAACCCTTAACGCTGCCGATAACCATACCTTTAACAAAATACCGCTGTAGGAATGGGTAGGTTATCAATACCGGAAGCGCACCCACGAGAATTTGTGAAGCTTTGACCGTCCGCTCCGACAGGTTTTTAAGATTCTCCAAGTCCTCGAGGGTTATGTTTCTTAAATCGGGCATCGTAATGACGGTCCTTAAATACGTCTGCATTGGAAAATGCTTCGGATCGTTCATATAGATCATGCCGTCGAACCAGGAATTCCAGTGGAACACGATGACGAACAACAGCAGCGTCGCGAGCGAAGGCATTGAGGTTGGGATATATATTTTCCAAAGTACAGTCCAGTGTCCCGCCCCGTCCATCACGGCGGCCTCTTCCATCTCCTTGGGCAGCTGTCGGAAGAAGTTGAGCAATACGATGATGTTGAATACGGGTACGGCACCCGGCAACACGAGCGACCAGACAGAATCCATAAGTCCAGTCTCCTTGACGATAAAATAAGTCGGAATAAGCCCGCCGTTGAATATCGTCGTGAAGAAGAAGAACCAGACATACGCGGAGCGCGACTTCAAGATTGAATGATCCTTGGATAACGGATACGCCACAAGGACGGTGAGCAGCATGCAGATCGGCACGGCAATCAATATCCGCTCCAAGGATACGTACATGGCCCTCCAAAAATCAGTCCGGCCTAGCACGAACTCATATGCATTTAGATCGAATTCAACCGGCCAGAACGTGACGATTCCCTTCGTAGCCGCAGTGCTCGAGCTAAGCGAGACAGCTAATATATGAATGAACGGAAGCACGCATAGCAGCACCGCGACCGTTAGAAACAACCCGTTGAATACGTCGAAACCTTTGATCTTTTTTCTGCTTAATGTGTTCATAAGATTTCTCTCCATCCTGTCAGAAGATACGATAGTTAGCAAAACGCACGGCAATCCAATAGGACGCCGAAATGAAAACGAAGGAAACGATCGATTTGAACAGCCCTACTGCAGTAGCCGGCCCGAATTGAGCGTCCATCAGTCCGAATCGGTAAACGAACGTGTCCAATATATCGCCGCTCTCGTATACCTGTGGGCTATACAGATTGAAAATTTGGTCGAAGCCCGCATTGAGTACATTGCCTAGGCTTAGCACCCCAAGCAGTACGACGACGTAGGAGATGGCAGGCAGCGTTATATATCGCATCATATGATAACGGTTAGCCCCGTCGATGACGGCTGCCTCGTAATAGGATGGATTAATTCCCGTTATGGCTGCCAAATAGATGATGGTGCTAAAACCGAACTCTTTCCAAATATCTGAAGTAATAATCGTGAATTTAAACCAGTTGTTGTCGCCGAGGAAAAAAATGGGTTCTATACCAAGAAAGGACAAAAACATGTTGATGATTCCAGTCGAAGGAGACAGAACATCGAGTAAAATGCCTGCCAATATGACCCATGAAAGAAAATGCGGAAGATAGATACTCGTTTGTATCAGCTTCTTGCGCGTTTTTCCTTTGATTTCATTGATGAGCAGTGAAAACACGATCGGAACGATAAGTATGAGTACGATTTTGAATAAAGCGATTGTGACCGTATTAACAATGACCTCCGTAAAATTCGGCATATTAAATACGTAATTGAAATTATGCCAACCTACCCATTCCTGCTCACCGAACAGCCCTTTCGCAGGAATGAAATCCTGAAACGAAATGGCCACACCGAACATCGGGCCATAGCTGTAGACAAGCACGAGCAGGACCGCAGGTAGAAGCATCAAATGCAGCGTTAATGTTTTGGAACTTCTGAAGCCCTTCATAACCGTCCACCTCGATTGATTGCAATATCGCGATCACCTAAGCGGCGGAGCGCCGCAATTCTTGACAGCCCTCCGCCACTTAGACCTGGATCGCAGTTAAAGATTTACTTTACGCCATCGTACCACTCATTGACTTCCTTGGTAATTTGCTCGCCGCCGAGCTTCTTCCAGCTTTGGACGAACGATTCGAACTCGTCAGCCGATGAGTTGCCCATAATGATTTTGTAGAACGTCTCAACGCGAAGCTTGTTCAGCGTCGACATCGTCGTAATCATTGTCTTCGTTGGAGAGCCTACGAACTTGTCCTGAACATATTGCTTATTGTCTATCAAATATTTGATCCCTGCTTCCGTGCCATTGTCTCCGAATACCTTGTTCCAGCCCCACATGGACGCATCGCCCTTCAGGAATTTGTCAACGTTGTCGAACATCGCCTTTTGCTCGCCGAACAGCTTGCTCGTTTCGCCGTTGGCAATGGCATCCTTAATCGCCAAATACGTATTGACGTTTTTGGATACGTCGCGAATTTCAACGGGGGAGAGCCTCCAATTTTCTTTTCCGTTCTCGCTGACGCCGTACTGGGCGTAATCCTCGGTGTACATTTTATAATAAAGGTTAAGCAGCTTGATCAGCGCTTCCGGATGCTCGAAGCCTTTTCGTACCGTAAAGAAGCTGCCGTAGCCAAGCGTGAACGTGCTCGTAACCGGCTTCTCGTCGATCGATGGGACCAAGACTGCCGTCCAATCCGCATCGGGATTCGACTTAAGCGCTTCACCAAGTGGATGAAGAGATATAAAGAACGGACCGTACGTCATTCCGAGTTGATGGTTTGCTATCCCTTCCGCGATTTTGTCGCCACCCTTAAGGCCGAATTCCTTGTCGATCTCTCCCGCTTTGTACATTTCGGCAAGCTCGGAGAGCGTTGCCTTCGCCTCGGGTTGAATACCTCCGAACTCCAGCTTCCCGTCTTTCTCCACCCAAATTCTCGAATTCGCATGGAAGCTGTTCATGACACCTTCGATTGAGTTGTAATCACTGTTGAGAGAAAGGCCAAACGTATCGTTCTTGTTGTTCCCATCCGGGTCCTGCGTCGCGAACGCCTTGCTGATCGCTCTGACATCAGCCCACGACTTCGGCAGCTCAAGGTTCAGCTTCTTAAGCCAATCGGTGCGCAACCATAGGAAGCCGTTTTCTGGCGCGAGGTCGTTCGTGCTCGGGAAGCCCAGCACCTTGCCATCGAATGTCGCCGCCTGCTTCGCGGATTCTCCGATCTGCGAGACGAGTTCCTTCACTTCCGGCGACATATATTGCTCCATGTAGGGGCCGATGTCTGCCAAAATATCGGCGCGCGCCGCTTGGCTCAACTGAACGGGATTAAGAACGAGTATATCGGGAATGTCTCCCGATGCGAGCGCGAGGTTCAACTTCTGTGAGGCTTGCTCTCCCGTCTTGGAGATCCACTTGTATTTCACTTTGATGTTGAGCTTCTCTTCGATAATTTTCGTCCATTGATTGTCCTCGTAGGACAGACCATCTACTAGCAGATTCTTCTGCATCGTATCGTCGATATAACCCGCGAACGTAATCTCGACCGGCTTCTCGTATTTGCCGAACGGATCGGCCTCCTCCGCTTCTCCACTTGGGGTATTGGCCCCATAGGCGTTTTGCTCACCAGTCTCGGTGTGCTTGCCCTCATTGTCTGCTTTGTTCGAGCACGCAGCCAATAACGATACAAGAAGAACTATTACGAGCAGTAATAAGCCAGATTTCTTTCTCAATTTCATGACCTCCCAAAGTTATGTTTTCTTCTTCTCCTGCATCTTCATTATCCCTCTTGAGAATACGCTTTCATATCGTCCGATCTTGACCTTGGACGGCGTTTTCTTCTCCTATATTGACTTACTTTGGTGCGCGTCTCGATACGCCTGCGGTGTACAGCCAACGAATTTCTTAAACACCCGATTAAAGTAGGACACCGAGACGAAGCCAACGGACGAAGCTGCCTGCTGAACCTTCGTGTCCGGATTTAACAGCAACTCTATCGCTCTCTCGATCCGCATCCGGTTAATGAAATCCGATAGGTTCCCCTCCGTTACCCGCTTGAACAGCCTGGACAAATACGAAGGATTGAAGTGAACGAGCTCCGCAAGCTTGACGAGTGATAAGTCTTGCTCCAGATGTGCCTTGATGTACATCTGCAGGAAACGAATCGGGCGCTCCAAATTATCCGCCTCCTCGTCCTTACGGAGACGTATGACACTTTCCCCCAGCCTGCCGAATAAGCCGATCATGTCCTCGTATGATTCATAGCCGTCCAATCGCAGCAACGCACGCAGATCGATGAGCGCAGAAAGCTTTTCCGTTAAGCCCCAGCGCTGAATCGATTGAAGCAAATATACGCTCAGCGTATAGTAATGTACTGCATAAGATTGACCCCCTCGTCCGTCAAAAGCCCTCACATCACCTAGCCATTCTTCAATGAACGCAACAAAGCCCTTATTATTACCGCTCATTAAATAGCCTTCTATGAATTTGAGCTTTTCAATGGAAAGCCCCATCGAAACGTCCGCTTGCTCTATCGGCTCGGACAATATCACTCCCTTCTCTTGTCCAATTCGATAATCGAGAAGCCCGTTCATATATTGGAAAGCACTCCCCAAGCTCCTCCAGCTCACCTCATTTGCCGCATGGACAAGCGATACGGACAGCTCGAACGTCTCCGAACAAATTCGCTGCGTAACAGCCAAAGCTTCTCTGACATATAGGATGGCATCGCTTAGAAGCGTAAGCTGGGTAGGCTGGACAATAACGTACCACAAAGCATGTTTTAACGAGATCGCTACAATACGGAATCGGTCCGACAAGCACCGCTCGAGGGCCTGCTTGAGCGCATACAACTGTCTCGTCCGCTCATCCATGAGGATCGGATTGTCAGAAGGGTCAAGACGGGCGATCAAAGGAATAACGTGACGGTCGCTGCTAAGCGGAATATGCAACCGTTCCAATTGCCCATTCGTAAGCTCCTCTGCCATTACGGGATCGTATAGAACGTCCAGTATGAACTCCTTCTGCAATAGGGGCAGCTCGTTCATCATTTGATGCTCGATTAGCTCCGTCCATTGTTCCGCCTTCAGTTTGTTCTTGATTTCGCCTACTAACTTTCTAACCGTATCTAAGACGACGTCGTCCCCCTCGCTCTTGAGCAAGTAACGGACGCCTTCATGGCGAATCGAACGATAAACGTAATCAAAATCGCTGTAGCCCGTGAACATGACGACTCTGCAAGCCGGCCATCGCAGCTGTATTTCCTCCATAAGCTGAATACCGTTCAAGCCCGGCATTTGAATATCGGACAGGACGATGTCAATTTGCGTACGGTTGAGCCAATCTAGCGCCTCATTGCCGGAATAGGCTGTAATAATATCAAGCTCCATATCGGTAACTTGCTGGAATAAATGGTACAGTCCCTCGACAATAACCGACTCGTCATCGACGATAAGCAGCCTATACATCGTTCGTCCCCTCCTTTACTAACGCAATCGTTATTTTCAGGCCGCCCGATCTGCCCCGGATCGCCCGCAAGCCGCTCGACTTGCCGAATTTAATCTGGATTCTCCGATGAATGTTGACCAGCCCGGTAACTTCCGCATCCGGCGGTCTTTCGTTATGGAACTGGGTCTGAAGCCGCTGCAGCTCCTCGCTTGTCAAAGCGTCTCCATTATCTTCAATCGAGATCGCCAGCTGCTCCTCTTTCATCTCGAAGGAAACCCTTAACTGGCCATCTGCCGCCTTGTCTTTCAGCCCATGCTCGAACGTATTTTCCAGCACCGGCTGTAAGATGAGGCGAGGCACTATAACATGCCCCCAATCGGGCGGCAATTCCGCGAATCTTACGACAAGCCGATTCTGAAATCGGACCGATTGAATATCGACGTACATGCGGGCAAACTCAATCTCCTTGGCGAGCGGCACGTCATCGCTTGTGTTGCGTGTGACGTATTGATAATACTGCGCTAGCTTAAGCGATAGATCAGCTAAGTTCTCGTGGTCCTCCAGCTTCGCCATACGGTATAGAATCTGAAAGTTGTTATACAGGAAATGGGGATGAATCTGCGACTGAAGCTGCTTCATCTGTGCCCTTTGCGTTAATATCCGCTGCTCGTACACTTGCTCGATAAGCACCTTAAGCTCATGAACCATCCGATTGAAGGAGCGGTAGATAAACCCGAATTCATTGTTGCTGGAATCCGTTATCGACAGGTTCAAATTACCGCTCTCCACCCGCTTGAAGGCCGACGACAGCTTGCGCAGCGGATTGTATACCACCTTATACATGGAGACAATGAACATCGAAATAGCAAGAAACGATATGAAGGAAAATACCCAAAACCAAATCGTGTATTTCTCCAGCGAATCCAAATATTGACCCTTGCGAACGAACTTAACGAACGTCATGTTCAGCTCTTCCGACTTGACGACCAACATCGAATAATCCATTTGATTAATTGTAATTAGCTCGACCCAACCTTGCTTCTCCCCATTCCCTTTCCGCTTGCCGGCTTCGACTAGCATCTCTGCCAGATTCGGCTCATCGACGTTGCTATTGCCGATAACGCGGCTGGCGCTTGAATCCGATAACATGAGAACGTTAACCTCTTCCCCGCCGAAGTGCTCGAGGTCGGCTTGAAACACAGACTTGTCGAGCATGATTTCGATTTTGAACAAAGGCAGGTTCGTATCCGAAAAATCGGTCACGATATTATAGAAGTCTACGTATAGCTCACCTTCTCGATATGTGACTAGAGATTTGGAAGTCGGGTCCAAATTTCTTATATCGAGCCCGGTCACACCCTCAAGAGGACTAATCCCGCCAGAGGTCGAAATCACTTTTCGCGCCCGAGTCAGATAAATGCTGACATCCTTGGCATAAGCACTGCTGTTCTTAATCATATTGATACGTTGTCCTAATCCCCGAAGCGCGTAAAATTGCTCAAGCCAAGGCATATAGTCGACTATCGTAGACAAACGATCCAAGTCCCGATCGTTCAAAAATTCGTATTGAATCGCCTGCATGCGCTGCACCTCCTGCTCCACCCTGTCCATGTACTGTGTCATCTGCGAATAAGAGGACGTGTTGATTTTCTCGATGACTTCCCCCGTCCCCCAGTTGTACACGACGACAGATAGCACATAGGTAGGCAGTACCGTCAGGCAGAAGAGCACGAACAATTTCGTTAAAATGGATTTCCGCCAAATACCGTTCATGTTCAATTTTCACCTCATCAGCCTCCGCAAACGAAGATCTAAAATTAAAAATTTACGGAGCGTCAGCGCCCAGGCAAAGAAAATTGCCTGAGCGCTGACGCTCCGTTATAAAGATTATGTCATATCAACCTTCTGTGGAATACGTAAAACAATAAACCCCTGATCCCAGAACAATCCGTACTCCATTCTCTACAGACTGAATACTGTGGATTCCAGCAACTTGCTCAGCCGCTTGACCGCTCTCGAGCAATCCTTGTTTATTAGCTCCAGGAACAGTCACAATACCTGAAGCATTCGCGGGAATCGTAACATCTATTTCCATAATTCCGCCGTCTATCCTCTTCCATGATGAATTGACTTTACCATACATCGTCTCAAGGCTTGCTCCTGCCCAATCTAACCCATGACCCGGCTGAGGTGTAATGTGAATGACTTTGAATCCTGGCTCTGATTCGTCAGGTCCAATACCGGCAACATGGCGGTACAACCACTCACCAATAGCACCGTAAGCATAATGATTATAGGAGTTCATGTCGGCACTCCAGAAGCTACCGTCCTCCTTAATTCCATCCCAGTGCTCCCAAATCGTCGTAGCGCCCTTCGTCACCTGATATAGCCAAGATGGATAGTCTTTCTGGAAGAGCAACCGATAGGCAAGCTCATTATTTCCAGTCTCGCTGAGTACCGGATTTAAATAAGGCGTACCAACGAAGCCGGTAGTTAAATGATCGCCTGCTTCAGCCAGTAGATCCGTAAGCTTTCGAATCGCTCTCTCTTTAGCAACTCCTTCTAATAGACCAAAACGCAAAGCCAATATTTGAGCCGTTTGGGTTGGGACAGATAGCCGACCTGATGGCGTAACAAATTCGTTATGAAATTCTTTAATAATCTTCTCATGCAAATCAAGAAAATATTGTATATCCGCTTTCCGATCAAGTGCCTGTGCGGCTTTCAATGTGAGCGAGACTGAATATGCGTAAAATGTGGTTGCGATATAATCGCGGTCTGTAGCTCCAATATAGCTATCTGGCTTAGAATCGAGTGCAAGCCAGTCGCCGAAGTGAAATCCTGTATTCCATAGATACGGGTTGCTTCCTTGTCCATAGATATAAGAAACCCAATTTTTCATGCTATCGTATTGCTCTTCAAGTAACCTCTTGTCACCATACATTTCGTAAATCGTCCAAGGGCAGATCGCAGCCGCATCACCCCAAGCAGCGGAGGAGTGGCTCGTTTCCCCCCAGCCTGAAGAAAAAGATTCCTTTAAATTCGGAATATAGAATGGAATACCGCCTTCAACCGTTTGGTCGGCTTTCAGATCCTGGAGCCATTTAGTGAAAAATGGGGCTGTATTCATTAGATATGACGCTGTGCGAACAAACATCTGCGCGTCGCCTGTCCATCCAAGCCGTTCGTCCCGCTGCGGGCAATCGGTCGGAACATCGAGGAAATTCCCTTTTTGACC
>FWWL01003274.1_pt1 | contig 30189 bp, 26 predicted proteins | sample 2228331 | NCBI WGS metagenome assembly FWWL01 (sample SAMEA103939775, study PRJEB20133) | metagenome
GTTATATGTGCGTTTGATCGTGTTGGCGTTGCGTCGTTTATGTCAGTTGGGGGTGAGGCAAGTGTGAGAACTTACTTCCCGTATACGCTCTAAGGCAAACAATCTAGACTTCGTTCTGGTTGTACGCCGGAACACACGGTTATCCAAGCGTTTGCAGGAGCTGGAAAAATCAGGCGAAATTATTATACGGAGGACTCTGCGATGAACACCATCCCAGACAATCGGTTGCAAGAGACAGAAGATGCTCACGTCGTTAACGCTTTACGAAAGCAGGCAGGCATGAAAGTCACCAGTGTATGGGATTTGGTCAACATGAAGGTGCCTTATCCAGAAGCAATCCCTGTGCTGCTGGAGTGGCTCCCCAAAGTACGCCATCCCAAAGTAAAGGAAGGGATTGTGCGAGCGCTCACCGTAAAAGAGGCGCGAGGGGTCGCTGGGAAGTTCCTTGTTGAGGAGTTCCTGCGAGTAGACGCCCCCTCCCAAGAACCCCGATTCGCTCACATCCCTCGCGGGCGATACGGCGAATGGCTCCAAGAGCCGACTCTTGAGGAAAGGTACCTGGTGTGGCTCTGGCACCTGAAATGGGCGATAGGGAACGCGCTGGGATATGTTGCCGATGCGAGCGTTATCCACGATGTGATAGCGCTCCTCCGCGACAGGCGTCATGGAGGGACACGCAGTCAGCTGGTCTGGGCGTTAGTGCGCCTGTGTCCCCCTGAAACCGAAGCGGTGGTGCTGGAACTGCTGGACGATGAAGACGATGGGGTAGCCATTCAGGCGGCGCTGGCAGCAGGGCGGTTGGGGTTGCAATCGGCTCGTGAGAAGATAGCACAGCGTTTTCTAAACCATCGGGATTCGTGGATGCGGCAGCAGGCGAAGCGGGCGCTGGCGAAGTTAGACAGAGCGCGCAGCCAAGCGAAGAGGGAATGAGATTTTTAGTAGAGTTAGGTGTTCGGCAGGATGGGTTGAGCGCTTGAGCAAACTGCGTGGCGGTTAGCCATCTTGAGGAAATGGGCTAAGGCTACGAGTTTATTCCCTTCACGGGTTTATATCATGTCGGCGCCCGTGAGTATGACCCCCGCACGGCACGCTGGCTGCAGAGAGATCCGATCGATGTCGCAGGCGGGCATCCGAATGTGTATGCGTATTGTGGGAATCGTCCATTGCTTTGGAAAGACCCACATGGACTCGATTTCGTGGTCTTTATTCATGGAACCTTGAGCAATCCTTATGTGTTTGACAAAGAATACATTGGCTATGTCAAGCGTACACTTGGCGCTACCACTGGGCATCATGTTTTTGGGTGGAGCGGAGGCTGGGGTCCTAATAGTATTATCGCAGCAGGCTGTGAGTTGGCACAGAAACTCAAACAAATAAGAGAAAAATATCCTAATGCGAAGATTCACATTGTCGGGCATAGTAACGGCGGTAATGTCGCCATTGCTGCCGCGCAAGCTGGAGGACCTGTAGATACGATAATTCGTTTGGGTAGTCCTTACTTCACGCAACTTCCTAAAGATCTGCATCGTGGGCAGTGGAAAGACTTGGTTGCTGTCCCTTCTGGTGTGAAAGTTATCGATTTTACGATCCCCACGACACAGTTCAGTTTGGCACTGCGAACGAATTTGGCGGAGCCAGCTATCGTGATCCTGGTACCATACCTGGCTGGCGTCGGTGTGCAATCTCGGTGCAGAAGATTACAAACTCTCACGAGCCTCTCACTGGGCTCGAAATCCACTCACTGATGCGTTCACAGCAGGTGTGGTCGGCTATTTGGCGAATCATAGTGGATGAGATGCTGAGGTGAACAATGCGCTTGGTAGCAATTATCGGCACCAGTTTCGGGGTGAGTTTTTTGGTAGCTCCGTGGATGCTCATGCTGATTGCTGCGCCACTGGATGTCCCTATCAATATGCGTCTGATAGCTCATATGCACTCCACAGCCCGATGGATTGGCTTCTGGGCTTGGATTTCTGTTGGCTGGCTGGTTTGGCAGCACGCTAAAACAAACAATAGACAGCGAGTGTTCACCTTCATTGTGTGGCTTACAGGGGGTGGACTTCTGACCTTCTGGTGGCTTGCTTACCTACTTTGTATTGATCGCGCCCTGTGGGAGCCTGGCGATCTACGACCCTCTTTGGAACAATATTGGAAGCTCTATTCTCTTCGATGGGAAGATATTTTCTATATGCTGGATGGTTGGACAAAGCTGGTTGGCCTACGCGTCATATGGGGTGAGCCTTATCCTGAATGGATTCAAGGCAGTTGGCAGAACCACTTGAGCATTGTTGGATGGCTTGTTTTTGTGGCATTATTCATCGGCGCGATGGGTTGGAGCCTTTCGCGTTTGGGTGCTTACTGGCTCCCATATAGGGCGCCGTGGGTGTTCTGGCGCGTTGTAAAGGGATTTGTATACTGGATGGGATGGCAGGTGATTTATCTGACTCGTCCATGGGTGGAATTGGGCAATCTGACTATGCTGGCTCGGTTCTTCCAGTTGATTTGGATAGGTTTACTAGATACAGTTATCTGGCTGCCATTTGCCATTATCGCCTGCGTATTTTATCGCTGGATTGGACAAGTAAACTCATGACGAAAACGGAAATGTTTCGATTTATCGGAAGCCTACTTATTTACTGGACTATCTGGAACACCACTGCGGCTTTACTGTGGTCCGTCAAGGAGTTCCTTCTCAAAGGCTCACCTGACACACTTTCTCATCTCATCCTGTGGCAGATGTGGCTGTTGCCGCAAGTTTGTTGGTGGGGCTTCATTGGCTATGTCCCGTTGGTGTTCGCCTTGCTCCACTGTGCAAGTTTAGAACGGCTCTGGCGTGCGGATCGGCACCGTGTGGTACGAATTTCGGTCGGCATCGGGTTGCTTTCAGGGGTTTTGCTGGTGGTTTTTTTCGTACTCTTTCTCGCGCCCGAAGAGATTTTGACCCCTGAGCGGGTTATTCGTCGGGGCGATACACTCTGGTTGGGTGTGGTCTTGCGGGACTTCGGATGGGTGCTTCTGGTCTCCAGCGTGCTCACGGGATACAGTGTGGGATTTTTCTGGCGGTACTTTCGGATGGAAGAAGATGCCAATGGATGATTTATATCTTCCTGCCGCCATACCTATGACAGCTGGGGCAATCTGCTCGAGCAGGCAGGCGACACGCCGAACCCCTTCACTTGGAACGGGGCGTATGGGTATGAGTTTATCCCGTTCACGGGGTTGTACCATGTCGGCGCCCGCGCGTATGACCCCCGCACCGCCCGCTGGCTGCAGCGCGACCCGATTGATGTGGCAGGCGGGCACCCGAATGTGTATGTGTATTGTTTGAACAACCCTATTAACCTGACAGATCCTGCCGGCTTAGGACCTGTAGATGAAGACCTGTCAGAGCTGATTCATTTCCTGTTGGACATCATCGGATTCTTTCCTGGGGCGGGAGAGCCGGCGGATCTGGCTAATGCGGGATTGTATCTGGCGCGGCTGGATATCAAGAACGCGCTGATTTCAGCGGCTGGGGTTATTCCTGGATTAGGGGATACGCTGAAGCTGGGTCGGTTTGCCCGCCATATCAGTCGGATACTCGGACTGAATATTGGGGATGTAGCCAAGTTCTGTGGGCGCTTGATAGAAGCTGCAGGAAAGGTAAGCAAGTACTTGGGAGAATATGGTAAAGTAGGCGGTCATCATATTTTTATCAAGTCTGCATTTACAGGACATCCAAACTACGACCCAGAAAAAGCCCTGTCTATTTCGCATGCATATATGAAAGAAAGAGGATGGGATCATGCTAGAATTACGGGTGCACAAAGACGTCTCATCAGCCAAATCTCAAAACAGAAGGGTAATCTCTCTTTCTTGGATCATATTCGCATCGCATATCAGTCGCTACTTGCGGGGGGTGTTCCAGTAGAGGAGGCAGTTGCCATCGTGATTTACGCCACTATCGATATGCTGAGGTGTGGTGTAATCGAGCCAGTACGCATTCCTTGGAGGTAAGGTATACTAAAGGGGGCGCTGACCATGCTACCAGCATGCCAACAGGTACAGGAAAAGTTAGGAACCACCTTTATCAAGTATGCGCGTGATAGCGCTATATACAGGGGTCAGGGTCTGATTGAGGGACTTTACAACCACTTTGATTCGGACAGAGAGATATTCGAGGCTATCGTCTCAGCTTTCTCCGTGTCTGAGTTTATTGATTTGCACCAACTCATCGTGCGAGTTGTAGACCGCGCCTTGTTCAACTGTTTCCATCTGTTCCAGAGCACTGACGAAATCCACTTCTTAATCTCCTTAGAAGGGGCTGACGAGCCTGTAAACATAAAACGTTGCTTTCCAGACATGCCCCAGTGTGTCTTTGGCACGAATAATCCGGGCTGGATCGCTCAGTATAGCTCGTATGTCTATCCCTACGCCCGAGCTGAGGATGCCATGTCCCTGCTGGATTACAGAAAAGCTCCTGTTGCGCCGCTGCAGATGCCGTCGCTGCCTGCATTCCCTGATCCCAGCGTAGAATGGCATGGACGTACCGCCCAACAACAAGAGGCGCTGGACAAGTTTGGGTTCTGGCTGATGCGCGTGGTGCGGGATAAGACGATCGATGAGTGGCTGAGTGTGATGGCGGGGTACGAGCCGCCTGATGTATGGCTGGCGATGCAGGCGCGCAGTCTGCTTGAGGGCTGGGCGGAGCGGCTGCAGCGGGTACAACGATTGGAAGAAGATGTAATGATAACCGTTCTGCTGGAGGCGATTGATGCTATGCTGCACGATGCGTTGTACGATATAGATGCGCGTGAGGAGTATAGGATAGCGGTGAAGACTTCAAGAGGGTGGGTGGCAGATTTGACGCGCGTGCCGATGTTGGTGAACCTGGCAGCCGAGTTGTTCGGGGAGGATGGTTGGATTGCGCGGTTTAGTCGGTATCCGCGCGCGTGGGTGGATAGGGAATGAGGGGGCTTGCTTGGGGCTACCCGACACATCGACGGCAGCTGGGGCAACCTGATAGAGCAAGCAGGCGACACGCCGAACCCCTTCACCTGGAACGGGGCGTATGGGTATGAGTTTATTCCCTAAGCGTTTGTCTTCCCGTCGCACCCACGAGTGAGGGTACACTCTCAGTGCTTGCAGGCAAGGCATTCAGGCAGGATATCGGTCACCCGTTTGACCTGCCTACCCCTGCCTGCAGGCGCAACAGGCGGTGAGAGCGATGCCTTTCAACTGGTTCTTGCGGAGACAATCTCAGTCGAAGCGAGTGAGTGAGGAAAGCCGTAATCCAGAGGTTGTGAGTTTTTGGCGTGAGCATGGGGTTATCAGTTATGCCTTGACATTCCCTGATGACTACCACAGGGAAACCTTTTTCAGCCAGCTGCCTGAACACCTGCTGTCCAGCGGTCTGGCGTGGTGCTGGCAAAGCGGGCGCGACGCCCCGCTGGCGCCCGATTCGCCCATTCAGTATCTTCCCGAAAAACGCCCCCTGACCCGCTTGACTCGGGATAACAAGCAAGAACTCTCCGATGAGTTTCGGGAACGCGACATAGAGGGCTACGGACGATTCATTACGATTATTGGCTGCGACATGGAAGCGGTAGAAACGCTTCTGGATGTGAGCCAGATGAGGCAAGCGCTGAAAGCCTTCGCTGACACCGAAACGCCGCCTGTACGCATGGTACTGAACCAGATTACCGACAGCGCCGCGGTGCATATTTTTGTGCCCCATCGCCCCGTGCAAGCAATTCAGAATCTGCTGTGGGTCTTTGAGATTCCAACATGGGTGCGTCAGGTGCGCCCCTATCGGCAGCTTTGGGGTGCTAAATTGGAGGAAGTACCTCTGATCACTCACGAGGGTGAGATACTCTAACCAGACGCCCGGCAGGATTCTTAACCGCGCAGTCGAAAAATAGAGGTGCGATGAATCGTCTGGTCATTCACAGTCCGGCGGATGGGAGTCTGGTGGGGGAGATACCAATCACTCCCGTAGAGGCGATTGAGGGGGTTGTGCAACAGGCGCACGCGGCGTATCTGGAATGGCGCGAGGTGCCCCTGCGTGAACGCGCCGAAGCGATGCGCCGTCTCCGTCGCCTGATTGCGCACGAGCGCCACCGAATTGCCGAACTGGTCGCCCGCGAGCAGGGCAAGCCCGCCATCGAAGCGATGATTGTGGAGCTGTTCCCGCCGATTGATATGGCGACCTATTTGATTTACGAGGGGGTGCGTTTGCTGGCGCCGCGCAGGGTGCGCTCGCGCAACCCGTTTATGGCGGATCGGCGCTGTACCTATTACTTCCACCCTTACGGCGTGTGGGCGGTGATTGCGCCGTGGAACTACCCCTTCACCCTGCCGGTGGTGCAGATGCTCGCGCTGGTGTTCGCGGGGAACGCCGTGGTGCTGAAGCCTTCGCCGCTGACTCCGCATGTGGGCGCGCTGATTGGGGAGCTCTTTGAGAAGGCAGGTCTGCCGAAGGGACTGGTGCAGGTGGCGCAGGGCGGCGCGCCGCAGGGCAGTGCGCTGATTCAGCATCCCCTTGTGCGCGGGGTGATTTTCACAGGAAGCGTGCCCATCGGCAGGAAAGTCGCCGAGCAGGCGGGCGCGCTGGGCAAAAAGGTGATTCTGGAACTGGGCGGCAAAGACCCCGCGATTGTGTTGCACGACGCCGACCTTGAACGCACGGCACGCGGCATCGCGTGGAGCGCGATGGTGAACGCGGGGCAGACCTGCGCCTCCGTAGAGCGCGTCTATGTGGAACGCGCCGTCTATGAGCCGTTTCTGGAGGCGTTGCGTGCGGAGCTGGCGAAAATCCGCGTGGGGCATCCCTTGCAGTCGGATGTGGATATGGGACCCGTGATTGCCCCCTTCCAGCGCGACCGTGTGCAGGCGCATGTGGAGGACGCCTGCGCGAAGGGCGGGCGCGTGCTGTACGGCGGGCGTGTGTTGAGCGAGCTGGGCGAACTCTACTACGCGCCGACCCTGATTGCCGACGCGAACGAAACCATGCTCGGCATGCAGGAAGAGACCTTCGGTCCGCTGGTGATGGCACAGCCTGTGGCAGATGTGGAGGAAGCGATTCAGCGGGCGAACGCGAGCGCGTTTGGGCTGACCGCTTCCCTCTGGACGCGCGACCGCGCACGGGCGCACGCGCTCGCGCCGAAACTGGAATGCGCCTCTGTGAGCGTTAACTCCCACCTCGTTGCCTATGGCGATTCCTACGGCACATGGGGCGGGTTCAAAGATTCAGGTGTCGGGCGCACGCACGGCGAGTTCGGCTTATACGAGATGGTGCAGGTGCAGTATGTGAGCGAGGTCTATTCAGGCAAGCCTGAGTTGTGGTGGTATCCCTACAGCGAGCGCTTGCGCCGCATCACCGACTGGATGATGGCGTTTCTGGCGGAGCCGAGCTGGCGCGTCGGCAAGCAGACGATGCAACGCCTGACGCCCGAACTGCGCTACCTGACGCGCCACTTCTCCCCCACGCGCACGATGCCGCTCTTTCTGCGCTATTTGCGATGAGTATCCCGCTGAAGTGAGGGAAAAGGCTCCGAATGCGCAGGTTCTGCGGTGGCGCAGCGGAGTTTTCTTACGCAGTGCTGTCTTTTGCGCCTGTGGGGATTGAATTAAATGCCTCCCCCTGCGCAGGGCAGGTGGGAGGCATAAACTAAACTACACTACACTATTTCAAGTATAGAATCAATCAACCTTAGTATGGTATCGAGTACACTGACTACCCATACTGCTCTCCGTACTCTACGAAGGACGATACGGAGTTTGAGTCCCACCTTAATATTATACCCTATGGCACTGCGAAATTGCAACCCCCCCTGATGAAGGCGGTCGGAAGGCTACTATCCAACGGGGTAGCTGAATTTGCTCTGTTGCAAAGATACCTGCTGGAACCACGGCATGCCTCCCTCCGCAAGGTCTCAAAGGGGCAGGTTTTTTTCTGCCCCCTAAAAGAGCGATGGCTAAAGCCGTTCCCAGTAAACAAAGCCAGCCTCCGCTGGTCAAATCAGCCGACGCAGGTCGGCTTCGTCTTATAGGAACGGCTTCAGCCGTCAGGACTCCCATCCTTCCCTGCGACAGAGCAGATTCAGCTCCCCCGTCCTTTGTGAGGCTCGCTATCCTGATGCTGTGCTGGGTATAATTCCCTCGTCCCTCTGGGCGGTGGACAACATCCCCGCGGGCAACACCCGCTGTTCACCGCAAATGGGTCAGGAGGAAAACCGATGGTCAAGAACCCGACCTTACCGACCGAGTTGCAGGTGCAGGTGGAACTGCCCACCATCATGCCCCGCTCGAAGCGCCGCCCGTCGGTGGCTTACACGGAAGCCCAGCGCGCGGTGGAAAACGACCCCGAAATCCCCTATCTCAGCGAGCAGGAACTGATAGAGCGCATTCAACAACTGCGCAAGGAGCGCAACGCGATTATTCTGGCGCATAACTATCAGATTCCCATCATTCAGGACTTAGCCGATTTCGTGGGCGACTCGCTCCAGCTTTCCCAGCAGGCAGCCAAAACCGACGCGCCTCTGATTGTGTTCTGTGGCGTGCATTTCATGGCGGAGACCGCCGCCATCCTCTGTCCCGACAAGACGGTGCTGATCCCCGACCCCGAAGCGGGCTGCTCGCTGGCAGCCACCGTGACGGCAGAAGAGGTGCGCCAGTGGAAAGCGCAACATCCCGACGGCGTGGTGGTCGCTTATGTCAACACCAACGCCGATGTGAAGGCGGAAGCGGACTACTGCTGTACCTCCAGTAACGCCGTCAAGGTGGTGCAAGCCATCCCCGAAGACAAGGAGATTCTGTTTCTGCCCGACATGTTTCTGGGGCTGTATGTGCAACGCATGACGGGGCGCAAAATGCATCTCTGGATGGGCGAATGCCATGTGCACGCGGGCTTCCGCGCGGAGGATATTGTGAACGCGCTGAAACAGTATCCAGAGGCGGATTTGCTGTTGCACCCCGAATGTGGCTGCGTGAGCCAGTGTATGTACGCGCTGGCGGAAGGCGAGCTGCCCGCAGAGCGCACCTTCGTGTATAGCACAGGCGGCATGGTGCGCCATGTGAAGCAATCGCCTGCCCCGATTCATCTGGTGGCGACCGAAGTGGGCATGATGCATCGCCTGCGCAAAGAGGCGCCGCACAAGCAGTTTATCGCGGTCAAAGCGGACGCCATCTGTGAGTATATGAAGACCATCACCCTGCCGAAGCTCTACCGCTCCTTGCGGGACGGCGTTTACGAGGTGCGCGTGCCCGAAGAGATTGCCCAGCGCGCCCGCAGAGCGATTGAGCGCATGCTGGAGGTGGTGTGAGATGGCGGTTCTGGCGCCCGAACTGCTGGAGAAGCTGGCATGCCCGGCGTGCGAGCATCGCCCCCCGTTGCGCCTGCAGGGCGACTACCTTCTCTGCGATTCCTGCCAGCGCGCCTACCCCATCCGCGATGGGATTCCTGTGCTGCTGGTGGAGGAGGCGGTTCCCGCGGAGACCATCCCCACCGCGCAGGAGAGCCAGTCTTAAGGTATCCTTACCGCCAGTAAGGGCGATGGGACGCTACGAGATTCTGGAACACACGGCAGATAAGGGGCTGGAGGTGCATGCCAGCGACCTGCCCGAGCTCTTTCGGCTGGCGGGGCAGGGGCTGTTCGCGCTGATGATCGATGTGAGCCGCTATCCCCCCACGGAGCGGGTCTCTGTCCAGCGCGACGCCCCTGATCTGGAGATGCTCATCGTGCGCTGGCTGAACGAACTGCTCTACCAGTTCGAAGTGTACCATCGCCTGTTCAGCGATTTTGACCCCGTGAAGGTGGAAGAGCGGGACGGGCGCTGGTATGTGGAAAGCCTCGCCCACTACCGCCCCATCCAGCCTGCGGAGCTGGAGTGGGACGGCGCGCCCGTCAAGTCCGTAACTTATCACGGGCTGAAACTGGAGCAGACCCCCGAGGGCTGGTTCCTGCGTTTTTATGTGGATGTGTGATTCGAGCCTTCGGCGCCGTTCAAGCCGATAATGCCCTCACCGCCCGGAACGACCTTGACCTGCACGCCCTGCTCGCCCCAGGGGGTTAGCTCCAGCCCCACCTGCACGAACTTGGGCAGGAGCCACAGCACCGTGCGCAGGTGGCTGGAGGCTTTCGGCGTAGTCCAGGTGCTGGGTCCTGTGGCGAACACAGCGGGCAGTAGCAGCTGATCGGCGAGGAAGTGGTCTACCGCCGTACGGGTCTTCGCCCAGGCGACGAACTCGTTCCATGCCTCTTCCACGACCTGCTCGATGGCGACGCCGCGCCGCCCCAGACGGATGAATCCTGCATATCCATGCTCTGCCTTCACTGCCAGCGTGAGTGATACCCCAAACCCGCGCGAAGGCAGGAAGTGATGAATGAATTCGGGGCGCAACCCCGTTAAGCCGATGAAGGTCTCCGCTGTCTCATCGCCGCGGCGCACGATGTGGTCGGGCAGATTGGAAATCGTGGTGATGACCTTGATGCTCTGGATAGTGCCCCGATCCAGCCACTCAATAGGCTGTGGTGGGGCATCGGCGGGCTTTACACGCAGGGTACACATCCCGCCGCCTTTGGGGTAGAACCCGGCATACTCGATATGCAAATCGGCTTCGATGCCCATCTCGCGCAGGGCGGGCAGGTACACATATTTCACATAGTCGGCGCCCGGACTCCAGCCCACATGCGTGCCGCCCAGCAGGCGCAGGGTCGCTGATTGCCCGCTGAGCGCCAGCGGCACCAGCACCGTTTGCGCCACCAGCAGCACAGAACCTGCAGAGCCTGCTCCTGAAATCTCCTCCACATTAAACAGGAACTCGCCACCCTCTATCTCGCCCGGGATAAAGCGCAGGGTAGACGACCCCAGATACGCGCCCTCCACACGCGCCTGCGCCAGCGTCGCCGCGGCGTAGACCGCCGTGAGATGCTGTGGCTGCAATCCCGGATTGGGACGACGCGCCCGAATGTTGCGAATCTCAAACGGTCTCCCCGTCAGCATCGAGAGGGCTAAGCTCACCCTCACAATCTGCCCGCCGCCTTCGCCATAAGAACCGTCAATCACAACAAAATCACGAGTGTGAGCCTGTGTGTCCATCTTAGCCCAATTATACCATCCCCAGCAGGTACACTTCATACGATGACGCTGCTGCTCAGTCGGGATGTGAGCTATTACCTGAACCGCCTGCGCGCAATTCACACGCGCCTGCGCGACCACCTGTATCGCTATCTGCGCACGCAGGAACCATCGGTTCTTTCAGCGGTTCAGCGCGATGCTGGAGGCGACACGCAATATCGCATCGACGCCGAAATGGAGCGCCTGCTGCTGGACTTATGCCGCGAATGGGCGCGGGAAGTACCTTTCGTGCTGATTGCTGAAGGGCTGGCAGAAGACGGCTGGTATCCTCTGCCGGAAGGCTCGCCGATGGAAGAGGCGGAGTTTTTGCTGATTATAGACCCCATCGACGGCACGCGCCCCCTGATGTATGATAAGCGGAGCGCATGGATTCTCAGCGGAATCGCCCCCAATTTCGGCAAAGAGACCACGCTGGAGCATATCGGGATTGCGGTGCAGACTGAGCTGCCCACCACGCGCCAGTATCTGGCGTATCAGCTGTGGGCGGTGAAAGGGCAGAGGGCGCATGCCGAGCGACACGACATGCTCACAGGCGCGGTGCAGAGCGTTCGCCTGCAACCCAGCCGTGCCGGGACGCTTCAGCACGGGTTCGCCTCCTTTGTGAAGTTCTTTCCCGAAGGCAAAGCGCTGATTGCCGAACTGGAAGCACGCTTCTGGGAGCGCGTTTTCGGCACACTGCCTGCCACAAACCCGCTCGCGTTTGAAGATCAGTACACCAGCACAGGAGGGCAGCTGTTTGAGCTGATGGCGGGGCACGACCGCTTTGTGGCGGACCTGCGCCCGTGGGCGTTCCAGAAGCTGGGCTACGAACAGTCGCCGCTTACCTGCCACCCTTACGACATCTGTACCGCGCTGATTGCCCAGGAGCTGGGCGTGGAGATTACCAACCTTTACGGGGAGCCGCTTCGCACCCCACTGGACATTCGCGCCCCGGTCGGCTGGATTGGTTATGCGAACCGCCAGTTGCGCCAAACCCTGGAGCCGATCTTGATGGAACTGCTCTGGGGAACGCCTTCTGGGAAAAAATAGGCTATAATATAGGCTGGAGGGCTTTGAGAATGGTTCGATGGAAACGGATAGGCTTGGCAGGGCTTTACCTCGTTCCTGCTGCCGCGCTGATGGGCTTGGGCGGCGGCGGTTTCTACCTGCCTGGCTCGCAACCCAACGAGGACGGTTATTACTTCCAGTCTTCCGAGCTGTGTTCGTATTGCCACGGGAACAGCCAGTACGCCTACGATCCGAACACAGGCGGTGCAGACCGCTACTTTACCAGCGAGCATGAGCCTCATTTCCAGTGGATGGGCAACATGATGGCGCAGTCGGCGCGCGACCCGATTTTCCGCGCCGCGTTGACCATTGCCGAACAGGATGTGCCCGGCGCAGGACAGTTCTGCTGGCGATGCCACTCCCCCACCGCATGGCTGGAAGGGCGCTCCGTTCCGTATGACGGCTCCAACATGACTGACGAAGACCTCAAAGGGGTGCAGTGCGATGTATGCCATCGCATGGTAAACCCGCTGAGCGAGGAAGGGCAATCGCTTTCTGATCGCCCTGTGCCCGGCATCGGGAACGGGATGTATGTGGTTAGTGACGACACTGCCAAGCGCGGTCCGCGTCAGGATTCCTATGCCAACCATACCTGGCTCTACTCGGAGTTTCATCGTTCCAGCAGCCTTTGCGGTGTCTGCCATGATGTGAGCAACCCGCTGCTGGCGCAGAACCCTGCCACCCAGCCGCCCCACACCTACTTCCCGATTGACCGAATCTACAGCGAGTGGAAGCTGAGCGACTACGCGCGCCGCGGGGTGCAGTGCCAGACATGCCATATGCCGCGTGTCGCAGGACGCGCCGCAGGTTTCGGTTTTCTGCCCGTACGCCCCGACCTCGCCCGGCACTCTTTTGCGGGAGGCAACTACTGGGGGCTGGAAATCCTGCCGCTGTTCTGGAACTACGACGAGCGCGAGGCAGACGCCCTGATCGCAGGGCGCTACCGTGCGATAGAGATGCTCCGTCGAGCCGCCAAGCTCAACATCGCCGAGATACCCAAACGCGGCAACCCGATAGTGTTCCGCGTCTATAATCGCACGGGGCACAAGTTCCCCAGTGGCGACCCTGAATCCCGCCGCGCATGGCTCCATGTGGAATTTCTGGATGCAAATGGGAATGTGATTGCCGAATCGGGACGCTACGACTTCGACACCGCTACCCTGCATGAAGACCCCAACGCCAAAATCTATCGGGTCAAGCTTGCGGAAGGCAATACGCCCACCTTCCACATGATGCGCGCGAATCAGGTCGTGTTTGATAACCGCATCCCGCCGATGGGGTTCCGTAACTCGCGCTTCCAGCAGTTCCTGATTGCGCCGGTGGGCTACACCTATCGGGATGGACAGTTCTGGGACGATACGGCTTATAATTTGCCCCCCGGCACTGTTAAAGTGCGCGCCACGCTCTACTTCCAGGCGATGACCCGCGAGTATGTGGAGTTCCTGCGCGACGCCAACACCACTGACGACTGGGGCGAGCGACTCTATCAGGCATGGCTTGCCACCGACAAAGCGCCCCCCATTGCGATTGCCACTGCCGTTTACCCACCCGACAAAAATGCACCCTCGCGCCCCACGAACCTTACAGGGAATGGGGTATCCTCTTATCGGGTGCAGCTCAACTGGTCCGCGTCAACCGATGACGATAAGGTGGTCTATTACGAAATCTGGCGGAAAGCCGCGTTCGAAAGCAAATTCCGCAAGATTGCGACCACCTTCAGCACCGAGACGCACTTCACCGATGCAGGACTCCACCCCGACACGGAATATTCTTATTATGTGCGCGCCATCGACACGGCTGGGAACGCTTCTCAACCCAGCGCGGTCATTACCGTGCGCACACAACCCTGAGGAGGGACTTTTATGATGCAAAAACTTTTTGATGCAGTGCAGGCACTTAAGGCGGACAATCCCCTGGGGCTGCCTGTTATTAAGCATGTCAGTCAGGCAGTCCCGGTACGCGGGACGAATATCCGCTCGGGCGTGTTCTATGTGATTACCGAGCGCGAAACCCTGGAGTTTGCTCGCAATCTGGCGAGCCACCCACGCATGCGTTTCCTGGAGAAAGTGCGCTATAATGTGCTGGACACCCACTTCAAAGACAACTGGCGCACAGAGCCGGGCACCGTTCCTCGCCCCGACACGGCGGTCTTGATCCTCTACGACTACACGAACAATGTCGGCTACCGCGTGGAGGCGGACTTTCCGTATGCGAAGCGTGTGGAGCTCACGCTGCTGAAGGAACAGCCCGACATGTTCAGTGAGGTGGAGTATCAGGAGGCGGTGCAGATTCTGGCTTCTGATCCGAAGTTTGGCGAGCCGCTGCGCCGCGGAATCGCGTTTTGCTCGCCCGGCATGCCTCCTGTGATTACGCAGAGCCTCCCCAGCGTCTGGGAGCGGTTTGACCCGATCCCTGTGGGCAAGCCTGCGCCCAGCCATCGCACAGTCAGCGTGCTGATGCACTTCCGCCCCGGCAGCGGGCGTGAGGGCGAAGTCGGCGTGTTCGCTATCGACATGGTAGACCAGCGGGTCGCTGCGCTCGGCACTGGCGAGAGCGACTTCTTCCCCGCCGCGTGCAACGGGCCCGCTTCGGGGGGTGGCTGCAGCGGTGGGGGAGGCAGCGAATGGCAGGCGCTGGCGTGGCCTGCCAGTAATCCCGTCTGGCAGATGCTGGTGCGACGCCCTTCTGGCACCACAAGCGATCAGAACTACGGCGCAGGCGTGGAGCTGCGCGATGTCTATTATAACGGGCGTCTGGTGCTGCGCCGCGGCGGCATGCCCGTGCTGAATGTGTTCTACGACGGCAACTCCTGCGGACCCTATCGCGACTGGCTCTATAGCGAGACCTGTTTCAAATGCACGGGCACCGATCTGGGCAACGGGCTGCGCTTCGCGGCTCCCGGACAGAAAGCCATCACCATCTGCGACGACGCCAACGACTCAGGCAACTTCCGTGGCGTGGGTGTCTACGAAGACCCCGACACGGGCGAGCTGGTGCTGATTACCGAGTGTAGCGCAGGCTGGTACCGATACATCACAGGCTGGCGGTTTCATCCTGCGGGTATCCTGAAACCGCGCTTCCAGTATGGCTATACGGACAGTAGCTGCGTCTGCTATGGGCGCCTCCACAATGGCTACTGGCGCTTGCATTTCGCACTGGACGGGCAGGGTGGTCTGGTGGTGGAAGAGACCGACATGCCCTACACAGACCCCCGCGCCCGCTGGATGCCCATTCGCATCGAAGCGCGGCGCTATCGACCACAGAACCGTCGCCATCGCTACTGGCGTGTGCGCAAGCTCAGCACAGGCTTCACCGCCACCTTTGTGCCCGGTCCCAAAGACGGCTTCTTTGAGACCAACAACACAGGCGAGGCGGACTTCTGGGTGCTGGCTTACCACGCTAACGGCTCAGGTGATGGCGAGTTGATCGGGAGCAGCGGCTCCTTCGCCAATATCAGCCAGTATGTGAATGGCGAGCGCACCTACAACGCAGACCTGGTGGTCTGGTATGGTGTCCACCTGCGCAAGCGCGGCGCCGACACCTTCGAGTGCCCGCCGCTGGGACCTGACATTATCCTTAGAGGGTAGAAAACTGCTGGGGGCGAGGCATGCCTCGCCCCTACCTGATGCGTTCCCAATCGGCGAGCCTGCCTACGAGCCGTATCGCGCTCGCAGCTGGCGCGCCGCCTCCACCATGTTGCGCAAAGCAGGAATCACTTCCTCCCATTTGCGCGTCTTCAGTCCGCAGTCGGGGTTGACCCAGAACCGCTCTTTCGGAATCACCCGTATCACGCGCTCCATTACGGTCAGTATCGATTCCACGCTTGGCACAACCGGCGAATGCACATCGAACACCCCGGGACCAATCTGGCGGGCATAGTTGTAATGCTCAAACGCCTCGATAACTTCGCCCTTGCTGCGGGTCGCTTCAATCGTGATCACATCGGCGTCCATCCAGTCGATATATTTCAGCACGACGCTGAACTCGGAGTAGCACATGTGGGTGTGAATCTGGGTTTCGGGCTTGGCACGGGCAGCCAGTTTGAACGCCTGCGCTGCCCAGCGGAAATAGGATTCCCAGTCGGCGCGTTTAAGGGGCGCCTTCTCGCGGTAGGCAGGCTCGTCAATCTGTACAATCGGGATGCCTGCCGCTTCCAGGTCGCGCACCTCGTCCTGAAGCGCCAGCCCAATCTGGAAGGCGACCTGCTCCACAGGGATGTCCTCGCGCACGAAGCTCCACGCCACAATCGTGACGGGTCCTGTGAGCATGCCCTTCACAGGTTTCTGAGTGAGCGATTGCGCGAAGGCGGTCTCTTTGACGGTCATCGGCTGGGTACGCGCCACATCGCCATAAATCAGCGGCGGGCGGTACACGCGCGAGCCATACGACAGCAGCCACCCCTGCTGGGTGAACGCGATCCCCTCCATCTTCTCGGCGAAAAACTCCACCATATCGGTGCGCTCAAACTCGCCGTGTACCAGCACATCCAGCCCCAGCTCTTCCTGAACCTGGATCACATGGCGAATCTGGTCCTGAATGAACTGCTCGTATTCCTCGGCAGAGATTTTGCCTGTGCGATACGCCTGACGCATCTGGCGCACTTCGGGCGTCTGGGGGAAGCTTCCGATGGTGGTGGTGGGGAACAGGGGCAGGTTCAGGCGGGCGCGCTGGAGTTTGTCGCGCTCGGCATAGGGCAGGGCACGCTCAAAGTCTTCAGGGCGCAGGTTCGCCACGCGCTCCTGCACCGCCTGCGAATACCAGTGGTCAGTGGAATGTTGATAGGCGTTCCATGCGCGGGTGGCTTCCGTCTCGCCTGTGGTCAGGAGCGTTTTGAGCAGTTGCAGCTCGTGCAGGCGCTCCTTCGCGAAGGCGATGCGCTCCTTGAGGGCGGGGTCTAACTTCGTTTCAGGTTCCACCGTAACGGGCAGGTGCATCAGGGGCGCCGCGTTGGAGAGCCAGATCTCCGCCTGCGTGCGGCTCTGTAGGTTACGCACCAGCTCCGCCACCTCGCCCAGCGGTGTTTTCCACACATTGCGCCCATCCACCACGCCCGCCACGAGAATCTTGTCCGCAGGGAAGCCAAACTGCCCGATATGTTGCAGGTTGCGCTTGCCATGCACCAGGTCCAGCCCAATCCCAGCAAGGGGCAGGTCGTACAGCACGGGCAGGAAGTCCACGCTGTCGTAGTAGGTGAATACAATCAGGGGCGCATTGGTACCCAATCGCTCATAAGCCTCGCGGATGGCGCGCAGGTGAGAGGTGGGCAGATCCAGGGCGAAGGCGGGTTCGTCCACATGCACATACTGCGCTCCCGACTCTTTTAGCAGGCTCAACAGATCGCCGTACACATGGGTCAGCGGTTCCATCAGCGCAGGCAGCTCTTCGGGTGTCAGCCCGCGACTGAGGCGCAGGAAGGTGTAGGGACCAATCAGGTACGGAATGCCCTTCGGATGCTTGCGGTAGGCGTGCAGCGGTTTGTGCCAGCTCACGCGAAACTCCGTCTGGGGTGTCAGGTGCGAAACGAGATAGTGGTAGTTGGTGTTGAACCACTTGGTCATCGGGAGCGCGTTCGCGCCGCGCGCCAGCTCAAAATAAGCGTCCAGATTGTTCGGGTCCACAGGGTGAAGCCCCAGCATTATGGCAGTATCCAGCATGGGGTCATAGAGGGTCATCTCGCCGACGGGATAGGCGTCCACAAATGCCTGATAGGTTTGCAGGCGTGTGGCTTCCAGCTCGGTGATGCCCTCGCGCAGGGCGTCGGACGACACCTTGCCCTGCCAGTAGCCCTCCAGCAACCGCTTGAATTCGCGATTCTCTCCTAATCGTGGATATCCGTAAGCGTAGGTGCGCACGGTTGACCTCCTTACTTATTTTTGTTCGCTCCAGGAAAGTAGCACGCGCTTTTTGCCTGAATTATCGGCAGTTATCATCAAACCTGCAGTGATAGTTTCAGATTGTCCCAGCAGAAGCGCCTCTTCGTGGCTCTGGGCGTGGGCGGTTCCTTTGCGCACGCTCAGCCCGCGCTTCTGGAACTCGCGCTCGTAGAATTCCACCACTTTCTGGGGGTCTACCTCGCCCACCAGCTCCAGCTGAATGCCGGTACGCCCCTCGCGCTCGGTGGTGAGCTTGTCGACCAGCTGCAAGCCTTCGTAGATTGGGAGCGGGAACTCGGCGGGCGCTTCCGCAGTGGGTTTGGGGGGTTCAGGCGGGGTGGGCGCGGGTGGGTTCGAGGGCGTTTGCGGGTGTTCGGTTGAGGTTTCAACGGGAGGGGTTTCCGTTGCCTGCGGCGCGGGCTGACACGCCCAGAGAGCAAAGATACAGAGCGTCACCACGACGCCTGCGCCCCATCTTTTACGCTTCCGTGAGTGTGCCATAGATGGGGCGAATTATACCCGTCAGGGGTGTGGGAGACGCCCCACACCCCATACTGTGAGTTAGCACCCGTTGCCGAAGGCAAACAGCACCGCGAGCAGGTCGGCGTCATCCACCACGCCGTCGCCGTTGACATCTTCAGGACCGCAATCGGAGCCGCAACCGAAGGCGAACAGCACCGCGAGCAGGTCGGCATCGTCCACGCAGCCATCCCCGTTCACATCCCCAGCCACAGGCTCCACCAGCACGCGAATGTTATCGATAATCAGGTTATGCGCCCCACCTGCGTTAATGCCCAGATTGAGCGTAACCCAGCCGCTGGGGTCGGGCAGGTTCAGGTCGCGGTAGTCCACCGCAATCGTGTAGGAGCCGGGCGCGGTGGGCAGCTCAATCGGGTTGGCAGTCTGGTTCCAGCCACCATCATGGTTCAGGGAGATAATCATGTTGGACCACGGAGTGGAACTCCCAGGAGGGACGGTAACATCCATCACCAGAATATGTCCCCGGTTGAGAAGCGCCGCGAAGCCATCGGCACTACCGCCAAACAGCCAGCAGAACCCACCGCTCCACGAGACCTGCATCGCGCCGTTGTTCCATGTCAGCGTAGCGCACTCCGAGTTGAAGCCCTGCAGGTCGTTATCAAAGGCGATTGCAAGGCGCGTTTTGCTGTCGTCGTAGAGGCGCAGGTTGTCGATGTAAACCTCGTGCGCACCACCTGCGTTCATACCAAGACCAATCTGGAACCATGAAGCGCCTGCGTCAGGGAGTGTCAGCGCGCTGGCGTCAATCAGCACGGTCATCGTGCTGGGCGTGCGCGGCAAAGTGGCTTGCAAGGCAGCCTGTCGCCAACCGTATTGCCCATCGTTGTACGAGACGATAAAGTTCGACCAGGGAACCGAGCGCGTTGCCGTAACATCCACCAGGAATTTCCCCCCGCTCTGACGCACAAGGGGCACGATGCTGGGATTGCCGTCGCTAATCAGCCAGCGGAAGCCACCGGGCCAGCGAACGCCCATCGAGTAGGAGCCGTCCGTTACACCAATCGTCGCCTGAAAGACCTGCCAACAGTAGTCGTATCCAACCGCCTGGCAGTAGTCATCGGGGTCACCGTCGGCAGCGTAGCCATGCATATCGGGGTCTTCAAACGAGAAAATCACCTGTGCGGGCGCGCTTGTCATCAGCAGGGCGCCCATGCCCAAAACCCAAATCCAGTTGTGCCTCATCGCATGATGCCTCCTTCCGTTTATTGAAGCGTTTCAGTACCCTTATTATACACCGCTTTTTGCCCGAATCCTGCTTTTTGGGGTCTCAAAGGGGTAAAATTAGCGCCGATTCACGGAGGAGACCTGTTCAATGCGTGCGACACGCTACTTTTTGCCGACCCTGAGAGAAGTACCGGCGGAAGCGGAGCTGGCGAGCCATCGTCTTTTGCTGCGTGGCGGGTTTATTCGCAAGCTGGCGGCGGGAGTTTACATCTACCTGCCGCTGGGCTGGCGCGTCATCCGCAAAATCGAGCAGATTGTGCGCGAGGAGACCGACCGCATTGGCGGCGTGGAGCTGTTTATGCCCGCGCTGGTGCCCCAGGAGCTGCTGGACGAAACGGGGCGCAGCGGGCTGGAGATCCTGTTTCGCCTGAAAGACCGTCATCAGCGCCCCTTCACGCTGGGTTTCACCCACGAAGAGGTGATTACCGACATCGTGCGCCACACGGTCAGTTCGTATCGGCAGATGCCGCTGGTGCTGTATCAGATTCAGACGAAGTTTCGCGACGAGCCGCGCCCCCGCGGTGGTGTGATTCGCGCCCGCGAGTTTCTGATGTACGACGCCTACAGCTTTGATACCGACTACGATGCGCTGGAGCGTACCTATCAGGCAATTCGGGTGGCGTATGTGCGCATGTTCCAGCGGATGGGCTTACCCACGATTATTGTGGAGGCGGAAGCAGGCGCAATCGGCGGCGGCAATAACGAGGAGTTCATGATTGTCGCCGAGGGTGGCGAGGATAAGGTACTGCAGTGCGATACCTGCGGCTACGGCGCAAACGCCGAGAAGTGCGAACTGCCCGACCCGCAGCTCACCCCACCCCCTGTGGAGGGCATTCCGCCCGCCGAAAAAGTCGCGACACCGAACGCACGCACCGTAGAGGAGGTCACGGCGTTTCTCAACACGACTGCCGACCGACTGGTGAAGACCCTGCTGATGCGTGTGGACGGCAAGCCTGTGGCGGCGCTGGTGCGCGGCGACCGCGAACTGAACCCCTACAAGCTCCAGCACGCGCTGGACGGCGAAAGCGTGGAGATGATGGACGCCGAGAGCATCCGCCAGATAACGAACGCGCCCGTCGGATTCGCAGGTCCCGTTGGCTTGCCTCCTGACATCCCCATTCTGGCAGACTATGAACTGCGTGGGTTGCAGGATTTCGTCACGGGCGCGAACGAGGCGGACGCGCATCTGATCCATGTATGCTGGGGACGCGACTTTCCAGAGCCGCGCTGGGCGGACCTGCGTGTGGCGGAGGCGGGCGACAAGTGCCCGCGCTGTCCGAACGGCACGCTCCGCGAAGTGCGCGGGATTGAAGTGGGGCACATCTTCCAGCTGGGCGTGAAATATAGCGAGGCGATGGGCGCGCTCTATACCGACGCCGAGGGCAATCAGAAGCCGATTATCATGGGGTGCTACGGGCTGGGCGTGAGCCGATGCCTCGCCGCCGTCGCCGAAGTGCATCACGACGCCGACGGAATCTGCTTCCCCATCACCGTCGCGCCGTTTGAGGTCGTGCTGATTCTGGTCAATCCTGAAGACGCGACCCAGCGCGAGGTCGCCGAACGCCTCTACGCCGAGATGCTTCAGGCGGGCATTGAGGTGCTGTACGATGACCGCGACGAGCGCAGTGGGGTGAAGTTCAAAGATGCCGACCTGATTGGCATCCCGATTCAGGTGGTGGTGGGGCGTGCGGTGCAGGAAGGCGCGGTAGAAGTGCGCTTGCGCACGGACAAAACGCCCCATCGCGTGGCGGCGGAACAGGCGGTCGCGCATCTGCAGGCGCTGATTGCTGAACTGAAACGCCAGTACGAGCCGACGGTGTGAGGGGCAGGGGGTTTATGTGCGCTGGCGATGGGCGATAGGGTTGCTTGTGTTGCAGGCGGTGCTGGCGCTGACCGCCTGCGAAGCGCCTCGCACGCCTCAGCCAGCACGCTCGGAGCGTCCTGCGACCCAGGAAACTGCTTCCTCCCTGCCTGAGGCGCAGTTTCAGGTGCAGGCGCCCGTACTGGAGCAGGCTGACGAGCATGGGCAGCTGCTGTGGCGCTTGAAAGCCCAGAGCCTGCAGGGCGAGGCGCAGGGGGGTGAAGCGCATGGAGTGCTACGGGGGGTGCAGGGCTGGCTCTATCGGGAGGGTAAGCCTGTGCTGGAATTCACGGCGCCCTACGCGCGTGCCGATAGCGCCCGTCGCGAGGTGGAGGCGTGGGGTGGTGTGCGGGCGCGCTCGCGCGTGAATAATGCCGAGCTGGTCGCAGGACGAATCCTCTGGCGCGCGCGGGAAGACCGGATTTATGCCCGCGACTCCATTCGCCTCCGCTGGGACGCTTTTGAACTTCGCGAACGCGCCGTGATTGTGGACACCGCGCTGGAACGGGCGTGGGGGGCACGATAGGCGGACTCTCGGCAGGGCGACCCCTCGTTGAATAACCGAAGTCAGCCGACACAGGTCAGCGCAGCTCATCAAAATTTGGCTGTTGGATTCCAGCCCTCTGGACCGATTTCAGGGAATGGGTAATCGACAGAGCCTCTGGTAGAGCTCGCTCGCCTGCTGAAGAACGCCCTCAACCTGTTCGCTTCGTCCACACCCGCAGTGAGCAATTCGGTTGCGCAGGTTGGAGACAGGACCCCAGAGGTCCACGAGCTCCTCGCGGTGTTGGCCGCTTCGGGTGTTGCGCTCCAGCGAATTGAGCGTATCCTCTGCTGCTTCGCGATGGCGCATCAGCTCAGGGTCTTTCCCCTCCAGACGGCATTGGTAACTCACCAACCACTCGCGCATCAGAGTTATTGCTTGCATTGCGTGATTTCGCTCGAGGTACCATCCAATCAGTTTGCGGTGAGTTTCCAGATCGTTTGGGACATAGGGCGCGTAGGTTTGCTTGACGGTTTCCAGCAGGGGTACAAGCGGTTGTGTCCACTGGTGAATTTCAGGTTCACCCTGCTCAATTTTGGTAATCAGCTCGCGAATTTCGCTGCCGACATAGGGCGCCTGACACACCATCAGGCTTTCCGAGACAGAGCGCAACGAGCGGGCGATAGGCTTAAGCGCTTTCGGCGGCTCTGGCAAGCCACGCTTGTAGGCGTTGTTCTGCGCTTCGTCCAGCAAGTCTGCCAGCTCGCTGGCGTTGCCGGTGGCGATGAACATCTTCACGGCGGTCAGCCAGTCCAGCAGCTCGGCGAAGGGGGTGAGGTCAAACACAGGGGCGACATTATCCTCCTTCGCTTCGTAAGCGCCATACAGCAGATGCCGAATCTGAACCCGCTTGACCTGTTTGAGATACGCAACTGCCAACAAACCCAGCACAGGTATAGAGCGAAAGCCATGCGTGATGTCAAACACCAGCTCGTCGCCTATCTCTACGGTATCGGCAACACGCTGAAAGATTTGCCATAGCTCCTGCTCGTTTTTCCCATCCGGGATGAGAACCTCGTGAACCTCAATAGAGTGTTGTTGGAGCTGGGCTTTCAAGGCATCCCAGTTCTCACTATCTCGAGCGCCTTGCGTGAGCATAACACAAACTGTTTTCGGTTCTAACCACTCCACCAGCGCCTCAGCAAAAAACTTCGTCTCCTTCTGGCGCTCGCCCCACTGATAGATGACGGGCTGGTAGCGCCCTGTCCCAAGAAAAGTGATAAGTTTCATCGTTTCACACCTCCTCTGGATAGAGTGCAACCCAGCCCAGAGGCGCCACGGGCTGGTTGCCTTCGTAAGCCAGGCGGCGCGTTTTAGGAAAGGCATTAGAGTCGCGACGCCCGAGGCTGTAGGTTCGGCGGATGTCCCAGTATTCCTCGTCCAAATCTTCTGTGAGCGGGTTGGTAACGGTCTTCACCTCCCAGCCGCCGCCCCAGCCGATGTTGAGCATGAAGCCACTTTTGCTTTCCACAGATTGCAGTTGTCGGCTTAAGCCTTGATAGAACTGGGCAATTCTGGGCAAGCCGTAGTCCTGGTAAAAGCTCTGCTCGCTTTCCATAACCGCTTTAGCACGAGCGTTGCAAACCGCGGCAAAATCGCGGATCGCTTTCACCTGCGCATCGTTGAAGCCCAATCGCGTGCTATATTGAGTTAGCAGCTGCTCATCAAGACGAATAGCAACCTGCGCCTGCACGCCTGAAGGGAGCCACTCGGCGAAGATTTTATATTCCTCACCATTCACGCGCTTTTGCACCAGCTGGTTATTGCGCAGGGTATGCACCCAGATCAGCCCAATCTGCACGCGGTCGGGGTCTATTGGCTCTGAGTCGCCCACATGCAGGGCGCGGAGCAGGTCGTAGTTCGATTCGTTGGCTTTGTCAGGGGCTCTGCCGATCAGCAGGTCGCGCTCCAGCACATTGCGCCCCACATAGCGTCGGTCAGGGGTTCTGCCTTTGTCGTCGCGCTGGGTGATGCGTCGTGCCCATTGCTGGCGCTGATGGCGGTTCGCCTGCGCCACCAGCTCTTCCAAAATGGCAGTGCGGATGGCGCCCTTGAGTGTGCTGCCAGGGATATAGGGTCGCCAGAAGGGGTCTCGGATGCACGCGCGGATTCGGGTATTGCCAGGATTCTGAAGGCAGGGGGTGCTGTGGCGTGCCACCTGTTCGGGGTTGATGTTGCGTCGCTGGAGCCAGCCTGCCCAGCTGAAGTCGCGCTGCATCATCGCGTTCGCCAGGTTGGTGGGGTCTTCTTTGCTCTGCTCAATCACTTTTTCCAGATCGATCAGATACCAGCGCCCATTCAAGAAAACGCCATCGAACGCACTGTATTCCTGTCCGCTGCCGATATGAAGCGGGCTGAGTATTTCCATGCGATAGGTTAGGGTTGCCATTTCATTTCACCCCCACGGGGAAGGCATAGCCGTAGCGATAGGCGGGGTGCGGCGCGCCGTCAGGCTGGAGGTTCACCAGCTGCCCTGCGCGGAACTCTGGGGGATGGGCAATTACAGAGCCTTCGCCGATCATCCACACCTCTTTGCGACGCAGGTTGCTGGCGTGGGGCGAGCCGAGCCAGCCGCGTTTGAGAGTCAGCTCATACGCCGAGCCTTCCGCTCGAAGCCAGCCAAGCTGCTCAGTGTTTGCAGGCAGCCACGGGGAGAGCGTAACGAATCGGCTGGCGGTGCTGGGGCTATGGAGCGTCCATTCGTGTCGTTCGAAGTTAAATAGCCCGCGTCCTGCGTTGCGCTCGCCGCCCAGTCCTGTGTCGCCCAACAGGCGCAGACACGCCTCAAACGGCTGTTGATAGCCTGTCTCACCAAACACCGTCCCAAACCACAGCCCGCAGCCCTGCGTGAAATGCACCTCGCTAAACAGCCAGATTTGGGAGGCGTTTGAGATGCGATCCAGTGTGACGCGCGGCACCGTTGCGACTTCATAAATGCGCAGGTCGTCCGCCTCGTAATTCCAGAACGCCTGGAGCGCCTGCCAGTCATCAGGATGGATGAGAATCTTGCCATCCTGAAGCAGCAGGCGATGGGAATCGCCGGGTGGTTGCCGGCTTTCTGCTTCCAGAGGGATGGGTTCGCCATTCAGGTACGCCTGAAACACGCGCTCGGAGACCCAGCGAATGCTTTTCCAGCGCTTGGCGAACTCCAGACTGGCGTCGGGCGGGCGCAGGGGCTTCGGATAGAAGCGTATCTCGCCTGCAAAGGGGAACGCTGAGGTCAGGAAAAACGGCTCACGCCCCTCATCCCGATAGCGTGCCAGCAGCTCGTTCAACGCCGACTCGCCGTGCAGGAAAGCCCAGAGCGTGCAGAGCGCACTGAAGAGCGTATCGGCAGGCACGAAGTCGCGCGTTTCTTCCTGACCGATCCCGCGCTCGCCAATATGCAACGGCGCACGGAAGTGTAGTTCGTAGACAGCCGCTCCCTGCATCATCCACCCTGCTTGAGTTGCGCAACAATCTGGTTAATCTGAGTCATATCGCGGAGATTCAGCCCGTCCGCCAGCACGATGGGGTTGCCTGTGCCGTGATAGTAGCTCAGTGGGCGCAGTTCCACCTTGAGGTTTTCAAAGGCGATTTTGCCTGCGCCGCGCGAGCCGTAGCCGCCCAGATAGTCGTCTTCCAGCAGGCGCATGCCTTCGAACACCACCTTGAGCCACTCGGCGTCCTGTTGCCAGTCGCCGTTGTTCAGCCGATAGAGGGTGTAAATCATCTCGAACGGTTCAAACACGACGCCAGCGGGCACACGCTCGTTCTGGCGGGGCACGGCGGCGGAAGTGATGCGGTCAATCGAGGCTTCCCATTTGACCTCCGTGTAGGGCAGGTCGGTTTCGGCGGTTTCCAGCTCCTGGCGCGAGCCTTCACTCATCTGCACATCGCGCACGACGAGGCGGGTGGGTTTAAAAGTTGCCCATTCGCCGCGTCTGTCGGCTCGCTCGCCCTGAGTTGCGCTGCGTTCGCGTTCACCTGGCGAAACGCCAAACACATGGCAGATGGCGCAGGTTTTATATTCATTCTCGTTGTAGCACTCGTGGAGGCGCACATCCTGAACCTTTTTGTTGAGTGGCAAGTCGTAGGCGCGTTCCAGCAGGCTTCGAATCTTGCCACGCAGGGAAGAGCCAGGGATATACGGCTCGCGCGTGACGGGGTGGCGAATGATGGGGTTGTCTACGCCGCCAATGTCCAGTCCCGCTGCCGCGCCGCCGATATGTAGCCCCGTTAGCAGGCGGATACTGCCCGTAATCACCACTTTGCCCATAATCTGGATGCTGTTTGTCATCGTTATTTCCCTCCAGCCGCTTTATGGTAGGCGAGAATGGCCTCGAACAGGTCAACGAATCGGGGGAACTTTCCGCGGTCGCTACCCACCTCGTCAATCGCGACGGAAAGCACCTTTGCGAGGGTCTCGGCGCCTCTGCCGCTGGCGCGCGCTGCGGCGTATGCCATCTTCGGCTTGAGCATCATCAGTTCGTGGTACCAGTTCCAGCCTGTGTCGGACTGCTGGGGCGCCTTCATCCGCATCTCCATCTGCTTGACTATGCCGTAGATGTTGCGTATCTGGTTGGTGGTCAGCCCCTCGTTTTTGACCTGTCTGCCAACGCGCTCTGCCAGGTCTACGAGGGCTTTCCCCCCGTCGCGGATAGCGCGTTGAACCTCTTCCGCTGGGGGAGTTTCCGACTGTGGTCTGTTCTGGGGTCGGTTGTGCTGATTCATCGTCTATCCCTCCTTGCCTCGTGTGTAGAGTTCTGCCCAGCGGGCGACCGCATGCAGGTGTCGGATTAGCCCGCTGTGGCTGTCGGAAATCTGTGTGCGAATGGCTTCAATCTGCTCGCGTCGTTCCTTGTGGCGTTCTGCGAAGCGCATGAGGTGATACACGCTCTGCCACAGCCAGCGCGAGTAGAAGGTCAGGTCTTCCTCGTGTTGGCTGGCGAGTTTGCCTCGACGCACCAGCTGGCGCACATGGCTTGCGTTGCGCCGATAGAGCGCGGCGATGCTGGCTAAGCGACTGATGAGCGCACGCGGCACAGGCGGCTTGCCGTCCGCGCCCTCCACCATATCGCGCACCTGCTGGAACAGTGCGCGAACCTGCTCGAACTCTTCCCAGCCCATCGGCGTCTGCAGAAAGCTGAGGGCGTCCTTTGTTCGTTTAGCCCCGTTATGGAAGCGCTCGTAGCCCTTCGCCTGTTCATCGAGCGCGTTCAGGGCAGTTTTCGCCAGCTGATAGAGCGGGGTGTTGGGATGGCTAATCGCGATTCCTGCCGAGAGGGTGATGTGGTCGGCGCCCACCAGCTCACGAAAGGCGCGCCGAATCTCGTATGCCAGTTCTGGTAGCACGCTCCATGCGCCCACCACAAAGAGGTCGTCGCCGCCTGCGTAGAGCAAATAGACCTGTTGCTGTTTAGCGTATCGCTCGCACAAATGAGCCACATAGCCCTCGAAAAAGAGTCGCATCGTGCGGCTGAGCGTTGCCATGCGGCTGAGCGTCGCGTGAGGTTTCAGCCCTCGCGCAAATAGACCGCCCAGCGAATCGACATCCATGCGCAGCACACCCAGCCATTTTGCCCCTGTGGCTTTCCCGGCAATCTCCTCAAAGTCGGGCAAGCGATGCTCAATCGGTGCAGGAGTCGCCGTCGCCAGCGGGCGGAAGGTGTAGCTCCAGCCGTCTTCTCGTCGCGAGGGAATGAACCTATTCGGCGTGAAGGAAACCCGAACCACAGGCGCAGGTACACGGGGATCGGGCTGCCCCTCTGGTACGATATGCACGCGCCAGCCAAACGCCTCCAGCGCTTCGTTCCACTTGGCGTTTTCAGGCGGGTCGGTGGGGTCCACCACCTCCACTACCAGCGCGGAGGGGCGGCGCATCTGCCTGCCCAGCTCCTCAAAGGAGAGGCATCGCCCGCACTTGCGAACGCCGTCATCAATCTGCCCACCCACAAACTCGCCGTAGCAGACCTGGCAGAGCGATTCGGCGTCAGTGGCGCGCTGCACAGGCGTGAATAGCAACTCCAGGGCGGCGTCGGGCAGTTCCGCCCAGAGCTGCTGCTTGCGCTGACCCAGCCGCTGGCTCAGATCATCCCATTTCTGGCTGATTTTATCGGAGCTGGTCAGGTCGGCGGTGGTGAGCGGGACCCACTCCATCAGGGCACGCAGGTCGCCCTGGAACGCTGTCAGCAGTTTCTGGCTGATTTCGGTGCGCAGTCGTGTCAGTTGTTCCGCCTGATTGTGCGGTGCGAGCAGGTAGAAGTGCCCGCCGCTGGCGAGCGGCAGGCACACAGGCGGCAACCCCAGCTCGCGCAGCACAAACTCGGCAATTGCTTCGGTAAGCAGTTGCAGGAACGCCGAGCGCCCCTTCAGCCCGCTCGCCACGCCGCCCCGACCCGTCAGGTACAGAAACGACTGGATGCCCGAAATATCGCCCTTCACCAGTAGCAGAATCGGCTCCGTGTACGCCTCAGGATTCTGCCACGCGGTCTCCAGCGTGTCGGGGAGCAGCTGTTTGTCCAGGCAGGCGGCAATCGCGGAGGTGATGCGCAGGTGGTCATATAGCGAGACATCGGGCACGGTGCGCTCGTCTTCTTGCTCCCACGGCGTGGCGGACGGGATGAAACTGGTGTACTTTTCCAGCAGCGCCAGGATGGTACGGAAGTCGGCTTCGGTGTAAGCGCGGTTGGCAGTAAACGCCTTCCATTCGTTCTCGAAGTCATCCCATAGCTGTTTATATGCGTCAGGGCTGGGGTTCAGGTTAGGCTGGGGCAGGAGCGAGTCGCTTTCCCAATTCAGCGCCTGCACGGGGTAGCGGCGTTCGGTTGGGTACGAGTCGGTGCTACCTTCCTGCCAGCCGAGCGGGATTCGCGCGAGGATGGAGACGAGCAGGCTCTGTTGGGGCGATTCGGCGGGGCGTGGTTCGGTTTCGCGCTCGCCCGCCGCGAGCCGATCTGCCAGTTGCACCAGCTGGAACAGGCGCGTGCGCTCCTCGCTGGAATGGGGGAAACGAGGGTTATGATGCTGACGCACCGCTTCCACAAGGTCGCTGCCGAAGACCTCTGTGAAGTAGGGCTGCTCGCACCACCGCGCGCCCAGCTCCTGATGGGTGATGCCCGAACCCCACATGGCTCGTTGCTGAAACTTGCCAATATCATGCAGCAACGCCGCCAGCCATATCGCGTTTTCCGCACGCCTTTCCATTCCCCTACTCCCTGCTCCGTGATTCTACCCGATACACAATACTCCTGCCACTCGCCGATTCCTGCTCGAAACAGCAGACGCCGATAGACACCAAACTGTTGAGAAAAGCCATTCGCACCCCTTGTGATTCGTCAGAATTCTGGCAATTCGGGGGAGATTCGGAGTAGGGACTTGATTTTCGGATTCAGAATGGGGTACAATAGGGACGCAATTTCCTAGGAACTGTTTATTTATTTATTTCGGGGGCGCGCCCCCTGAGAGCAGCTCTGCCGGGATTCAGGTCCCGAAGGGGCGCTCGGTTATTCTGTTATTGCGTTATTGCGCGGGGACAGTTCCACAACCCCGAAGGACTGTTCCTGCGAGGGGTTTATTGAGGTAGGGGCGAGGCATGCCTCGCCCCTATTTAGCATCTGTAACGGCTCTGTTGCGAGGGGAGGGGCGCAGGTTTTTGCAACCCCCCTCTGTAAGGTTCCCCTTTGCTCGTAAGAGGAACCGCCCCCTGGCATAGGGTAAGCGCACGCAGGCACATAGAAGCCCCTGCCTCGGTTTTTCTCGCTTGCGGGGGGGGAACCTTGCGGAGTTGAGGTATCCTCATGGCTATGAAACGCTGGTTGGTGCTGTGGTGGAGTGTGGTGTGGGCAGTTGCAGGAGCGCAGTTGCCCGATTTGAAATTTCCCTTTGAAGTGGTGCTGGAGCGCACGGCTTACGCGCCCGACAGCGTGGTCAAGGGCGTGCTGGTGTTGCGCATTCCGACGCCCTACCATGTGAACGCAAACCCCGCCTCGGAAGACTACCTC
>FWWL01003275.1_pt1 | contig 30164 bp, 24 predicted proteins | sample 2228331 | NCBI WGS metagenome assembly FWWL01 (sample SAMEA103939775, study PRJEB20133) | metagenome
ACGGCGCATGCCTTGCCGTATTCCGCTCCGCTGCAATGCTATAATCGAAACGCATGTTGCCCGTCAGGGAAGGCGGGAAGGTATGAGAGGAAAGGATAGGTTTGCATTGCGCAGGTTTATCTCTGTCATTGTCGCGCTGTTCTTGATCGGCTGCGCCACTCCGCCTTCGCCCACGCCCACGCCGCCGCCAACCGCGACGCCAACCCCACCGCCCACGCCAACGCCGCTCCCCACCCCAACCCCATCGCCAACTCCGCAGGCAGTTCCGGCTGGGCGCGCGATCCCGGCAGCAATTCAACAAACGGCAAACCTTTCTACGTACCGGATGCAGTTGACGCTGCGTGGCAGCGGGCTGATCGGCGGCTTCAATTTGGGCGCTACGGTCACCGATCTGCTGGCGCTCGATGGTCAGTTTGCCGGAAATGATGTTGCGTTTACCCTGCGCGGTTTTCTGGCCGCGTTTCTCGGCGCTGATGTGACGCGCGGCTTGCAGGCGATTACCGTCAATGGCGTAAGCTATGCGCGCGGCCCGCTCACGTTTTTGGGAGTGAACGACGATAACTGGTATCGACTCTCGGCTGAGCAGAGCGTGCTGGCGACACCGCCGGCGCAGGTGAATACGACCCTCCTGGCTGTGAGTCAGGCCGGCGCTGATTTTTCCCGTTTCACGATCGGCGCGACCGATACCCGCGATGGCGCGCGCTGTCAGGAGTATCGCGGCGATCGCGAGGCAACGACGGCGCTCTTTGCCAGTCTCGATGCGGTTGGTCTGCCAACCCGGCTGCCCGACAGCACTATTACCGATGCGCAGGCTCAGATCTGGGTCTGTGAGGATGGCTATCTGCGCCAGTTGACGATCAATTTCGCCGGCACAGCGACCGATCCGCAGGGGCAAAGCCTGCCCTTTTCGTTCGCGCTCGATGTGCAGGTGAGCGACATCAACGGCGAGATCCGCATCACTCCGCCGCCTGACGCCCGTGATCTGCCGACATCAGGCAGAATTACGCCGCGCCCGTGAAGGTGTTGTGCCGCTCTCACATCCAGCAGTGTCGCAGCAACAGTGTTCACCCTGTTCGAGCGTCCGCAACCTTTCACGTCGGGAAGCGTATCTCTGGAGGAACAGTGGTAAGATGGGGGTGTCTGTTCGCCGTTTGCCCGGTTTGATCCGGGTGCGGGCTGCGCGGGGCGGCTGGCCCTGCTGATCACAAGGAGCACGCCGATGCGCATCTCTGTTCGCTGGTGGATGGGGTTGATCCTCAGTCTATTGCTCGTGACGCCGGCGCTGGCGCAGGGCCGGCTGGTGATCGCGGACTCCGGTCGGCGGCTCGATGAGGCTGCGGTGCAGGCCGCAGCCGGGCCGCTGATCCGGCGCGGCGCTGAGGTGGCGGTGTATGTGGTGGATCGCGGTGGCGAAGATGATTTTCAGCGCCGCCTGATCGGCGATGGGCTGGGGCGTAGTGATGGCGCCGTTCGCTCGCGCCTGATCGCGATCTACGTGGCGGTTGAAAGCCGCTATAGCGCCATCTGGTTCGGCGAGGAGTGGAGCGCAGCGCTGGCCGTTAATGACAACTACGAGCTGATCCGCACCGGAAAGCTGAATCCTGGTCTCTCTGACGGCGATTTCACCCGTGGTGTCACGACCGCGCTGACAGCAATCGAAGAGGCGATCGTTAATCCGCCCCGACCCGGTGGCGGCGTTACTATCAACACCGACCTGACGCCGGTCGTGATTGGTGGCCTGGGGCTGGCGGGCGCAGCCGCAGCGGGAGCCGGCGCGTACCAGTTGCGCCGGCGTCGCCAGACCCGCCGCGCGGCGGAACAGCGGTTGCGCGACGCGCGCGAGCGGGCTGGCGCCGTTGTGGTGCAGCTTGGCCAGCGTTTCCAGACTGCCGCTGAGAAGGCGCAGTTTGATCGGGTTTCCTACCATCCAGATGCAGTGGCCGAACTGGCTGACCTGCTCGTTGCCGCCCGCGATGCGTTTACGCGCCTGCAGATCGATTTTGACGAGATCGGCGAACAGCTCAACCGCGCGGCGCAACCGTCACTGGAAGCGCTGGCGACAGCTACCGCCGCTTACGAACGAGTCATCGAGCAGGCGAGCGTGGTGGCCGAGCGGCTCGATGCGCTCGATCAGCGCCGCGCCGCGCTCGATGCGCTGGCGCGCAAGGCCCACGAGGAGCTTGATCAGGCAAAAAAAGTCCTGACCGGCGTCGCTGAACGTCTGCCGGCGTTCGGGAACGAGCTGGCCGATCACGCGGCTGTGCTTGCGCCCATCCAGCAGGCGATTCATCGCGCAGAAGCGGCGATGGCGCAGTTCGCGGCTGAGGAGGCAATCGCGGCTGCGCAGGCGGCGTCGGTCATTGGGGCTACACTGACGGATCTGCTCGATCGATATGCAACCGCGCGCGCAGCGGTTGCTCAGGGGCGGCGCGCGGCTGAGCGACTGGCGGCAGAAGGGTATCGGATGGATGGCGGGCATGCGGCGCTCGATACGGCGCGCGCGGCGCTTGATCGGCTGGCAAGAGCGTTGCAGCAGGGCGCGCTGACGGAGGCCGGCCAGGCGATTGCTGACGCAGAAGCTGCGCTGACGCGCGCGCAGCAAGACTGGCTGGAGCTGCCGAGCATTCGGGCCGACAACGAGCGCCGCATCGCAGCGCTGGCTGAGCGCGGCCCTCAGATTGCCGAGCGGATCGCCGCCGGTCGCGAAGCCTTCGATCTGGTTGATGAGTTTGCAGAAAGCGCGTGGTCAGATATTCGCGGCAATGGAAGTGAAGCCGAAGCGGCTGCCGAGCGGGCATTTGAGCACTGGGAGCAGGCCAAAGCCGCTAACACTATGGAAGCGCAAGAGTTTTTAACTGCGCGCTCGTTTCTCGATGCCGCCGAGCAGGAACTCGATCACGTCGAACATTTGATCGGCGCGATCATCGATCGGCTGCGCGCCCTGGAAGAAGCGCGGGCGATTGCGCGCGATCTGCTGGCGGAAGCGGCCCGTTCGATCGCAGCCGGGAAAACCTTTGTGGCTGCGCACAATCCCGATGTCAGCCCGCAGGCAGATCAATGGCTGGCGCAGGCGGCGGCGCTGTTGCAGACGGCGCAGGCTGAAGCGGCCAAAGAGAAACCCGACTGGCTAAAGCTGGCTCGCGATGCGCAGGAGGCCGATCGGTTGGCCGATGCCGCGCTGGCCAGCGCGCGCGATGAGGCGGAACAAACCGCGCGCCTGCGCGAACGCGCTCAACAGCTTCAGCAACTGGCGACGGCTGAAGTGCAGAAACTTGTTCATTACGTGACGGTTCACGACGCCGATCTATCGCCTACAACTCGTCAGCAGATCGAACAGGTGCGCCAGCGTGTGCAGCAGGCGTATCGCGCCCTGCAGCAGGCTGTTCAGCGTGAAGATGAAGCGCGGCGGCAAGCCTTGCGCGAGGCGATCGAGCAGTATCAAGCGTTGATGGCGCAGGCTGGCGAGGTCTATCAGGCGGCGCACAGTGATGTGCAGCGTCTCGAAGAACTGCGCGCCGCGCTCAATCAGACCCTGCAGCAGGCGCGGGAGCGGCTGGATCAGATCGAGCGGATCTGCGCGACCCTGCCGACAACGATGGCTGCTGCCTACACCGGAAAACTGACCGCGTTGCGGCAGCGTTTCCACCAGATCAGGTTGCCAATCACCGGGGAAGCAGCCATTAGCGCCACGCTGACTGAGGCCAGCGCAATCGTTGCCGCTGCCGATGAGTTGCTGGCTGAACTGCGCGCCGCAACCGCTCCGCGACCCTCAATTCAATCAACCGACAGCATCGGCTCGATGCTGGGGCGGACTACCGGCGGTTGGGGACACAGCCGGAGCTGGAGCAGACCACCATCGCCGCGCAGCACCTGGAGCAGCTCTTCATCACGGAGCAGCGGCTGGAGTAGCCGCGGCGGCGGCGGCGGTTCGTTTGGTCGCGGCGGCGGCGGCGGTTCATTCGGTCGGCGTGGCGGCGGTGGCGGTTGGTAATTCCAGCAGCGCAGGTTGCTCATCGGCGAGCGTTTCCCACGGCAAAAGCGCCTGATCGCTGGTGTCAGTCACCGGCGCTCTGAGCAACAATCGCGGACCGTAGCGGAAGAAGAGGCCGTGCCGGCCACAGCGCAAATAGTTGCCGGTAGGGGTGAGCGCCTGAGTGCAACGTGGACAGGTGAGGTTGATGTTCATGGGTCGGCTCCTTCAAAATCACGCGCCGCTCAACCCTGCTGGGTGAGCGGCGCTGCATTGCCCGGCCTCTTTACCGGTAGATAATCTGTCCTTAGCTATTGTACAATATTTCTGTTACAGTGTATAGAGGTTAACGCACTGAAATCAGTAAGCGCGCGTCTCGTAGAGCCATTGGCGATCAACACCGCTCCCGCGTTCGACAGCAGCGCCGGATGAGGCAGGAATTTCCCGCGCTCTGTTGTATCTTCGGCCAACGGTGATAGCGTGTGCACGAAATGGGCTGTATGCAGACCTGGATGAAGGAGAGAACGAAACGCAATCGGCGATCTATCGCGTGGTCGTTGTGAGCATATCTCTTCCTGGGCACCTACGGCAAGCATATTCCGTGAAGGTCTGTGAGAACCAGGATGGGGCTACGTTCATGCGGAGGTGTCATGGCCAAACATCCGCTGGCAATGGCCCTGGCCAAAGTAATCATCACGGCGGCATGGGCTGATGGTGAACTGTCGCTGGAAGAAATCAATGATCTGAAGCGATTGCTGGCTGAGCTTGGCCAGACCAGCGGCACTTTTGCGCTGACCGCAGAAGAGTGGGCTGAACTGGAGATATACCTTCATTCGCCAGTGGAAGCGGCGGAGCGAGCGCGTCTGATTGCCGATTTACGCGACCTGATCGTTACTTCTGCTGAGCGGCAGCTTGCGCTCAACGCGATCGATCGCATGCTCGCGGTTGATCGCGTGCTCACACCGGCAGAACGCGAGGTGGCCCGCGAAATCCATGCTGCGCTTGATCACGATCAGCAGAACCTGCTGGCCCAGTTCGGTCGCGCTGTTCGTCTGGCGCTAGGCATCCGAGCGCGAGGACCAAACCGCGAGGATCTGCTGGCCGAATTTTTGCGCAATCGCATCTACTATTCGCTCCATATTCGGCTTGGTCAGCAGATCGATGAGCTGGGCATCGACCACGATGAACTGTACACGCTGGCGCTGGCCGGCGGGTTGCTGGCGCGCGTGGCGCGAGTCGATGATCGGGTGACTCCGGCTGAGCGCGATCAGATCGTCAGCATTTTGCAGGAATGGTGGCATCTCGACCACGAGCGCGCGACGCTGGTGACCGAGATCGCGCTGGCTGAAACGGCAGCCAGCCTGGATTTCTTCCGTCTGACCAAAGAATTTGCCGCGTTGACGACCGTGGAACGGCGTGAGCGGTTCCTCGATGCGTTGTTTGCCGTTGCGCTCGCCGATGGCGAACTTTCCGGCGCAGAGAGCGCCGAAATCAGTCGGATCACCGCGGCAATCAATCTTCCCCACGATCGATTTGTGGCCGCGCGCATGCGTCTGCCGCGCCAGCCTGGAAAGCGTTTATGATGATTAGTCTTCACTCGCCGCTCGACATGCATCTTCATCTGCGCGAAGGCGCGATGCTGCGGCTGGCGGCGCCGTTTTCAGCGGCACAGTTTGCCGGCGCAGTCATTATGCCCAACCTCGTCCCGCCGGTCGATCACGCCGAGCGCCTGGCTCGCTATCGGGCTGAGATTGAACAGGCCGTGGCGCCCTTCCCGTTTCTGCCCCTGATGACACTCTTCTTTCGCGCCTACGATGAAACCACGCTGCGCGCGCTGCGCGATCAGATCTTCGCGATCAAGCTCTACCCTGAAGGCGTGACCACGAACAGCGCTGGCGGCGTGAGCGATCTGAGCGCCGTTGAGCCAACGCTGGCCGTGATGGAGGAATTGGGCATCCCGTTGCTGGTGCATGGCGAGAGCCACGGGTTTGTGCTCGACCGCGAAGCCGAGTTTTTGCCGGTGTACGAACGCTGGGCGCGCGCATTCCCGCGGCTGCGGATCGTGATGGAGCATATCACGACTGCGGCTGCGCTTGATCTGCTCGACCGCTTCCCCAATCTGTTTGCGACGGTGACGCTGCACCATCTCTTAATCACGCTCGACGATGTGGCGGGAGGTTTCCTGCAGCCGCATCTGTTCTGCAAACCGATCGCCAAACGGCCTGCCGACCGCGATGCGTTGCTGGCCGCGGCGCTGGCCGGCCATCCAAAACTCATGCTCGGCAGTGATTCGGCGCCCCACCCGATCGATCGCAAGGAAGCGGCCTTCTGCGCCGCCGGCATCTTCTCGGCGCCGGTGTTGCTGCCGTTGCTGGTTGATCTCTTCGAGCGTCACGATGCGCTTGATCGCTTGCCAGCCTTCATCAGCGAGAATGCCTGTCGCATTCACGGCCTCACTCCGCCGACGCGCGTCGTGCAGCTCGTCGCGCAGCCCTGGCAGGTGCCCGAGCGCTATGGCAATGTAGTGCCCTTCGCTGCTGGTCAGACGCTGCGCTGGCGGGTGGTTGCCCCAGATCACAGTGATAACGGTTAGCGCAGCGAATGACCGCCAATGCCGCTGCCCCAAACCTCTGGCGATGGCGGCGGCGCGAAAAGATCGGTTACATCGAGCGCGCGGCGCAGGTGGCCGAAAGTGGTGGCAATGAAGGTGATCCGGCGCAGTCGCGCCGCCAGCACCGGGCGCGCAAGCGTGTGCAGTGGCCCCAGATCAATCCGGTAGTAGCGCTCGTCGGCGCGAGGATGGCGCGGCTCGTCTGGCAGCAGTTCGCGACGCAGCGCGATGCGGTAGCGAAGCACTGCGGCGTAATACTCCACTCGCCAGCGCGCAGCGCCGAACGATCCGGGCTGGTAAAAGGCCAGGTACTCGGCGGCTAACCGCGGCGGAGCGTGGTCGAGCGGCAGCCGGTACCAGCCTGCTACGCGGGCCAGCTCAAGGTCTCGCGGCTGCGGCACAATCACGACCAGCACCCGCGCGTCGTCGTCAGGTTCGATCATCATCAGTTCCTCTTTGCTCAGGCAAACCGTGATACACTACCAACAGGCTCTCATGAATTACACCGTGCAACGGCAGCAAACGATATGCGTATCTTTCACCTGTTGCTCTCTATTGCGGCCATCACCTTCGCGCTGAGCGCCTGCGCTGCGCCGGCCCAGCCGACGGTGCGCGCAGCAATCGGCGCGATCGAGGCGGTCAACGCCGGGAACAATGAAGGCTTTGAGCGAGTAATCGCGCCGCGTCCCTTCGTCTTCCCGGCGGATCACGGCCCGCATCCAACGTTTCAGACTGAATGGTGGTACTACACCGGCAACCTGACCGCCGAGAACGGCCACCGGTTTGGCTTCCAGCTCACCTTCTTCCGCCGCGCGCTTACGCCCGCGCCGCTCATTCGCGAATCGGCCTGGGCCGCCAGTGACATCTACATGGCGCACTTCGCGCTCACCGACATCGACGGCGGTCGTTTCTATGCCTTCGAGCGCTTCAGTCGCGCGGCGGCTGATCTGGCCGGGGCGAGCGGCGACCCCTTCCGCGTCTTTCTCCACGACTGGTCGGCGGAGGGAAGCGGCCCGGAAGGTATGACGATGCGGCTGCGCGCGGCGCAGGGCGAGGTGGCGCTCGATCTGACGGCAGTGAATAGCCGACCGCCTGTATTACAGGGCAACGCCGGTGTCAGCCAGAAGGGATCGCAGATCGGGAATGCGTCGGCCTACTATTCGCTGACTCGCATGATCAGCAACGGCACGATCCAGATCGGTTCAACCACCTACCAGGTAAGCGGCCTGACCTGGATGGATCGCGAATGGGGCACGAGCGCCCTCGAAGAGGGATTGCGCGGCTGGGACTGGTTTGCCTTGCAGCTAGAGAGCGGTCACGATCTGATGTATTTCCAATTGCGCGATGCTGATAACCGCCCGTCGAACTTCGTCGGCGGCAGCCTGTTGTTGCCCGATGATACGGTCATCATTCTCGGCCCAGGCGATGTTGTGCTCGAACCAACCGGAACCTGGCGCAGTCCGCGCAGCGGCGCAACCTATCCGTCGGGCTGGCGCTTACAGCTTCCCAATTACGGCCTTGATCTGGTTGTGCAACCGGCGCTGCGCGATCAAGAGCTGCCGGTCTCGATCGTCTATTGGGAAGGCGCGGTAACGGTGAGCGGCAGCGCATCTGGCCGCGGCTATGTTGAGCTGACCGGGTATGCCGATGGGGAGTGAGCAGACCATTCCGCCGGTGACTCTGATCAGCGGCTTTCTCGGCAGTGGCAAGACCACCCTGCTGCGCCGGTTGATCGCCGCAGCGCAGCGGCGCATTGGCATTATCGTCAATGAATTCGGCGCTCTTGGCATCGATGGCGCATTGCTGGCGCAGAGCGACGCGGGCGCGCTGATCGAACTCAGCGGTGGCTGCGTATGCTGCGCGGCGGGCAGTGATCTGTTGCTGGCGCTCGAAACGCTCAGCGACGACCGTTCAATCGAGGCGATTGCCATTGAAACCAGCGGTCTGGCCGAACCGGGCGCAATCGCGCGGCAATTGCGCGCGGCGGGCGCGCCGCTCGATACACTGGTGACCCTCGTTTCGGCAGTCGATTACGAACGCGCGCTGGCTGCTTCACCGCTTGCGCTCCGCCAGATTCAGCTTGCTGACCTGATCCTGCTTACCCACGGCGATCTGGTGTCGGCGCAGCGCTGCGCGCAGGTGAGCGCCTGGCTGGGCGAGCGCAATCCGCGCGCGCCGGTCGTGCCGGCCAATCATGGCATGGTGGCGCCTGATCTCATCTTCAGTCCGCGTCCGACTGCGCCGCTGCCAGTCGATCTGCCGCATCACCATCACGATTTCCATGCGCTCGCCTGGACTGCCGATCTGCCGCTCCGGCGCGCGCAGCTCGAACAAACGTTGCGCGCGTTGTCTACGCAGGGTCTCTGGCGCGCAAAGGGGATCGTTTGTTGCACCGATGCGCCGTGGGCCGATGAAGTGCATCTGGTCAGCGGGCGGCTCACGTTCAATGCCTTTCGGCTGAGCCGGTTGCCCTCACCGCTCTGCCGGCTGACATTGATTGGGCGCGAACCCGCGCTTACCCAGGCGCAAACGCTTCTCGACGGCTGTGTTGATAGCGCCGAGCGTATTAGCCACTGGCGGGAGCGGTTAGCGGCGGCGTTCTGAGATCCAAGGCGCGGAACAGTGACTGTCCGGCCTGGTGTTCGGCTGCGATCAGGTCGCGCAACCGGGGTAATATGCGCGCATAACGCGCCAGCGCCTGCGCCGCCTGCGCGCACAGTGTCGCATGCAATTGCGCCACGCGCTGACGGAGATGAGCGTCAAGCAGCCAGCGTCCGGCCAGACGCGATCGATCGAGTGGCGTGATCTGGCCTTCATCTCGCCAGATCGTTTCGGCAATCAACCGCATCAACCAGCTAGCGCGAGCAGCGCGCAGATCATCGACCAGATCGAGCGCATCATCGCGCAACTGTCGGGCCAGTATCAGCCGGTTGAGCATGCGGGTCAACGCCTGCCAGCACAGATCGGTTGGGGTCAACCCCCAGCGTGCCATCTGAATGCGTTGCCCGCCATGCCAGCCAGCGGCGCGTTCACACACCCAGCGCGCTGTCAGCATCTGCAACTGTTGCGGCTGCCAGACGCCGCTGGCGGCCCGCGCGGCCAGTTCCCGTTGCTGCGCCGCGCGCATCTGAGCGACAAGGCGCAGTAACGGGCGATCATCACCACTCGCCCGCGCCAGCAGCCGCCAGGCGCGCTGCCAGACGCTCCGTTCCAGCGCTCGCTCGATCGCAGTGGCCTCGCCATCCAGTCGCGCATCGCGGATGGTCGCCGCCCACCAGCCGCACAGGTTGCCCAGCGCAATCTGTTCCAGAAGAGCGGCAGGCAAGGGCAGCAGCGGCGCCAGCCAGTCGGGCCACAGCGTTAGAATGGCCGCCAGCTCACGGTTGAGCGAACGTTGCGCGCTCAGGCGAAAGGCTGGAGGAAATGCGGCGAACAGATCAATGATCTGCTGTTGTCGTCGCGCCCACCGGTATTGCTCGCTGGGCAAGAGGCGAAGGTTCATGATCGGACAATACCTGCAAGACAACCGCTGTCATGTCATCGCTCTGCTCGCGGCTGCCGCGAAATTCGCTCACCGCTTCCCAGATCTCATCGAGCGCCTTTTGCGGATCGCGCGGGTCGGCATGAGCGATCAGCACGGTCAGACGATCAAAGCCAAACAGCTCGCGGTTCGCATTGCGCTCCTCGAAAAAGCCATCAGTGAGCAGGAAGAGTTGATCGCCTGCCTGTAGGCGCAGGCTCATCTCCTCATACACTGCGTCTGGCTTCGCTCCAAGCGGTAGACTGCCATGACCGATTTCTTCAATCTGATATCCGCGGCGCAAATAGGGAAAAGGATGGCCGGCAGTGGCAAAGGTCAGCGTGGTTGTGATCGGATCAAGGATGCCCAGAAAAGCGGTTACGTACTGACCGAATGCGCCATCGCGGCAGAGCGCGTCGTTGGTTGCCTGCAAGATGGCGGTGGGTGAAGGGTGCAGCATCATCTGCGCGCGCAGGATCGATCGCGCCATCACCATCATCAGGGCCGCAGGAATGCTCTTGCCGGTGACATCGGCCACCACCAGCGCGTACCGCTGATCAGGCAATTCCACGAAATCGTAGAAGTCGCCGCTTGTTTCGCGCGCGGCTTCTGAGCGGGCCGCGATCTGCACATTGCCGATCTGGGCGGGCAACCGGGGATACATGCGGCGTTGCAATGCATGCGCGATCTCTAAGTCGTGCCGCAGGATCTGGTCGTGCATGAGCTGCGCGCGCGCCTGATTGAGCCGCTGGCGCGACTCGGCGAGCAGGCGTTGGTAGAACGACACTGCCGCCCAAAGCAACACGAAGTAGAGGAGCAGCGGAATGAACAGACTGGTCGTGTCTTTGAACAGGCCGCGGTCGGTTGGGAAGAGCGTGAAAAACACAAGATAAGCCACGAAGATGAACACCAGATTGACAATGGTCAGCGCGCCGGAAAACCGCCATCCCAGCAGCAAACTGGCGATCACCACAAAGAGCGGTGTCGTGGCGGCAAACTGAGTCATCCGCAACAGATCGCCGCCCAGCCCGTTGGCGGACAGGATGAGCCAGATGCCAAGATTCATCCAGACAATCAGGGTGATCGCCCCCGCCTGTTCGCGTTGCGTTCTCATCAACCATTCAACCAGCCCATTGATGAACAACGAAACCAGCACGATCGCGTAGTAGAATGGATGGGCAAAGGGGGGGATCAGCATGACCAGCAGCGCCACAATGGTCAGTGTGATCACAGTGTAATGTAGAATACGCAGGTTTCTGCGCAGCCGGAATCGTTCGTCTTCGTTCTCTAACTGACGAAAGGCATCAATGACAAATTGCTGTTCCGCTTTCTTCATACGGGGAAGACAAGCTACTGATACATGAAACTAGTGCGCGCTGGTCAGGATTGCCGCTATTTGCCAGCGAGCCTAACTCCATCCGCTGAGTGATGTGGCCTGCTGATCGAGCTGCTCGATCTGCCTGCGCTGCGCCGGATCGGCGAGCGCGCGGCGCAACCGATCCATTTCAGCCGGATCAGGACGGAGGCCGGCCTCGCTGGCTGCCGCATCCGGATCATCAAGCAAGCGCTTGCGGAACGCGGGATCGAGCGCTGCTCGACCGATCAGGCGCTCAAAGTCTGGACTCATACGAACGTGGCCTCCTTTGCGGGTTGTCGGCAAACGTTACGGTTAGTATACCACTTTTTTACCTTTCATTATCAGGTATGGAAGCCAGGGTTGGACATTGGTATTCCTGACGACATTGCGCAGTGCTGGCTTGTCAGTTCGGAGTCCTGCTCGAAACGCGCAAGGCCCGCCAGGGCCGCGCTGATGGATCTCATGGGCGTGCGCGATGGTCCTTCCCTCGCGGTCGTCAACAGCAGAGGGGCAGCGGGCAGGCGCGCGCTCCTGGTCAACCCGATCCCGCATTGCCGGAGCGGGGCCGGGGATGAGCGTGATCCTCCTGCCTGAGCAGGAGCATGCTGCGCCGCGCGGCACGCACTGACATTGGGGGGCGGTACCGCAGGCGCGCGCATATTCTGCGTTTTCTGCTCAACTACCGGCGGAAACGGTAGCTCGGCGGCTATCAACCGCATTGCGGAGGGATCAACCGGAGCGACTGCTCATGCCATCAGGCAGTAAGGATCGACGAGCAGCGCTATCCGCTCTTGACAGCAATTCACACGATATGTTATTTTGATAACGGTATCAATAATAATATTGTTAACAAGGAGGATCGCATGCGCTGTCTTCGTCTCGCTGGTGTGTTGCTCGGCCTGGCGCTGAGCGTTGCCGTTTCGGTAAGTCAGGTCAGGTCGGCCACCCCGCCGCCGCAGACTACGGTCATCGGGGGCGAGCCGGTAGCGCCGGGTGATTATCCCTGGCTGGTGGCATTGCTTGATGCCGCAGCGACTGATGAAGCGATTGCTTTTTGCGGCGGCGCGCTCATCGATGATGGCGGCGAGTTTACAACGACGCAGTGGGTGCTGACCGCAGCTCACTGCATTGTCACCGGTAGTGGCGAAGTGATCGATCCCGACCAGATTGAAGTGTTGGTCGGCCAGCAGGATCTCACGCAGGCTGCGCCCGATCAGCGCCGCGCAGTTGCGGACGTGATCGCGCATCCGCTGTACCTGAGCGATGTTGTTTTATACAACGACGCCGCCCTGCTGAAACTGGCCAGTCCGGTGACCGGTATCACTCCGATCAGGATTGCCACGCCAGCCGATGCGCCGCGTTTTGCGCCAGGGGTTACGGCACAGATTGCCGGTTGGGGCAACCGGTTGCCGCAAACAGGTTCCGACTTTCCCGCCGTTGCTCACAAAGCGCAGGCGCCGATTGTTGATCTGGCAACCTGCAATGAGCGTTACGATACCGCGCTTAGCGAGATGCATTTGTGCGCCGGCTTCTACCCAAATGGCGGCATCGATACCTGCCAGGGCGATAGCGGTGGTCCGCTGATGGTGCCCGATGGCGCGGGTGGATTGTTGCACGCGGGGATTGTCAGTTTCGGTATCGGATGCGCCTGGCCGCACTTTCCCGGCGTGTATGCCCGCACAGCGTTTGTGGCCGATTGGATTGAGGCTCAGATTACCGGCGCGCCGCATGTAGACATCTGGCAGTTGCAGCTTCCTGACGATCTTGATGCGCAACCTGCGCATATCTCAACGGCAGCGCCGGACACCCCCTTCACCTATACCGTCTTTGTCGCCAACAGCGGAGCGACGCCGCTGACCAATCCTGTCGTGATCGTTGATCTGCCTGTCGGGGCAACGCTTGTGCCCGGCAGCATCAGTGATGGCGGCGTGTACAACAGTCTGACCGGTGAAATTGTCTGGAGCTTCGCTAGCGCATTGTCGCCCGGTGATATGTTCTCACTGACCTATCAGGTCCAGGCGAGCAGCAGTGTGGAAACAGGTGAGTACACAGTAGCGACAGATCAAGTTTCGGCTGACCGTCGCCGCGCTCCAATCGTGACCCTGATCGATCAGCCGCGTCCGTTTCTGCGCGCGTTCGCTCCCGACGAAGTTGAGGTCGGATCGGTCTATTCGGTTGAGTTTGCCATCTCCAATTTCGGTCAGGGGCCGAATGCCGATCTGCCTCCATCAGATTTGATCGCCGCGCTGCCGGCTGGCAGCGCGATTGTTGCGCTCAGTGATGATGGTGAAGCGCATGGTAATGAAGCGATCTGGTCGCTCCCATCGTTGCCCGCAATGACTTCAACCGGGGTGACAATCTTCGTTCGCGCCGGTGATGTCGGCGATGTTGCGCGGTTCACCGATTATGGGCTGTACACAGATGGCGATCCCGTTTGGTATGGGGCCAACGGCGTCCAGGTTGTCAGCGGCCCTGCGCTGAATTACCTGCCGATGATCGCCAGGTAACGTTGAGACCAGCCAGCCGAACGACACATCCCTGCTGAGGCAGTCGCTGGAAGCCGCAGCAGGGATTGTTGTATGATAGGAATCGAGTGAGTCTGTTCCTGCCGTTGAATAAACCGGCTACAATGAGCGCAGGACTGGCGCAGGTTCTTCCTGCCCCATTGAGGAGATACTATGGAAATCGAAGCCAAATATCGGGTCGGCGCCGCTGATCTCGATCGCCTGGCAGTCCTGAGTGCGCTTGGCCCGTATATGCTGCGCACGATGGCCGGCGAACATCAGCGCAATGTCTACTACGATAGCGCCGATGGCCGTCTGGCAGCGGCGCGTTATGGTTTGCGCGTCCGCCAGATTGGTCAGCGTTCATTGATCACGCTGAAAGGCCCATCGCAGGCGAGCGAGGATGGCATTCACCGCCGGGCCGAGTTTGAGTTTCCCGGCGATGATCCGAATCCGGCACACTGGCCGGCAGGCCCGGCCCGTGATCTGGCGCAAGCCCTCTTGCTTGGCGCGCCGGTTGTTCCCCTGTTGACCATTGAGACAATGCGGCGGATCATTCACGCGGCGCGTGACGGCCCCGATCGGGTTGAGATGTGCCTTGATCGCGGCACCATCTTCGCCGGAAAGCGGCAGGCGCCGATCTGTGAGCTTGAGCTGGAAGTCTTGCCTGCTGGCTCGATGTTCGATGTTACCGAGCTGGCCCGCTATCTGCGCGAGGTCATCAAACTTACTCCTGAACGGCAGAGTAAACTTGAGCGCGGCATGGCGCTGTTGCGCCGCAGTTGAAGGGAGGAGCAATGAGTGATTCAACCCGGTTATCTGCATACGTTGCCCACCTGATTGAGACCTATCACGTCGATCAGCGGCATGCCCGGCAGGTGGCCGATCACGCGCTAACCCTCTTCGATGGAGTGGCTGCGCAGTTGGGCCTCGATCGTCATGCTCGCCAACTGGTTGAAGCAGGGGCGCTGCTGCACAATGTTGGTTTGACTACTGATCCGCCGGAACACCATCTGGTTGGGCGCGACATTATTCTGCGCCATCCGTTTGCCGACGAGATCGATCAGATGATTATTGCCGCTATCGTGGCTTTGCACCGTCGCAAGCCGCGCGCTCAGCTCGAACCGACGGTGTTATGTTTGAACAAACGGCAACGCGCGCTGGCGCTGCAACTGGCCGCTATCGTGCGGGTAGCCGATGGTTTCGATTACAGCCAGTCGCAAACTTCGCAGGTGCAGGTAATCGGCAACAATGGGAGGCTAACGCTGGCAGTCTCCGGTCTTCATGCCGCTTCCGATAGCGCGCGCGCGCTGGCGAAAGCCGATCTGTGGGAACGCGCAATCGGTCCGCGACCGGAAGTCGTTGTGAACAGTGATGCGCCGGTAACTGAAGAGGTAGCGGGTGAAACTGAACCGACCGATCTCTTGCCGCGCTGGTACGCTGTGGGTGAGGTTGCGTTCGCCGAGCTGGGGCGGATTGTGCTGCGACGGCAGACTCGGCGGTTACAGCAGGCAGTGCGCGCAGTCAAGGCTGACGAAACGATTGAAGCTGTGCATGACCTGCGGGTGGCAACCCGGCGCATTCGCGCGGCGCTTCGCCTGTTGGAGCCGGTGGCGCCGGCCAAAGCTACGCGACGCGCAGTGCGTGCAGTGCGCGCGTTGGCTCGCGCCGCCAGCGCTACCCGCGATCGCGACGTGTTGCTCAACGATATGATGCAGCGCGATCCGGCTGGCCTGGCTCCAGTGATCGAAGCCTTGCGCGTTGAGCGAAGCGCCGCCCATGCCGCTTTACTCGATCACGCGCAGAGCAAACAGCACGAGCGCGAGGTTCGTGAGCTGGCGCGACTGGCCTGCTTCGCCGCCGACTGGGATGATCGGCCACGGGTGAAAGATTGCGCCGGCAGTATGCTGTACGCTCACTACGAGGCGCTCCGTTCGTATGATCGCAATGGTCTGCCTGACGATGAAATGACCCTGCATGCCATGCGAATTGCCGGCAAACGGTTGCGCTACGCGCTTGAGCTGGTCAGCGACATCGTCGGCGAGCGGCTGAACCAAGCGCTCACGCCGTTGATCAATGTTCAAGACCATCTCGGCACGCTCAACGACATCAGTGTGGCGCGTGGTCTGCTGGCGCCGCATACCGCGCTTGCCCCCGCCGCCGTCGCCAACTATCTGGCTGCGCGCGAAGCCGAATGGTCGCATCTGCGCGCCGAATTACCCGCTTGCTGGCGCGAGTTGACCGGCCCGAACTACCGGCGCACTCTACTTGCCATTATCGGCGATCTCTGACGCAGATCGGCCAGCGCGAACGGTAGATAGAGGATCAGAATGGTGACAATCCCGATCACCTCCATCCAGAGAATATAGATCGGCCATGGCCCCAGCAGATCAAGCAGACTGGGCGTGTACGGTTTGCGGGCCAGAAAGAGATAGTTGCTATCGAGGAACCAGTTGATCACACCGACCGCCGCCATAAGCAGGTTGGCGCCAATGATCACCCGCCCCACCGAACCCCAGGTGGGGCGGTAGCCTTCATGCGCGATCATCGTCAGCGCCGCCAATACGAGACCGCCATGTGAAATGAAGCTCTGGAAAGCGCGAAAATGTGGAAATCCGTAGATGCCGATGTCAGGCGTGAGCAGGGCCTGCAATGCGCCGCCGATACCCATAAAGTAGGAAAATTCAAAGAGGCGATAGCTCCGGCTTAACAACATCAGCACGTTTACCCACGTGAAGAGGGTGCAGAGGTGAAGCGGCAACATATACTGGATCGACCAGAGACCATGCATCCAAAACCAGAGGTTATACGCCAGCTCATTGATCGCCAGCACTGCTGCCAGCGTAAGACGCCACCTGCGCTGCGCCGCGGGAGACAGGCGACGACCAGGGCCAAGGAGCCAGATACAGGCCAGCGCCACACAGGCCAGCGCGATCAGATGCGGCGAACTAAAGAGAATAAATGGCGGTCCGTCCCAATACAATCCGAAGAGATCAGCCATCGCAGCCTCCGTCAGTCTGTCGATCAGACGTATGCAGTGGGATTATGCATATCATAGCAGATCACAGGCCGCAGGTGCGGGCGCGAACGCGCCGGTGATCCGTTGGCGCGGGTGATATTGTTTTCGCGGAAAATCCTTTTGCTGGCGGCGGGAATGGTCGCGGGCGCTCTCCGCCTCGCTCGTGATGGCCGAGCGGCAAGGACAATGCGCGAACGTCTACGCGATCCATCGGCGTGGCCGTCGGCGACTTCGTGTTGGCGCGGCGCGATCATCCTGCGATCATGCGCTGGCGGATGAACCTCTGCCGCCAGTTGCTGGTGGAAGGCTCTCATCGATCGCGCCGCGATTGTTGCCGGATGTCGCTGCCCTGCCTCAACCCTGGCACTCACCAAACGAGAGTGCTAAACATGACTTGACAAATCGGCGAAGGTTGTGTACCATTACCAGCGGATTAGCACTCTCGTGTGAACAGTGCTAATCGGCGGAGACAGCAAGTATCGTGAATCTGACACGAAACGGAGGATAGCAGCTATGGCGGATTTTCGTATCCGGCCACTTGGCGACCGTGTGGTAGTCAAGCCGGTTGAGCGGGAAGAGAAGACCAAGACCGGCATTTTCCTCCCTGACACGGCCAGCAAAGAGCGCCCGATGGAAGGCACTGTGCTTGCGGTTGGTGAGGGTCGGCGAGATGACAGTGGCAAGCTGATCCCCATGAGCGTCAAGACTGGTGATCGGGTGATCTTCGCCAAGTATAGCGGTACCGAGTTCAAGCTCGACGACGTTGAGTACCTGATCTTGTCGGAGAAGGACATCCTGGGTATCGTGCAAGAGTAACTCCGTTGCGCTGACAGCGCTACGCTCGATTAAGGGAGGATTGTTGATCCTATGCCAAAGCAGCTTTATTTCAACGAGGAAGCGCGCCGCGCGCTCAAGCGTGGTGTCGATCTGGTCGCTGATGCGGTAAAGACGACCCTCGGCCCGCGTGGCCGCAACGTTGCGATTGATAAGAAGTTTGGTTCGCCGACGGTGACCCACGACGGTGTGACGGTAGCGAAGGAGATCGAGCTGAAGGATCCCTTTGAGAACATGGGCGCTCAGCTCCTCAAGGAGGCGGCCACCAAGACCAACGATGTTGCCGGTGATGGCACGACCACCGCGACCGTGCTGGCCCAGGCCATCGTGACCGAGGGCTTGAAGGTGGTTGCGGCGGGCGCTAACGCCATGCTGCTCAAGCGCGGCCTCGATCGGGGCGCCGAGGCGCTGGTCGCCGCGATCAAGGCGAGCGCTGTGCCGGTGCGCGACCGCGCCGACATTGCCCACGTCGCTACCAACTCGGCTGCCGATAGCGAGATCGGTGAGCTGATTGCCGAAGTGATGGAGAAGGTGGGCAAGGATGGCGTGATCACGGTCGAAGAGTCGAAGGGTGTGACCTTCGAGAAGGAATACACCGAGGGCATGCAGTTCGACCGTGGGTACATCTCGGGTTACATGGTGACCAACGTCGAGCGGCAGGAAGCTGAGCTTGACGACCCCTACATCCTGATCACCGATAAGAAGATCAGCAGCATCCAGGAGATCCTCCCCGTCCTCGAGAAGGTATTGCAGGTGACGAAGAACTTCGTCATCATTGCCGAGGATGTCGATGGCGAGGCGCTGGCGACGCTGGTGGTCAACAAGCTGCGCGGCACGATCAACGCGCTGGCCGTCAAGGCCCCCGGCTTCGGCGATCGCCGCAAGGCGATGTTGCAGGACATTGCTATCCTCACTGGCGGCACCGTGATCAGCGAGGAGATTGGTCGCAAGCTCGATAGCGCGACGATTGAAGACCTGGGCCGCGCCCGCAAGGTGATCGCCACCAAGGACGACACCACCATCATCGAGGGCCGCGGTGATGAGGCGGCGATCCGCGCTCGCATCGAGCAGATCCGCGCGCAGATTGCCACCACGACCAGCGACTTCGACCGCGAGAAGCTCCAGGAGCGGCTGGCCAAGCTGGCCGGTGGCGTGGCGGTGATCAAGGTTGGCGCGGCGACTGAGCCGGAGCTGAAGGAGAAGAAGCACCGTGTTGAGGACGCGCTGAGCGCGACCCGCGCCGCCGTCGAAGAGGGTATCGTTCCCGGTGGTGGTGTCGCTCTGATCAATGCCATCCCGGCGCTCGACAGCGTCAAGGTTGCCCACGAGGATGAGAAGGTCGGTCTCCAGATCCTGCGCCGCGCCCTTGAGGAGCCGCTGCGCATCCTGGCCCGCAACGCCGGCGAGGATGGTTCGGTGATTATCGCCAACGTTCGCCGCTTGCAGGAGGAGAAGGGCGACAAGACGATCGGTTACAACGTGCTAACCGGTCAGTATGGCAGCATGATCGAGCAGGGCATCATCGACCCGGTGAAGGTGACCCGCAGCGCAGTGCAGAATGCGGTCTCGATTGCCGGTATGATCCTGACCACCGAGGCCCTGATCACCGACATTCCCGAAGAGAAGCCGGCGGCTGGCGGCGCTCCGGGTATGGGCGGCGGCATGGACTTCTAAATCCATCTGGCCTCCTGCGCTTATGGTCACGGCGGTGGCAACGTCCACCGCCGTGACTTGTTTGGCTCGCCAGCCGACTATGCTCCCAGCGCGGCCAGAATGGCCGTTATTGTCTGCTCGATCGCAATATCGGGTGTGAACCAGATGGTGTGTACTAGACAGGAAAAGACCTGTTCCAGCGCGCTGATCATACGCTGGCGGCGGCGCTGCACCTGGTCGGGATGCGCATAAGCATCGGCCAGATTCTCGCTGGCGCCGAAATCATCGACAACCACGATTCGGGCTGGCGTGAGCGCGAGCGCCGTCTGCGCGCGCTGCCAGAACAACGGATCGGCTTTCACGACGCCTAGCTCGGCAGAATTGGCAATAACTGCCGGTCCGGGAAATTGCGGAAGCGCTGCTGTCAGCCGCCCTCGTCGCCAGCGCAGCGCGACCGCCGGCCAGCGCAATGCCGCCAGTTGTTCGATAATCTGTGCCGTGATTTCAGCATAGTGATCGGTCGCAATCAGCAACCCAACCTGTGACGCATCGCGCAACGCGGCGAACAATGGTTGCCATGCCGGGTCAATGATCGAGGCGCTGATGTAGGCGCGGGTGAAGCGCGCGGCGCGGCGCGCGGCCATGCGTGGCGGAACGCCCAGCTCGCTCAACCGGCGGCTTAACAGGCGGCGCAGTCCGATCGGGGTGGTGCTGCCTTCGTGCCAGGTGGGTGTCACCAGATCGTTCCAGTAGCGATCAATCGTGATCCCTGCGTCCCACAAACCCGATTGCCGGAGAGCAGACTCCAACCGCTCTGGCCTGCCAAAGGCCACTGCCTCCAGACTCAGGGTGCCAGAGTAGTCGAGGATCAAAAGCGCAGGTTGTGACATAGCTTTTCGATGGTACAGCAAAGGCGATGACCAGCGCAATTCATGGTACCGCAATCCGAAAACGCGATCTAGTTGCTGATCGCAATGCTGCGTGGTGTCATATCAACTTTAGATGTACCATCATCTCTGCCAAAGCAACCGAATATCCGTATCACGCTCACCGTACCGGGGCGCGCGTGGCTGCCTGATGCCTGACAAGGTAGCTCCCATTCGGATCGACGCGCGAGCGCGCGGCGCTTCCCCCATTCCAGCGCCATTCGCCCGCCTGAGGAGGAGCCATGTCATTGCGAGGGCGCGTCAGCGCCCGAAGCAATCCCCTGCGTCAGCGGGAGACCCCACTCCGCGCGCGTGCGGTGGTGATAGGGGTGATTGCCTGGAAGTCGCGTCAGGGAGACCCCACTCCGCGCGCGTGCGGTGGTGATGGTCACGCCGCGAGCGCGAGGAGCAGTGTTTGCGAGCGAAGCTATCTGGCGGCTGGATATGGGTATGATACCAGCATTAGATCGATCGTCACGTAGTGGGCAGCCGCGCAACCCCGCTGCACCCCAAACGATCAGGTGCGGGCGGGAAGGCTGGCAGGTGCGCGCGAATCGCGGATGATCGACTTGTTGTTCCGCAAGCATCGCGCTGGCGCCATTCACTATGGACTGCTGAAGCCATGATTTCAGCAGTCCAGGGCTCGTGCCATTGCCACCAACACGAATCGGCTCGTCACGCCAACCTGTTGCACCCTGAACGATCAGGTGGAAGCGGTGCCCGACATTTGGCGCGAGAGCTGCCCGACCTGATCTGGTCAGCGCAATCTCTGGCGCTGTGTGCTGGCGCAGCCGCTCGACAAATCGCCAAAAATGTGTATAATAGAGGCCATGCCGCGCGGGAGTGGCTCAGTTGGTAGAGCGACACCTTGCCAAGGTGTAGGTCGCGGGTTCGAATCCCGTCTCCCGCTCCAGTTTTGCTGAATGACCGGTTCACGCGATGTGACCGGTCATCTTTGTTTCCGCGAAACCGTATATAATACACCCCAGAATCTTGAGCGATTAGATCGTTTATCTAATGTCGAGCCGACACCAGACCTAATCCACGTATGGAGTGACCGTGTACCTGCCGCAAAGCACATTTCGTCGCATTCTTTTCCTCACCCTGCCCGGCGGCATTGCGCTCGGTTTATTGCTGTACGCGCTCATTCGTCTGCCTGTCCAGCAGCACGGCGATCCGTCCGGCACCCTCATTCTTGCCCTGATTGGCGGCGTGCTCATCGGTGGCACTCTGTCAGCGGCGGCCTGGTTAAGCCTGCGCCATAGCCTGCACGCGGCGCGCCAGCACGCGACGCAGGTATTGGAAGCGGAATTACCGCCACTGCGCGATCGCGATCCGATCGTGGCGATCCGGCAAACAGTGGCGGACGCAATCAGCAGTGTGCCGCGCGGTGAGACCCTGGCAGTCCTGGCGGCTCGCCTGAGCGATGCTGCCGATCGTGAGGCGGCGCTGGCAGCGGTGGCTGAAACCCTGACTGAACATCTGGCAGTGTGCGGCGCAGTGTTGTTGCTGCGCGATGCCGAGCGCAATACGCTTGTGCCTGCGGTTGCCTGGGGCGCTGGCGCTATCGATCGGATGCTTCCCTACGATATCGATGGAACCGCTATCGGGCGCGCGCTCCGCGAGCGCCGCGTGGTCAATTTTTCCAGCGTGCAAATGCCGGAATTGCTGGCGCCATCCGCGTCCAGGGCGGTCACGCTGGTAAGCTGGCCGTTGTGGAGCAGGCATACGCCGCTGGGCGTGTTGTGTTTGATTATTGCCGGCGTTGATGTGCACCTCAATGCTGCCCAGCAGCAGCTTCTTGATCACGCGGCAAGACTGTTTACCGCTCACGCCCAAACCGACTTTTACCGCCAGGCCGCAGAGCGCGAGCAACGACGGCTGTCGGCTTTCGAGGAGGCGCTGAACACCGTGACCGAGCAGCCCGATCTCGAACGCGCCCTGATGCAGTTGCTCAGGATTGCGGCAGATGCAACCGATTCCAGTCACGGCACATTCCTTTTGATCGATCCCGAAGCGTTTACCATTCGCACCCGCATCACTCTGAGCGGGGGTGATATGTTGCCGTTGAATCTCGCGGCAGCGCCAATCTTGAAGCATGGTCTGGCGGGGTGGGTGTTGCGCCATCAGCGTGGCGCAATTATCGACGATATCGAGCGCGATCCGCGCTGGATCCCTTCGCCTGGGCTGGAAATGATGCGTTCGGCCCTGGCAATGCCGCTGTTCCACGGCGATCGTCCACTTGGCGTGCTGACGCTGGCAGCGCCAACCCCATACCGCTATAGTCAGCGTTCGCTGGCGCTGGTTGCCGCGCTGGCGGCATATACGGTCGCAACGATGGTTCGCTATCGCTACGAGGGTATTGTCGAACCTCCCGATATTGCCCAGGCCCGACAGATGCTGAGCATGTATCTGCCCCCCCACATGATTCGTGACCTGGTAGGCAACCGGGTGGCGCTCCGTCAGGCTCTGCAACCGCGCGTAGTCACTGCGACCGTCGTCTGTGTCTGTCTGCGCGGGCTTGATCGGGTCAGCGACTTGACGGTTCACCAGTTGATCCAGCAGCTTGTTGGGCCATTTCATCGCGAATGTCGGGTGGTCGTGGGGCAGCATCATGGCGCGTATGTGCCCGTTGACGAACGGAGCTTTTACGCCGTGTTCGGCTTTCCGCAGCCGCGCTTTGATGATACGACGCGCGCATTGCAGGCTGCGAAACAGATCCGCGCCGTTATCAGCCGCCTCCGGTTGCAGTGGCGACAGCAGATCGGCGTTGAGTTGAGCGTTGCTGTTGCCGTGACCAGCGGTCAGGCGGCAACCGGCGTAGTGGAAGCGGAACCGTCTCGCCTGATCGTCTGGACGGGTCTAGCGATTCGGGAGGCGCGTCGCCTGGCGCAACTGGCGCGCAATGATGAAATTGTCGTTGCTGAGGCAGCGTTGCAACATGTGCAACCCAATCAGTTCACATTCGACCCGCTAGCCCCGGTTACGCTGGCGAATGGTGAAGAACCGATGAGTCTGTATCGATTGGCGGATGCGATATAATATGCGCTGCTTATGAAAGAGTCGCCACCAGTGTCTGGACAATCGGCATTGAGTACGCAGGGCTTGCTGCGTATCGCTACAGCCATCGAGACGGCAGCAACGCTCGATGAGTTGTTGCTTCTGGCGCTCAATGAGTTTGTTCAGGGCCTGGGGGTGTCAATCTGCGGCGTGTTGCTGGTTGATGCCAGCGGCGAGACGATCACGCTCGTCAGCACGTTTCCGCCGCGCGTCTCGCTGCCGCCGCCGGTTCCGTTGAGCGCGCTCCCGTTGACGCAACGCTCACTGCAACAGCGCCAGTCGTACCAGATTCCCGATTTGCTCGCCTTCCTCAACCAGTCACCCGACTCCACTCCTCTCATCCAGCCGATGACGCAAATGCTGCTTGATGCCCGGGTGCGTTCGTTGCTGGTGATACCGCTGGTTGCTCAGGATCGGGTGATCGGCGCGTTGGCGTTTGCTACGGTGGATCACCCTCGCCAGTTCGACGAGCACGAGATCGGGGTCGCCCGCCTGATGGCGAGCCAGCTTGCGGCGGCGATTACCGCATTTCGCACTATTGAAGAGGCGGAACGGCGCAATGCCGAACTGGCAACCTTGAACGATATTGCCGCTGCCGTCACCTCGTCGCTCGATCCACGCGAGATCTACCATCTGGTGATGGAAAAGATCAACCAGTTCTTCCACGTCGATGCTGGTTCGTTGTTGATGCTCGATGAAGAGACCAATGAACTGGTCTTTGTGATGACACTGGAGGAGGGTCAGGAACGGTTGGTGGGGGTGCGGGTGCCGCCTGGTCTGGGGATTGTTGGTTATGTGGCGCGAACCCAACAGTATGCAATCGTTCACGATCCGGCCAGTGACCCGCGGTTTTATCGCGCCGTGAGCGATGGCATTGGCTACGATGTGCAGTCGATCCTGTGTGTGCCGATTGTGGTCAAAGGGCGCACAATTGGGGTCATCGAGCTGCTGAATAAGCGCACCGGCCATTTTACCGAAGAAGAAGCAATTCGACTCACCCGGATGGCGGCGACGATCGGCATTGCGCTTGAAAATGCGCGACTGTTCCAGCAGGCCAGCACGGTGCGCGATCGGTTCGAGGCGATTGTCAATTCGACCAGCGATGGAATCTTGATGGCCGATATGCGCGGCGTCGTGGTGGCCAGCAATCTGGTCGCCGCGCGTATCTTCCGACGCTCGCGCGAGTCGCTGATTGGGTGTCGGCTTGACGAACTGATTGAAGAATTGCTTGAGCGATCATCGGTCGTGGCCGAGCCGCCCTGGTTGAACGATGGCGCGCCGTCGCGAGTGCTGGAGATCGAAGTGATTGATGGGCCGGTTCGCTATCTGCGCCACACCATCTTGCCGGTGCTCGATGCCGGCGGGATGCAGATCGGTCGTCTGGCCTTATTTGAGAATATCGAGAAAGAGCGTGAGCTGGCTCGTCTGCGCGAAGATTATACCGGGATGTTGATCCACGATTTGCGCGCGCCACTGACCGCCATCATGAACGGCATAATGATGGTGCAGCGCGGACTGGGTGGGCCGGTGTCTGCGCAACAGCAAGAACTGTTGGGCATTGCCCACCAGGGAAGCCAGGCCATGCTGGAGATGGTGAACACCCTGCTCGACATTAGCAAGCTCGAACAGGGGCAGATGCCGCTCAATCTGGCGCCGCTGTCGCCCTACGCCGTGGTCGATGAGGCCATTGATCGCCTGCAAGTGTCGGCCCAACAGCGCCAGATCGCGTTGATTCAGGATCTGGCGGTCGGTTTGCCGCTGATCGAAGCCGATCGCGAGAAGATCGTCCGTGTGTTGCAGAATCTGATTGATAACGCCGTCAAATTCTCGCCGGTTGGCAGCGAAGTGATTATTGGGGCGCGTTACGTGTCGCTCACCGCCGAGGCTTCCACCCATCCCGATCTACCTCTCGCGCTCCCGGCCTTGAGTGCCGGCGATTGGCTGATCTACTGGGTGCGTGATAGCGGGCCGGGCATTCCGCCTCAGTATCATGCCCGGATCTTCGAGAAGTTTGGCCAGGTGCGGCAACACAAAGTGCGCGGAACCGGCCTGGGGTTGACGTTCTGTAAACTCGCGGTTGAGGCGCATCGCGGCCAGATCTGGTTGCAAAGTCGCGAAGGAGAAGGCAGCACGTTCGCCTTTGCTTTGCCGGTTGCGCGCTGAGTACGCTGCCGTCGTCTCATCGTAGAGTCGCAGGTGGTTGTTTTGGCACTGCGACAGGCGTAGCGGAAGTCCTTTCCGGCAGCAATCAGGGGCACATATTTCATCCGACAACGAGCGATCTAGACGCCAAAGGTCACGCTGGAGAAGCGCAGATGACGTCTCGTTCTTGCCGGTCTTTCACGGCCACCGATTGCAGGGTGCGCGTCAGGGGCGATCGGGAGTATAGCGGAAGGACAGGCCCGACAGGTGGATCACGGTCGCTCTTTCCCCCTTTTCTGCGCGGCCAGCAGTGAAACCAACTTTAGGTGCTCAATCATCTTCAGATCAGCGCGCGGCACTTCCCGCATTCCCGTGCCATCCTGCTGTCTGGTCAGGAGCGTGTGGCGCCGTCCCGATCCATGTCAGTGCGAGGGCGCGCCAGCGCCCGAAGCAATCCCCCGCGTCAGCGCGAGCCATGCCTCACCGCCCGCTCCTGCTCCCCCCTCTCCCAGCGGGAGCGGGGACGGGGGTGAGGGTCTCCCCGCTCCCAGCGAGAGCGGGGCGGGGGTGAGGGCGCGCAGGAGCTGGCCACGCCATCGCCATCTCGGTCTTACCACCGTTCGGCGCGCGATCGGTGCTGCCCCAGGAACCGCGCTTCGGAGCGCTCCCGTCGCATCCTGCTCACTGCGGCAGCGTTGATGTGGCGGCCCGATACGTGACCATCTATCTAAAGTCGGTATGAAACCCCATCTACCAGCGGCTATCGAGGGGGAGCGGAGGAATTTCCCGGAGCGGTTTATGATATATCGACCTCGCAGCCGTTTAGGTGTCGTTCAGATCGTTCGTTGATGGGCGGGGAAACAGCAACCACAACCCAATCTCAAGCGCGATGGGAATGAAAGCCAGGGCAATGAGCGGGGCCCAGATCGGGCTGAGCGCAAAGTAGAGCGCCAGCGGTGGAAGAGCCAGAATAATCGCGAAGACCGTCATCGCCAGATTTCCCCAGCCGACAGCCGCAACAACGCCGATCACGGTCAACACGACAATCACCGCATCACTGCATGTATTGAGGGCTGGGCGGTTGTAGCAACTGTTGAGCACTGACGGGACGGCAATGTCGAACATGACGCCCTGCTCTTCAAAGAAGGTGGGCAGAAAAACCCGGCGCAGAGCGAAGAGCACAGCGCCCAACGCAATCACCAGATAAGCTCGCGCCAGACGGCTGGTGAAGATCGGTGGTATCCGCATAAGCGTGATTCTCGATAATTGCGGTTTTGCGCATAGATGAGGCATGAACGATCCGTGGATCGCTCATGCCTGCGTCACTGTGATCTTGACCTTGCGGCAGCATTATCCGCCAACGACCACATTGACCAGCCGACCCGGCACGACGATCACGTTGCGCACCGGCTTGCCGTTGATGAACTGTTGCACGCGCTCATTGGCCAGAGCCAGCTCGCGCAGGCGCGCTTCATCAATCTCGACCGGCACGGTGATCTTGCCGCGCACCTTGCCATTGACCTGGAAGACGATCTCAACCTCTTCCTCGGCGGCAATGTCCGGATCGGCAACGGGCCACTGCTGCTGATGGATACTGTATGGTTTGCCGAGCCGCGCCCACAGTTCCTCGCTGATGTGGGGCGTAATTGGCGCCATCAGCAACAGCAGCGTCTCGATAGCCTCCTGCCATGCGGGTGTGCCGACCAGGCTGGCATCGCGGGCGCGATAGAGGTTGTTGGTAAACTCCATCAGCGCCGCCACCATGGTATTGAACTTGAAGTTCAGGATGTCGCTCTCTACCCGCTGGATGGTCTGGTGGGTCAGCCGGCGCAGATGGCGTTCACTCATCGGCGCGCTGGTCTGGCTGCGATCGCTCTCTGGCATGAGAACAATGCGCCAGACTCGATCGAGCCAGCGTTTAACGCCGGGAACGCCATCGGTATTCCACGGCACCGACAGCTCAAAGTCTGAGATGAAGGCTTCATAGCCGCGCAGCGCATCAGCGCCATGCTCTGCTACCACTTCATCCGGGGTAATAACGTTCCCTTTCGACTTCGACATCTTCTCGATCACGATCTGGCCATTGATCTCGCGCGGCGGCGCCAGAATGAGGCCTTGATTGCGCAACCGGGTGAATGGTTCAAAGAACTTCACCACCCCCAGATCGTAGAGCACCTTCGTCCAGAAGCGGGCATAGAGCAGGTGCATCACGGCATGTTCAGCGCCGCCGACGTACATATCAACCGGCAGCCAGTAGTCGAGCGCCTCTGAGCTGGCCAGGGCTTGATGGTTGTGATTATCGGCGAAGCGCAGGAAGTACCACGACGAACAGGCAAACGTGCCCATCGTATCGGTTTCGCGTCGGCCACGAGTGCCATCAGGCAGGGTCACATTAACCCACTCATCGATGGTTGCCAGCGGCGACTCGCCGGTCGCAGTCGGCTCATAGCTCTCGACATTGGGCAGAGTCAACGGCAATTCGCTGTCATCGAGGGCGATCTCCAAACCATCTTCGCGGTGAATGATCGGAATGGGCGTTCCCCAGTAGCGCTGCCGACTGATCAGCCAGTCTCGCATCTTGTAGTTCGCGCGGCCCTTGCCAATGCCCTGTTGCTCGAGGTAGGCAATCGTCTGTTCAATAGCGCGATCGGCTGGCGCGTCATTGATCGGGCCGGAGTGGATAGGCACGCCCAATTCATCGTGATAGATCAGCTCGCGGTAGGCCGGAATGGCGTGCAGATAGGCCATCGCCGAGGCGAGACGCTCATTGGCGGTCACCGCGCGCAGACGCGCCGTGATGCGCGCATCGGCAGCAATTGAGTCGAGCGCAATGATCTCGTCGGGGAAGATGAACAGCCAGCCCGAACCGGCCACCTCTGTCCAGCCCGCGCGCAGACGCGGTTGCACGATAGCGGCATACTCGGCGGCGCGATCACCGGTCAGCTCCACCAGCAGGTCACCATCATCCTGCGGCATGACTGCAAAGCCGGCAGCGCGCAGCGCGTCGGCGGTGTCGGGCGCGAGGGCGCCTGCCCGCAGCAGCGAGCGCGCAGCGTTATCAGGCCGGGCGATCACCGGGATGATCGGCAGATCATACTTGAGGGCGAAGGCGAAGTCGCGCTCATCGTGAGCGGGCACGGCCATGATGGCGCCGGTGCCATACCCCATCAGCACATAATCAGCAATCCAGATCGGAATCCGCGCGCCATTGACCGGATTGATTGCGTAGCCGCCCGTCCAGACGCCGGTCTTCTCCTTCTCTTCGGCGACGGCGGTTGTCGTCGGGCGCTGGCGAGCCTGCGCAACGTATTCCTCGACCTGGGCGCGCTGATCGGGCGTGGTCACCCTGACCACCAGCGGGTGTTCGGGCGACAGCACCATAAAGGTGGCGCCCCACAGCGTGTCAGGGCGCGTGGTAAAGACGATGATCGGATCGCCGGCTTCGGTGTGAAAGACGACTTCTGCGCCGCGCGAGCGCCCGATCCAGTTGCGCTGCATGGTGACGATTTTGGCCGGCCAATCGACCGTATCCAGATCGCGGTCGAGCCGGTCGGCGTAGGCTGTGATGCGGAAGAACCACTGCTTCAACACCTTGCGCTCGACCTTCGCGCCGCTCCGCCAGGCCGTGCCATCGGGCAGCACCTCTTCATTGGCCAGCACCGTCTTGTCAACTGGATCCCAGTTGACAACAGCTTCGCTGCGATAGGCCAGCCGGAAGCGGCGCAGAATCTCCTGGCGCTGCAAGGGGGTCGCCTGCCGCCACTCGTCTGCGCTCACCTGTGGCTCAGTCAGCGCCAGATCGAGGCGACTGGTGCCATGCTCGGCCAGCTCCGCTTCCAGTTCGCTAATCGGGCGCGCCCTATCGACCCGACGGTCGTACCACGAGTGATAGAGGCGCAGGAAGATCCACTGTGTCCAGTGATAGTAATCCGGCTCTGACGACGTGATCTCGCGATCCCAGTCATAGCTCAGGCCGAGCATGTTCATCTGGCGCTTGTAATTCCCGCTATAGCGACGGGTCAGCACGGCAGGGTTGGTCTTCGTCTTGATCGCCGCATTCTCGGTCGGCAGGCCGAAAGCGTCCCAGCCCATCGGATGCAGCACGTTGTAGCCGCGCATGCGGTAGTAGCGAGCCACGACATCGGTAGGAACATAATTGCGACAGTGGCCGACGCTCAGCCCATCGCCGCTGGGGTAAGGGTAGAAATCGAGGACGTAATACTTGGGTTTGGCGGGATCGATCGGTGGTGTGCGGTACAGTTGATCGGCGGCCCAGCGCGCCTGCCATTTGGCTTCGATCGCAGCGGGATCGTATCGCTCAATGTGGATTTTGTCAGATTTGGTGTCGCTCATACGCTTGCATCTATCTGTGAGGTGAGCACGTGACGACAAAACAAACGAACATGGAGATCGCTAAAGTCACTAAGGTCAGGATCGGCCATGCGCTCACCTCCTTTCCGGCGCGTTATTCTTGATGCGAACATACTTCCTGCATTATAGCACAGAGCGCGGGGGCTGGCAGCCCGGTTGATGCGAAGCGCAAGTTGGGCCAGGCGCTGGCGCAGGCC
>FWWL01002955.1_pt1 | contig 30160 bp, 36 predicted proteins | sample 2228331 | NCBI WGS metagenome assembly FWWL01 (sample SAMEA103939775, study PRJEB20133) | metagenome
TCATGCACCGGGGCATCGGCCAGGCATTCGCCGCACTGCGCATCCGGCCCACGGTCGTGCTCGAACGGCAGGTTGCAGGTCGCGCACCAGGGCGGGGCAATCAGACGCATCCCGCTCCAGCAGGCAGCGCAGAAGCGGTGATCGGCATCGACCACATCGCCACAGCCCGGGCAACGCGGGGGCAGCGCCAGGCCGATCAGGTCGAGCAACATTTGACGTGGCCCCATGCAGCGCTTGTCGCGCGGCGCGCGACGCGGCACAAGCCGCGCCGTGACCCCCGCCGCCACCCCGCCCGAGATTTTCGACCGCACCCGCCGCCGCCTGCGCCGGGATCGCGCCGCACCGGGCTTTGCCGGGTTCGACTTCATCCGCGCATGGATGCTCGACGGGATTGCCGAGCGGCTGGACGCGGTGCGGCGCGAGTTTCGGGATGTGCTGGATTTGGGCAGTTTCGACGGCGCGTTCGTCCCGCCGCCCGGCGCGAACCTCACGCGGATCGACGCCGGGGCGCGTTTTGCAGCGGTATCGGGCGGCGTGCAGGCCGATGAGGACCGGCCGCATTCGCCCGAGGGTGCCTATGACCTCGTCGTTTCGGCGGGGGTGCTCGACAGCGTCAACGACCTGCCCGGCGCGCTGGCGCTTATCCGCCGCTCGCTGCGGCCGGACGGGCTGTTCATGGGCGCGTTTCTGGGTGGGTCGACGCTGGCAACCTTGCGCAGCGTGATGCTGGAGGCGGAGGGCGACCGGCCGGCGGCGCGGGTGCATCCGCAGGTTGATGTCCGCGCAGCGGGCGACCTGCTGGTCCGCGCCGGATTCGCGCTGCCGGTGGCGGATGTTGAGACGCTGGAGGTCCGCTATGCCAGCCTGTTCGATCTGGTGCGCGACCTGCGCGGCATGGGCGCGACCAGCCTGCTGCGCGACCCCGCCCCGCTGACCCGCAGCGCGGTGGCGCGCGCCGCGCAAGCCTTTGCCACACGCGCCGATGGCGAGGGGCGGACCAGCGAGCGGTTCGACGCGATCTTCGTCACCGGCTGGGCCCCCGATCCCAGCCAGCCCAAACCCGCGCGGCGTGGGTCCGCCAGCGCGTCGCTGGCCGACGCGTTGCGGCCCAAGCCCTGATATCTTGACAAAATGGCGCGTTATAGCCATAAACAGCGCGCGGACCGGGCCCCTCTGGCGATCCACTTGATCGCGATGTCGGACCGCATCGGATGACCCCGATGCAGGCTGGGCTTTGTTTGACCGTATCCACCCGCTGACGGCCATCCGATCGATTTCACATCGACAGGAGGCATTATGATGAGTGGCATGTTGTACCGTCTGAGCGTCGTCCACCGGAAGCTGGACGAGGAGATTCGCCGCGAAGCGCGGCGACGCAATCCGGACGGGTTTCGGCTGCTGCGGCTCAAGAAGCTGAAGCTGGCGGTCAAGGACCGTCTGGCCGGCCACTGGAAGCGCACGCTCGTGACCGGGAACTAACCGAACCACCACCGGCGGCCCGGGCCCCTCTGATGCGCACGATGCGCATGATGTCGGGCCGCCATGATGGCGCGCGCAGCGCCTCACCCAACAGGGGCTGATCTACCATGGAATTTCTGATGTTGCTCTGGCTTGGCAAGCCGGTGTGGATGTGGCTCGCCTTCATGGGGCTGGTTGCCGCACTGCTCGCGCTTGACCTCGGCGTCCTGCATCGCAAGTCGCGCGAGATCGGGGTCAAGGAGAGCCTGATGCTCTCCGCTTTCTATATCGTTCTGGGCCTCGCGTTCAGCGGCTTTGTCTGGTGGCAGCTCGGCGAGACGGCGGCGATCAACTACGTCACCGGCTTCGTCGTCGAGAAAAGCCTGGCGATGGACAATGTCTTCGTCATCGCGATGATCTTCACCTATTTCGCGATCCCGCGTCAGTATCAGCACCGGGTGCTGTTCTGGGGCATCCTGGGCGTTATCGTGTTGCGCGCGATCATGATCGCACTGGGCGCAACGATCGTGTCCGAATTCGGCTGGGTGCTTTACCTCTTCGCCGCCTTCCTGATCTTCACGGGAATCAAGATGTGGCGGATGGTCGACACGCCCTATGACGTGGCGAACTCGCCGCTGCTCGGCTGGCTGAAACGGCATATGCGCGTGACAGACGGGCTACGCGGATCGGCCTTCTTCGTTCAGGAACCGGATGCGAAGACGGGAACGATGGTGCGGCACGCGACGCCGTTGTTCCTCGCGCTGGTGATGATCGAGTTCGCCGACCTGGTGTTCGCAGTCGATTCGGTGCCGGCGATCTTTGCGATCACCACCGACCCGTTCATCGTCTACACGTCGAACATCTTTGCGATCCTGGGCCTGCGCGCGCTGTATTTCGCGCTGTCGGCGCTGGTCGACCGGTTCCATTATCTGAAGTACGCGCTTGCCGTGCTGCTGGTGTTCATCGGGTCGAAGATCTTCGTTGCCGATGCGCTGGGGCTCGCCAAGATCCCGCCGGTGGTGTCGCTGGGCATTACCGCGCTGATCCTGACGACGGGCGTGGTCTACTCGCTGTGGCGCACGCGCAATGCGCCGACGCCGAGCCTGACCTAAAGCAGCGCCTCGAGCATGCCGATCAGCGGGATATCCGCTGGCGGCATGGCGAGGGTGCGCAACGCGGGCGGGTCAACCCATTGCAGCGCGGTCGCGTGCCGCGCCTGGGGTTCCCCGCCCCATTTGCGCAGCGTGTAGAGCAGCAGCAGCAAATGCCGGTCGCCCAGCGCTTCGCTGGCGAAGGTCGCGGGGATGAGCGCGGCGGGATCGACCGTGATGCCCAGTTCCTCGTGCAGCTCGCGGCACAGCGCGGCCTCGGGCAGCTCGCCCGGCTCGACCTTGCCGCCGGGAAATTCCCACAGATCGGCCATCGGCTTGCCCGGTGGCCGCTGCTGCACGAGCACGCGTCCGTGATCGTCGACCATGGCCGCCGCCACCACCGTAAGGATACGCCCTCTTGAAATCCCAGCATCCGATTTCAGCATTTCGTTAATCTTGTTTCCGTAGTTTCCCGGTAGCGCCAACATGAAAGGCCGAGGATGCGTGAACGCAAGCCATTGCTGACCCGGCTGTCACGCTGCAACCGCGGCGCGACGGCGGTCGAATATGGGTTCATCCTCGCGCTCATCGTCCTGGTCCTGATCGGGGCACTGACCGAACTGGCCGGCGGCACCACGGGCATGTGGAACAATGTCAGCAACAAGGTCCAGAACCCCGGCTGAATTTTCGTCGATGCGGGCGTGCGTCTAAGGCCTTTATTAACTTCCGTCCCCTAGTTTCGGGCTTGCTGAGACCGGTTTTCGCCGGGGGCAGCCGGGAAAACTGAAGCTTCGAACAGGATGGAGACCGGTATGAACACGATCCGCAAGATTTTTGGCAACAAGAAGGGCGCCACCGCAATCGAGTACGGCCTGATCGCCGCTCTGATCGCCGTCGCTGCAATCGCCGCGATGCAGGGCCTGGGCAACCAGCTCAAGACCACCTTCACCAACGTTTCGTCGAACATGAAGGCGTCGTAAGACCGCTTCGTTTCGAAACGACTGAACAGGGGGCGGTGAGCCAGCGGTTCACCGCCCCTTTTTCGATGCAGGGGGATTTATGGTTAAGCGCCTGTTGGCGACGCTGCGCGACACCCGCGCCGCGACCGCAATCGAATATGGCCTGATCGCCGCGCTGATTGCCGTGGCCGCGATCGCCGCGATGCAGGGCCTGGGCAATCAGCTCAAGAAGACGTTCACCAACGTCTCGTCGAACATGAAAGCGTCGTAATCTCGGCGACCCAACAATAAGGGGCGGCGACCATCGGTCCCGCCCCGTTTTCGTTGGCACCTACAGAGCGGATCAGGCTCGGCCCATCGCCAGAAACTTGGCGCGGCGGGCCTGGCGGAGCGCGGTGGCGCTTTGGCCCGACAGATCCTTGAGTGCGGATTCGATCGCGTCGCCCAGCGCATCGATCGCCTTGGCATGGTCGCGATGCGCGCCGCCCAGCGGCTCGGCGACGATCGTGTCGATCACGCCGAGTTCCTTGAGGTGCTGTGCGGTCACCTTCATCGCCTCGGCGGCGTCGGCGGCCTTGTCGGCGGTGCGCCACAGGATCGACGCGCACCCCTCGGGCGAGATCACCGAATAAACCGCATGCTCCATCATCAGAACGCGGTTGCCCGCGGCAAGCGCGACCGCGCCACCCGAACCGCCCTCGCCCAGGATCGATGCGACCATCGGCACGCCAAGGTTGAGGCACGCTTCGGTCGAGCGGGCGATGGCCTCGGCCTGACCGCGCTCCTCCGCCTCCATGCCGGGGAAGGCGCCGGAGGTGTCGACGAGGGTAATGACCGGAATCCCGAACTTGTCGGCCAGCTCGACGAGGCGGATCGCCTTGCGATAGCCCTCCGGCTTGCCCATGCCGAAATTGTGGCGCAGGCGGCTGGTGGTGTCGTCGCCCTTTTCATGGCCGATCACCATGACGCGCTGGCCGCGGAAGCGACCAAGCCCGCCCTGAATCGCCTGATCGTCGGCGAACGCTCGGTCGCCGCCGAGCGGCATGAAATCCTCGATCAACCGCGCGACATAATGTTTGAAGTGCGGCCGCTCCGGATGGCGCGCGACGAGGGTCTTTTGCCACGGCGTCAGCTTGGCATAGGCATCCTTGAGGAAGCGGTCGGACTTGGCCTGGAGCTTGGCGACTTCGGACTCGATATCCACCTCGCCGCCCGCCGCCGCGTCACGCAATTCGTCGATCCGGGCCTGAAGCTCCGCAATCGGCTTTTCGAATTCAAGAAAACTGGCCATCGCGCGCACCTATGCGCGGTCGCGCTTCGCGTCAACGCGGGGCGTATCGGCGAGCGGGTGGCGTTCGTTGACCAGGGTGACCAGCCGGGCGCTGTCGACATGGGTGTAGATTTCGGTCGTCGCGATGTCGGCATGGCCCAGCATCGTCTGCAATGCGCGCAGATCCGCCCCGCCCTCGAGGAGATGCGTGGCGAAGGCGTGGCGCAGAACGTGCGGGCTGATCCGGTCGGGCGGGATGCCCGCCAGCCCCGCAATCTCGCGGACCATCTGGTACAGGCGGATGCGGCTCAAATGCCCCTTGCCCGAGGGGAACAGCCAGGGCCGCGCCGGATCGACATGCTCGCGCCACGCGGCCACCGCCGCGCGCGCGCGATCGGACAGCGGAACCAGCCGCTCCTTCCCGCCCTTGCCGCGCAGGATCAGATAGGGCTTGTCCGGCTGGACCGCGCCGCGCGGTAGCGACACCAGTTCGCTCGCGCGCAGGCCCGAGCCATAGAGGAGTTCGATCAGCGCGAGCAGGCGCAGGTCGTGCGGGTCGGGGGGAACGCGATCGATCCGAGTCTGGATCGCCGCGAAGATCGCCTCGACATCCGCGTTGGATAGCGTCTTGGGCAGGCCGCGCCCTGTGCCGGGCCGGGGCAGCGCGCTGCCGGGATCGTCGGCGCGGAGCTTTTCGTCGAGGAGGAAGCCATAGAAGCGGCGCAGCGCGGCGGATTTGCGCGCGACGGTGGCGCGGGCGAGGTCGCGCCACTCCTCTGCCAGCCGCTCGATCGCCGCGCGGTCGGCCAGTGCGAGCCCGCCGTCGAGCGCCTGCGACGCCAGCCGCAAATCGGTGCCATAGGCCGCGATGGTGTTGGCCGAAGCCCCCGCCTCAGCCGCCAGCATCTCGAGAAAGCGCTCGATCAGCGCCGGGTCGTCGCCCGGGCGGATCGTCGTCAAAGCCGGGTAATCGCCTCGACGGCGATCATCCGCGCATAGCCGTCGAGCCCGACCTGAGAGAGCGCGCGGGTGATGTGATACAGCGCCTCGGGCGAGATGCCTTCCCATACCCGGCTCTGCATGCCGACCGCAGCGAGCAGGATCACGGTTCCCGGCTGGTTCGCATCCGCCGCCTGCGCGATGGCACGCGTCCAGGCGTTGGCGGCGCCGAATTCGACCCCCGAAGCGCGCATCAGCCGCTCGCCATCGCCAGTCGGGATGCGGCCCATCCCGGCCATCGCGGCGATCAGCATCGCGCCATTGGTCGAGTCGGCGCTGTTCCGATACGCCTCGACATCGCCGACCGCGACCGCGCGGCCGGGTTCGGCGAGGAGCAACATGCCCCAGCCGTCGCTGCCGCGCGGCGCAATCTGCTTCCAGCGCAGCGCGGCGCGGTCGAGGCCGGCACTGAGCATCGATGCGATCAGGCGATCGGCGTCGGCGCTATGTTCGGCCGATGGGGTCAGGCGCGCGGCGGCGCGGGCGGTGAGGATCAACCGGCTATAGGTGGCGCGCGGGCCCTGTGCCTCGTCCCACAGCTGGCGCATCCGCTCGACCCGGTCGGCGGCGGTGGCGGCGGTGAAGGAGGCGCGCAGGTCGCGGGCAACCGCGACTTCGGCGATCGACGGATCTTCCTGCGCCTCGATCTCACCATAGAGGTCGGTCAGCGCCTGACTGGAAAAGATGCCCTGGCTCGCCGCAGCTTCGGCTGCGGCAGCGCGATCGCGCAGGCCCAGCATTGGCGCGGTCGCGCGCCAGTAGCGCAATTGCGGCCCGGCGGTGCCGTAGAGACGCTCGGGAATATCGGTTGCGGACGCCACCGCCAGACCCCAGCGCCACGCGCTGATGCGGTCGACCGGATCCCATTCGATCGTCACCGCGCGGCGGCCCGAAACGCCCATGCCCACCAGCTTTTCGGCAAGCAGCACATCGACCGCATTGCCCATCCGGCGGCGGCTGGCGTCGATCAGCGGTCCTGCCTTGCTGGGATCGCCGTCCAGCCCGGCGCAAATCGCCTCGGCCAGCCGCCAGTTGCGGTCGGGCGCGGCGTCCAGCGCAGGCCTGACCATCGGGCACATGCCACCCGGATCGGCAGTGGCGAGCATCGCCTGCATCGCCACCTGAAACATCTTGGGCGTGTAGTTGGCGATATCGACCGACTGGACCAGCGCGCGGGCGGCGTCCGCCTCACCCATGCGGATCAGCAGCCAGGCTCGCTCGGCCGCGAAATCCGCGCCGTTGAGGCCGCGCGGGGTGTTGACCCGCGACAGCAGCGCGCGGCGCAGCGCGATCGACAGCCAGCGCGATGCGACCGGCGCATCGGTGCGGCGCATCAGCGTCTGGAGGAAACCGCCATCGGCAGTGCCGAATGCAGTGACGGATAGCCCGTCGCTGGCGGGCGAAGATGGGCCGACCTGCGCCAGCGAACGCTTGGCGAAATCGGGAAGTTCGTAGCGCGCGATCGTCGCGTAATCGATCTCGCCCGTCGTTTCGGGCGCAACGCCGCCAGCCGCAGCAGTGGCGTTGCCGATCTCACCCGTTGGCGCGGTCAGCGCATCCGGGCGCGGCGCAGCGGTCGGCCCAGCAGCGGGCGCTCCGGTCGCGGCCGGGGCGGGCGCAGGTGCGGGCGCCGGGGCCGGATCGTCAAACCCCGGGGGCAGCAGCGATTCGGGGCGATCCTGCCCCAGCGCGGGAATTCCCACGCCGGCAGCGACCACCAGAACCGCGGCGAGCGCGGTTTTAGTTCGAGAGATTGTCAAGCGGGACGGCCTTCTCGATGCGCACCGGCTGCTTTTCCGTATCGCGCCCCGCGAGGAAAAACAGCCCTCCGATCAACAGGATAGCGACAATGACGATGATGATGAGCGAACGGGACATCGACCCCCTCAAACCGGTTCTGAACACAGGCGACAGGCCTTTTGCCCGAGCGCGATGCTCGCTGTATAGCCCCCGCGACCATGCTGCAAACCCACCCGGCCAATCCTGAACCGATTACCCGTCCGATCGTGCTGATTGGCCTGATGGGCGTGGGCAAGACCACGGTGGGCCGTCGCCTCGCCCAGCGGCTGAAACTCCCCTTTGTCGACGCGGATGCGGAGATCGAGGCGGCGGCGGGCATGACTGTCGCCGAAATCTTCGAGCGATTCGGCGAACCGCATTTCCGCGATGGCGAACGGCGGGTGATCGCGCGGCTGATCGACGGCGAACCCAAGGTCATCGCGACCGGCGGCGGCGCGTTCCTGAACGACGAGACCCGCGCGCTGATCCTTGACCAGGCGACCGCGATCTGGCTGGACGCCGCCCCCAAGGTCTTGGCCGAACGCGTTGCCAAGCGCGACCATCGCCCGCTGCTGCGCGGAAAGGATCCGTTGAAGGTGCTCACCGAACTGGCCGAAATTCGTAACCCGATCTATGCGCTCGCCCCGATCCATGTGGTGAGCAAGGTCGCGCCGCATGAGGCGACGGTCAGCGCGATCCTGGCGGAGCTGGGCCGTTGAACGTCGTTCCGGTCGCGCTGGGGGCGCGCAGCTATGAGGTACGGATCGCCAGCGGGTTGCTGATGCAGGCGGCGGAGCAGCTGGCGCCGCTGTCGCGCGGGCGGCCGTTTGTGATCGTGACCGACGCCAATGTCGCGCCGCATGCGGCACGGCTGGCAGCGCTGCTCCACAATGGTGGGTTGGCGAGCGACATTATCACGCTGCCGGCGGGCGAGGCGACCAAGAGCTGGGGGCAGCTCGAATCGCTGACCGACGCGCTGCTCGAACGCGGGATCGAGCGCGGCGACCATGTCATCGCGCTGGGTGGCGGGGTGATCGGGGATCTGGTCGGCTTCGCCACCTCAATCCTCAAGCGCGGCTGCAACTTCGTGCAGATCCCGACGACCCTGCTGGCCCAAGTCGACAGCTCGGTCGGCGGCAAGACCGCAATCAACAGCCGCGCCGGCAAGAACCTGATCGGCGCATTCCACCAGCCGTCGCTGGTGCTGATCGACCCGGACCTGCTCGACACCCTCCCGCTGCGCGACCTGCGCGCGGGCTATGCCGAGGTGGTCAAATATGGCCTGATCGACGATTTCGCGTTCTTCGAGTGGTGCGAGGCCAATGGCGCAGCCTTGCTATCGGGCGATCCAGCGGCGCGCGAATATGCCATCGCGCATTCGGTTGCGGCCAAGGCGCGAATCGTGGCTGCGGACGAGCGCGAGACCACGGGCGTGCGCGCGCTGCTCAATCTCGGCCATACCTTTGGCCATGCGCTGGAGGCGGAGACCGGCTTTTCCGACGCGCTGCTGCATGGCGAGGGCGTCGCGGCCGGCATGGCGCTGGCCTTTGCCTATTCGGCGCGGCGCGGCCTGTGCCCGGGGCAGGATGCCGAACGGGTCGCGGCGCATCTGAAGGCGATGGAGATGCCGCACGATCTGGCCAGCGCGGGCATTACCGCGTCAGGCGCGACCCTGGTCGGCCATATGCTGCACGACAAGAAGATGGACGCCGGCACCCTGCCCTTCCTGCTCGCGCGCGGGATCGGGCAAACCTATCTGGACAAGCAGGTCGATCTGGCGGACGTGGCAGCGTTTCTGGACGAACTGCCGCGCTGAAGCTGCTCCGCGCCGGGCACAAAGCTTGGGGTGGAGGGTATGTAGTTCCGGGGGGAATACCCCCCACCCCGGCGTCCCCCCGGAGGGAGACGCAAGCTTCAGGCCTCGAGTTGCCGCATCAGGCTGCGTACTGCGCCGTCAATCTCGCTGTCGGTGCCGCGCAGTTCTTCGATCCGGCGGACCGCGTGGATCACGGTCGAATGGTCGCGATTGCCGAACTTGCGGCCGATTTCCGGCAGCGAGCGCGTGGTCAGGCGCTTGGCGAGGTACATCGCGATCTGGCGCGGGCGGGCGATCGCCACCGCGCGGCGCTGTGACACCAGGTCCAGCTGCTTGACGTCGAAGTGGCTCGACACCGCCTTCTGGATCTCGTCGATCGTCACGCGACGCTGGCTGCCACGCAGCGCTTCGCCGAGCACGCTTTCGGCGAACGCGATCGTCACGATTTCGTTGTTCAGCTGCGCATAAGCGACCAGGCGGTTGAGCGCGCCTTCGAGTTCGCGCACCGACGAGCTGATTCGCCCGGCGAGCAGGTCGAGCACGTCGGACGGCACCGTGGCGCCCGGCATATCCTCCAGCTTGCGGTCGAGAATCGCGCGGCGCAGGCCAAGCTCGGCCGGCTTGATATCGGCGGCAAGACCCGAGCCGAGGCGCGAGGCAAGCCGCGCCTCGATCCCCTCAAGCGCCAGCGGGCTGCGGTCCGCGGCGATGACCAGGCGCTTCCCTTCGCGCATGAATTCATCGACCGTGTGGAAGAACTCTTCCTGGGTCGATTCCTTGCCGGCGATGAACTGCAAATCGTCGATCATGAGCAGATCGACGCCGCGCAGCCGCGCCTTGAACGCATAGGTATCGCGCTCGCGCACCGCCCGGACGAACTCGAACATGAACCGCTCGGCCGGCATGTAGATCGCGGTCGCGTCGGGACAGGCCTCCATGAAAGCATGCCCGATCGCGTGCATCAGGTGGGTCTTGCCCTGGCCGGTGTTGCTGTGGAGGTAGAGCGGGCTGAAGCGCGGCTTGCCCGGCTCGGCCAGCGCCTTGGCGGCGTTGAACGCCAACCGGTTGGACGTGTCGACCACGAACCGGTCAAAGGTAAACCGCGAATCGAGATTGGGACGCTCGCCCGCTCCGGCCAGGGCCGAGGGCGCGGCGGGCGCCGCCGCTGCGACCACAGGGGCCGCAGCAGCAAGCTCACGAGTCGCACGCGCATCGACCGTTTCGATCGACACCGTGCGCACGCCCGGAAGCTGGGCGCGAAATTCCATCATCAGCCGGTCGGCATAGTGATTCTTGACCCAGTTGGTCATGAAGGCCGACGGCAGACCGAGGCGAACCGTCTCCGCGTCCTCGCCCGGGATCAGGACGATCGGCTTCAGCCACTGGTCGAACAGCCGCTGGCCTGCGGAAAGTCGCAGATTGCCCCGCACGCGTGTCCAGGCCTTGGCTTGATCCATATATCCCGTTGCCCCTCGATTGCATCCGCATGTGCCCGACAGGTGCACATGCCACTTCCCCCGAGCGCGCAAGGCTAACCCCGCGCGCATTTCATTCAGGCAAAAGCATCCCGAAGCCGGAATCACATCCGCACTTGGTCGATACCTTCGCTGAGCCCACCGACGCGAACGCCGCGGTGGAAGTCCGTTTTAGGGACGCATTTCTGAGTCGATCAAGAGGGGGGCATGTAAAGAATCTGAAATAAGTAGGGTTGACTCACTCAGAGCCGCGGAAAACCGTTATAAATCATACAAGTGATTGATTTATAAGACTTTAATCAGATCATTACATTCGCGTTACGGTGCGACTCATTGAGATTCCGCGATTCGCCGTGCGAATGCGCAGGCACCGATCCGGGACAAAAGAAAAACCCCGTCGGCACTGGGCCGACAGGGTCATTTTCTTGACGCAGAAGCGCGGATCAGCCGAGTGCGGCGAGACGCTTCGTGAGACGCGAGAACTTGCGCGAAGCGGTGTTCTTGTGAACCACGCCCTTGGCGACGCCGCGTGCCAGCTCCGGCTGCATCGCCTTGAGCGCGGTTTCCGCTGCAGCCTTGTCACCGCTGGTCAGCGCGCTTTCGACCTTCTTGATGAAGGTGCGGATGCGGCCGACGCGGGCGCCGTTGACTTCGGCGCGGCGTTCGTTGCGGCGGATGCGCTTCTTGGCTTGCGGCGTGTTCGCCATGAATCTTCGTTCCTGTTTTCAATGCGAAAAGAGGCGCGGATTTCCATCCCACGCCTCGGGAAAGCGCGCCCCTTAGCGAGGGCGGGCGATTCGGTCAACCTTTTGCGGCGCATTCGATGCGCCGGCGGCACCGCCCTCCGCAGCCTTCCGCCGATGCTTCGCATCGTCGGAGCCTGGGCTGCTCCGCCCGCTCCCCACCCGGCCACCCATCGAAGATACTTTGCAGTGGGTGGCCCGGGTGGGGGAGCGGGCCGGTGCGGGACTCCAGCAAACCCGTTCTACTTCTGGCATTTCGGACACCAGAAGGTCGAGCGCCCGCCCTCCGCATAGCGCGCCACCGTCCCACCGCAATCGCACGGCTCACCCTCGCGGCCATAGACTTTGAACTGCTTCGAGAAATAGCCGAGCTCGCCATCGGGCTGAACATAGTCGCGCAGCGTCGATCCCCCCGCCTCGATCGCCGATTCGAGCACGCCGTGCACCGCCTTCACCAGCCGCTGGAGTTGCGGGCGGGTCAGCGATCCACCGCTGCGCTTGGGCGATATCCGCGATTCGTGCAGCGCCTCGCACACATAGATATTGCCCAAGCCAGCGACGATGCGCTGGTCGAGCAGGAGCAGCTTGATCGACGCGACCCGCCCGGCCAGCACCTGGCGCAGATGATCGGCGGTGAAATGCGGCCCCAGCGGCTCCGGCCCCAGCGCGGCAAAGGGCGGCCAGGCGCCGACATCGACCGTCGGCATCAGATCGACCGAACCGAATCGCCGCGCATCGTTGAGCGCCAGCCGCCGCCCCGCCTCGGTCTCGATCACCAGATGATCGTGCGTCAGCAATTCGGACGGATCGATTCGCCAGCGTCCCGACATGCCCAGGTGAAAGATCATCGTGTCGCCGCGATCGGTGTCGATCAGGCCATATTTGGCGCGCCGTCCGAGCGCCGTGACGGTCGCACCGGTCAGCCGCTGCACCAGATCGACCGGCATTGCGCGGCGCAGATCGGGGCGGCGCAGCTGGACGCGCGCGATGCGCTGGCCGTGCAGTGCCGGGGTCAGGCCCCGGACGGTGGTTTCGACTTCGGGAAGCTCGGGCATTTTGTCCAGCTAAGCGGGCTTTGCCGCGCCCACAAGGGCGGCTAAGGGCTTGGCCATGACCGACACCGTCTCCTTTGGCTATGAAGAGGTTGCCCCCGACGAAAAGACCCGTCGCGTCGGCGGCGTCTTTTCCAGTGTGGCCTCGCGCTATGATCTCATGAACGACGCGATGTCGGGCGGCCTGCACCGCGTGTGGAAGGACGTGTTCGTCCGCCGCGTGAAGCCGCGCGAGGGCGAGGCGATTCTCGACATGGCCGGCGGCACCGGCGACATCGCGTTCCGCATGGCCGAACATGGCGCAGCGGTTACGGTCGCCGACATCAACCCCGACATGCTGGCAGTCGGCATCGAGCGCGCGGCCAAGCGCGGGATCGACGGGCTGGTGTGGAGCGAGGCGAACGCCGAGACGCTGCAATGGCCGGACCGCTTCTTCGACGCCTATACGATCGCGTTCGGCATCCGAAACGTCACCGACATCCCGGCGGCATTGCGGGAGGCGCATCGCGTGCTGCGCCGTGGCGGGCGGTTCTTCGTGCTGGAGTTTTCGACCACCTTGTGGCCCGGATTCGCGGACGTCTACGACGCCTATTCGCACCGGCTGGTGCCGAAGCTCGGCGAACTGCTGGCGGGCGATGCCGAGAGCTATCGCTATCTGGTCGAATCGATCCGGCGCTTCCCGGACATGCCGACGTTCGAGTCGATGATCAAAGACGCTGGCTTCGTGCAGACGCGGGTCGAACCGATGCTGGGCGGACTGGTCGCCATTCATAGCGGCTGGAAGATTTGACCGCTCCTGTCGTTCATCTGTGGCGCCTCCTGAAATGGGGCCGCACGCTGGCGCGTCATGGCGCGCTGCGCGGGATCGAGCGTGATCGCAACACGCCCGCCCCGGTCCGCCGCCTTGCCCGCATCGCGCGGTTCGGTGCGCGCGTGCCGGAAGTACCGGGCTATGCCGATGCACTGCAGGCGATCGGCCCGGCGGCGATCAAGCTGGGCCAGACGCTCGCCACGCGGCCCGACCTGATCGGCGAAGCGGCGGCGCATGACCTGTTGCGCCTGCAGGACGCCCTGCCCCCGGTCCCCTTCTCCGTGATCCGTACGGCGATGGAGAGCAGCTTCGGACGACCGATCGAGGAGCTGTTCCAGTCGGTCGAGGAAACGCCAATCGGCGCCGCGTCGATCGCGCAGGTGCATCGCGCGATCACCACCGATGGTCGGCAGGTCGCGGTCAAGGTGCTGCGCCCGGGCATCGAGGCCGAGTTCGCCCGCGCCATTGATACCTATGAATGGGCGGCGGCACAGGTCGAGGGGATGGGCGGCGAAGCATCGCGCCTGCGCCCGCGCCTGGTGATAGAAACCTTCAAACGCTGGACCGCGCGCGAACTCGACCTGCGGCGCGAGGCAGCGTCGGCGTCCGAACTGTCCGAATCGATGGAGGCGGAGCCCGACTTCACCGTCCCCACCATCGACTGGCAGCGCACCACCGGCAAGGTGATGACGCTGGAATGGATCGACGGCATCAAGCTGTCGGACCGCGACGGCCTGATCGCCGCAGGGCATGACACCGAAAAGCTGGCGCATACCCTGGTCCGCGCGTTCCTGCGTCAGGCGATTTCGGAAGGCTTTTTCCACGCCGACATGCACCAGGGCAATCTGTTCGCTTTGCCCGGCGACCGGATTGCGGCGATCGATTTCGGCATCATGGGCCGAATCGACCGGCGCGCGCGGGTGTGGCTGGCGGAGATCCTCTACGGCCTGATCACCGGCAACTACCGCCGCGTCGCCGAGATTCACTTCGAGGCGGGCTATGTCCCGCCACATCACAATGTCGCCGAGTTCGCGACGGCGCTGCGCGCGGTGGGCGAGCCGATGCGCGGGTTGGCGGTCAAGGACATGAGCGTCGGCATGATGCTCGACAGCCTGTTCAACATCACCCGCGATTTCGACATGCAGACCCAGCCGCATCTGCTGCTGCTGCAAAAGACGATGGTGATGGTCGAGGGCGTGGCGACGCGGCTGCACCCCGACATCAATTTGTGGGACAGCGCCGCGCCGTTCGTGCGCGAATGGATCCGCACCGAGCTGGGGCCGGAGGCCTTCCTGGCCGACCGGATTTCGGAGGACCTCAAGACACTCGCCCGGCTGCCCAAGCTTATCCGCAACATCGAACGCCACTTCCCCGACCCCGGCGGCGCGCCCCCCGCCCCGCCGCTGCGCGAGATCGAGGTGGTGCGCGTCGGGGGTGGCTGGCGGTATGGCGTCGTTGCACTGCTCGCGGCAGGCGCTGGCGTGGCGGCGACGTTGTTGCTTGCCTGACAAGCTTCATCCGGCAGGCTAGGGACAGGTCATGACCCGCGCACCGCTCTGGCTTTCTGCCCCCAGCCGCTTCGCCGCGCTGACGGTGAACCGCGCCCGCTGGGTGCTGGTAGGGGTGGCGTTGCTGATCCTCGGCGCGCTGACCGTGCTGTTCGTGCCCCTGCCCGCGCCCGACGCGACCGGCGCGGGGGCGGATCGGCAGGGCGACATCGCGCTGTATGAAGGCATTGTCGCGGCAGTGGCGCATGGCGAGAACTACTACCGCGCCGCCGCCGATGCGCTGCGCGCAGGCAGCTATCCGTTGCGACCGTTCCTTACCTTCCGGATGCCGGGGCTGGCCGTTGTGCAGGCGGCATTGCCCGCGCTGGCTGTGATTGCATTGCTCTTTGCACTCGCCGGAGCGACCGCATGGTGCTGGTATCGCCGCATTGCCGAGGCATTGCCGCGCTGGCCCCCGCGGGTCGTGGCGCTGGTGCTGCTCGCTGCAGGCATGCTCGCTTTCGTCCAGAGCGGGCTTGTCGCGTTTCACGAGATCTGGGCCGGGCTGCTCGTCGCGCTTAGCCTGGCGCTGCGCCGTCCCGGCCGCTGGGTCGAGGCGGCGGCGATCGGTGCGCTGGCGATGCTGATCCGCGAGACAGCTGCGCTATATGTCATGGTGATGGCAGTTCTGGCCTTGGCCGAGGGGCATAGGCGCGAGGCGGCGGGATGGGCGGCGGCGCTGGCACTGTTCGCAGTCGCGCTCGCCGCGCATGCGGTCGCCGTGCATGGCGTGACCGGACCGCTCGACGCGATGTCGCCGGGCTGGGCGGGGATGAACGGGTTCGGGCTGTTCGTGCGCGCGATGACACTGGCGACGGGCGCGCAGCTGCTTCCGCCGGCGCTCGCCGCCATCCTGGTTGCACTGGCGCTGTTCGGCTGGGCGAGCTGGCGCGACCCGCTGGCGCTGCGCGCGCTTGCGACCTTTTGCGGCTATGCACTGGTGATCAGCCTGTTTGCGCGGCTCGACACCTTTTACTGGGGACTGATCATCGCACCGGCCTTTCTGGTCGGGCTTGCGTTCGTGCCCGATGCCCTGCGCGACCTGTGGGTGCGGGCGCGCGACAAGCGGCGGGTGGTGGTGACGCAGGTTGCGCGCTAGGGAGTGGCGGATGAAGCGCATTCTCCTCATCGTCGGTGGCGGCATCGCGGCGTACAAGGCGTGCGAGCTGGTCCGGCTGATCCGCAAGGCGGGCCATTCGGTCACCTGCGTCGTGACGGCGGGCGGGCAGCATTTCGTGACCCCGATGACGCTCGCCGCGCTGTCCGAGAATCAGGTTTATACCACCCTGTGGGACCTCAAGGACGAGGCCGAGATGGGACATATCCAGCTCAGCCGCGCCGCCGATCTGGTCGTCGTCGCCCCCGCAACCGCCGATTTGCTGGCGAAGATGGCGGCGGGCATTGCCGATGACCTCGCCACAACGCTGTTGCTCGCCACCGACAAGCCGGTGTTGGCGGCGCCCGCGATGAATGTGCGGATGTGGCAGCATGCCGCGACCCAGCGCAATGTCGCGACGCTGCGCGGCGATGGCGTGACCGTGCTGGAGCCCGATGAAGGACCGATGGCGTGTGGCGAGTTCGGCCCCGGCCGGTTGCCCGAGCCCGAGGCGATCCTGCGCGCGATCGAGGCTGCGCTGGCGCCTGCTTCGGGTCGGCTGAAGGGCAAGCACATCCTCGTCACCGCCGGGCCGACGCATGAGCCGATCGACCCGGTCCGCTACATCGCCAACCGTTCGTCGGGAAAGCAGGGCTTCGCAATTGCGGGCGCGCTCGCGGCGCTGGGCGCGCGGGTGACGCTCGTCGCCGGACCTGTCGCGCTGCCGACGCCTGCGGGTGTGGACCGGGTGGATGTCGAGACCGCGCGGGAGATGGCCGCAGCGGTCGATGCTGCGCTGCCCGCCGATGCCGCAGTGATGGTCGCTGCCGTCGCCGACTGGCGCGCGGGCGATGCGGCGGGGCAGAAGATCAAGAAGGGTGACAACGCCGCGCCCGCGCTGACGCTGGTCGAGAACCCCGATATCCTGGCCGGCCTCGCCCGGAATGCGCAGCGGCCGCGCCTCGTCATCGGTTTCGCCGCCGAAACCGAACGGGTGGTCGAACATGCGGTCGCTAAACGCACGCGCAAGGGTGCAGACTGGATTGTCGCCAATGATGTGTCCGGCGATGTGATGGGGGGCGAATCCAATCTTGTTCAACTGGTTACGGAGTCGGGTGTCGAAAGCTGGGAGCGGCTGGCCAAGGGCGATGTCGCACGCCGCCTCGCCGAACGGATCGCCGATGCGCTTTAAGCTCCCCCTGTTCCTGCTTCCGTTGCTGATCGCCGGGTGCGCCGCCGGGGAGCGCCCGGCAACGCCCGTTGCGCCGAAGCTGTTCACGCAAGGCTATGGCGCCGCGCCGCGCAGTGCGCCGACGCTGTACGTCGTCCTCCACGGCAATGGCCGCCGTTCCAAGATCGACACGAGCGATTTTGCCAAGGCGCTCGCGGCGGTCGAGCCGGGCAGCGCGGTCGTGCGCCTGCTGCGCCCGGGCTATGCCGATGGCGCCGGTGGTCAATCGCCGGGCACGCGCGGAGCCAGCCCATCCGACGATTTCAGCGCAGAGCGAATCGCCGCCGTCGGCGACGCCGTCACAGCACTGCGCCAGCGATATCGCCGTGCGCGCGTGGTCTTGATCGGAGAAGCCGGAGGCGCGGTCGTCGCGGCCAACCTTGCCGGGCTGCGTCCAGGCCTGATCGATGGTGTGGTGCTGGTGTCCTGCCCCTGCGCACTGCCCGAATGGCGTGCCTATCGCGCCAAGCGCGAGCCCGGTGTATCGCACTGGCGCGAGAAGCTGGTCAGCCTCGATCCATTGCAGACCGCCGGCGGCATCCAGCCAGGGTTGCGCGCGGCGATCCTGGTCGGCGGGGCCGACGCAGATGTCCCGGCACGCTTTTCGCGCAGCTATGCCGAGGCGCTGAGCCTGCGCGGCATCGCCACCGATTTCCGCATCATTCCGGGCCGCAGCGACCCGGTGCTGGACGACCCCCAGGTGATCGAGGCCGCCCGCCGCCTCGCTGCAGCTTTGCCGGGACGCAAGTGATGGGCGCGCCGATCACCATCCGGATGATGCGCCTGCCCCATGGCGAAGGCCTGCCGCCGCCCGCTTACGCGACCGCCGGGGCCGCTGGCATGGATGTCGTCGCGGCGGAGGATCTGGTCCTCGCCCCCGGCGCGCGCCATGCGGTCGCGACCGGCTTCGCCATCGCCATCCCGCCCGGGTACGAGGTACAGGTACGCCCGCGCTCGGGCCTTGCGCTCAAGTACGGCATTACCTGTCTCAACACGCCGGGCACGATCGATGAGGATTATCGCGGCGAGGTTAAGGTGATCCTCGCCAATCTTGGCGACCAGCCCTTCACCATCGTGCGCGGAGAACGGATCGCGCAGCTCGTGCCGGCACCGGTGCAGCGCGCGCTGTTCGAGGAGGTCGCGGTGCTGGATGAGACCGACCGTGGCAGCGGCGGCTTTGGGTCGACCGGGCGGTGATGCTCCCCGCGCTCCTCGCGCTCGCCAGCATACAGGGCGATCCCGTGCACGCGCAGGACGCGCCGGAGCCGGCGGCGATCCACTGGGAAAGCCTGCCGACATTGCCCTATCGCGAGGCGCCGAGCATGACCCCGGCGATGCACGAATGGGCGCGCCGACAGGTGAGCGCGCGCAAATGCCGCGCGCGGCGGCTGGTCGATGGACGCCCGGCGGTGCGGGTCGAGGTGGCGGTACTGGTCGATGAGGACGGCGTGCGCACGACCATCCCGCGCGCCATCGGCTGCCCGACGATCGAGCAATATGCGGCCGGGCTGGTCGCGGGCTTTTCCCGCAACAACCTGACCCAGCGGACCGGCGCGCCGGGCAATGTCTGGTACCGCGCGACCGTGACCTTTGCCTGGCGGCAATGAGCTTTTCCGACGCCGAACTCGAACGCTACGCCCGCCACATCGTGCTGCCCGAGATTGGCGGGGTGGGACAGGCGGCGCTGAAGGCGGCACGGGTGCTGGTGGTGGGCGCTGGGGGGATCGGGAGCCCGGCGCTGCAGTATCTGGCGGCGGCGGGGGTTGGTGAAATCGACATTATCGACGGGGACCAAGTCGATCTGTCGAACCTGCAACGCCAAACCCTGTTTCCAACCGATAGCGTCGGCACCCCTAAAGTCGATGCTGCGATGGCCGCAGCAAAACGGATAAATCCCCACTGCGAGGTATTCGCGTGGCCGTTTCGCATCGACGCAGACAACGCGCCCGATTTCATCAAGGGTCAATCTGTCATCCTCGACGGCACCGACAATTTCGAGACCCGCCTGCTCGTCGCCGACGCAGCCCTTCGCCACCGCATTCCGCTCGTCAGCGCAGCCGTGGGGCGGTTCGAGGGACAGCTTGGCGTGTTTCGCGGGTGGGAGGCGGACAAGCCCTGTTACCGTTGCTTCGTCGGCAATGACCCGGAAACGACGGGGATCAACTGTTCCGAACAGGGCGTGCTCGGCGCGCTGACCGGGATCATGGGCAGCCTCGCCGCGCTGGAAGTGATCCGCGCGATCCACCCGTTCGGGGAGGACAGCGCGGGTAAGCTGCTGCTCGCCGACACGCTGGCACTGCGCTTCCGCACGTTGACCCTGCCCAAGGACCCCGGCTGCCCGGCCTGCTCGGGCTGAGACCTACTCCGCCGGAAACGCCTGGCGCTTGCCGCCGGCCTTGTGGACGACGCCGTGACGCATCACGAACTCGACCTGCTCCATCCGCTTGATGTCGTCGAGCGGGCTGCCCGCGACGGCGATGATGTCGGCATCCTTGCCCGGCGCGATCGACCCGATGTTCGAGCGTCCCAGGGCCTCGGCAGCGTTGCGCGTCGCGGCCTTGAGCGCCATGGCCGGGCTCATCCCCGCCTTCACCATCAGCGAGAATTCCTGCGCATTGTCGCCATGGCGGGACACGCCGCTGTCGGTGCCGAACGCGACCTTCACCCCCGCCGCATAGGCTTTGCTGTGGCTGGCAAAGGCGGCCGCTGCGGCTTCCTCGGCCTTGGGGATGACTGCGGGCGGGAGCAGGCCCTTGCGCGCCTGTTCCAGCGCGGCGGCGGGCGCCATCATCGTAGGCACGAGCCACGTGCCGTTCTTCTTCATCAGCGCGATCGCTTCGTCGTCGAGGAACGACCCGTGATCGACCGTGTCCACCCCGGTCGCGACCGCCGCCTTGGTCCCCGCCGCTGCATGGCTGTGCGTCGCGACCTTTCGCCCCAGCCCGTGCGCGGTGTCGATGATCGCCTTCATCTCGGCATCGGTCATGGCGCGACCGAGACCGCCCGACACGTTCGAGAGCACGCCGCCGGTTGACATGTACTTGATGACCTGCGCGCCCAGCGCGATCTGTTGCCGCACCGCGCGCGTGCAGTCCTCAGGGCCGTCACAGGTGTTGATCTGATGCTTGTGGATCGCGTCGGCGAACACTTCCGCGACGCCGTTGGTCCCGTCGGCATGGCCGCCCGAGACCGAGATCGAATTGCCCGCATTGACGATGGTCGGCCCGGCAATGTCGCCGCGCTCGACCCCCTCGCGCAGCGCGCGCATGCCACGCGCACTCCCGCCCAGATCGCGCACCGTGGTGAAGCCGGCCTCCAGCGTGACGCGGGCATTGGCGACCGCGTGCATCATGTCATCTTCATCGTCGCGGTTGAGCGCGGTCAGCCGGTCGCGCAGCGGATCGCCGCCGATCCCCCACAGATGGACATGCATGTCGACCAGTCCCGGCATTACGAACCGGTCCTTGAGATCGATCAGCTCTGCTCCGCCCTCCGGCGCAACAAAGCCGTCGCGGATTTCGACCACCTTGCCATCGCGGATGATGATCGTGCTCGGCCCGCGCGGCGCCTCACCCGGATTAGCGAGCAGCGTGCCGACGTGGATGAACTTCACCTTGGCCGGTACGCTGGTCTGCGCAGCGAGCGGGGTCGCCGCGGCGAGCAACGCGATCGTGATGGCGGCGATTCGACGCATGGCACTCTCCCCTGTTTGCAACAACCTAGGCCGCAAACCGGGCCGGTGACTAGCCCCCGGGCTGGGTGATCGAGGGCGGGTCGCTGGCGGGGAAGCTGTCGTCCAGCTCCGCGTCGAGCTCGGCGTCCTGCTTGTTGCGCGCGATGCTCGCCTCCATCCGCGCAATCTGCTCGGGCGTGGCTTCACCCTGGTGCTGTGTCTTCCAAGTCGCATAGGGCATGCCGTAAATCGCCGTGCGCGCGGCATCACGGTCCAGTTCGCCGCCGCTCGCCTCGCTCACCCAATCGGCGAGGCAGTTGCGGCAAAAGCCCGCAAGCCCCATCAGTTCGATATTCTCGGCATCGGACCGGTGGCGCAAATGGCGGACGAGGCGGCGGAAGGCCTGAGCGGCAGTCCGGTCGTCAATACTGTCCAGCGTTGTCATATTCGCGCCTCCACGGTTGAATAGTGAGCATTTGGCGTTAGGGACCGGCAGAGACAAGACATGGAGAATTCGGCGATGACGAAGGCAATGGCACCGCGGTCGCGCAAGGTGCGCGTTCTGGCGACGCTCGGCCCCGCCAGCAACACGCCGGAGATGATCGCCGCGCTGCACGCCGCGGGTGCCGACGCCTTTCGCATCAACATGAGCCATGGCGACCAGGAATCGAAGATCCCGGTAATCGCTGCGATCCGCGCGCTGGAGAAAATCACCGGCCGCCCGACCACGATTCTGGCCGATCTTCAGGGCCCGAAGCTGCGCGTCGGCAAATTTGCCGAGGGCAAGGTGACGCTGGCGACCGGCGCGACCTTTCGCCTCGACCGCGACACGACGCCGGGCGACGCAACCCGCGTCGAGCTGCCCCATCGCGAGATTTTCGAGGCCGTGACCGAGGGCGCGCGCCTGTTGCTCGACGATGGCAAGATGGTGCTGCGCGTCACCGGCTATGGCGATGGCTGGATCGACACGCGGGTCGAGGTCGGTGGGGTATTGTCGAACTCCAAGGGGTTGAACGTCCCTGACATGGTCCTGCCGCTCGCCGCGCTGACCGAGAAGGACCGCAGCGACCTGGCCTTTGCGGTGGCGCAGAAGGTCGACTGGATCGCGCTGTCGTTCGTGCAGCGGCCCGAGGATCTCGCGGAAGCACGCCGCCTGATCGGACCGGGTGGCCCGGCGCTGCTCGCCAAGATCGAAAAGCCGAGCGCGGTTGCGCGGCTCGACGAGATTGTCGAGGCGTGCGACGGCGTGATGGTCGCGCGCGGCGATCTGGGCGTCGAGCTGCCGCCACAGAATTTGCCGCCGATGCAGAAGCGCATCGTCGAAACCTCGCGCCGCATGGGGCGCCCGGTGATCGTTGCGACGCAAATGCTGGAATCAATGATCACCTCGCCCTCCCCCACCCGCGCCGAGGTGTCGGACGTCGCGACCGCGGTCTATGACGGCGCCGACGCGATCATGCTGTCGGCGGAGAGCGCGGCGGGCCAGTGGCCGATTGAATCGGTGACGATGATGGACGCGATCGCCGATTCGGTCGAGCGCGACCCGGCACATGGCGACCGCGTGCACTTCACGGTGATGCGGCCTGATCCCACCACCGCCGACGCGCTGGCCGAAGCGGCCAAGTCGATCGCAGCGAATGTGTCAGCTAGCGCGATCCTCTGCTTCACCATGTCGGGCTCCACCGCCCGCCGCATCGCGCGCGAGCGTCCGTCGGTGCCGATTCTGGTGCTGACCCCCAAGGCGGAGACGGCACGGCGCATGGGCCTGCTGTGGGGCACGCATGCGGTGCACACCAAGGACGTCGATTCGTTCGAGGAAATGGTGGCGAAGGCCAAGCGCATGGCGCTGCGCCAGGGAATCGCAAAGGGCGGCGACCGCGTCGTGGTCTGCGCCGGCGTCCCGTTCGGCACGCCCGGATCGACCAACGTGCTGCACGTCGTGACGCTGGTTGGGGATGAGCTGAAGGGGCGGAGTTAAGCGCGCAGCAGCCCGGCGGCGACCAGTTCGCGCCGGGCGTCTGCTTCCTCGGTAAACAGCACCGAGCGGATCCCCAGCGCGCGGGCACCCGAAACGTTGGCCGCATTGTCGTCGATGAACACCGCCTCGTGCGGCTCCAGTCCGAAGCGGGCGAGCGCGAGGCGGTAGATGGCGGGGTCGGGCTTGACCAGTTTCTCGTCGCCCGAGACGACGACATCGCGGAAACGGTCGAACAGCTGCGACCATTCTGCGCGGAAGGGCGGCCAGAATTCGTGGCTGAAATTGGTGATCGCGAACAGCGGGACGCCTGCTGCATCCAGCTCCGCAACCAGCTCGTGCATGCCGGGTACCGGTCCGCCGACGCTTTCGTTGAAGCGCGGGCCCCAGGCGGCGATCAGATCGGCATGCTCGGGAAAGCGCGCGGTCAGCTCGGCCGAGGTGTCGGCGAAGTCGCGCCCGGCATCATGCTGAAAATGCCACTCCTGCGTAACAACGTCGCGCACAAACGCGTCGAGCGCCCGATCGTCACCGATCAGGCGCTCGTACAGAAACCGCGGATGCCAGGTGAAGAGGACGTTGCCGATATCGAAGATAACGGCGCGCACGGCCCTCTCGCCCTGCGCCGGAATCAGCCCTGGCGGGCCTTGAAGCGACGCTGCGTCTTGTTGATGACATAGACGCGACCGCGACGACGGATCACGCGGTTGTCGCGATGGCGATCCTTGAGCGACTTCAGGCTGTTCACGATCTTCATGACCGATTCTCTACTATCTTGAATTATGGCGGGTGCCGGAAAAGAGGCGCTCGCCTAGTCGGGACAGGCCGACAAGTCAAGGAAAGCTTGGCAACGGAACCCACATCCCCGTAACGATGTTGAACCGTTGAGCCGTGGCGTGTGCACGGCAGGAGGATGTGTCCGATGAAGACCCGTGCAATGCTTGCCCTCGCTTTCTCCGCCGCTGCCCTGGCCGGCTGTTCGACCACCATGGGTGGCCGGTCTGCCCCGGTCGATGTGACCCGCTATCATCTGTCGCAGCCGATTCCCGCCGGCACGCTCGCAGTGCAGCCGGTGAGCGGCACGACCGCCGGACCCGAGGCGCAGCTCTATCTCGACGCGGTCGCGGCGACGATGGGCGGCATGGGCTTCGCCACGGCCACGGATTCGGCCAAGGCCGACTATCTCGCCACGGTCGATTTTCGCCGCACTGATCGCGGCCAGGTCCGCACGCGCCCGCCGATCACGATCGGTATCGGTGGCGGAAGCTATGGCGGTGGTGTCGGGGTTGGTGCGGGCGGCAGCGTCGGCATCGGGAGCAAGACCAAGACGGTCTATGCCTCAGAACTCGCCGTCCAGTTGCGCCGTCGCGGAGACAATACGGTGATCTGGGAGGGCAAGGCGATCACCGAGACGCTGGGAGCCGCCGACGGCACCCAGCCGACCGATACCGCGACCAAGCTCTCGAATGCCCTGTTCAAGGGCTTTCCCGGCCAGTCGGGGATCACTATCACGGTGAAATGACCATTCATCTCAATGCCGCGTTCGACAGCGGCAACATTCGCCTGATCGACATCGACGGGGACACCGTCGATGTCGAGATCGTCGCCGACCACCAGTCCGACTTTTTCCAGTGGTTCCACTTTCGCGTCGCGGGCGCGAAGGGGCGGACGCTGACCTTCCGCATCGTCAATGCGGGCAAGGCGGCCTATGCGTTCGGCTGGCCGGGCTATCGCGCGCGGGTCAGCACCGATCGTGTCGCGTGGCGGCTCACCGATGGCAGCTATGAAGCGGGCGTGTTCAGCTTCACCCACAGCTTCGACAGCGACGTCGCGTGGTTCGCCTATTTCGCGCCCTACAGCATGGAGCGCCATGCCGACCTGATCGCGCGCATGGCCGCCCAGCCGGGCGTGACGCACCGCGAGCTGGGCCAGACGCTCGACGGGCGCGCGATGGACCTGCTCACGCTGGGAACCGGGCCGAAGCAGGTGTGGCTCTATGCCCGCCAGCATCCCGGCGAATCGATGGCCGAATGGTGGGCCGAGGGTGCGCTGGAAAAGCTGACCGATCCCGATGACGCGACCGCGCAGGCGCTGCGGGCCAAGGCGACCTTCCACATCGTCCCCAACATGAACCCGGACGGCAGCTTTCGTGGCCATCTGCGCACCAATGCCGCGGGGGTGAACCTCAACCGCGAATGGCATGCCCCGACGCGGGAGCAGAGCCCCGAAGTATTCCTCGTCCGCGCGGCGATGGACGAAACCGGGGTCGATTTCGCGATGGATGTGCATGGCGATGAGGCGATCCCGGCGAACTTCCTCGCGGGGTTCGAGGGGATTCCCAGCTGGACCGACGCCTTGGGCGAAAAATATTATGAATTCGGCCGCCGCCTTGCAGCCACGACGCCGCTGTTCCAGCTCGAAAAGGGCTATGACAAGTCCGCACCGGGCCAGGCGAACCTGTCGATGTCGACCAACCAGCTCGCCGAGCGCTTTGGCGCGGTGTCGATGACACTGGAAATGCCGTTCAAGGATCACGACCCGAGCCCTGATGCCGAATATGGCTGGTCGCCGGAACGCTGCAAGGCGCTGGCGCATGCCTGCCTCGACACGCTGGCCGGGATGATCGACGAGATTTAGACCGATTACCGGGGGGAACGATGATCGCACTGGCCTTGACCGCAGCTGCCTTGGCTCAGGCAGCACTTCCCCCCAAGCTCGGCGAGCCGTGGATCGGCGCTGACCGCAATCAGCGTGAAGCATCGATCGGCTTGCAGATCGACCGGAGCACCGAGCCGGACCCGGAACTGGTGCGCGGGCTGGAAATCAACTGGGACGACTTCCCCTATCAGCAGGGGCGGTTCCCGGTCCCCGTTACGGACGCGGATGACTATAATGTCGCGGTCGGGATCATGCTCGATGTTGCTGCGACCGGCGTGCCGCAGTCGTGCCGGATTGTCACGCCTAGCCGAACCGCAGCGTTCGATGCGCACGCCTGTCCGCACCTCATACGCTATCTGCGCTTTTACCCGGCGCTGAACCGGTCGGGCACGCGGCTTGGCGGGACGCTGGCGATCCGGGTGCGCTACACCGCCGGGCGTATCCGCATGGAGACTGCAGCTGGCGGCGTGGTGCCGATGGCATGGCGCCCGACGCCCAAGCCGCTCACGCCGATCACCGCCGCTACGGTCGGGTTCGGCCCGGGCGATGGCCTGCCGGCAAGCGTCGGCGGCACCAGCGGATGGCTGAAGGTCGAGGCGGATGGCAGTGTCAGCGGCTGCATGCTGGCCGCACCGACCCAGGTCGACGCGTTCGACATCAAGATGTGCGAGCGGCTGCGCGCGGTGAAGTTCGAACCCGCGCGGGAACGCGACGGGCGCGCCGTTCCGTCCCGCTACCGCTTTGGCATGAGCCGCCCACGATGATGATCCGCGCCGGTCAGCTCGACGATCCGCAGGTGGTCGCGTTGCTTGCGGTGCATGCGCGCGGGATGCTCGACAACTCGCCGCCGGATGCCTGCCATTTCCTTGACCTGTCGGGCCTCAAGACGCCGGACATCACGTTCCTGAGCGCTTGGGATGGCGACACGTTGCTCGGCATCGGCGCGGTCAAGGCGCTGGGCGACGGGACGGGTGAGGTGAAGTCGATGCGTACCGCCGCCAGCGCGACCGGGCGCGGGGCCGGCACGGCGATCCTGCGGCACATCATCACGCTGGCACGGGAACGCGGCTATTCCGCGCTCAAGCTGGAGACCGGCACCGGGCCGTCCTTCGACGCCGCGCACCGGCTGTACACGCGGCACGGCTTCGCCCCCTGCCCGCCCTTCGCCGACTATGAAGCGAGCGATTTCAACCGCTTCTACGCAATCGAACTGACCTAACCTCAGTTCCAGTAATCGAGCATGTCGGCGGTGATCCAGCCGTTGACGTAATTGAGGTAAAAGGCCGCGAACAGCACGGTGCCGACGATCGTCGTCCACTTCGCGATCGCGCCGGCGTCAAAGCGCTGCGGCGCGCTTTCGGCCTGGCCCTTGATCAGCGCCTCCCCCGCCTCGACCCCGGTGCGCGCGAAGAACGGCAGCACCAGGAACAGGGCAAGGAACCAGAACAGGAAATAGATTGCGAGCGCACTGAACCAGTTCATGGCGGCACTTTAAACCTCGATCAGCATCACGTCCATCACCGGCTTCTTGCCGGTATAGCGCACCGCGACGCGCCGGGCCGCGAGCCGGATCGCTTCGCGCAGCTTGTCGCGGTCGCCGCCGCGTGCCTCGCCGACCACCTTGGCCACCGCCGCGCTGGCATCGGCGATCAACCCATCGCGATCCTCTTCGGCCGGGACGCCCTGAATGGTCACTTCCGGCTGGCCGGCGAGCTTGCCGTTCGCCTTGATTGCCACCGCGACCGACATCTGGCCATAGAGGCCGAGCTTGCGCCGCTCGTTGATCGTGCTGCCGTCGGCGGGGAGGATGACGTCGCCGTCGAGCACCAGCCGCCCGGCCGGCGCGTTCCCGACCTTCTTCGGCTTGCCCGGCGCCAAGCGGATGATCTCGCCATTATTCTGCACCACCGCATTGGGGATGCCATGCGCGCGGCCGAAGCGGGCCTGCTCGGCGATGTGGCGCATCTCGCCATGCACCGGGACGAGGATGTCGGGCCGGATCCAGTCATACATCGCCGCCAGTTCGGGGCGGCCCGGATGGCCAGAGACGTGGACGAACGCCTGACGGTCGGTGATCATCTCGACCCCCTTGCCCGCCAGCGTATTCATGATCCGCCCGATCGCCATTTCGTTGCCGGGGATCTGCTTGGACGAGAAGACGACGGTATCGCCGGATTCGAGCTTTAGCTGATGCGTCTCGTCGGCGATGCGCGCGAGTGCGGCGCGCGGTTCGCCCTGCCCGCCGGTGGCGATGATCATTACCTTGTCGCGCGGCAGTTTCATCGCGGTTTCGAAATCGACCGTTTCGGGGAAGTCCCGCAGATAGCCGGTTGCCTTGGCAACGCGCAGGATGCGGTCGAGCGAGCGGCCCGCGACGCACATTGCGCGGCCAGTGTCCTTCGCGACCTCGCCCAGCGTCTGCAGCCGTGCGGCGTTGGACGCGAAGGTGGTGACCAGCACCCGCCCCTTGATGCCCGCGACAACCTCGTCGAGCCCCTCGCGCACGGAGGATTCGGAGCCGGAGGCTTCGGGATTGAACACGTTGGTCGAATCGCACACCAGCGCCAGCACGCCTTCGTCGCCGATCGCGGTCAGTTCCTCGGCGGTCGATGCGCCGCCCATCACCGGGGTCTCGTCGATCTTCCAGTCGCCGGTGTGGAACACGCGGCCATGCGGCGTGTCGATCAGCACCGCATTCCCCTCGGGGATCGAGTGCGCGAGCGGGAGGTAACGGATGCCGAACGGGCCGATCTGGAACGGCTCTTCCTCGCGCACCACGTTCAGCTCGACGCGGTCGGCGATGCCCTCCTCGTCCAGCTTGCCGTGGATCAAGCCGGCGGTGAACGGTGTCGCATAGAGCGGCACGCCCAGCTCGCCCGCGAGATAGGGCAGCGCGCCGATATGATCCTCATGCCCATGCGTCAGCACGATGCCGAGCAGGTCGTCCAGCCGCTCCTCGATGAACTGCAGGTCGGGCAGGATCAGGTCGATGCCGGGATAGTCGGGCGTGCCAAAGATCACGCCGCAATCGACCATGATCCACTTGCCCTGACAGCCGTAGAGATTGACGTTCATGCCGATCTCGCCCGAGCCACCGAGCGCGAGGAAGAGGAGTTCGTTACCGGGGGTCACATGTTTCCAGTCTGATAAACGGCCGATTGCCCTGAGCCTGTCGAAGGGCTGCGCCGCGAAGGTGATGGCGGGAACAGGCCTTCGACAGGCTCAGGCCAAACGGCGTTAGTGGGATATGCGCCAGCGATCAAACGATCATGCCCGCGACCGCTCCCACAGCATCGCAAGCCCCTGAATCGTCAAGTCGGGTTCGATCACGTCGAACACATCGGTCTGCTTTTCGAACAGCACGGCAAGGCCACCGGTGGCGATCACCTTCACCGGGCGGCCGATCTCGGCCTTCATCCGAGCGACCAGCCCCTCGATCATCGCGATATAGCCCCAATAAATGCCGATATGCATCTGATCGACCGTGTTGCGGCCGATGACCGAGGTATTGGCGGGCGCCTCGATCGCGATGCGCGGCAGCTTGGCGGCGGCGGTGACCAGCGCGTCGAGCGACAGGTTGATGCCCGGCGCGATGATGCCGCCCTTGTACGCGCCGGTATAGTCGGCGACGTCGAAGGTCGCGGCGGTGCCGAAGTCGACGACGATCAGGTCGCCGGGGTGGTTTTCATGCGCGGCGATGATGTTGAGCGCGCGGTCGGCGCCGACGCTCTGCGGTTCCTCCACATCCAGCGCGATCGGCCAGCCGTCGCGGCCGGCGACCAGCGGGGTGCAGCCGAAATATTTCTGCGACAGCACCTCAAGGTTATGGAGCGCGCGCGGGACGACGGTGCCGATGATGACGCCGCTGACGACGCTGCGTTCATAGCCTTCGAGATTGAGCAACTGGCTCAGCCACACGGCATATTCGTCGGCGGTGCGGCGCGGATCGGTCGCGATGCGCCAGCGCGCTTTGACCTCCCGGCCCTCTACCAGCGCAAAGACGATGTTGGTGTTGCCGGCGTCGATCGCGAGCAGCATGAAATGGTCCTTCAGATCAGGAAGACGTCGCCGGCATGAATGACATGCCGCGATCCATCGGCCAAGCGGAGGATCAGCGCGCCATCGCCGGTCAGGCCGTCGAAAAGGCCGTCATGCGCGGTCCCGTCGGGCAGGCGCGCGGTGAGTGCGGCTCCGCTCGCGTGCGCGCGGTCGAGCCAGCGTTGGCGCACCGGCTCTAGGCCCTCGCTGCGCCACCGCGATAGCCAGCGGGCGAAGCTCTCCGCCAGCACCTCGGCAAAGGTCGTGACATCGACCGTGACGCCCTGCGCGGCGAGGCTGGTCGTGGGGCGATCGGGCAGGTCGGGGTGATGCGCCAGGTTGACGCCGATCCCGACCACGACCGCGTCTCCGCCTCGCTCCAGCAGGATCCCAGAGAGCTTCGCGCCGTCGATCAGCAGATCGTTGGGCCATTTCAACACCACGTCGCCCCGGCGCAGGCCGGGGCCGCTAGAGGGATTCGCAACGCGG
>FWWL01003276.1_pt1 | contig 30157 bp, 33 predicted proteins | sample 2228331 | NCBI WGS metagenome assembly FWWL01 (sample SAMEA103939775, study PRJEB20133) | metagenome
CTGGAGAACCACGGTTTGGGGAAAACCCAGAAATGCAAAAAGGCCAAAGAACAAAAGGAGCCGACCGATCGTCGCGGTCATTTGGCCTCCTTTCATTGCCATTATAAAGCCCGGTGGCATTTTGTCGGCTAGAGAGCCAAACCTGACGAAGTTTTTCAAAACTTGACAGCGGAGTTTCTTTTTTAGCCCTGAGTTAAGGCGCGGAAGATGATGAAAACGCCGATCATAACGAAGAGGGTGCCGGCCCCGAACTGCACGTAGCGTGTGGGAAGGTAGCAGCCGATGAGTCCGCCCAAAAAGGCGCCGATCAAGGTCACGGTGGTCAAGGCCAAGGCCGCGCCCAAGAACACCGGCCAAGGCGCCTTATGCCTTGCCGCTAGGGCAAACACCGCGAGCTGAGTTTTATCCCCCAGCTCAGCCAAAAATAAAATTCCAAACGTGGAAAGGACGATCTTCCAGTCCACCTTGCCCCTCCTTTATCCTTGGGATTTTGCCTTTTGTGGCCAGTGGGCGCGATCTTATGGAAAAAGGCGGGATAGCCCTGTATCATTTTGGCCCTCCGTATGGACGTATCGGAAACGCGGGAGAGGATCCTCAACGGCCCGATCCTAAAGACCATGGTCTGCTTGGCCTGGCCGGTGATGGTCACCAGCGCCCTCCAGGCCCTGTACAACCTTGTAGACGCCTTCTGGTTGGGAAGGCTTTCCACCGCGGCCATGGCTGCGCCGGGAATGGCCTGGCCGATCCTCTTTTTTGTCATGTCCTTTGCCGGAGGGTTTCAGGCGGCGGGTGCGGCCTTTGTGGCCCAGCATTTTGGGGCCAAAGACCAAGAAGGCGCTGAAGAAGCCGCGGGACAGCTTCTGGGCTTTTTGGGGTCGGTGGCCTTGGTTTTGGCCGGCCTTTCCTACGCCTTGGCCCCCCATATTCTGCGCCTGATTGGCGCTCCAGAGGACATCTATCCCCTGGCCGTGGCCTATCTGCGGGTGGAGTGTTTGGGAATTCCCATCATGTTCTTGGCCCAGGCCTTCGGAGGCCTCATGGTGGGCTTAGGGAATACAAGGCTCAACATGTACCTCGGCTCCTCTTCCCTCATCCTCAACGCCCTTTTGGACCCATTTTTGATCTTTGGCTGGGCCGGCTTCCCCGCTTTGGGCGTGGTGGGCGCAGCCTTGGCTACCGTGCTTTCCCGGGGGTTCATTGCCGTTTTAGGCATTGCCCTTCTCGCCACGGGCGGCGTTGGACTTCGCCTGCGCCCTAAATACCTGCGCCCCCGCCTTTCCAAAATCATCCCCATCCTCAAGGTGGGCCTGCCCAACGTCCTGGACCAGAGCGCCACCTCCTTGGGGTTCGTGGTGATGATGGGGCTCGTTTCCCGGTTCGGCACGGCCGTGGTGGCCGCCTATACCGTGGGAAACAGGATCATCAACCTCATCAATGTAGTGAGCTGGGGAGCCGGAGCAGCTCTCATGTCCATGGTTGGCCAAAACCTTGGGGCCGAGCAACCGGAGAGGGCCGCGACCATCGCGAAAAAGGGGACTTTGGTCACCTTTTTGACCTTGGTGGCCCTGTACTTTGTGAGCCTTCTTTTGCGTCGGCCTCTTTTTGGGATCTTTGTGGACGATCCGAAGGTTATCGCCGAAGGGAGCTTTTATATCGCCATTTTCGGCACTTCCATCCCCTTCTTTGGGCTTTTTGACGCGGCGGCTGCGGTCTTCCGGGGTGCGGGCCATACCGTTCCTCCCATGATCATGGCCATGGTCCGGCTTTGGGCCCTGCGGGTCTTTCTCGCCTGGTTTTTGGGCCATTTCCTGGGGCTGGGCACCACCGGGATGTGGGCGGGGATGGCCTTGAGCAACTTCCTCGCCGGGATAGCCATTGTAATTTGGATGCTAAAAGGTACGTGGAAAACGAAAATTATCCGGACTAGCCCGGCGCCGAAAGCCTTCTAAAGCCCCTTTATTGGGCAGTCTCAGGCTTCCACAGAAGAAGGCCAGCGGCGGCAAGGAAGGCTAGACCGCTTCCGAAGAAGAAGGGAGCCGCCGGGCTAAACACGTCCCAAAGGATTCCGGCGATGAGGGAGGCAGGAAAGGCCATTATGCCCACCACTGTGGCGTAAGCGCCGTAAGCCGTGCCCCGGAGTTCCGGCGGGACGATGTCGGCGATGAGGGCCCGGGCCGTGCCGTAGGCCACCCCGTAGTAAACCCCGTAGGCTCCGTAGATAATCCACATGTGCCAACCGGCCCGGACAAGCCCGATCCCGAGGTACACGAGGGCATAAAAAAGCCAGCCACCCACGATGAGGGCTTTACGGGGAAGGCGGTCGGAAATGGCCCCGGCCGGGGTGGAGACAAGGGAGTACACGAGGTTGAACACCGCAAGCATGCCGAGGATCGAAAGCACACTTGCCCCAAGGCTTTGTGCCCGAAGGACCAAAAAGGCGTCTGCAGAATTCCCGAGCTCAAAGAGGCCCACAAGGAGGAGAAAAAGGAGAAACGGGCGGCCCAGCCCTAAAAACCGCAGGGGCGGGCGCACCGACCCCTTAGGTTGGGGCTCCTTGGCCAAAAGGGCCAGGGAAAGGACGGCTAACACCGCGGGAACGAGGCTCACCAGCACGATCGCGCGGAAGGTGTTGGCTTGAAGGCTGGCAGACCCTCCCTGGGTCAAGCCAACGCCGAGGATGGCCCCCACGATGCCCAGGAAGGCACCGGCGGTGTCGGCGGCGCGATGGAAGCCGAAGGCCAAGCCTCGGTTTTTCGCGCCGATGGAATCCGCGACCAATGCGTCGCGGGGCGCGGTGCGGATCCCTTTTCCCACCCGGTCGGCCCAGCGGGCCAAGGCCACGTGCCACCAGGCCCCGGCAAAATAAAAGAAGGGCTTGCTCACGGCGGAAATCCCATAGCCCAAAACGGCTAGCCACTTGCGCCGGCGGAGACGATCCGAAAGATATCCCGAGAAAACCCGGAGAAGCGAGGCCACCGACTCCGCCACCCCCTCCACCGCCCCGATCACCGTTCCTCCGGCGCCGAGCACGTTGGCCAAAAAGAGAGGGATTAGGTTCAGCACCATCTCCGAGGAGATGTCCATGAAAAAACTGGTCAAGCTTACAGCCCAAACGTTCCGGGGAAGCTTTCGCAAGGCCATAGGCAACGAGTTTAGCTTTCCCCTTTGGTTGGGTCAAAAACTTGGCTTGTCCCGTTTTCCCGCTAAGCTTCTCCGCTGGGTCCCTAGCGATGGAGCGATATCGTGAGATCATCCCCGACTGGGAAAGGTTTTGGGAGGTCCTGCACCGGCCGCTTCCCACGGTGATCCGTACCAATACCTTGCGCATCGAACCCCAAGCCCTAAAAAGGCGCCTTGAGGCCAAAGGGTTCGATTTGGAGCCGCTTCCTTGGGATGAAACCTGTTTTGTGGTGGAGGGGGAGGGCTCGGTTGGAAGCACCCTGGAGCACTGGCTGGGCTATTACTACGTCCAAGAGGCCACGCAACTTTTGCCCGTAAAAGCCTTGGCTCCCAGGCCTGGAGAACGGATCTTGGACCTCTGTGCGGCACCGGGCGGAAAAACCACGCAAATCGCCCAATACATGGAGGATCAAGGGCTTCTCGTGGCCAACGATTCCTCCGGCAAAAGGATTCAGGCCCTTTTGGCCAACGTCTACCGCCTTGGGATCAAATGTGCGGTGGTTACGGAATGCCCGGGCGAAAAGTTTCCAGGCGAGGGGAAGTTCGATCGGGTCCTGGTGGATGCGCCTTGTTCGGCAGAAGGGGTGGCCCGGAGGTTTCCCCATCTTCGAAAAGGCGCGTCCCTTGGAACCATCCAGCGTTTGAGCGCCCTTCAAAAGAAGCTATTGGCGCGGGCGCTGGAGCTGGTGCGGCCGGGCGGGATCGTGGTTTATTCCACATGTACCCTTGCCCCGGAGGAAAACGAGGGCGTGGTAAAGGATATGCTTGAACGGGGCCTTGCCGAGCTCATCCCGTGGGAGCCGCCCGTTCCCCACGCTCCCGGCCTAGCCCGTTTTGGCCAAATGGAATACGGCCTGGACATGAGGGGAACGGTGCGCATTTATCCCCATCATTTTGATTCCGAAGGGGGGTTCATTGCCGTCCTGCGCCGACCTGCCTGAGAAGGCGGAAAAATTGCTGCGGGAGTTCGGGGTGGAGGAATTGCCCGGCCGCCTCCTCTTTCGCCACGATTCCCTTTGGCTTACCACGGCTCCGGAAATCCCGGAAGGGGTGCGCGTCCATTCCGTGGGCGTGAGGCTTCTACGCGTACAAACTCATGGGCTCAAGCCCACGAGTTTTGGGCTCATGGTTTTGGGGGAGAGGATAACAGCGCGGCGGGTGGAGCTTTCGCGGGAGGAGCTTCGGGAACTCCTTTTGGGGCGCGCCCTAAAAAAGCCCGGGCTTCCCCAAGGATACGTGGCCTTGTGTTTAGAGGGCGAGGTCATCGGCTGCGGGGAGGTGCGTGGGGAGACCCTGCGCTGCCAGATCCCCCTGGGCCGACGGCAGGAGCTCCTCATCGCTTTAGCTCAGGAAGAGCGAGGGAAGGCATCCTCGGCAAAAGCTTAACCCAGCCAAAACGGATCGGGCTCGACCCGGACGTTTTGGGGGATTTTCTGGAGGGCTTTCCGCACAAGCAAAGGCACATCCCTTCCGCCGCGCACAAGGAGCTGAACACGGGGTTCGCCCCGGAGGGGATGGAGCTTGGCCGGCCCGAGCACTTCAAGGCCCGCTTCTCTAACGATCCCCGCTATCTTCTCCATCTGGGATTCTGCGCGTTTTCCGCTCGCAAGGATTCGGACGAGCCGCGAAAATGGCGGATAGCGCAAAAGTTTTCGAAACTTGATCTCCTCCTGGTAAAAGCCTTGGTAATCGCCACGGATTGCGGAGGCTATGGCGTAATGATCGGCCATGTTCGTTTGGACCAGCACTTCTCCTGGCTTTTTTCCCCGGCCGGCCCGGCCGATGGCGGATACCAACAGCTGAAATGCCCGCTCCGCGGCGTAAAAGGTGGGCAGGGCCAAAAGCTGGTCAGCATCGATGATCCCCACCAAGGTCACGCCGGGAAAATCCAGGCCCTTCCCGACCATTTGCGCTCCCACCAGGATGTCCAGCTCCCCTCGAGCCAGGCCGGAAAGGATGCGGTCCCGGTCGCGGGCGGTCTCCTCGTCCAACCGGGCCACCCGCGCCTCGGGGAAGAGCTTTTTTGCCTCGTGTTCCACCCGTTCCGTTCCTGCGCCGAACAAGCGGAACCTCGTTGCGCCGCAGCGCCGGCACGCAGGATCAGGAAAATTTTGGCCGCAGGCGGGGCAGCGGAAGGTCTTCTCCGCGAGATGGAAGGCCAGCGCCACCTCGCAGCCTGGGCAGCGGAGGATTTCTCCGCACCGGCGGCAGGAGGCTCCGGTGAAATATCCGAGCCGATTGAGGAAAAGGAGGACCTGGCCGCCGTCCGCTATGTGCCGGGCCATGGCTTGGCGGAGTTCAGGCCCGATGACCTCCTCCGCAGCCTTGGTCACCGCTTTAATCTCCGGCTGTTGGCCCGCCACGCGCCGAAAAAGGCGAAGGAGACGAATCTCGCCCTGTTCGGCCCGGAAGAAGGTCTCCACGGCCGGAGAAGCCGCGCCCAAGACCACTACACCCTCTTCCGCCCGCTCCTCGGCCACCGCTCTGGCATGGTAATGCGGGGCCCGTTCTTCCTTGTACCCAGGCTCTCCTTCCTCGTCGACCACGATGAGCCCAAGCCTTGGAAAGGGGAGAAACACCGCGGAGCGCGTGCCCACAGCGCACCTGATCTCCCCTTTTAAGGCTTTGGTCCAAAGGCGAAAGCGCTCGCCCGGGGGCAATTCTCCGTGGTAGACCGCGGGTGGAGTGTGAAGGGCGCGGCTTGTGCGGGCCCAAAGCTGAGGAAGAAGGGAAATCTCCGGTTCGAGCAAAAGCGCCTGTTGGCCCAACTCCAAGACCGCGCGAGCTACGGCCAGGTACACCTCAGTTTTCCCGGCGGCCGGCGGGCCGAAAAGCAGGAATTTGCCGCCTTTTCCCAGGGCCTCCGTTGCCGTCGCTACTGCCGCCTTCTGTTCCGAGGTGAGTTCCACATGTTTTTCGGCCTCCGTATAGGAGAAGGGAAGGCGGGTGGCGCTGGCGCGGGCGACGACGGGCTTGGGAACCACATGGGCAATGGTCATGCCCAAGGAGGTACAGGCCTCATCGCTCACCTTACGGAGGAGGGGAAAGAAGCGCGGGGGCAAGGCCGGACCAAACGACCTGATGATGGTCTGAAGCTCACCGGGGTATTCCGGTCTTTCCCGGATCTCTTGAACGATGCCAAAAAGCACGCGTTTTCCGAACGGGACCTCCACCCAATCGCCGGGGTTGACCGTCATCCCCTCGGGAACCCGGTAGTCGAAGCCGGTTGTCCCGGGAATGGGGAGGAGGACGAAGGCGATCAACCGCCGGCCTCCTTGCGCCGAAGATACATAAGGACCCCGCGTATGGACATGGACCAGTCCCCGGAGACCCCCGGCCCCACGGGCCAGCCCTCGGCCTGAAGCTCGGTGAGAATGGAAATAACCGCTTCCTCTTCCGGCACATCTTTATACTTGCGGACCCGCTCCACCCAGGCGAGGAGGAGCTTCCGATATTCCCGAATAAGCCCGGGCTCGCCCGGCCCAAAATGGGTGAAAAGGAGGAGCTTTGGGGCCAGCGCCTCCAGCTTGGCCAAGGTGGCCAAAGACGCGTCGAGGTCAAAACTTGGGGGGACGGTGGTGGGAAGGAGCCGCCCTTTTATGTAAAGCCCCACGGCGTCGCCCGTGAAAAGGAGCCCCTCTTTTGGGACGAAAAAACAAAGGTGGTGTGGGGCGTGACCGGGCGCATCGATGGCCTGGATATGCTGGGATTTGAGGGAAAACGTCTCGCCGTCGGTGGCTGCGTACACCCGCGCTTCCGGGATGGGCATGGCCTCCCCATAGTAGCGGAACCGTGGCCCTGTGGCGCTTTTCGTTGAGGCCACCAATTTGCTTGGGTCCACCAGGTGCCTGGCCCCGCGGGGGTGGACGACGACCGTGGCCTTGGGCAGTTCGGGGAGCAGTGCCCCGGCGCCGCCGGCGTGGTCCAGGTGGACATGGGTGAGAAAAATCCACTTCACTTGAGGGCGGGAAAAGCCAAGATCCACCAGGGCCTGAAGGATGCGCTCTTTGGCGAGGGAAGTACCCACATCAAAAAGGGCCACTTCATCGTCCACGGCAAAAATGTAAGCTCCTCCAAGCCCAGGTTCGCCGAAGTGCTCAATATCCACAAGGAACAAATTGGGGCGGATTTCTTGGATAAAAGTCAAGGTCCCCTCCTCACATGAACCATCCGCTGGCTATCCCAAACCAAAGGAGAAGGCTTCCAAGGAGCCCGGAGATGAGAAAGCTCGGGATTCCCACGGCCACCCAATCGTTGTACTTTATTGGTTCAGGGCCATGTTTGGAGAGGTTCATGACCCCGATGTTGGCGGCTGTGGCAAACGGGGTTCCAGGACCGGCAAAGCCTATCCCCAAGGCCAAGGACCACCAAAGTGGGTTGGCTGGCACCCCCAAGGACCCGAGCTCTTGCACCAAGGGCACGAACGCCACCGTGGCTGGAACGGCGCTGATGAAAAGGGAGAGGATCCCCGCGCCCCAAAAGAAAAGAAAGGCCAGGGCAGTGACAGAACCCTGGCCCAGCGTGCTGAGACTGCGGGCCAAATAGGGCAGAGCGCCGCTACGGTTCAGTCCGCCCACCACCACAAAAAGGGACAACAAAAAAATCAAAAGCTCCCATTCGATGCTTTGCAAAACCACTTCTATTTTTGGGCGCAAAACGGCGAGGGCCAAAGCCGCCCCACATAAAGCCGCCAAGCCGGGGGTGAGGTGTAGCCAGGCGTGCAGCACAAAGAGCACGATCACCATCGAAAAAATAGCCAAAAGCTTGTGCATACCCTTGGGATCCGTCAAGACCCTGCGCTCATCCAGTTGCCCAAGGATCTGGGCCTGCACCGACTGGGCCTTAAAAACCCTTCTATAGCGGAAAAACAAAAAAGAAAGGGTAGCACAAAAGGCCACCAAGGCCACGGGAGCGGTGTGGGTGAGGAAATCGTTGAAGGAAAGGCGGCCGGCGGAGCCGATGATGACGTTAGGGGGGTCGCCGATGAGGGTGAACACTCCGCCCAAATCCGCGGCGATGGCCTCCCCAAGGAGGAACGGGGTGGCCGAAATCCCCAGCACTTCAGCAATGGATAAGGTGACAGGAACGAAGGTGAGCATGGTGGTGAGGTTATCCAAAAACATGGAGAGGACGGCACTGACCACCGCCAAAGCGATAAAGAGGCTCATGAGGTTCCCTTTGGACAGTTTGGCTGCTTTTATGGCCACGAACTGGAAAAAGCCGGTGCGCTGGAGGAGTCCCACGATGATCATCATTCCGGAGAGGAGAAAAATCGTGTCCACATCGATGACCTCGGCCACTTCGTGGGAGGAAAGAAAGCCGAAGGCCACACCCACCAAGAGCATGGCCACCGCTCCAAGCAACGCTCCCAAGGTCTGTTGGACGCGCCCGGAGAGGATCAGGGTATAGGTGATAATAAAAACGCCTATCGACGCAATCGCAGCGCTGCTCATGCTAGCTTAGTTTAACCAGATTGCAGCCAGGCTTCTGCTTGGCGCAGGGCGTTCCGCTGTTCAGGGAAGGTGATGCGTTGAAGGGCCTCTTGGTAAGGAAGCCAAACCATTTCGTCCACCTCTTCCCGAAAGGGTTCGCCCTCCTCCTCAGCACGGGCTAAAAACAGCACCACTTCCTTTTTCACGAGCCTGTTTTCGCGGGGGAAGGAATAGCGGACGACGGTGCGAAAACCAGGTATGACCTGCATCTGGTTTATTCGAACCTCTTCGGCCGCCTCCCGCAAGGCGGCCTGAAAGTCGTCCTCTCCCGGTTCTACATGGCCTTTTGGGAACCCCCAATGGCCACCGCGTCGGTTCTTAATGAGGAGGTATTCGCGCCGTCCAGAGTTCTCCCGGAATAGGATTAACCCCGCGGCCCGCTCCTCCATACGGGCTAAATGATATCCAATTCCCGGCCGCTTTTGTCGTAGGCTTTAAGGGAAAGGCCGAGACAACGCAGCTCTTGCCACAGCACGCGGAAGGATTCGGGGATGCCCGGGCGAGGGAAGTCCTCCCCGCGCAGGATGGCCTTGTACAGCGCCACGCGGCCCCGCACATCGTCGCTTTTGAGGGTGAGCATCTCCTGAAGGAGGGAAGCGGCTCCGTAGGCCTCCAGGGCCCAGACCTCCATCTCGCCCAGGCGCTGCCCGCCGAAATGGGCTCGGCCGCCCAAGGGCTGTTGGGTGATGAGGGCGTAAGGCCCGGTGGAGCGAGCGTGGATCTTGTCAGCGGCGATGTGCTCGAGCTTGAGAAGATACATGACCCCCACGGTCACCGGAGATTCAAAGGGCTCCCCGGTGCGACCGTCGCGCAAGATGACCTTTCCGTCCTTGCGGGAGCCATCGGAAAGCCCGCGCTTCTTCAGCTCCTCGGTAAGCGCGGTGAGGATTTCCTCCTCCTTGGCCCCATCGAACGGCGGGGAGGCCACCTTCTCCCCCCGCAAGGAGGCAAGCCAGCCCAAGTTGGTCTCGAAAATTTGGCCGAGGTTCATGCGGGATGGCACGCCCAACGGGTTTAGGATCACGTCAATGGGGGTGCCGTCAGGAAGGAAGGGCATGTCTTCCACAGGGAGGATGGCGGAGATGACGCCCTTATTCCCGTGGCGGCCCGCGAGCTTATCCCCAACGGCAATTCTCCGGCGCTGGGCCACGTAAACCTTCACCAGCTCGTTCACCCCGGCCTCAAGCTCGTCGCCCGCTGCCCGGGAAAGCCGCTTCACCCGGATCACCGTGGCCGTGCCGGTGATGGGTGGCATCCGCAATGACGTGTTCTTGAAATTGCGCATGCGCTCCCCAAAGATGGAGAGGAAAATCCGCTCTTCGGGGGTGGGTTCGCTCTCGCCTTTGGGGGTGATCTTGCCCACCAAGATGTCGCCGGTGCGTACCTCCGTCCCCACGCGCACGATCCCATGCTCGTCCAGATTGCGCATGGCCGAGCGGGGAAGGTTGGGGATATCCGCGGTGATCTCCTCCGGCCCGAGTTTTGTATCCTCCGCGCGCACCTCGAACTCCTGAATGTGGATGGAGTCCAAAATGTTTTCCCGCACCAGCCGCTCGGAAACGACGATGGCATCCTCGTAGTTGAAGCCCTCAAAGGGCAAAAAGGCCACAAGCAGGTTTGCCCCGAGGGCCAGCTCCCCGCCCTCGGAGAACTGGGAGTCCGCAAGGACATCGCCCTTTTTGACCTTGTCGCCCTTGCGCACCACCGGCCGCTGGTGGATCACGGTGTCTTGGTTTGAGCGCTCGAAGACCCTCAACCGGTAGGTCTTTTGTCCCTTCTTCCCTTTGACCACGATCTTTTGGGCGTCCACGTAGACTACGGTGCCGTCTTCCTCGGCGAGGACCACTGCGCCGGAATCGCGGGCGGCCTTGGCCTCAAGGCCCGTGCCCACAATGGGAGCCTGGGGGCGCAGCAAGGCCACAGCCTGGCGCTGCATATTCGCCCCCATGAGGGCCCGGTTGGCATCGTCGTGCTCAAGGAAGGGGATGAGGGCTGCGGAAACGCCAAGGATCATGTTGGGAGCGACCTCCACAAAGTCCACCTCTTTGGGGGAGACATAGCGGAACTCTTCGCTGCCCGTCCGCACAAGAACCTTGTCGCCGAGGATGCGCCCCTCCTCGTCCACCTCCACCGTGGCCGGGGCGATCTTGTAGTGCTCCTCCTCATCGGCCATGAGGTACTTTATTTCCCCGGTGACGCGGCCGTCTTTGACCACCGCGTACGGGGCCTCCAAAAAGCCGTACTCGTTGACCCGGGCGTACACGGCCATGGAGGTGATGAGGCCCACGTTTTGTCCCTCGGGCGTCTCGATGGGGCAGATGCGGGCGTAGTGGGAGGGGTGGACGTCGCGGATCTCCACCTTTGCCCTTTTCGCCGCGGGAGCAACGTTTCCCAGGGCCGAAAGTCGACGTTTGTGGGTGAGCTCGGAGAGGGGGTTGGTCTGCTCGAGGAATTGGGAGAGTCGCCCTGTGTAAAAGAGGCTGTTTAGGGCGGCCTGGATGGTGCGGGTGGAGACGATGCGACGGATGAGGTCCTTCTCCTCCAGTTCGATGTGGATCAGCTTGTCCTCGGCCACCCGCGCCATGCGCACCAGTCCCTCGCGCAGCGCGGCTTGGGCCTGCTCGCCGGCCATGCGTACGCGTTTGTTCGCCAGGTGATCGGGCTCATCTAGGAGGGAGGGATCCTCCGGAGCCCGCAAAAGGAGCGCCAAAGCCGCGAAAACATCCTCCGGGGTGAGGAAGGTCTCCTCGCGGCTTAGCCCGAGCTTCCGGTTTATCTTGAACCGCCCGACCGGGGTGAGGTGGTAGGTATCCGGCCGGAAATAGAAGCGTTGGAGGTACTCCTCGGCCTGGGAGATGGGCACCCGCTCCCCGGACCGGAATTTCGAGTAGATAAGGCGGATGGCCTCCTCCCGGGAGGCCACCTTCTCCTCCTGGAGGGAGCGAGCGATGGCTGGATGGGCCACGCGCACCTGCGTCCGCCCCAGCCGATTCAGGACCTTCGCCCGCGCGGGCGTAAGCTCCTCACCAACCGCCCAAACCTCGTCCCCCGCGGGGATGCTCTCCGCAAGGAGAACGGCCTTCCAGCGCTCAAAAAGCTCGTCCAAACCCTCCACGGGAACCGATACGGAGTAGCGGGTGATGATGTCTTCGGTGCTTAGGCCCAGGGCACGCAGGTAGGTGGTGGCGGGGACAGTGGCCCGCCGATCCAACCGGGCCTTGAGCGTCCACTTGCGCACATCCAGCTCGATCTCCAACCATGCGCCCTGCTCGGGGAGGAAATGGGCGCGGAAGAGGTGCGGCTCATCCTGGGTGATATAAAGGCCGGGTGAGCGTACAAGCTCGCTCACGATCACGTTCTCCGTGCCGTTGATGATGAACGTGGCCCGCGGGGTCATGAGGGGGATGTCCGCCAAGTAAAGCTCCGCTTCCTGGCGCAATTTCCCCTCGGCGTAAAGGCGGCCGGTGGCCTTGAGGGGAGCGGCGTAGGTCAGGTCGCGATCGCGGCACTCCCACTCATCGTACCGCGGTTCGCCAAGATAGGGATCGACGAGCTCCAAATAAAGATCTTCCCGCCCAGGCGCGCGGATGGGGCTCACCTCCGCGAACACCTGGGGTATCCCCTCCCGCAGGAACCGCTCGTAGGAGTGGAGCTGGTGGGCGATGAAGTCAGGGGGCTCCAGGCGGGGTTTGACCCGGCTGTAGAAGCGCCGCATATCCGTCACTTGAGCTGGACCTCCGCCCCGGCGGCCTCCAGCTTCTTCTTGATCTCCTCGGCTTCCTCACGGGACACCCCGGCCTTCACCACCGCCGGCACGTTGTCCACCAGATCCTTGCACTCCTTGAGGCCCTTGCCGGTGATGTCCTTCACCACTTTGATGAGCTGGATCTTCTGCTGGCCGGCGTTGGTGATGACCACGTCCACGGTGGTCTTCTCCGGGGCCTTGGCCTCCGCCGCTCCAGGTTGCGGGGCCACAGCCACGGCCACCGGCGCCGCCACCTGGGCCGACACCCCAAACCTCTCCTCCAGAGCCTTCACCAGCTCCGCCAGCTCCTTCACCGTCATCCCTTCTATCGCCTGGATGATCTCTTCCTTCGTCATTGTTCACCCCTCTTTTCCTTGATTTTCTGGACCTCGCTTAGCGCCACCACCAACTTCCGCAATATCCCGGAGAGGGCGAGGACCAGGCCGCGCATGGGCCCGGCCATGGCTCCGGCGAGCTTCGCCAGGAGCTCCTCCCGGGAGGGCAGGGTGGCATACCATTTAACCTGCTCCGCAGGGACCACTTCCCCGGCGAACACCCCACCCCGCACCTGGAAGAAGTTCGGATACCTCTGGACGAACTCCAGGGCCACCTTGAAAGGCACGGTGGGGTCGTCCCGGCCGATGATGACCAAATTCGGCCCCCGTAGGAATTCCCCAAGACTAGGGACCCCGGCCTTCTCCGCGGCCAAGCGGGCCAAGGTGTTCTTCACCACCTTCATTTCCACCCCGCGCTTGCGCACCTCGCGCCGCAGGGCCGTCATCTCCGCCCCTGGAATTCCCTGAAAAGCTACAACCACTACGGCTTTGGACTGGGCGAACTTCGCCTGCAACTCCTCCACCGCGGCGATCTTCTCCGGCTTGGGCATCTTCTCCTCCTCAGCGGAGTTGCGCGGCGGCCGCAAGGAGCTCCCGCTCATCCACCCGGATCCCCGGCCCCATGGTGGAGGAGATGGAAACCCTTTGGACATAGCGGCCCCGCAGGCCCTCCGGCCTCCGCTCCAAAACGGCCTTGGTGAGGGCAAGGAGGTTTTCATAAAGCTGGTCCTCGGTGAACGAGGTCTTCCCAAACGCGGCGTGAACAATGCCGTACCGGTCAGCCCTGAATTCGATCATCCCCGCTTTCAGCTCTTTCACCACTTGGGCCACGTCCTGGGTGACCGTGCCCGTTTTGGGGGAGGGCATGAGCCCGCGCGGGCCCAGGATCTTCCCCAATTTCCCCACGATGGGCATCATGTCCGGGGTGGCCACCACCCGGTCGAACTCCAGCCACCCCTCCTTGAGGATCCTTTCGGCCAGGTCCTCGCCGCCCACGTAGTCCGCGCCCGCGGCCTCCGCCTCCCGGATCTTCTCGCCCTTGGCGAACACCAAAACCCGCACGGTTTTGCCTGTACCGTGGGGGAGGACGCAGGTCCCGCGGATTTGATGCTGGCTGGGGTTGATCCCCAATTTGAACGCGGCCTCCGCGGTCTCCGGAAATTGGGCGGTGGCGGTGCGCTTGAGGAGGGCGATGGCCTCCCGCACCGGATAAACCCGCTCCCTCTCTACAAGGGCAACCGTTTGGAGGTAGCGCTTGCTGCGCTTCATGGCACCACCTCGATCCCCATGTTCTTAGCCGTTCCTAAAACCATGCGAATTGCCGCCTCCAGGTCCTCGGTGTTGAGGTCGGGCATCTTTTTTTCCGCGATGCGGCGGATCTGCTCCATGGTTACTTTTCCGACCTTGATCTTGTTGGGCTGGGAAGAGCCCTTTTCGATCCCCGCCGCCCTTTTGAGCAAAACGGAGACAGGCGGCTGCTTTAGGACGAAGTCGAAGGAGCGGTCGTCGTAGACCGTGATCTCCACGGGGATCAATGTCCCGGGCTCTTCGTTCTTTGTGGCCTCATTGAAGCGTTTGCAGAACTCCATGATGTTGACTTTATGGGCGCCCAGGGCCGGCCCCACGGGCGGGGCAGGGTTGGCCTGCCCAGCGGGGATCTGAAGCTTGATCTTGGCCACCACCTGTTTCGGCATCTTTCCCCCCTTAGATCTTCTCGATCCCGCTCAGGCTGATGCGAACTGGCGTCTCCCGGCCAAAGATCCGCACCATCACCACGGCCTCCTCAGCCTCCTTGTCGATCTCCTTGATCTCCCCGGTGAAGTCGGCGAACGGCCCCTCCACGATCTGCACCACCTCGCCCACCTCGAAGCCCACCTCCACTTTGGGCTTGCCCTCGGGAGCCGGGGCGGCCACAGCGCCGGTCAGCCGGCCAAGGATTGTGGCCTCGGGGCCGTCGATGGGCACGGGAGCCGCGCGGCTTCCCACAAACCTCGCGGCCCGCTCCAGTCCCCGCACCAGCTCCCGCATCTGCTCCTCATCCAATCCCATCTTGGCAAAAACATAACCGGGGATGAGCCGGCGCTTCTCGATCCGCTGAATTGTGACCACGCGTTTGTCCTTGTACTCCCGCACCTTCACCAGCCCCGAGGCCCCCGCATAGATCTTGTGCTCCTGTTCGATCTCCGCTCCCGTCGGAAGCCTTGTCCCCACCCGCACCCGCGGGGGAAGGAGGGCCTCGGGAACGATGAGCTCCTCCTCCTTGCCGGACTCATACCGGAGCGTAATCTTTTTCACCTTCTCCCGGGCCACGATCTCGCCCTGCTGATCAAAGGTGTAACGCTCATCAGCATCGACCGTCATGGGAAGCCCAGCCCTTACGCGGCTTCCCACCCGCACATCGCGGCGCAAGATTTTGGTCTGCGGCACAAGATAGGACTTTTCCGTGTGATTTGGCGTTTCCACGACAATTCGCCAATAGGGTTCGATGGCCAACACCTCCGCTGCCTCCGGGATGTGCCGCGGGGGCTTGCGCGCAAGGAGCTCGCCCCGCTGGATCCGGGTGTTATTGGCCACAAGGAGATCGTATTCATAAGGGACGCGGTAGTCAGTGGTCCGGCCCCGCACGGAGCGGGAGGTGACCACCTCCTCCACGGGCACGAAGAACAGCTCCTCCCGATCGCCGACCTTTATCGGCTCAAAATACCTCTCCCACCCGAGCTTGCGCACCCGTTCCTCCAATTCCTCCTTGAGGCGCAGCTCGGAGCCAGTGTGGGTCTGAATGGCATACCACCTTTTGCGCTGCATCGCCGGATCACTTGGTGATAAGAAGCCGCAGGAGGTGCTGGAGCACCAGGTCCACCACGCCGAGATAGATCCCCAAGGCCAAGGTGAGGAGGATCACGAGGACGGTGAAGGTCACCACCTCCTTGCGCGACGGCCAGCTCACCCGGCTCACCTCGGCGCGCACGGACGCAAAGTACTCACGCACCTTCGTCAGCACCGACATCCTTCCTCCTTGGCAGGCCCGGGAGGACTCGAACCCCCAACCTGCGGATTTGGAGTCCGCCGCTCTGCCACTTGAGCTACGGGCCTGTCCAAACCCGAGGCGAACCTCGGGCTTCACACCTCCTTATGCTCCGTGTGCTTGCGGCACCACTTGCAGTACTTGCGGAACGCCAGTTTTCCCCGCACTTTTTGCCGGTTCTTGCGGGTGTAATAATTATACCGCCCACACTGGGAGCAAGCCAAAGCCACTATAAGCACGTTCTCTTTTTTTGCCATGTTACTTCAGGATCTTCGTGACCACCCCGGCGCCCACGGTTTTACCACCCTCGCGGATGGCGAACCGCTGGCCTTCCTCTAGGGCCACGTGTTTGATGAGCCTGCATCGGAGGTTGTCCACGTTATCGCCGGGCATGACCATCTCCACCCCTTCGGGGAGGATGATCTCACCGGTCACGTCGGTGGTGCGGAAGTAGAACTGGGGTTTGTAGCCGGTGAAGAAGGGGGTGTGGCGGCCGCCCTCCTCCTTGGAGAGGACGTACACCTGGGCCAGGAACTCCGTGTGCGGGGTGATGGAGCCAGGAGCGGCCAAAACCTGGCCGCGCTCCACCTCGTCCTTTTCGATACCCCGGAGGAGGACGCCGACGTTGTCCCCGGCCACCGCCTCGTCCAGGACCTTGTTGAACATCTCGATGGAGGTGGCCACAGTTCTCCTGATCTCGTCGGTGAGCCCTACGATCTCCACCTCATCCCCGGGCTTAAGCCTCCCGCGCTCCACCCGGCCGGTCACCACCGTGCCGCGCCCCTTGATGGAGAAGATGTCCTCGATGGGCATGAGGAAGGGCTTATCCTCCTCGCGCTTGGGAAGCGGGATGTAGTTGTCAAGGGCATCGAGAAGCTCGAGGATCGGCTTCACCGCCGGGTCGTCGATGGAGCTGGCCTGCAAGGCCTTCAGGGCCGAGCCCCGGATGACCGGGACCTCGTCGCCCGGGAACTCGTACTTCTTAAGGAGATCGCGGATCTCCATCTCCACCAGGTCCAAAAGCTCCGGATCATCCACGAGGTCCACTTTATTGAGGAAGACCACGATGGCCGGGACGTTCACCTGGCGGGCCAAAAGCACGTGCTCGCGGGTCTGGGGCATGGGCCCATCCACCGCGGAGACCACCAAGATCGCCCCGTCCATCTGGGCTGCGCCGATGATCATGTTCTTGATGTAGTCGTGGTGCCCAGGGCAGTCGATGTGGGCGTAGTGGCGCTTTTCCGTCTCGTACTCCACGTGGGCCACGTTCACGGTGAGGATCTTCGTCTCGTCGCGGCGGAAGAGCTTGGCGTCGGCCTTTGCCACTTCCTCGTAGGAGCGGAACTTGGCAAAGCCCTTCCAGGCCAGGACTTTGGTGATGGCCGAGGTCAAGGTGGTCTTACCATGGTCGATGTGACCAATGGTCCCCACGTTGATATGCGGTTTAGTTCGGACAAACTGCTCTTTCGTGGCCATTCCCAACCTCCTTGAATTTAGCGCCTTCGAGAGCCCGCGGCCGGAATCGAACCGGCGACCTTCCCATTACCAGCGGGACGCTCTGCCGACTGAGCTACACGGGCCTAACAACTGAGTCTACCCGAACGATTCGGGCCGGCGCAAGTGGTGGAGGGGGAGGGATTCGAACCCCCGAAGGCCGAAGGCCGCCAGGTTTACAGCCTGGTGCGTTTGGCCGCTTCGCTACCCCTCCTGGAGCCAGTGGCCCGACTCGAACGGGCAACCTTCCGCTTACAAGGCGGATGCTCTACCCCTTGAGCTACACTGGCCGGCCGCGCCCATTCTAGCTTTGTGCGGCATCCCCCTCAACCAGGGCGTAGACCCAAACCCGCCGGCGCCGCGGCCCGTCGAACTCACAAAAATACACGCCTTGCCAGGTCCCTAGGGCCAATTTCCCGCCCTCCACGGGCAAAAGGAGGGAAGGGCCAAGGAGGGCAGCCCGCACATGGGCCGGAGCGTTCCCCTCCCCGTGGTAAAAGGGGATGTTCGGAACCATTTGGGAAAAGGCGCGGCGGAAATCCTCGCGCACGTCGGGATCAGCGGCCTCGTTGACGGTGAGGGCCGCGGTGGTGTGCGGGCAGAAAAGAAGGACAAGCCCATCCCCCAGGCCCAGGGCCCCGATGGCCTCGTTCACTTGGGCGGTGATGTCTTGAACCTCTTCTTTGGCCTTGGTCTGCACAACGATCTCTTTTTTGCGCGGGCTCATTTTAAGGCCGCTTCAAGCTTCTCCCCAAGCTCTGCGGGATCCCGCACCCCTTGCACATGGAGGATCACCTCGCCCTCCTGGCCCCGGAGGACAGCGACCAGGGTGAGGTTTTCCTCGGCAAGCACGTTTAAAGCCCGATAGATCTCAGCGGGGTGATGGGGGCGAAGCCTGATGCGCAGCCCGCCCTCTCCCAGCGCGGCCAGATGGGAGAGGGCCCGCAGGAGTCCGTCCTTGGAAAGGGTTCCCACGAGGCGGCGCTCCCCATCGACCACGGGCAAGACAAGGTAGTGGGAAAGGAGAGCGGCGGCGCGCTCCAGGGGATCTTCCGGTGTCAGGACGTCCTGGGGCGGGGTGAGAAGTTTTTCCACGGGAAGATCGGGCGAGGGCGCCGCGGCCAAGGCTTTTTTGGTGAGGAAGCCCCGGAGCCTTTGGGCCTCATCCACCACGAACAAAACCGCAAGCCCCCGCTCCTCCGCGTGTTTGAGGGCCTCCCGGACAGGGGTGGAATCCACCACCGCCGGGGCCGCCGGGTTCATCCACTCCTTAACCACCATTGGCGGCGGCGCGCAGCTGCGCCAAAACCCGCTCCTGCAAGGGCCCAGGCACGTAATCGTAGCGGAGGAATTCCATCTGGAACGTAGCTCGCCCCTGGGTCATGGACTTCAGGTCCAACGCATAAGAGAGGATCTCGGCCAGCGGCACTTCCGCGCGGATTTTAGTGCGCCCGCCCTCGGACTCCATGCCCAAAATGCGCCCCCGCCGGCCATTGAGATCGGAAATGATGTCCCCTGTAAAGGCCTCAGGGGTGGTGACGGTGAGGAGCATGATGGGCTCAAGCAAAACGGGGTCGGCTTTCTCCGCAGCAAGTTTAAACGCCTGCCGGGCAGCGATGCGGAAGGAAAGCTCGGAGGAGTCCACCTCATGGTACATCCCGTAGAACACGGCGGCCTTGATATCCACCATAGGGAAGCCCGCGAGGAACCCCTCTTCCATGGCGTCCCGCACGCCCTTCTCCACCCCGGGGATGAACTCCTGTGGGATGACCCCGCCCTTCGTTTCGTCCACGAATTCGAAGCCGGCCCCGCGCGGCAAGGGCTCGATGCGCAGGTGCACCTCCCCGAATTGCCCGCGTCCGCCGGTCTGCTTTTTGTGACGGTAACTGGCGATGGCCGTCTTGCGGATCGTCTCCCGATAGGGAACTTTTGGCAGACGATAGGTCACCTCCACTCCGTACCGATTGCGGAGGCGCTCGGCCAAAACGTCCAGATGGATGTCGCCCATCCCGGAGACGAGGCCCTCCTTTGTCACCGGATCGCGGGTGTAGGTGAGGGTGGCCTTAGTGCTGACCAGGTCCCGCAAGACCGTGCTCATCTTCTCCTCGTCCGCTTGGGACTTGGGGGCCACGGCCCTGATGAACACGGGCTTGGGGAAGGGAATGGGCGGAAGGGGCTCGGCCTCGGAAGTGGTGCTGAGCGTAGCACCAAGGGGAATCCCCTCGATTTTCCCAAGGGCCACAATTTCCCCAACCTCGGCCTTCCCGACCTTCTCCATCTTCGTCCCCGAAAAGCCGTAGATATCGCGAAGCTGCACCTTGCTCTTCGTGGAGAGCTCGTGGAGGGTGTCGCCCTCCTTTATCTCCCCCGAAAGGACGCGCACGTAGGTCAGGCGCCCCAAATAAGGGTCGAGGGCGAGGTTGAAGCAGCGCACCTTCGTTTCCGGGCTTTCCGGAAGCTCCGGGGCTAACACCGTAAGCCAATTGAGAAGCTCGGGCACTCCCACCCCATTTATTGCGGAGCCAAAGAGGATGGGCACGAGTTCCCCGGACAAAAACCCGGTCCGCAACGCGTTGACCGCCTCCTCCCGCCCCACCTTCTCCTCGGCCAAGAATTTCTCCAAGAGGGCGTCGTCGTAGGAAGCCACCTCCTCAAGGAGGTTGGCCCGCAGATTTTGGAGGGATGGGGAAAGGTCGTCCCCGGAAAGGAGATCCACCAACCCTTTGAGCGTTCCGCCGTCGCGCGCGGGAAAACAAATGGGGACGAACTTTCCTGGGAGGGAGGATTTTATCTGCTCCAGGGCTTTTTCCGGGTCCGCGAGGGGTTTGTCCACCATGTTCACGAAGACCAAAGCCGGCCGCCGATAAACGTTGCGCGCAATCTCCCAGGCCTGCTCCGTCACAACCTCCACGGGCTTTTCTGCGTTGACCACGAGCACCGCGAGGTCGGCCACGTCCAAGCCCTTGTGGATCTCCTCCACAAATTCCCCAAGCCCCGGGGTCACCAGGACCGTGGCCTTCCGCCCCTCCCACGTGTACACCCCAAGGGCAAGATCTATGGTGATGCCGCGGTTTTTCTCCTCGGGACTGCGATCGAACACGGCCTCCGGCGCCTTGGCCGCCTTGAGCATGGCCTCAGCCAGGGCAGTCTTGCCGGAGCCGGAGTGGCCGATAAGACAAACGCTGTAAGGTTTTCCCATTCAGATCACCCCGGAAGTTGCCGTAGACGTTTGGGCCAGTATATCCTAGACCTGAAGGAGGGACAAAGTGGGCATCTTCGGATTGCGCGGCCGCGCCGTGCAAAAGGTGCGGGATCTGGTGTGCGAGCACCTCCATTGGGTGGAAGAGACGCTTTCGGCCATGGGGCAAGCGGTGGAGGCGTATTTGGGCGGGGAGGGATGGGAGGCCCTGGAGGAGCGGGCGGTGAATGTGCACCGCCAGGAGAGCCGGGCCGACGACGCCCGCCGCGCCGCGGAAACGGCGTTGGTGCGGGGCGCGCTCCTTGTCGGCACCCGCCGCAATCTCCTGGACATCCTGGACGTCCTCGACCTTGTGGCCAACAACGCTGAGGCCGCCGTGGATTTCCTCGTGTACCAACGCGTGTCCGTCCCAGAAATTTTGCATCCTTTGATCCGCGATTTCCTCAGCGGACTCCAAGAAGAGTGGAAAATTTTGCGCTCCGCAGTGGAGGCGTTCCTGGCGGCGAACGCCGAGGAAACGGTGCGGTTGTGCGAGGAGGTGGACCAGCGGGAGAGCTTTTTGGACGGGATCCACCGCCGCCTCATCATGCGTCTTTTCGCCCTGGAGATGCCCCTCGCCGAGAAGATCCAAGCCCGCGATTTTCTCAACCAGCTTGAGGCCTGCGCCAACGCCATGGAGGATGTGGGGGATCTGCTCACGGTGGCCGTGGCGGCCAGCCTTTCCTTTTAGGAGGTGAAAGTTGCGGTGGAGGCTAGGCCTTGGTGGAAGGACCTCTTTGCGCCTTGGCGAGCATGCGCAAAAGGTTGAAGAAACGGTGGAGGAGCTGGGGAAGCAGTTGCGGGCCTGGGTGAGGGGGGAGCCGGTCCAAGCGGAGTTGGTGAGCGAGCGGGAGCACGCTGCGGATCTGGTGAAGCGGGAAATCCGCGTGCAACTGGCCAGGGCCCCCAAAATGCCGCTCCCCAAGGACAGGGTTTTGGAACTCCTTTGGCATCAGGATGAGATCGCTGATCTTTCCCAGGATGCGGCCCTCCTCATGGCCCTGCGCCGGCCCAATTTGGGATTGGAATTGGAGGATGCCTTCCGCGCCCTCGGGGAGGCCCTGAACAACGCAGCCCACACCTATGTTCAGGCCGTGGTCACCTTCGACAAAGCCTATGTCGCCGGGGAGCTCGGGCACAAGGCCCAAGAGATTTCAGCTCAGATCGACCTCGTCCATCGCCTTGAGCATGAATCGGATCTCCTGGAACGGGAGATTGTGGCCGCGATCTATAAACGGGAGGATCTCCCCCCATTTGACCGCTATCACCTTGTGCAGATGGTCCTTGTTCTGGGGGACACGGTGGATCAGGTGGAGAACGCCGCGGGCGATCTTAGTTTGCTTATGGCGATCCTACAGTGACCCTGTCCCGCAGGCCCTCCAGGGTTTTCGGGCCAATCCCGGGGATGGCCAAAAGGTCCTCCAGAGATTTGAATGGGCCGTGGGTCTCCCGCCAGGCCACGATCCGCGCGGCCAAAGCAGGGCCAATTCCCGGGAGCTTCTCCAGCTCCGCGGCGGTGGCGCGATTGAGATCCAACGGGCCAGCTTCCACAAAGCTTACCGGCAAAACCTTGGCCTCGATCTGGAGGGGCTGAAGCTCTGGAATCCCCCTCTTTTTTGGCGGGATCCACTGAGCCCCAAAATACACAAGCAAAGCGAGAATCAAAAGGCAGGCCGCCCAAAAGCGGGGAGGGGCTTTAGGGGAGAAGCTCCGCAAGGCGCTCCAGCCCGAATTTCTCCTGGGAAGTTCTGGCGAGCTCGGGCTGCCGCTCATACCGTTCTTTTGTGAATTTCGCCTTCCAAGCCCTTACAAAGATCTCCCGAAGCATGGCGCGCACGGCCTTGTTTTCTTCTAGCCAATCGCGATTTTTCTCCACAAGCTCCTCCACCTCCGGCAGATACAAGTCCGTCTGGGCCGCCTCCTTGAAGAGGGCCAAGGCGCTGGCGGGGTCCTCAGTGAGGATGGCCGCGGCCTTTCGCCATTTTTCCCGCCTTTGGATTTCCTCTGCGGCCTTGGCCCGCATGCGCTCCGCCTTTTTCCTGTGCTTTCCCAACTCCCAGACGGGGAAGGCCAAAACCTCATGGGGACAACCATCGTGGGTTGGAAAATCCTCGGGGCGGGCAACGATGCGGCCATGCCAGGAAAGGCAGGCCTCGCAAGTGCGCCAACTCACGTTGGTGTAGCACTGATAAAGCCGGAGACGTCCGCAGAGGAGGTGGCCAACTATGCGTAGCAAATCAAAAAAGGACATTTGTGCCGAGGGTGGGAGTCGAACCCACACGCCCCTTCCGGGGCACGGGATTTTGAGTCCCGCGCGTCTGCCTGTTCCGCCACCTCGGCGCCGAAAAAGATTATACCCGGGATCCTTGGCGGGCTTGACAAGCGGGGCAAACCCCGTAGCCCTGGATCACCACTTCCCTCAGGGAAAAACCCTTTTCCGTGGCGGCTTTTTCCACCACTCCCCGCGCGGCCCCTACCGGGAACTCCCACACCCTTCCGCAGAGCTGGCATACCAAATGCCCGTGGTCCTCCCGGCCGAAGGCCCGCTCATAGTGGGCATGGGCCTCGCCAAACTCCACCTTCCTCACCAACCCCGCCTTCTCCAAAAGCCCGAGGGTGCGGTAGACCGTGGCCGGGGAGACCTTGGGCCGGACAGCCGCCCAGAGCTCGGCGGCCTCGAAATGGCGAGGAAGCTCGGCCAAAGCCTGCAAGACGACAAGGCGGCTGCGGGTGACGTTTAGCCCTTCGCGCCGCAAGAAGCTCACGAAGACCTGAAACGGATCAGCGTTCCTTTCCATGGCTTTTTCGCCCCCCCTCCGCGCCTGGGCCGAGCAAAACGAGGTCTCCTAGCCTCACCCCCGCCTCTTTGGCCACGGGCAAACACTTCGCCTGAAGAAGGAAGAAAATGGGGCCGCGCTCTTGGGAAAGACCCTCAAAATTCCCCATGCCCTTGCTCACCACAAGCTCGGCCCGCTCAAACCTCCTTTGAAACTCCGGGGAGCAGAAGGGAAGGAAAACGCCGGGGAGATCGGAACCGGTGGTGATGACCTCCACTTCCCTGGGCAGGCCAACCTCCTGGATATCCGCGAGGGTCACGTCATTGAGAATGGGGCCGCTGCGGACGGCCAAGGTGACCCCCTTTCCCCACGCCAAAAGCTCCTCGATCAAAATGCGGTCCGCCACAATTTCCCCAGCGTTGTCCGCAAGATAGAGGATTTCCTGGGCTTTTGCTAGTCTCTCTTTGAATTCGGAAAGGTCCCAGCGGCCGCGGGGACTGGCAAGGGCCCGCTCCAGCATTTTGACGAAGTCCACCTCCCGGTAGACCCCAAGGTCGAGGGCGTTGGCAGCCGCGGCGAGGTGAAGGGCAGCGTCGATGGGATCGGAAGCAGTGCGCACCCTGGCCTTGAGGGCGGGATAAAGGGCCAAAACTTTGGCGTTTCCCTCGCGCTTGGCCGAGAAAAACGGGTCTCCGCCGCCCAATTTTTCCCGCAAGATTGCGGCCACGGCCGCGCCGAGGGCGATGGGCGGGTTTTCCCTATCCCACCGGCCACAGAGGGCTGCAGCCTCCGTCAAAGCCGGCCAGAGTTTCTCCTCCTCTGCTCCGCCAAGCCTTCCCGCGTTTAGGGAGGCCTGCAGGATGCAAGGGATGCACTCCGGATACGTGCGCATCAAACCCCCTCCAGGAAATCTTCCCCAAGGATAAAAAGGCCTGGCGGGCCGCGCTAGAAAAGGCTAGGGTCGTGCTGGCATCCAGAGCCATCAACATTTCCAGAAAAGTTACCCCAATTTCTTCGGCCATCCTTTCCCCCCCCACTCCAAAAAGCTCGGTTTCCTTTCCAAAACGGTGGGAGCAAAGCCCGGCCAAAGGCATACCCTCTTTCTGAAGAGTGCTCAGCCCAGGGCCAAGGTGGCCGAGGCCCTCGTGTACGGAAAGGCTTTGGTGATCGGGCACGTGCTATACATCCAATTTGAGCCCGGTACCCGCTGCCACGGTGGGCCGCCTTGGGCCGTAAAATGGGCGGCTATGCGCGAAAGGATCGTGCGCTGGGCCTTGGACCTTTTGCGCTTTCCCACCGTCACCGGAAGGGAGGAGCTCTGCGCCGAGTACCTCGCGGAGGAGCTAAAAAAGGCGGGTATGGAGGTGCGGGAGCAGCCGGTGTTAGGAGCAGGCGCTAATATCCTGGCCTCCCGGGGGGAGGGAGGCCCCTGGATCGTCACCCACCTCGACGTTTACCCGCCCTTTGAGCATCCCGATCCCTTCCAGCCCAAGCTGGAAAACGGCCAGATCGTGGGGCGGGGAGCCGTGGACACCAAGGGGCAAATCGCCGCCCTCCTTGAAGCCCTTTTTGAGACCGAAGAGCCCGTACAGGTGGCGCTGGTGGTGGACGAAGAGGAATTGGGCCGGGGCTCGGAGGCCCTGGAAGTTCCTCCAAAAGCGGAGGGCGCGGTTATTCTAGAGCCCACGAAACTCGGGATCGCCGTGGCCGAGGCCGGCTCCGTGGGATTGGAGGTGCTTGTGCGGGGAAAACCCGCGCACGGGACAACCCCCTGGGCGGGGGATTCCGCCATCGAGCGCGCTTTTTCCCTCTATCGGCGCCTCCTTTCCGCGCCATTTATGGCTCACCGTCACCCCCTTTTCCCGAAGGGGGCCTGGGTGAACCTCGGCCGCATCGAGGGCGGCTACGACACCATGGTCGTCCCCCCGCATTGCCGCATGGAATTGGATCTGGGTTTTGCTCCCGGGCTTTCCGCTCACGAGGTCCTCCGCCAAACCGAGGAGGCCATGGCCGAAGCGGAGCGCATCTTCGTCACCGACGCCTGGGAGCCCTGGGAGACGGAGGAGAATGCGAAGGTCGTCCAGGTCCTTATGAGGGCCTACGAAGCGACGCTGGGGCGCAAGGCGATGTTCACGGGCATGCCCTCTTGGACCGACGCGGCGAACATCGTGCGGAAGGGCGTTCCTGCGGTAGTCTTCGGCGCCGGGGATTTGTGTGTGGCCCATACTTGGCACGAGGCCATAAGCATTGAGGAGCTTGGGGCCCTGGCCCAGGTCCTTGTGGCCCTCATTCGTCTTTGGCCGCGGGGATAGGGCGGAACATGCGGATCCACTGGCCCCAGCGCCCGATCTCTTTAAACCCGAGTTTTGTATACCACTGGCGGGCTTTGAGGTTGCCCTCACCAACCCAGAGGGCCGCGAGCGTCCTTCCCTGGGCGCATCCAAGGGCGTAAACCTCCGCGAGCAATGCTTTTCCCACCCCTTTTCCTTGCCATTCCGGGGCCACCGCGATCTCGTGGATCTCCAAAACCACGCCCAGCTCCCAATCCTTCCAGTCCGGGCAGGCGGCGATGAACCCTACCGGGCGCCCCTCCACCTCCGCCACCAAAAACCCCTCCTTGCAGGTCCGCCGCAGCCACTTGAGGTAGTGCTTGGCCTCCTTGGGGCTTTCCTCGCCGTACTCCTCCAGGCCCCGGTAGGCCTGCAGGAGAAGGTCAACAAGCGCGGGGATGTCCTCCAAGGTCCCCTGGCGGATGGTGAACGTCCCTGTCGAAGGTCTTCCTTCCGGCATAAGAAAGGGCCCAAAAGCCTAAGGCAGAAGCCCAGGTTTGCCAAGGCCTAAGCTCCTGCAAAAACCCGATGGATAAGGGGTGTTTGGCGTCCTAGGCTGGCGATTGTGCCGCTTGTGGTGTTTGCCGGGGCCCATTTGGGCTACGATGCGCAAAAAATCCCCATCGGCGGTGGCGCTACCGTGGGGCATGCCCTGATCCGCCGCTGGGCCCAAACCCGCCCATTTGACCTCCTTGTCCTCGGCACAGGCCCCCTTGCGCCCGATCCCCGCGTGGCCTACCAGCGCATCGCCGCCGCGGAGGACGGTCTCCTCACGAATTTCTCCGTCTCCCGCTATGCCCGCATGTGCCGGGAGTTCGAAAGGGCCGTGACCGATTTTTTGGCCCGCCTCAGCAAAAAAGAGGATCCTCGAGAAATTGTGGTGCTTCATAACGACATTGCCGAGGCTGGAGATTTCCGCGTCATCGCAAAAATGGGTTACCGCCAGGCGGCCATCTTCCACGTGGACGTTGTGGACTATACCTCCCGCATCTACCTTAAGGGGTTGGTCGCCGCCGAGAGTCTGGCCCGTCTTTGGCGGGGCTTGGAAAAGGCACGGCTTTCTTTTTGGGCACCGGACGTTCTGAAGCTCATCTTTCGAAAGCAGGAACTTTGCGCGCGCTTTTGTGACCGGCTTATCGTGCCCTCCACGGGGATGGCCGAAATCCTGTGTCGCTCGTATCCCTGGCGGTCAAAAAGGGATGTCCTTGTTATCCCTTGGGGGGCCCTGGAGGAGGCCGCGGAGGCGGAAGAGGCCTTGGCAGAGCTGCAGAGGCGCTATGACCCTGGCGGGCGCCCAGTGCTCCTCACCCTTTCACGCATCTCCCCGGAAAAGGGCCAGGATCTCCTTCTTCGCGCCCTTAGGCTTTGGGACAAGCGCCAAGAGGAAGAGCTCCTCCTTTTCATCTGCGGGGAGGCGGCGTTCATGCACGGCCAACGCTACCTGCGAAAGCTCCGGAGACTTGCGGCGAGGCTCAAAAAGACGGAGGTCGTTTTCCCCGGGCACGTGGGGGGAGCCCAAAAATACGCGTTTTTCCGCGTCGCCGACCTCTATGTTTTTCCCTCCCGCCACGAAAGCTATGGTCTTACCATGATGGAGGCCATGGCCGCTGGGCTCCCTGTTCTTACCACCAACCACCGTTCCGCCCAAGACCTCGTGCGCCCAGATTTTGGTCTCGTAGTTGACCCCCATCCAGAATGCATTTACTTTGGGCTGGCTAGGCTCCTTGCCGACCGGGCAAAGCTCAAAGCCATGGGCGAAGAGGCCCGGAAATTCGCCTTCTCCCGTCCTTTTTCTAAAGCCGCTGATGACATGGCGCTTCAGCTTTTGGCGTTGGTAAAAGGGGTCGAGGCTACTCAAGCCCGTTGTTCTCTATGACTTTCGCGTACCAGTACGCGCTTTCTTTGGGAATCCTACGCAAAGTTTGGTAGTCCACGTAAATGATGCCGAAGCGTTTGGTATAGCCGTAAGTCCACTCGAAATTGTCCAGAAGGGACCAGACGAAGTAGCCTTTAAGTGGTACTCCCTCTTGGATGGCCCGGTGCGCCTCGCGGATGTGCACATACAGATATTGAATTCGTTTTTCGTCGCGAACTTGGCCGTCGGTGGTGACCTCATCATTGAAGGCGGCGCCATTTTCGGTGACGAAGATGGCCGGCACCTTATATTCGCGGACGAGGCGGGCAAGAAGTTCGAAGAGCCCTTGGGGATAAATTTCCCAGCCCATTTCCGTGTGCTCGCTCGTTTGCACCTGAACTTGGCGGACTTGGAATTTCTCCTTGGGATCGTGGGCGACTACGGCGCGGGTGTAGTAGTTGACCCCAAGGAAGTCCAGACGACGAGCGATTTGGGCCATGTCGCCTGGTTTCACCTTGGGGGCCAGGTCCCCATACAAGGCCCACATATCCGCTGGGTAACTTCCGCGGAACAAGGGGTCTAAAAACCAGCGGTTGCGGAAGCCGTCTGCCCACTGGCTGGCAGCACGATCGGTTGGGTTATCAGAGGCGGGGTGGACAGGGGAGAGGTCCAACACGATGCCCACTTGGGCGCTGGGCCCTACCAGGTCGCGGAGGACGTCCACTGCTAGCCCATGGGAGAGGAGGAGGTGGTGGGCCACCTGCAGTGCCACTTTTGGGTTGCGCAAGCCGGGAGCGTGTTCGCCCCAGCCGTGGCCGATCCAGGAAATGACCCAGGGCTCGTTGAGGGTGGTCCAGTAGGTCACGCGGTCTCCCAAGCGCCGGGCCACCACGGCGGCGTAGTCGGCAAAGTAGTAAGCCAAGTCGCGATTCGCCCATCCCCCAAGGTCCTGAAGGGCTTGGGGCAAATCCCAGTGATAAAGGGTAACAAAGGGCACAATGCCCGCTTCAAGGAGCGCATCCACTAAGCGATCGTAGAAGTCCAGGCCTTTAGGGTTCACCGGAGTTTTGCCGGAGGGGAGCACGCGCGGCCAGGAGATGGAGAACCGATAGGCCTTGAGGCCCAGCGTTTTCATCAAAGCCACGTCCTCGCGCCAACGATGGTAGTGGTCACAGGCCACATCTCCCGTGGAGCCGTCGCGGATCTTGCCTGGGGTATGGGCGAACGTGTCCCAGATGGATGGTCCTTTTCCGTCCTCGTTCCAGGCCCCTTCGATCTGATAGGCCGAAGTCGCCGCTCCCCAAAGGAAGCCTTCAGGAAATTTCAACACCTCTCCTCCTTTCGCATACGGGGTCTTTAGGCTTTTCTAAGAAGCTAACGCCGTTTCCTGTCCTAAAGCCCTTGACATTTTTACTCCATGAGCTCTTTGGGAAGGCTTTTTTCTAGGTTTTCCAAAACCTCGGGAGTCAAAGGGCCTGCAACCGTTTCGAGTGCCATCAGAACCGCCCCTACCACCGGGGCAAATTTAGGACGGACGACGCGGGCTTGCGGTGCCGTGCGGTGCACAGTTTGAACGACGGTGTCCAAAAGCAGCGGCCCTTTTCCGCGAAATACCCCTCCCGCCAATATCACCTCCACGTCCGCTTCCTCTAGGCTCAGTTTCTTTATGATTGCGCTGGCTGTGGTGCCCACCTCTTTTCCCAGGCGAATCACTAGCTCCTGTGCTACTGCATCGCCACGATTTGCCGCCTCAAAAACACAGGGAACAACCTCTAAAAGCTTTCTTTCCGCGATACGGCCATGGTAGAGTTCAGAGATCATTTCTTCTACGCTCCCTACATTGAGGGCACGGAGGACAAGGGAGGTGAGGAGGGTTGGAGGACCTCGCCCATCCCAAGCCCGCACTACAAGGCGCACTGCCTCCCGTGCAACTTCTAATCCCCCTCCCCAATCCCCAGAGATCCAACCGAGGCCAAGGAGACGAAATGTTTTGCCGTCTGGCGCGATTCCCGCGGCGTTGAATCCCGCTCCACAGACAACTACCACCCCCCAAGGCCGGGTGGTTCCTGCACGCAGGGCTATTATGGTGTCATTCTCCACCCGTATAAGATGGGCAAGGTGTAGTTTTTCAATGGCGTCCTCCAATAGGATAAAATCCTCAGGAAGATCAGCTCCGGCCAGCCCGAATACTCCGCAAGCTACCGGCTTGGGTGCCAACGCCGCGGCAAGTGCTTCTTCACAAGCGGTTCGGATTTCCTGGAGAGCAGGCTCCAAGCCCGCGGTCTGATGATTCCCTGGGCCAGCTCGCCCAAGGCCTAAAACCCGACCGCTTAAATCTGCCACCAAGGCCAAAGTTTTGGAATTGCCCGCATCCACGCCGATTACGTAGGTCATGATGCCTTAATGAAACTGGGGAAGATATGGCCGATGGGCCGCTTTAATCGCCCTCCACAGGCCCTGCGCCGCGGAGAAAGAGGGCACAAGAGGATGGGCAAGAAGGGCTTGCAGGGCGAGGCGTTCATCCCCTGTTATTGCCGCTTCCAAAGTGAGCTCTTCGTAGGCTTTGACAGCCTCAACTAGACCGCGTACCGGCTTGGGAAGCGGGAAAGAGGGAAGAGGATGAGCTCCCTCTCGGTCTATTCGGGCTGGCACTTCCACAACCGCCTCATATGGAAGGTCAGGAAGG
>FWWL01003277.1_pt1 | contig 30152 bp, 16 predicted proteins | sample 2228331 | NCBI WGS metagenome assembly FWWL01 (sample SAMEA103939775, study PRJEB20133) | metagenome
GTTCAATCAACTAGTTCGCCAGCGGTGTTTATCGCTCCCTTACCTTTGTTCCTAGCTCTCTTAGCCGCGGGTGGATGGGAGTTTTTGCGTGAGACATCTTTCCGGATCAGACGACGAATTGGGCAAACGATCGTTTTCGCCACCCTCTTCGGGGCCGCGCTAGGGTGGCTATATTTCGGAAAAGCTGGAGCAACGGGTTATTACTGGACGCGCCTTGTCAATGGACTCATTCAGGATCCCTTTACAGCGCTCTCGCCGGAGTTAGTGAATCGGGTTCTTGGTCGCGAGGAGTTCTTGCAAGGCTGTTACCTTGTCGCTCAAGAGTCGGTCATCCGTTTTTTCACTGTAACTTTCCTTTTCGGAATCATCCTTGTTTTCGGCTTTGGTGCTTCGAATCAACCGCGAGCAGCTGCTCTGGGCTTGTTAGCTCTTCTTTTTGCCACAGACATCGGCGGCTTTTTCCACTCTTTGCAAGGCATTTACCCCACTGCTCTCCTCAAACTTCCTGCAAGCATCGAAACGTACCTACGAGAGACGACAGGGCACGATTATCGCACGATGGCCCCGGCCGATCCTGAGCTTGCCGCCTTGCCCTCTCGGCACGGTCTCAACAGTGTGTGGCAACGTACCCCTTTTGTATTCAGGGACTATCTAGATTTGATAAGAATCCAAGAGCGTCAGCCGACGTTTTATGCGCCCGGCCTCATGGTCACGCGGCTGACGCCTGTCACACAAGCCTTGGGAGTAAAAGTCGTGCTAACGAGACCTAACCGCTCTTATTCTGATCCCATGACAACTTTAACCCAGCAAACAACGACCGTGTGGGCCTACGCGACCACGGGAACTGTTTTGCGGCGGGCGTCAATTCCCCGTGAGGTCATCGAAACAACATCTCCCACCCATTTGCTCTTCAATGTCGCCTCGATGCAATGGCGCCCAGACCAAGTCGCGTACATCGACAAAGAGGCACTCGACTGGTCTCCCACGGCACCGCAAACTGATGAGGTTACCGCAACCATTACCAGGCAAACTTTCCGGGAGATTTCGATCAGGCTTTCGGAAAAAACCACGGTTCCCGTTGTTCTCCTCCTAACTGACAGTTATGATCCATGGTGGCAAGTCTTCGGAGACGGAGGGACAGTCCTGAAAACATGCAAAGCCGACTGGGCTTTCCGGGCAATTCTCGTGCCCCCTGGCATTCAAACTGTCCAGCTTACATATCGTGTCCCTGGTTGGGAAATTTGGACCACCCTATGCGGATTGGCTTTCATCACGAGCGCCAGTTTGGGATTACTTATCGCGAGGAAGCAAACGCCAAGGCGATGATGGAACGCTCTTATAAGACAAACACAAGTCTTTCCCTCGACGCGTATGATGTGGCAATGTGGGAACGAACTTTTCGACGTTCTCCTGCCCAAGGAAACTGGGGAATTGCTGACTGGATCATTTGCGCTGTTTTATATCCAAGCTTACTAATAGCGTTGCCAGGAGCTGCCTGGAGCGTGGGCCGAATTCTCAGCGCTCCTGATGGAGATATTGCCTATTACTGGATGTGGCAACGTTACTTCTTCCAAAACATGGTGCGCGAGCATGGCTTGTCGCAACTCAACGCTTTCATTATGGCCGGAACGCCTTTCTTTGGCGCGATGCAGTCCTCCGTCCTTTACCCATTGAACCTTCTTCACCTTGTTGGCGACATGGCCACCGCCCTCAATCTCGAGCTTCTTTTGCATTGGTGGTTGACACTTTGTGGCTTCCATGTCCTAGGACAGGTTCTTGCATGGGGGCGCGCAGCTCGTTGCTTGGGTGCGCTTGTGGGGGGGTTTTCAGGATGGGCCGTGCTCCATTATTGGCAGGGACACCTTCCGTTCATCCTAGAAATGACTGTCACACCGTGGCTTCTTTCCGTGTGGATTGGGTGGTCGCTTGGCAGAATGAGCAATCTTGCCACGCTCTTGGCAACAGCCACTCTAATCGCGTTCCAGTTTTCAGCCGGTCACCCACAAATCGTCTATTTCACGCTTCTCATCATGGCCTGGAGCCTACCGCTGTGCTGGTGGCTGATGGGGAAGCTCCCCTGCAAACGCCGCGTTCAACGTCTTGTTCTCCCAGCACTAGGTTTCGTTCTCGGCGCTGGGCTGGTGGGTGTTCAGGCCCTGCCGACACTTCTCCACATGCGGTCAACCATCCGCGGTGCTGAAAACGTCCCACTGCAATACTATACAGCCCAGAGTATGCCTTGGACAAATCTCCTCACACTCATTGCCCCATGGGTTTGGGGAGGATGGCCAGGGAGAGATCCATACGTTGGTGCCGAATCAATGTGGGAAGTGGTGGGCTTCGTGAGCGCCACGGGATTCGCTTTAGCCTTCCTTATCTTCTGCCGACCAGGGATCCTCTCCCGTTTCCAAGTTCTCTATGGGTTGCTAGCGGTCTTTGGGCTTCTCCTCGCCACTGGAGAGTATTCGGGGATTTATGAAATGTTGCGCACATGGGTGCCTGGCTTGTCCCTCTTCCGCAATCCCGGCCGCGCGCTTTACGTATCAACTGTTTCGTTCGCCTTGTTGGCTGGAGAGGGAATAACCCGACTGACATTTCTTGCGAGCAAGCATCGAGACCTGTTTCTTTCGCTCCTCTCCCGGGGGTGGCTGGGCCTTGGTGCCGGAGTGGCTTTGGTACTGATCCTCTTTAGCGATGGCATTCGGAGTCCTATTTTCCTGCAACTTTTGCTCAGTCGGACATCGGAGGACTTCGTTAGCCGATTGACAAGGCCGGAAGTGGTTCGCCTCTTCAACAACTTTCAAGTCAACCTTGTTGGAGCAGGCTTCATGATCGGTTTAGCGTTAGCATTCGTAACTGGCTTTCTTTGGCACAGAACTGTGACGTGGGCTACGTGGGGGTTGGTGGCAGCTACCGCTTTTGAGCTTACGCAATTTGCGCGCCCTTACATGGTCAGTTTTCCAGCCGAAATCCACGAGTGGTCAAACCGGACTGTTAGCTTTCTCCGGGGCAATTGTGAACGCTACCGCATCACGAGCATCCGCACGCCAGCCGATCTCAATCAAGGAATGCGCTGGGGAGTGCGCCACATCTGGGGCTACGAACCCACCGTTTCGCTGCGCTACGCAAGTGCCATGGCTGTAAGTCAAGGCAGGGAACCAGGATTTCCTGAAGCTTGGTTGAACGTATATCAGAGAACGCCTCTCGTGAACAGTCTGGCAGCGCGCTATTTAATCGCGCCGCCGCGGGCGAATCTGCAACAATATGGTTGGCGTCTCGTCCTCGACACCATTGAATGCAGCGTGCACGAGAATTCACAAGCAATCCCACGGGGTTTCGTTGTAGGGGAAGCACAAGTGGTGGATCCCCGTGATGTCCTCCGTCTGGTCAATTCATCGGATTTCATGCCAACTTCGACCGTTCTGTTGGAGACCGGTGATCCTAACGCCGAGGCGACGTCGGCAAGTCTGACCCACAAAACTGTGACAGTAACTAAAGACGTGGTTGAAGAGTTTGTGGCTGAGGTGGAAACCGACGCCCCCGCTTGGTTCGTCCTCATGGATCAATACCTTCCTGGTTGGAGCGCCCGTGTGGATGGCCAAACTGTTCCCATTAGCCGAGCCAACGCTGTTGGTATGGCAGTGAGATTTCCAAGTGGTCGCCATCAGATCAGCTTTGTATACCGCGAACCGGGATTAGCTGCTGGCAGCGTGTTGTCCGGCGTGAGTCTTTGTATCTATCTAATGGTTGCTTTGGCGTGGCTTACTCAACGACGCAAGAAGTTGCTCAATTCACAGAGCTGAGCAGGAGTGCTCTTATCGTTTCACAACTGGCGGCTGGAAAACTGTCTTTAGAGACTTACTAGTTTAGTTATATTTTACCAGCTCGTTTCACAACGCTCATGTTGGATACCTGTCCCGAGGCAGATTCATGAGGGAGGTTATGAAATCATCCGTTTGTCATGGCTGGAAGCGGACAGCGGCAAGGCTGGTTCGGGACGGGGTGCTCCTTGTTCTTTTTGCCGTGATTTACGTTGCTGTGGGGAGGTTCGGCCGCCGGCTTGATTCTTTGGCAGAGCACTGGAGAGTTTTCTTCCCCCAATCGGGAGTCGGGCTTACGATTCTGCTCCTTTTCGGACTGCGGTTTTGGCCCGCCATCGCGATTGGAAGCGCTTTTAATCTGCTTCTCACACGAGAACCTCTTACATGGTCGCTCATTAGCGAGGGACTTGTTCAAGGGTCCTGGAGAAGGATTTGGCTGACGGACGATCCAGCTGCCTACCTGTTGGCTCCGGCTATCGTTACAGCGAACACGTTCAGTGCCCTCTTTGCAGCTGCTGTTTTGCGTTACGGAGTCAAGTTTCATCGAGGTTTTCGCAGCCTCAACGATGCGAGCCGATTCCTGCTCTATGGGGTCATGCTAGCACCGGTGATTTCAGCCGCCATTGCAACGTGGCGTTTTATCCAAATCGAGCCACGGGCTCTGATGGGGTGGGAGTCGCTCTTTTTCCGCAGGTGGATGGGGCAAGCTGTCAGCAATGCGCTCATCGTTCCCCCTCTTCTCACGTGGAGCCGGCTGCCCGAGCGCAAATGGTCGCTGCTCAATCTTGGGGAATTGGTGCTTATTCTTGGGTGTCTAGCAGCTCTCGCTGTGCTCACCTTTACGCGAGTTTCCATTATTGGATTATTGAATTATCCTGTAAGCTACTTACCATTTCCGCTAGTTTTGTGGGCTGGACTTCGCTTCGGAGTGCGAGGAGCCAGCACTGCCACGCTTATCCTCGCTGGAATAGCGATTTATGGGAGCTCTCAATATGCGGGCCCCTTTGTGCGTGAAAGCGGGGACCTCACGGCTCCAGTTGTTCTCCTGCAAATCTATCTTTTCGTCCTGGCCCTGACAGGACTTCTCTTGGGAGCCGTGAGTAATGAGCGACGCCACACGATGGCTGCGTTGGCGAGTTCTCACGGCGAAATGCAACGCTTGGCGGCAGCTCTTCAGGTTGCACGAGAGGAAGAGCGGGCGCATCTGGCGCGAGAGCTCCATGATGAGCTCGCCCAACTCTTTGCCGGGCTGAAAATGGCCGTGCACCGACTAGCGCGTGCTGCCACCGGCCGGCAGGAACTCGAGCAGCGTTGTAAGGAAATATCCGAGCTTACGGATGAGGCTCTCGAAACCATGCGGCGCCTTGCCACTGAATTGAGACCGGGAATTCTAGATGATCTGGGATTGGCTGAAGCCATTGAATGGCAGTGTCAATCCTTTGAGAAGCGCTACGGGGTGCCGGTGAAATATGAGAAACCACTTGGGCAGGCAGAGATTTCGCGAGACGTCTCCCTTGCTCTCTTCCGTGTCCTGCAGGAGGCTCTCACGAATGTAGCCAAGCATGCCGGTGCTTCTCAGGTGATTGTCCGTTTGAGTTGGCAAAACAGAATATGCCGGCTCGAAGTTATCGATGACGGATGCGGCTTCGAGGAGAAACACTCGGCACAGTCGAGGGGACTTGGAATCGTGGGGATGAGAGAACGTCTGCGCTTGCTTGGTGGCGAATTAGAGATCCGACGGAATATGAGCGTCGGTAAAGGGACTCACCTCGCCGCCGAGGTGCCTCTTGACGCACAGCTACCGAGGGTATAGACTTCTGGTACAAAAGAAAATAAGCGACGCGGGCTGACAATGAATGACCATACGACAATGAATAACCATCTTGTTAAGTGCCGTCTACGCCTTATCATTGTCGATGATCACCCAGTCATCCGACGCGGAATTCGCGATGTTTTGAGCGACTGGGAGGGAGCCGAAGTTGTTGGGGAAGCTTCATCTGCGAGCGAGGCCATGCGGCTTTTGGGGAACTCTCTCCCCGATTTGGTGCTGCTCGATGTGACCCTGCCCGATCGCTCGGGGATTGAGCTGTTGAAAGACATTGTTGCGGCCTACCCGCACATCAAAGTGCTGGTGCTCAGCATCCATCCCGAAGAGCAATACGCTCTGCGCGCCTTACGGGCTGGAGCATGGGGGTATCTCACCAAAGCCAGTGCGCCGGAAGAGCTTTTGAATGCTCTAGCGCGCATCGCTGCGGGGTCTCGCTACGTCACAGAGCCCATTGCTGAGAAACTCGCCACGATCGGTGAGAATACGAAGGAGGATATGGCGCCGCACGAGCTACTCTCCGACCGAGAGTTTGAGGTGCTCCGGCTCTTAGGCGCAGGCCGGACCATTTCCGACATAGCGAACGATCTGGGTCTGAGCGTCAAAACGGTCAGCACTTATCGGAGCCGGATTCTGGAAAAACTTGGGAAGAACTCGACAGCAGAGCTTGTCCGCTACGCCATTGATCATGGCCTTGTTTGATCCTGACGATCTTGGGAAAAGCAGTCTCTCACTGGCTTCTGCTTAGATTCCTTCAGAAGGGAGCAATTGCCTACAGGCATTGCGCCTTCTCCCAACGACAAGAACCTTCCAGCCAAATGCCCACTGTCTCCCTCTTGTGGTGGTGCCCCGCTCATAAAAGTGTACGAACGTGTCCGTCTCCCCCACTCACTGTTTCAGCGTTCTCTGTCGTGCGAATGAGAAGAGTCGTGCGCCCACTTTTCAAAGTTTCTGGGACTGGGAGAGCAAACCAGGGCGGCCTTACGTGATGAGAAAGGGTGCCTCGCAATCCCTTGGAAAAGAGAAAAGTGGCGACTCCTCCGTGGAGTCGCCACCCACTGACTCTCGTCCCCATCGACTGACGATGGGAGCGAGCTGACGAATTTACTCGTAAAGCTCCCAGCCCTCGCTCTGCGTTGGCAACAGCGAGCCAGGTGGCAAGACCCTGAACGCATTCGGCGAGCTCTCAGCCCGTAGCCCAGTGGGACTTGTCACCTTGACCTGGCGAGGTCCGACAGGCGCGGACGTGTCGACCCGGATCTGCGTGAAGAGATACTCGCCGTCGCTCGAGGGTTGAGGCGGCGTGACAATGCTGATCCCAGGTCCAAAGTCGACCTGCGGCGAACCCGCAAAATTCTTGCCGCGGATGGCCACGTCAAGCACTTGCCCTTGCATAGCCCTTGGCGGCCAAACCGAGAAGATGAACGGATTTGCGGGTGGCAGTGGCCGCGAGAAGCGGTTGTGGCTGAGATTGATGCCAATCGCGTTGTTGAGCAACACGTTGTTGTACCAACCGAGGGTCGGCATCACGTTGCCGCGGCCAGTCTGACAAATGATCATGTCAAGGTCGCCGTCGCCATCAATATCACCCAGCTTAACCGCGCGGGCTTGACCAGAGTTTTCGATATCCGATGTTCTCGAAAGCTGAATTTTCAACTCCTGCAATTCGCTGTCTGAAACGTCGAAGAGCACCCCTGTAGGGGTCTGGAGCCAAAGGAGAACAGGGATCTTGTAACGCGGACCCTGCTGTGTCCCAGCAGGCCGCTGCGTGTCGACCGCCCAGACGATATCCAGCCGACCATCCATGTTGATGTCACCCACATCGCCGCCATAAATTGGGAATTCCTTGCGACCGGGAGCGACCCGACTCGCCGTGACGTCGGTAAAGCGGCCCGTTCCGTCATTCTGGAGAAGAACCACTGTCCCAGTCGAATCAGAGCAACCGATGGCAATGTCGGCCGCTGGACCGCCAAAGAAGGGGCCAACGAGCACAACCTCAGCCTGGAGGAGGCGATTGACAAGTGGCCAGCGATCAGGATCCGTGACCTCGACGAACGTTCCGCTTTGGTTTTCCAGGAGCCTACAAGTGCGGTAGAGCACCGGCGAAGGCTGGTTGTCGGCCCTGTTGGTAATCACAAGGTCGAGATCGCCGTCGTTGTCGATATCGACAAACTTGGCGTCAGTCGAGTCATCATAGACGTTGCTGTTTGCGGGCAAGCGCCACGGTTCCTCAACAAAGTAGCCCCAGCCGAAACCAAAGTCACGGTTCATGAGCAGGACGTTGCGCGCGCCTTCGTTTTCAACACCGTTGCAGATGAAAATGTCCAGATGGCCGTCACCATCGGCATCCCCAATCGCCATGCGACGCGAAACAATTTTGTCAAACGGTAATGCGGTGAGCAGACGGCCAAAGTCCTCCGTAAAGATGCCGTCCGGCTTTGAATCGGGATCAGGATAAGCATTGAATGGCATCGCCGAGTCGGTATTGATGAAGAAGCGCGGCGCGAAACCGTTATGAGCGAAGACAATGTCCGGTGCGCCGTCTTCGTCCAGGTCCACGAACTTTACATCATACGCTGGGTAGCGTCCACCAAAAGCCCAAATCTGGTTGGAAATGCTTCCGGTGATAGGCGGCTTCTCGTTCGTTCCCAAGGGGGTAAAGAGGTGCTGGCCACTCTTGAGTTCTTGTTTCGTGATCAGCCTGTTGGCGCTGGACTGATCATAAAACGCCGTATAATTATTGTTCTTATAAGCGATTTGGTAATCGCCCGCTGTGGAATTGATTCCGCCGTTGGCAAAGATAAGGTCCAGGTCACCGTCGCCGTCGATATCGGCAAGATCAGCCGCCAGCGTGATGTTGGAGTAGCCCAGGACCAAAAGCTCCTCGTGGCCTTGCCCCACTCCCAAACCGTAGTAAGGGGGAAGCATCTCGTGAGTATGATCGGAGAAGAGGGGGTGGTCGTTTGGATTCGGGTTGCTCCAAGGCAGCGTAACGGGCCTCCCCGCCTTGATCTGGTTGTTTTCGATGATTTTGCCAAAAGTTCCGTAGGTACCGATGTAAACGTCGGTGTCCCCGTCAACATCGTAATCAATTGGCTCAACCCAACTAATAGGGGCACTCGTCTCGTTGAGAATGGGAGCCGACGTATTTCGGTCGAAGATGTTGAAATTCATGGCATCTTCATTGAAATAGATGGCAACAGAACCCGGTGCCGTCCCCGTTGCGTTTTCGCCCAGATCACTATCGGAATCGTGGCCGATAACGATATCTGGCAGGCCATCGAGATTCATGTCGGCCACGAAACAGGATTTCGCGCGGCCGCGTTTAGGAAGCGTCAACGTATCATCCCGTCGCAGACTTCCAGCAGGTCCAATACCGCTCGGGGGGAGCAAATTGAAATAATCGATCCCAAAACCGGGAATCCGCCCGCCGCCCCATCGGGCGACATCACGTCCACCGTCGAAGAAATTGAGGCGCGAGTAAACTCGATGTCCGCCGCCCGGGTTGACGTCGAGACTGAAGATCTCGTTCCACCCGCTATAGTCGAAATCGGCAATGGCTCCGTAAACACTTTGATCGGTCCCCACCGCCTTGACGTTCAGTTCGGTGAACGTGGAATTTGGCGGTGGATAATCACCGGGTAGCCCTTCTGGAACGCCAATGGCTGCAACAGTCCCACTCGTTGGGGGATCTCCTCGCTCAACTCCGTCATCGATAAAAATGTTAGGTTCTGTTCCGTAGTTGATACAGAAGAACACACCGTCGGCGATTCCGTCTGGGATGCCGGAGCCATCTTCGCTCCACAGGTCCTGATTGAACATGACGAGGTCATCGCCGTCCCACGGTCCGCGCGCATTTTGCCCTGTTGTGCTTAGCGACCACGAACGCTTGTTAAAGACGATAAATCCTGGAGCATTATTGCCCCACCAATGGCCGACTTTCACAGCATCCGTGCGGCTGTAATCTGCCGCATCATCGGGAGGGGTGCTCGGGTTTGTATACGTCGGGAAATCAGGCAGAAGCGGAGGCAGACGGTCCGAGTTAGCCGTCACGACGTCAGAAGCGTCATTCGACAAAGGAGCCGGTAGATCAAACCGACTCGCTCCGCCACCAAATCGACTGTCGAGCCCCAATGTCTCATCGTAGAAAAGAGTCGTGATAAGCCCCGCGGGAGGCGTGAACGGAGTACTGGCGGGCTCAAGTCTGTGGTTAATGAGAATCCGCTCGCTGAAATAGAACGTCGGAATTGGAGTGGGGACGTTATTTGTGAGCTCGCCTAAATTAATGCCGGACGGCTGCCCTAGCGCGGCAAAGCGGTTGCGGTTTGACACAATAATGTCGATATCGCCGTCACCATCGACATCAGCCACATCACTGTGCGTCGTCACATCGAATGTCAGAGAGAAGAATGGTGTGAAGGCGCCGCTATTGAGAATCCCCGGGTCCCAAGTCATCGTCACGTCGGTGAAGAACCCATCACCAACAGAGTCACTGTCGATATCTTCGTTTCTGTAAAAGCGGTTTTGCGCACCGTCGAGCTGATCAAAAGGAGGCTCAAGTGTTGCGATGTTCGAAACAAAGGCGTCCAGGTCGCCGTCGAGATCAAAATCCGCGAGGCGGATATCATAGGTCGCGTCAAGATTGAACGGGAGGCGATCATCAGCGGTCAGAGGGATCCCGTCCTCACCAAAAGTTTTGTCGATGAGACGACGCTTGTTTGCGGTCAGGTCGAAAAGATTGATGTAGATCCGATTCACGAGCGACTGCGGGTTGCTCGCGCTAATAGCACCCGCGGCAACCATGAGGTCTGGGTAACCATCCCCATTAACATCCCCCGCAGTAGCGCAATAGACGTTCAGATTGAGGGGCGGTATGATAGGATCCTCCTCAGTAGCCGGATGCTCGGTTCCGGGATAAAGCCGAACTTCCGGATCACACGCATCGCCGATGCCGTCGATATCGAGGTCGACTTGATCGGAGTTCGCCACCAAGGAACAGTTATCACAGACATCGCCAATGCCATCACCGTCAAAGTCGGTTTGGGCGGTATTTGGAGTAAACAAGCAGTTATCGCAGTCGTCGCCGACTCCATCGCCGTCAAAGTCGAGCTGATCAGTATTTGACGTGAAGGGGCAGTTGTCGTCGGTGTTGGGGAGCCCATCGCAATCGGAGTCCAGCGCTGTATTACAGCCAAAGGTGTCCTCATCGCATAAATTGCCGAGGCCGTCACCGTCATCGTCGCGCTGATCGGGGTTGTAGACGTTTGGACAGTTGTCGATGAGGTCGGGGATACCGTCGCAATCAGCATCGTAGGAGGTATCACAGATGATGCTGTCCGGATCCGTTGTCAGGCGAAGATCTGTTCCAATATTCGTGAGAATGTCGATCCCATCGGTCACCCTATTAGGCGAAACGTCCACATAGAAAAACATGCGCGGATCATCCTCGCCCGGGTTAACGCCGTTGAGCAAATCGAGCGCTACGGGGCCATCGAGATAGGATCCCTGCAACTTGTACGTCAAAACGACCGTGAAGGTTGTGACGTCTCCTGGGGCAAGGGTTCTTGGGGAAAACTGAATTGCCAAAGCAGGATCCACGATTCGTTCATTGCGCGGCACGTAGTCAAAGAACTTTGGATTCGCCACGCCTATCTGGGCTATGTTGTAATAGTTTGCAAACTGTACCAAATCTGGTTTTGTCAGATCTGTACCTGGAAGGTCGAAAACGGCTAATCCTACTTGCTTCAAACCAGCACTTGTTGCTGTGTCGCTCCCCCACATTAGCCAATCGGGGACTTGGGAGCCCGAGAGGCTGACTTCCCGCGTGTATTTTGAGTCACCCACCCAGAAAGCGGTTCCTCCAAACCCCTCGAGGTTCACAGTGCGCAAAAGATGCCGTAAGCCAAATTGGACCGTCCCGGTCGTTAAATTTCTCGCAAGGATACGGACCCGAAGCGATGTCGGGAAGCTCGTATTGTCCACCCGAGGTAAAGAGTCGATTTGAAGTAGCTCCTCGACCAGGACACTGCCCGCGATGATATAACGGCCGAGAGCGCGATTGTTTGGGTCGTCCTCTACAATGGGTTGGACTGGATCAAGGGGCGTGATGTCGTTGGCTCTCCAATTCGCTACATCAACGACTTTGCCATCGGGCTTGACGACACGATAGGTCAGATACGACTCCGCCGGTTCTTCGGTGTCATCGATAAGCCGCCTTGTCGTCCCACCCCCGATGTGAATGCCAAGTGTGTAGCGACCAAGAAGATCGAAAGCGGCTCTCAAAAAGCCATCTTGGATGCGGTAATCCCCGGCGATATCTGGATCACCTGCGGTAACCGTTCCGGGCAGAAGAAAAGGCCGTAAGAGTCCTCCGTAGAACTCTTCAGGCGCTAATACCGTACCCGCAGCAAACGCCGCGTAAAACTCACTCAGGAGTTGGCCTGGATCCGGATTCGTGTAAACAACGTAGCGGCCGGGAGGCAGGGTGACTCCATTGCCGACCGACAGGGGAACACTGCTAGACGGCAAGCCTGGGATAAAGTAACGCAAATCATTATTGAGCTCTGTAAGATAAGTATAGACATTTGACGAGGACTGCGGCAGGAACAGGTTCAGCCCCGAGAACGTCTGAGCAAAGAGTCGCACTTTTCGCGTAAAGCTCGTATTCTGATCGATTCCAAATCGGTCGTCAGGTGATTGGATTCCGTCATCATTGACACGTCCAACGTAGACTGGCGTGACGAACGGCGGATGGACAAGGCCATCGACGAAATCACCGGGAAGAATTCGCCCGGAAATGGCTCCCCCGCCCAGGGTGCTAAAAGGTTCGCTATAGTGCATCCTCAGTGTGAGTTTGTCGTCGAAATCTAGTTCTCGGATCTGATATGGATCCTTCGGCAGGACAAGGGCTTGAGGGGACATGGTCGGTTCACTGAGCAGAGAGAAATCAAGACCAGCCGCCTGCCCCAAAGCCTGAGTGAGGGCAGCCTGAACATCGGCTCGATCTCGGACAAAGGCTCGATCTTGGTCTGAGAGCTGACTTGAGTTCTCGGGTGGGCAGACCCACTGAGAATAGGCATCATTAAATGCTATATCCGCATCAATAATAGAGCCGGCACTGTAGTTTGTTATGGGTAGTAGGAGCCGGAATGGGTCGGTTTGGAAGTTAAACGTGACCGTGACGTATTGATCGATTTGGGGATTGTACTGCGCGAGCACGCCAGCAGGGAGACGAGTGAAATCACTAAGATCAACGTCTTCGTTAAAGTAGGTGATGAAAGTGTAATAGTAAGGATCGCCTAAAGCAAACGTCACGGTTTGCGGCTGGAACGTAATGAGATTGAAACCATCGACGCCAATATCCTGCGGCCCATTGGGCAGCTCAGGATGAAAACCAGCGTAAAACGAAGCGGGAATTGTGTTGGGTTGGAAACGGAATGAACTCCCCGCATTATTCCATTCATCTAGGGCTCGGTGGAACCCCTGATAAAGATCATTCCACGAAAGACCATTCAGGTTGTTGGGTGGGGGAATAATGTTTCCCGAAAAGTCCTCAAAGTGGACCATTTGCACTGGTTGAAGCACATCGGGCCAGCGGATCTTGGCTAACGTTTGCCCGGTTACCCGACTCGTCGACGGGTCTTCAAAAATAGTCCGCAAGAAGACTCGCCCATTTCCTCCTGCCGAAACGCAAGGAAGCACAAAAGCAAGAAGAAGAATTGTTATCCGCCGCACGGATTCACTCCACCACACCTTGTAATTATCAACTTTCATGTTTTACTCTCCAAAAGCTCCAAGCTCATTACTGACGGTTCAGAATTCGAGCAATTCGGGCTTTGACATCGTCCAGCGAGGGAGCAGGAATCGGCAACCGTCCTGGCTGAATGATTTTGTCCGAATCTTCAGGACGCGCAGCCCGGAGCGATTCGGTGATTTTCGCCGCCTTGTCCAAGGCCTCCCTTGCAGAGTCGGGACCACGCACGCCACCTCCGAGATCCACGAGCTCGGAGGTATCCGTCGTTTCAAGAGAGCCCTTCTCAATGGCGCGAAGGATCGTGTTGAGCAGCCGGTCGTCGGCCATGATGCCGTAGTTTTCGCAACGCACACTCACAACCTTGCGCTTTTTATCATGAGGATTTGTGACGATCGAAAACTTCCCCTCTGCTCCCCCAACAACGGTGGCACTGGTGCGTAAGGCTGGCAACAGTTCCTCGGAGCGTTTATCGTGAGCAGCCTGGGGCTGACGGAGGAAGAGAAGCACCTCTTCGCCCTCAACAATATGGGGTTGATTTGTGACATACTGACTCACAGGAGGCTCTTTGAAAGAACCACCCAATGAAGCAACTGTCACGGTTTCCCCGGCACGAACAGCTTTGCCCTTGAGGCACTCCGTGACCTGTATCTCATGGGTGGTAACAAAAAGACGTTTCTGCACAAGAGTCTTCTTGCCGAGACACTTGCCCACGACAATCGCATCAGCTTTTTGCGCAAGCGAGTCAATGGTCTCTCGCGCGGCGGAAGCCAACGCCACCAAAGAGAAGACCCCCGCCACAAAAGCCATAATTAGGCGACGTTGCACCAAGCTCACGTTTGCTTTAGGATTCATGGCCGTTTCTTCTTACCCTCACAGCTTGACATCATATATCATGCAGCGAAACCCGTCTCACTCCCCCGCCCTCCAATCGCCCATGGCGGCGATTGGCACTCAGCCTTACGGCGGACTGAAAATGTACGAGGCCGTAAGCTGGCCGGCAAATCGATAGATATTGCCGCTGGAGATCGTCCCATTCGTGGGATCGTAAACATAATAACCGGTATACTGTGTGGTAAGGGGTTCAGGCGGATAGCCGCCGGGGTTGCCGGCCGCATTGACCCCGATGTACTGGTCTGGCCCGACCGACACAAGCGCCCAGCCACGGCCTATGCCTGAAAGTAATGTCAAAGACCCCTTGCGCAGGGAAAGCCAGATATCGACTTGCGTTGGGTCCCAGTAATCCAGGGCATCCAACTCGCGGTTCGTGGGGGTTGCCAACGTGCGCGCCGGCAAATTGAAGACATCGCGGGGAATTGCCGTGATGTAGCCCAGCGGCGTGGTCAGGACGTGAAGTCCCACCCGAGCGCCTGGGACAGACGGATCGTAGATCTTCGCAGCCAACGGCGGATAGGCTTTGTAGCCCGTCCCGATGTTCCAATTGTCGTGGCGCACAGGATAGTTATTGTGGTCAACGGCGTAGCTTTCCAACGCTGTCGCAAGCGAACGCTGGTCAGCCTGAACCCGAGCCACCTTCGACCTTACCTGAGCCTCGAGGAAATTAGGCACAGCGATAGAGGCCAGGATCGCGATGATGGCCACCACGATGAGTAATTCTATGAGCGTGAAAGCTCGCCGAACGATTTTTTGCATTTTTCTCGCCTAAACGTGGGGCATGATGAGTAGCTGGTCAAGCACAAAGCCTTTCTCGTTTTCAACTGGAGTATAGTCTATTCTTGCTGTGGTGACTGGCCAAATGATGGGCCCGAGACCCTCACGTCTCGCCGCATGGGCCGAGCAGTCAGCCACTGGTGCGAGCGAATATCTTCTAGGAACTTCTTGCTGACGCAAAATGCAAATTCGTTGGCACCATTAGAAAAACCCGGCATCGTGGGATCAAGCCAGATCTCTCGATGGACGAGGTAGCGCCAAAGTTTGCGCCATTCCTCGAGGCTCGCGCGCAAGCGCCGGCCGTTCTCGGAATCGCGCCGACTTTCGCGCGGGGTCAGCAGCCGCCACACATCCGTAAGGGCCGTAAAATCAAGGAGAGGCGGTTCCCACCACTCACGAACCTTGAGGCGCATCATTTCGTAGTCCGTCGAGAGATAGGGAATGTCAGGGACGGACTCCCAATTCACAAGGACGACAGGCCGACTCGTCTCTGCCGGATCCTCCTGAACACTAGGCCCCCAGTTGCTGAACCGACGCAGGTACCAATATAGTGGCCACTCCATTTCTCCCTTGATATACATGGGGAGCGAAGCGCCAAGCTGCGAATCGTGCGCCAGCTCCTCAATGCGCTTCACGGCGAGAACAACGTCTGAAGTCGTGTGATTGTAAACAATGCGCTCGGCAGGACTGGCCGGATGCACCCACGCTACGAAAGCCACTGAGCGCAGCTGCCAGAGAACCACAAACGAGCTCGCTGCGACAAACCACCAACGTAGCGCTCGCTGCGGAGAAACTTCCAGCCAATGCCCAAGATGCAACGCCGCCCAAAGAATAAGAGGACCCGTCACGTGGATGGAGAGCCATGGCACCTTCTCCCCAGCATAAGAGTACGCAAAAAGGCTCGTGACTGTCCAAAACGCGAGAAATGCCTCAGCAAATCGTCCGCGTGAAATTAGAACTCCACAGTAATGGGTGAGGATTTGGACGTAGAATAAGGCCAGTGCAACGTGGAACGGGTGCGAAACATGCCAACGCCGATCGATAGCCTCCCAGTCCCAATTCTTGAACCCGCCGGCAAGCCCAAAAGCGAGAAGAAGAAGCTGGGGGAAGAGAAGCGCCGCCAGGTGCACCGAGCGTTTCTGGCTACGCAGGGAAGCCCATGCCCCAATGACGGCAAGCAAAACAACCGGCCATTCGTAGAGAAGGATGATGGGGATGTGATAGTGGAATGGCCCCTTGATGCGATGCTGCTGATGCTGGTCCCACCAATAGTCCCAGGTGTTTTTGTAAATTTGTAAAGGAGTCCACTTGCTAACCTTGCCAAAAAAGTCTGGTCCCGACATGTGAGAAAAGTAGGTTGTGAAGAGAGTCGTATAAATGGCAACACTTGCGGCGAAAATGGCCAGAAGTGTCCAGCGCCGGTGCCAACACACGCGCAGAACATAGTAGAGAGTGCCTCGCTCACCGCGAGGACTATTCCAGTTGACGCCTGCCAGGAGAGCTAGGGGGACGATCAAAGCCATAAAAAGTGGATAGACCTCGATCATTCGCCCAACAAGCGAAGGCTCCCATCCATCGTCCAAACGCTTCCAGCCTGGCAAGGGCAAGGAATCCGAAAGAACACGCACATACAGATAATCAATGATAACAGCGACTAACATGCCAATGATAAGGCTCACCGCAAGGGCTTGAAGATCGCGACGGAAAACGCTGCGACTCTCCTCAACTACAGTTGGGGTGAAAAAAACGGCTGAACCCGGGAACTGGCGAGCCGTACCGCGTGCGCGTCGAAAACAGAGCCAGTCCGTGACGATAGCAACTCCCAAGTATCCAACGCAAGCTGCAAAGAAAAAGATGGAACTCTCCATCATGCAGAACATGATCGTGGCTGCGAGCCCCGCCTGCCAAAAGTAGCGGCGCTCGCCTGTTTCGAACGCGCGCAAAAGCGCGTAGCCGCACCAAAAGGTCGCTGCGAGGTAGGGGGCATCGTTGCGCAGGAAGCGCGAGTAATACGTAATTGAGGGTGACAGAGCCAGAAGCACTAGAGCGACGAGGGCGCCTCGATCGCCAAGGTAACGTCGCCACCCCCACAGGGCCGCAAAAAGTCCGAGACTGCCAATTGCTGCGGGCAGGCGCATGGTAAAATCGGAGTCCCCAAAAAGGAGAAAGATGAGAGCCGTCACGTGTTCGAGAATGGGGCCATGGAGGATAGGCTGGTACTGATAGCCGTAGCCCTGAGCTAAGAAATACGAGTAATAGGCAAAAAGGCTCTCGTCGTGATGAAGTGGCTTCTCTGCGAGGCCGTAGAAGCGCGCAGCGATGGCAAAAAGAATGGCAAGGGCTGTGATGATTTCCGCTCTCCCAAGGCGCAGGCGTGCCCCCAGCGCCGCTTCCTCGTGAGTGGCGCGTTCAATCGGCCCTGGACTTCCGTTCTTGAAGCGTAAAAGTCCCACCAGCGAATCTTGGCGTTTTTCCATACGTGCCTCATCCTGCGTTGCCAGGGCAAAGAGGCAATGCAAATCCATCACTCTAGGCGCTTTCCGGTGGACCGAGGGAGCGCGTCGAGGATCATGGCGCTGGTGCCGGGAACCAAACCTGTGTTCGCTCGGCCTCACGACAAAGTGGGGCCGTTGCAATAACACGTGACAAAAGGGCTTGCACGGAGTCTACTTCCTTACTGCAATCGAACACGCTGTTTCGCGAGTAGAAGCCGGGATAAAGTCGAAGAACGATGAAGAACGCGAAAGCTCTTGCCCTTATGCTCTTAGCTGCATGGCTACTGGGTGGCTGCCAATCGATGACAAGCCTCACCACTCATCGCCCAAACATCAGACGCGGGGATCGCGGCTTCAAGCCGATTGACCAGGTTGCCCCTCATGCGCGTGCGATGGTGCAGGGACGCATGACTCTTGAGGAGTGCTTGAAGCAGCCAGAAAGCATTGCGGATGGGGGCGCAGGGTGCTTGCGAGCGATTCGCGACATTCCTGTCACCGCACCGTAGAACTCGACAGATACCGAACGCCTACTTGCCCCTCCAGCAGCTGCGACTCGTGCTCTCAGAGATTGTACGGCAAGCCGGGCTCCGCTCAATCAATGTCGCGGTAGAGCTCGCAGAGAAATGCACGCCGCCTCATCGCTGCACCGCGGCGTGAGGGCCGACAGCTATCACGATGTCCTGGCACGGCGCCTTGGCGCGTGAGACTGACCAACCCTGCTGGAGCCAGAATCCCGCGATGAGATCCATCGTGTGAAGCCCGCGCGGATGATGCTTGCCCTCAGCGGCATGGAGACGCTCCATGACCTCAAAGCCCTCTTCGTCGAAATCACTGATGATGACCCGTGCATCGGGCCGGAGCACGCGCAACATTTCGCTGAGGACTTCAGCGGGGCGATCGACATGATGAAAGGTATTCATCGAGACGAGGGCGGCAAAGGTTTTGTCGGGGAAGGGTAGCTGCACCGCATCCGCCAGAACGAAACTCACAACCTGGGACACGGATCGAGCATGGCAGAGAATCTGCGCCAAACGCTGATCCTCTCTATTGCGATCAACTGACACAACCCGACGCACATGCCGCGCTAGCTCAGCGAGGAAGCGTCCCTTGCCCGTAGCAACCTCCAGGATAGGTTCGGCCAGCGGAAGTGCGTGAGCTAGGATACCTGCATTCGCGGCGTTGATATCAAAGCCGAAACGGCGCAGCTCCTCGTTGCGCGCTTCGATGCGCGTCACCACTTCATGCATTTCGGCTTCTGAGAACGGAGACCGTTTGGCTACCTCGCCCATGGAAAGATCCTCTCACCCCAAAAAAGTGGGACCTTCGCGAAAGTCTTCCAGACGACTCTCTGCACGCTGGCGACAAGGAGGGCAAGACTGTTCCACAGCCACCCTCAGTATGCTCCCAACAGAGTCACCGGCTTCCCCATTCATGACGAGGTTTTCCATCCCGATTTCTTGAGGGAGGAAGTCCCGTTTTGCCTTTGACGCGCCATCGGGATAGTCTTAGGTGCAATAATTGTGTGACATTCGTGAAGACAAATGATAAGGAGATCGCATCGATCATGAAAGGATGCGCGCAGCGCACAAGATGGCTGCTTCTCGCCGGATTGTTTTTCGCCCTGATGTTGACAGTTTCGACGGGAGGCGCACGTCGTGGCCCTGTCGTTCGCGTTGTCACTCCGCAGCCGGAAGAAATTGTCGCCGGCCCCGATGTTGTTGTGCACGTGGAGGTGGACGGACTCGATATTCGGCCAGGCTGTAATTCAATTCACCTCATGCTCGATAATGAACCGTTTGTGGTAAAATACCGAACCGATCAACCCCATCGCTTCCATGATGTGGCGCCAGGGACTCACACGCTGCGAGTTTACGCCGCGAATCCTTATCACGAAATCATCCCCGGGACTTTGTCTGTCATTCCTTTTGCTGTTGAGTATCACAATGGTCAGAACCGACCGGAATGCGGCGAGCCCTTGTTGACCTACGTACTGCCCCAGGGTGAGTACCGTGGCATCGACTGCGCGGATATCATTCTCAATTTTGATGTGAGTGGTGCTCCTCTGAGTCGCTACGGCTACCGCGTGCAGTATTTTGTCGATGGCCGCCGCTATCTGGCGCACACGAAAGAAAGTCGACATCTCACGGGTTTGGCGCCGGGTTATCATACGATTCGCATGGAACTCGTCGATGAAAAAGGACGCCTTGTGCCCGGGCCTTTCAATGTCGTCGAGCGTACGATTCTGCTCTCGCCTGAAAAACCGCTCGACCAACCAAAAAAAAGAGAGCAACCGTACTTGTCCTCCATTCAAGGCCCCATGACGAGCGGACGGTTGTGGGTCAGCCGGCAAGAGAACGCCGAGCCGGAAAAGCAAACAGCCACAGCGGCAGCCCGTGTAACCGAAGCCCAGCAAGAAAGCAAGGGCACCAAGGAAATCAGCGTCGTCGCAGCTCGGGCGAAAACGGCAAAACAGCCTGCACTCGAGGAAGAACTGGCAGAGCCAGTGCCAGAGTCGACAGAGCCAGTGACGGAAGAACAAGGTGAGCTAGAGTCAGAAAAACTTCCCAAGCCGATGGAAGCATTAGGTGCCAAGCCCGTGACGTCACAAGATGATGTCACGGTGAAAAAAGCCTCAGAGACAAGCCCCACGGTGAGAGCCCGGCGAGTTTCCCTGGGACAATTTCGCAACACGGCCCAAACAACCACCACGCTCAAGGCAACCAGCGTGAGCTCAACCCAGACTCAGTTCATACGCATCGGTGCCCCGACAAGTGCTGCAAGTGCACCTTCTACCGAAGCGCTCCAGTCGTCGTCCAAGCAGGATAAAAACGCGCCGGCAAAACAAAGCGACGTGGCCGACCGCATTGGCAAAAGGGAATCCAGGCGACAAAAACTCAATGATGAAAGACCGCCGAATCAGGAAGGGAAGACCCCGTCTTCCTCCCTTCCCGAAACCACAACGACAGCAGCTCTTCCTCGCTCGATTGAACGAGTCGTCGGCGCCTCAGAGCCTGTTGAAGTCGTTGAGAACTTAGACGACGCCCTGCAAACCGAACAATCAGAACTCACGGCGACTATTTCGCGTGTGATTAGCAGTAAGGGCCTGGTGGCGGCTTACGAGGTAATCAACGAGTAGAGCTGCCCCCGGTGGTGACGGAGTGGACACCGGACAAGGGAGTTAGCCGTCTAGCGGCTTTTCCTACTTGGAATGAGAGAACTCTTTATCCACGTCGATGTTGATGATTTGTGGGCAATCACCGAGTGCTACGGTCTTACGCTCACAAGCGAGCGCGACCGCCACCACGTCATCCGCGATGGCCTCCCACGGCTGTTCACCTTGTTTTCTGAACTAGGAATTCGAGCGACTTTCTTTGTCTGCGGGCGGGATGTGGTGAACCAAGAGGTGAAACAAATCTTCCTCAAGGCCTTACGCCACGGCCACCGCATTGCCAATCACAGTCTCAGTCATCGGCTTGATTTCCGAGCTTTGGATTCGGCATCGGTCCGCAAAGAGATTGTCGAGTCGCACCGTCTCCTTCAAGACGAGCTCGCGACGGATGTCGTTGGCTTTCGGGCTCCGGGCTATGCATGGCGCAGGGATGCTCTTTCCGTGCTGGCCGAGTGCGGGTACTTGTATGATTCCTCGCTCATGCCTTGCCCTTTTGGGTGGGTCTTCAGGGCGCTGGATGCACGCCTCACCAAGCGCCTCTCTGGGAGACGCCTCCGCAAGACCCAGTATCCTTTGTTGAAAGACGCCTTCCACAGCTTGGCGCCTTTCGTCGTCTCTCTTGCCGGGGGGCATCGCCTCGTGGAGATCCCGATTGCCGCAAGCCCCTTTTTGAGGCTGCCTTTTCAAGCAAGCATTTGTCTGCAGCTGGGCCAACCTTATTTCCGGCTCCAGGAACGACTCTTCGAACTAGCGGGACAGTCGCCTCTCGTTTTTCTCCTGCACGCAGCGGACGTGGCGGATTTCTCGAACACACCCCTGGGCCAGACCGCACAACTTGGTTATTTTGCCAGGCCGGTCGAGCATCGCCTAGCCATGCTGACAGAGTTCCTCAGGGAGCTTTTGCAAACCCGCCGGAACTTTCTCGCTGAGGAATGGGTAGCGGAACGCTCGACGTGTCTATAGCGTTTCGAAAAGCTTTCGCTCAAAAGCCATGGCTTCCGCATATTGGGGGAAGCGCCGCTCTAGGCGCCGGAACTCAGGCCCGTGAAGTCGGCGCCGACCGCTAGTGTCGTGGGGTGGATCGAGAAGTGCGTGAAGCATCTCGTGGTAGACCACAAAGCGCACAAAAAACTCTGGGATTCGCGGAGAATCGAGCAGGGGGTGAATGCGGATCAAGCGCTGCGATCGATAGTAAGAGCCAAGTTGGATGTGCCGCCGCCGACGGCGCTGCGGAGTGCCGTTGCGTCCCCACGTGATGGCAACCTGAAGGCTCCCCTGAAAGAACTGCTCGTTGAGTTCGCCCAGAATGCGGTTGAGATCATAGCACCGACCCCGGGAGCGCAACGTGATGCGACGAGCACGCGCTTGGGGATGATGATCTGGAAGTGAATCAATAAACTGGCGCAAGGTGCAGCGGCATTGAGTCGTTGGATGACGAATGTACTGTGCGAGAGCCGCCACAACTCTGTCGTCGGCTTCGAGAAAAGCTCGATGAACAGAGACTCGCGGCGGGGAGCCATCAGCAGGATAACGGACTGAAATGACCTGCGAGAGATTGGTATTGAGCTTGAGGCTGATTGGCCCTTGGACAAGCTCCTCCAACTTTTTTTGAAAAGCCTCTGGTGTGAGAGCCATGATCCAGTCGTCATTCGGCAAAAGCTTTCCAGTGCTCGCAAGAGAGAATCACAGCACCAGACAACAACGAACCCCTTGCCACAACTCGCTGTGGCAAGGGGTAGAATTCGCGCCGAGGTAATAGCTTACTTCTCGACGGTCTTGCAGGCAACCTTTGCCGGTTTTGCAGCAGGCGCACCAGGAGCCGTGCGGGCTTTCAGGTTGGCACAGCCGCTGAATGCAACGGCGCAGGCGATAAGAAGGGCGACAGCAACAGCCTTCTTCATGACAACTCCTCCTAACCTAATTGAGTTGTTTTGTGGGAACATTCCCATTCAAAACTACGTCTAACCTACGCAGCATAATACGCTTCGCAACCAAAAAATTCAGGCGAGAGCTATTTTTTTGCTCGGTTCGTTACTTTTCCACGGGGCCAGAAACTTCTTTGGCCTTGGGAGCCACAGCCCCACACGGATGACACGCCGGTGCCACATAGCTCGGGGCCGGCGGGCAAGGCCGTGGGGTTGGGCGATAGCAGCACCCGCTCAAAAGCAAGGCTGCGCTTGCGACCGCGATGAAGACCTTCATCTTTTCTCTCCTTTCGGGCTCAGATGAGCTTTGTCTTTTTGTCGAAGCTCGTTTTCACTGCACTTGCGTCTCGACAACTTGGTTTTTGCCACGTGGTGGCTTGCCGGTTCAACAAAGAAATGGGGACGCATCGACTAAGGTTTGGAACCAGGTGGGGCTGCCGCCCCATCAGGAGCGGGCTGACTCAGCGCTGAGAGCAACTCGCGAGCTTCTCGTTCCGCATCGGTGTCACCACGATCGCGGCTCAGGTAGTTCTGGATGAGTTCTATCGCACGCTGCCGGCGGCCCCGTGCCACCTCTGCTTGGGCCGCAAAGAGGAGTGCTCGCGCAGCCTGCGGATGGTGGGGGTACTGATTCGCAAGCTTTTCCCATGCGGCCACTGCCTCTTCGTGATTGCCTAGGCCGGCCAGGAGCTTACCAAAGCTCATCCATTCGTCAATGCGCTGGGCATCGTCGGAGGCGCGAACCGCTCGCGCTTGGTAAATCTCTCGCGCTCTCTCAACATCCCCTTGAGCTGCGTAGGCTTTTGCCACGATGGGCTCAAGCTTCTCGCGTGTGTCAGGAAACTGCCTTTGAGCAAGATCAGCAAATTCGAGCGAGTCCGCAAAGCGAGTTTTATTAGCAAGTAAATCCACGATGTGCAGGAGGAGTTCGTCGCGTTGGGGGACGTCGGGACGCTGGACCAAGGAGCGCCAGAATTGGACGAGCTCTCTCGTTTTCTGCAGTTCCTCAGCTACTGTCCATGCATCCTCCGTGAGCTGGTGAACATGATGTTGGCGACCATGGGATCCCCGCTCAAAAAGCTCGCGATAGATGGCGAAAGCATCCTCCTTGCGGCCGATCTTGCGGTAAGCATTGGCCAGATTCATTTTGAAAAGTCCGCTAGCGGGGTCCTTCTCAATGGCTCGCCGATAGAGCTCGAGCGACTCCGTCGTGTAACCGGCTTCATCGAGCAAGTACGCCGCAAGATGGACATCTTCCGCCGTGGCATTGCGGTGTTCCGCAAGGGAGCGAGCAACTCCCACCGACTTTTCTCGGTCGCCGACGGCGCGGTAGAGTTCCGTGAGTCGAAGATAAGGCTCGGTGGCGTAAGGACGGGTGCGAATCACTTGCCAGAGTGCTCGGGCGGCTTTGTCGACAGCGCCACGAATGGTCTCGAGCGACGGCGTTGTTTCGTGGGGGCCGACTGCAAGGACGTAAGCATGGCGGCTCGCAGCAATGGCGTACTCGTTCAAGGCCTCGTATTCTGTGGGACACTCCTGCACATAGTTCTCAAGGGCCGCGATGATAGCTTCCTGCGAACGCAACTGATTCTCTGTGCTCATCATCAGCACGAGAAGCTCAATGGGCGCTGTTGACTCTTTGAGGCGTGCTTGGAGGGCGTGGCGGTATTTGAGATGATCCTCCGTTTCAGGAAGAAGTGCAAATGGGGCCTCCGCAAGCTCGCGAAGGTAGACGTAGCTTTTGCCGCGACCTTCCTCTTCAAAGGCCGCGACAACTTGCTCCGCTGGCGCAACTTTGGCGAGTGCGGTGAGGCGCATGTTCGCCGCGAGACGTTGATCTTCATCCGACAACCGCTGTCGATTGATAGAGCCGATGACGGTGCAAACGTCAGCGTAGCGCTTAGCTCGAAAGAGAATACCCGCTAGCTTCAGGCGCACTCGATCAGAATTTTGCGTGATTCCAATCAACTCGCGGTAAAGCCTTTCCGCCTCGGCAAGATCTGTCCCCGGAAGTTGCGCGAGCTCTTCCACGAGCACGGCGCGCCCCGCTGTTGTCAGGGGATCAAGCGACAACCCATGGCTCAGCACTACCCGCGCGAGTTCAACCTTGCCCTGCCTCTGCAGGATCAGTGCATGAAGCCAGGCAGAGAGCGGTGACGAAGTGCTTTCTGCGGCAACTTTGGCTCGCAACTGTGCGAAACCTGGACGGCCATCAAGAGCCGCCAGCGCTTCATTAGCCAGGAGGCGCAGTTCTGGGAAGTCGAGAGAGTTGTTTTCAACCAGAGGCGCCATAAGCTTGGGGACAAGCGTCGACAACACTTCGGAAGGAGCTAGGCGAAGGAGACGATTCGTGAGGTCGATCCTCTCCCTGTTGGACAGGTGAGCGCTCTCGTGGGCCCGCAGGAGTACTTCTTGGGCGAGCGTCGTGTCGCCACTCTCCTTCCAAAGGTGGTAAAGCGCAACCGCCGTCGCATAATCGCGCGGACGCTGACTTTCAGCCCGAAGAAGCTGGCGAGCCGGCGTTGTTTCACCAATGGTACGAAGCGTGCGCACTTGAACCATTGGAGCAGCTTCCGCGAAGGCGGGGCTAGCGAGGAGCTCCTGCAGCTGAGTCGTTTGACCAGTGCGACTCAGGAAGCGCGCGTAAAGGGGAAACCCATTCTGGGGATCACTCTCCATAATCTGCTGATAAAGTGCCCGCGCCTGGTCCAGCTCGCGCGCAGCGGTGGCGCGAATTGCCTGTTGGAGAAGAGCAGAGGTCGTAACCTCCTGAGCTCCCCCCCCGAGGACCCGTATTGGAAATAGAGCCACTAAAAGAATGAGAGCAACGCGCTGACCAATCTGATGCCGCACACGAAGTTCCTCCACTCAGAGATTGGGGGCTAGCACTAGGGACCAGGGCACACACGAAAGGCAATTCGCGGGCTAGCGAGAACATGATAGCAGGAAAGGAGGGGGACCTTGCGAGTCCCCCTCCCGAAAGTTCCATAAGATTTGATGCTCAAAGCATCAGTTGGGCCCGTAGTACTTGATCGCGTCTGCGATCACGTAGTAGCCCGATGTTGTCCAGCAGGAAAGTTTTGTGGTCCTTGCGCCAGCCGAGAGTGAGACCGTCCCAAGCAGGTTCCATTTTCCGCCATTGGCCTGCTGGTTGACATTCACTGTCGTGCCATTGGGCAGGACGTAGGGGGCGCTGGGAGCACGGTTGGAAGCAGCTGTCCACCATGCGTAGATCTGATAGTTTCCGCTCGTGGCAATGTTCGCCGTCCACTGCGCCGGATCACTCACAGCCGCTGTGGCACGAGCATGATAATTCGAGCCATAGTAGCCCGAGACGCTCGTGCTGGCAAACCAGTTGCTCGAGGCGCTAAAGCCGCTCCCGCCGTTATCCACGATGTAAGTCTGGGCCGTTTGCGGCGTGTAGGCTGCTAGGCCATAATGGTTTTGAAGCGCAAACATGTGGGCCTTGCCGGCGAGGTCTTGCCACGAGGAACCACCGGTATAGACCGCGTCACCCGCATTTGTAATGAAGGCCAGCTCAGAAAGCGTGGCCGGCATGTTCGTGTACCTCAAAACGTAGTAGCTAGCCGTCTTGACGCCACGATTGGTCCGGTTCCAGGCCTCTATCATGCGGGTCTGGATCTTATCACGAAGATTGGAGGCCGTGTTCGGGGCGGAATACGAGAACGTCTCCGTCCCATTGGCCGAGCTGTTGCTGGCCGCATTGTTGTGGATGCTCATGAAGCGGTTGCAGTTGTTATTGTTGGCGATGTCACACCGCCCCTGGAGTGAGACATCAACGTCGGTGGAACGCGTCATCACGATGTTCCACGAGCCACCGCCGTTGGCATCTTGCGTGTCCTTATCGAGCCACGCCTTAAATTTCAAGGCGGTGTTGAGAACGTTTGTCTTTTCCTGCTGGCCGTTGCCAACAGCTCCGGGGTCGCTGCCTCCATGCCCCGGATCGATGCAGACCTTGGCGGTCACGCCCCACGAGAGGGCAGCCACTGCGCTGAGCGCAGCGATGGCGAGGTTGCGGTAAATCGTCATTTCATACCCCTCCTTAAAGAGGTCGTTCGCGGTTTAAATTGGTGGCACTTTTCGCGGCCGTGCCCGCCGTTGCCTTCCCTACCCCACAGAGCCCGTCATCGCTCTCGGAAAGGCAATCATCCCACCTCCTTTCTCCTACTCAAGCGGTGCCACATAAATGACTCCCTCGACCTCATACGCCACCCACTGTCCGTCGGGGCTGACGCTGGGGTTGATTTCAATTTGTCCAGGCGTTTGCGTCAGATTCGAGATTGTTGAGCCATCCACGCTTGCGAGGTAGAGATCGCTCGCAAGAAGCTGGTGACCGTCGTCAATCGAGACGTTATACACGATTCCGGATCCGTCCGGAAGCCAGCTGGGCGAGTGCCCCTCACCGAGGTACACTACCCGCCCCGAGCCGTCGAGCGAGGCGATATAGAGCCCCGTGTGGAGCCCGTTGTAGGCGATGTAGCGACCGTCGGGACTCACAACGCCGCCATAGAAGCGGTCGTCGCCTTCGCTGATCAGCTTTGCTGGCTCCCCGGGGGCTGAGCGGTAGTAGACCTTGTCGTCTTGAGTGAAAGCGCCCACATAATCCAAATCCTGCATTGGCGAAGGGGCTTCCAGCGGGGTTCCATCCGGTCCAAGTTGCTGAACCTTGCCGTCGTTTGTCTGGGCAGTGATTGTTCCATCAGGATTCCAGCGCGACTTGAACCCCACGTGATCGGCGTCCGTCAGTTCGCGCAGCTTTCCACCCTCGACTCCTTTTGTGTAGAGGCCGTTGTAACCGGGGCGGCTGAAAAGGAGCTCAAGACCATCAGGGGACCAACGCGGAGCGATGAACTCCCCCTCGGCCTTCGACGTGACGGCCTTGGGCGGGCCGAGTCGGCGCGTTCCATTAGCGACAGGCAGCTTGCGGGCCGACGGGCGCGGCGCACTCGCGTAACCAGGATCCGCCTCAGGAAGGAAGAAAACGCCGTCAAGTTTACCAAGCGAAGCGGAATTGGTCGTGGGCCCAGCAGCCTCAGCTGTCAGAGATGATGCCTTGGGGGCAACTGACGTTGCGGGCGTATTCTTTCCCGACATAAGGATGAAGATCACCCCGAGTGCCACCAGCAGAGCCACGCCGACTAAACTGATGTTGACTAATCTTTCGCGCACCGTTTCAGATTCAATCCGCTCGCATCATAAATTGGAGCTGAGTCTGTTATGCTGACCTTCAATTGCGCCAAATTTTTTGCCCGTTTTCAAGCAAAAAATGCAATGCTTCTCATTTTTTTGAGTCTTTTTAACTCAAGGCTTCAAAGTGCGGGACTTACTGGCATGATTGTCGGCCCGGACCGGAAGCCCCTTGCAGGGGCGGAAGTTCTTGCTGTTGCCAGTAGACCAGAATTCCAGCTGCCAGAAGACCTCACTCCCCTTGCCACAGCCCGAACTGACAGCCAAGGCGCCTTCAGCCTGACCGTTCCGACAACAGCGAGCGTTGAATTGATCGCTTTTGCGCCGGGCATGCGGCGCGCTCGCTTTGCCCTCGTCGACCTCCCTCGAGGTTACGACAAAATCGGCCTTGCGCTGGAGCGCGGCACAAAGATTGAGGGCGTTGTTCTTGATGCCGCAAGCGGGCTGCCCGTGCGCGATGCGACCGTGGGGCCTGTCGTGCTCTCCCCTGATGAAGAGATTTCGATATCAAAAAAACATGTGCCTGTTTGGATCAAAACAGATGCGAGTGGTCGATTTACCATCGACGGACTCATGCCGGAACGCACGTTTCAATTCCTCGTGAAAAATGAGGGGTATGAGCTTCAGAATGTGTCGGCGCGTGCAGGAACACCGAATGTCGTGGTGCGCCTTCCCAAAGGCGGATCGCGAATCGACGGCGAGGTTGCTTCGCCGTCGAGACCCCCACGCGAATTTGGTGGCATGCGGCTACGACTCAGTGGAAATGGATTTAGCGACTATACCGTGACCGATAGCGAGGGGCGCTTCCGTCTGGCGGGAGTCCCAGCGGGGAACTTTTCCCTCGAAGCGATCGTTGAGCAACCGCGCGTTTCGCAGGTGGTCTTGCTCGAATTTCCGCGCGACAACGGCAAGAAAGTCCGCGTCAACGTCAGTGAGGGCTACTGGCTGAGCGGCACAGTCTTTGATGCAACGACAAGCGCGCCCACGGGGGGTGTGGTGCTACGTGTTGAAGATAAGACAACCACGAGCAGCCCTGACGGAAGTTTCCGCATTGGCCCGCTTTGGACGGTGGGGCAACCTCTCATTGAGGTTGCCGAAGACTGTGACTACGTCCTCAGTTCGGCTCCGCCTGGGGCTCTCGTGCAACGCGGCGAGACGGACGGTTTTCGCTCGATTGAGGGCGACACGGTTTGGGTGCGTCCGACACGACGGCTGAAACTGATGTGCGATAATTTTGATGTCACGACCCAGCCCGTCGTCGCCATGTTTGTCGGGGCCGACGGAAAACGTTTCGCAGAGCGGATCACGAGCCACGTGCAAAGTTGGCGCGTGCGCTCGGTCGCTCCCGGCTTTCTGTGGCTTACGGATCAAGCAGGGTGGAGCAGCACTCTCGTTGCCTTTGTGGATCCTCCGAAAAAAGGCGAGCCGCCGCTGCAGCTGGGACTCTTGCCCGCCGCAGGACTCCAGGGCCAAATCATTCGCTCAGCCGCAGCAGGCGTGACCTCAGTGCCGCGGACACTGATCAAACTTTATCCCGCTCTCAAGTTAGCGAAAAATCTCGAAGCAACACCGGCCATTCTTGAAGCTGTGACGGGCCCCGACGGGCACTTTCGCTTCCCGTGCGTCCCGCCGGGAAGTTACCGCGTTGTCGTGACAAACGAGAAGGGCACTCTCTCGCGAAGTTACGAGATGCAACTTGCAGCAGGGCAGATGGCCGAACTTCGGGCGGAGCTCCCTGTAGGAAAACGTTTTAGCGGCTTGGTACGCGACGCAAATCAACAGATTCTCGGAAGCGTGCAAATTCGTTATTATGTTCTCAAGTCAGATACTTCCACTCAGCCGGGCCTGGTGGAAACGGGCACAGATGGGCGTTTCACCGTGGAGGAACTCGAAGGGGAGGCGCTAGCACTCATCAAGGTTGAGCGCCAGGGGTACGCCCCATGGGAGAAGCGCGACGTCCCTCTGCCATGTGAGGATCTAGAAATTGTCCTCACCCCAGTTTCAGGGCTACCTTTCAAAGTTCAAGCCGAACCGAGCAAGCAGTGGCGAGTCTATCTCATGCGCATAGATTTATGGGGCAGTGGGACCTATGCAAAGCAGCTTCTTGGACGTGAGGTGGCTTCGGTACGCGTGGTGGGGGGAGCCATGGATGCGTTCCCCGCGCCGGATGCGGGACGTTATCGAATCGTGGCCGCAAATGAGGACGGGTCTGCGGTAGGCGTCAGCGAAGAATTTGATTGGGAGCCAACGCAGGGGCGCTCAACTCCGATTGATGTTGTGGTCGGAGC
>FWWL01003278.1_pt1 | contig 30152 bp, 26 predicted proteins | sample 2228331 | NCBI WGS metagenome assembly FWWL01 (sample SAMEA103939775, study PRJEB20133) | metagenome
CTTGTAGGAGTGGTTGAACTGGTTGATCGAGCCGCCATAGAGCTTCTTGGCGGCGACGAACTCGTCGCCCGGCTGCAGCAGCGCATGGAAGCACAGGAACTCGGCCGCATGGCCGGACGCGACCGCGAGCGCCGCCGTGCCGCCCTCCAGCGCCGCGACGCGCTCCTCCAGCACCGCGTTGGTCGGGTTGCCGATGCGGGTGTAGATGTTGCCGAAGGCCTGCAGCCCGAACAGCGAGGCGGCGTGGTCGACATCGTCGAAGACGAAGGACGTCGTCTGGTAGATCGGCGTCGCGCGCGCGCCCGTCGCGGCGTCTGGAGCAGCGCCGGCATGGATCGCGAGCGTATGGAAACCCGGTGCGCGGTCGGTCATGGCAAGCTCCGTGGGGAATTCTGGGTCCGATCAAGGGCGTTCGTTTTAAAGAACGCTCGGGATGGCGTCAATTCCGGGTGCTACCCCCTCCGCCGTCATTGCGCGCGCAGCGAAGCAATCCAGGGGGCGTGGAGCGAAACGCTGGATTGCTTCGCTGCGCTCGCAATGACGGATGCGCCTCACGTGCCCGGCCGGTGAATCGTCAGCTTCTGGAATCCCTTGCCGGCCAGCACCGGCTTCTTCGACGACAGAATGCGCGAATTGATGCCCTGCCAGCCGATTTCGCCCGAGAGCCGGCCATATTCGATCTTGGGGCATCGGTTCATGATCACGGTGACGCCCTTCGCCTCGGCCCTCGCAGCCGCCTCGTCATTGCGCACCGAGAGTTGCATCCAGATCACCTTTGGCAGCGGATCGAGCGCCAACGCCTCGTCGGTGATGGCTGAGGCGGCTTCCGAGTTGCGAAAAATCTCGACCATGTCGATCGCGCCGGGGATGTCCTTCAGAGAGCCGTAGACGGTCTTGCCGAGCAGCGTCTGGCCGGCGAGCCCAGGATTGACCGGGATCACGTCATAGCCGCGGTCGAGCAGGTACTTCGTCACGATCCAACTCGGCCGCGCCTCGCTGGCTGACGCGCCGACCAGCGCGATGCGCTTCACGGATTTCAGGATCTCGCGGATCCGGCTGTCGGGATAGGCGTCATGGGTCATCTGAAGGCTCAGGTCCGGCAAAGAGACACGCTGCAAGAACCCTCTCCTTACAGGAGAGGGATTCCCCGCGCATCACCATCGAACGCGGTGCTACCCCTCCCAAACCGGATCTCGCTTCTCCATGAACGCGCCGATGCCTTCCTCCGCATCGCGCGCCAGCATGTTCTCGACCATCACCGCCGAGGCATGGTCATAGGCTGCGCCGAGCCCCATCTCGCGCTGCTCGTAGAAGGCGCGCTTGCCGATCCTGATGGTCGCCGGTGCTTTCGAGGCGATCACCGCCGCGAGCCGTGCGGCCTCCGCCAGCGCTCCGCCCGCCGCCACGACGCGGTTGACCAGCCCCATCCGCGCCGCCTCGTCGGCCGGGACCATCTCGCCCAGCAGCAGCATCTCCATGGCGTGCTTGGCCGAGAGATTGCGCGAGAGCGCCACCATCGGCGTCGAGCAGAACAGCCCGATATGGACGCCCGGCGTGCAGAACCGCGCCTTTGCCCCCGCCACCGCGAGGTCGCAGCTCGCCACGAGCTGGCAGCCGGCGGCCGTCGCAGTGCCTTCGACCGCCGCGATGACCGGCTGGGGCAGGGCGCTGATCGCCTGCATCACGGCGGAGCAGCGCCCGAGGATGTCGGCGAAATAGGCCCGGCCGCGATCGGGATCGGCGCGCCGCGCGCTCATCTCCTTGAGGTCGTGGCCGGCGCAGAAGACGGGCCCCTCGGCCGCCAGGATCACGGCCTTGACCGCGCGATCGGCCGCGACCGCCGCAAAGCTCTCCGCCAACGCCGCCAGCACCGCTTCGCTGAGCGGATTGCGCGCCTGCGGCCGGTTCAGCGTCAGCGTCGTGACGCCGCCGCTGTCGGAGCGCAGCAGGATCGGGGCGTCCCCGAGCTTGGCATGGGCATTCATCGCAGGGCCTTTCGCGTCGCCGCCTATTGTCGGCATGCCGGCCTCATGCTGCAAGGGAGGCGAAAGCCGAAGCCGGAGCCGTTTTCCGCACCATGACGACCGCCACCGCCATGACCGCCTCCGAGATCGAGCGCTATCTCGACGACGTCTTCCCGCAATTGCACATCGGGGGACGCACTTATTTCGTCGAGGAGGTCGGGCCGATGACGGCCCGGCTGCGCTGCGACTATCACGAGAAGCACCTGCGCCCGGGCGGCACCATCTCCGGCCCCACCATGATGGCGCTGGCGGATCTCGCGCTCTACGTCGCCATCCTGGCCCAGATCGGCCCTGTCGCCCTCGCGGTCACGACGAGCCTCAACTACAATTTCCTGCGCAAGCCGGGGCAGGCGGCGCTGATAGCCGAATGCCGGCTGCTCAAGCTCGGCCGGCGGCTGGCCGTCGGCGAGGTCTCGCTGTTCTCGCAGGGAGAGAGCGAGATCGTCTGCCACGCGACTGGAACGTACTCGATCCCGGCCGAGCGCTGAGAGGTCACTTCTGCGGCAGCGGCTCCAGCCCGGTCTTCCTGATCACCGGCGCGGCCTCGGGCGAACCCAGGCACGCGATCAGCTTCTTGGCGGCCTCCGGCTCCTTTGCGCCTGCCGCCAGCCCCGCCGAGAACACCGTGACGCGCTGGACCTCCTCGGGCAGCGTGCCGACGAAATCGAGCCCCTCGATCGGCACGAGCTCGCTGACCTGCTGGAAGCCGAGTTCGGCATCGCCGCGCGCCACGACCGTGCCGACGCGCTCGGAGAAGATTTTCTTCGACTTCGCCATCACCGCCCCGCTCGGATCGAGTTTTGGGAACAACTCCTCGGAAAGATAGGTGCCGCTGGCGCTGGCCGAATAGGCGATCGACTTCGCCTCCATCAGCGTCTTCTTGAGCGCTTCCACCGTCGAGATGTCGGGTTTCGGCGCGCCGGCCTTGACCGAGAGCCCGATCGCCGAGCGCACGAGGTCGACGCGCGTGCCGGGCTGGCCCTTGCCCTCCTGCGCCAGCTTGTCGAAAGCCTCCGACGCCAGGATGATGACGTCGGCCGGCTCGCCACGCGCGAGGCGATTGGGAATGGCGTCCGGGGCCGCGCCCATCGATGCGCCATAGGCGCTGACGACCTTTTTGCCGATCTTCACCTCGCACCCGGCGACGAGCTCCTTGTACGCGGCGGTGAAGCCGCCCGAGCTGATGACATGGACGTCCGCTCTGGCGGACGGGGATATGGCGAGCGCGCCGAGCGCGAGCAGCGTCGAAAGGGACAGGGTTCTTGTCATGGCGTGTCCTCCTGCCGCAGCTTCGCCCGAAGCCGGTGCGCGCGGCAAGACGTGGTGCAACACCACGATGCGGTATCCAGATACCTTTTATAGCATATCATTCAGAAATCAGCGTTTTTCGCTCGCGGGCGACACGGTTGGCGCTTGACAGCGCCGGCCGCCAGCCCTATCCCCCGCCTCACATCGCCGCCGGTCTCCGGCGGCTTGTCATTTTCTCCAGCCACCGAAGGGGTGTCGCGATGAAGACCATGTCGCTCAAGCCCGCCGATGTCGAAAAGAAGTGGGTTGTGATCGACGCCTCCGGGCTCGTCGTCGGCCGTCTCGCCACCATCGTGGCGTTGCGTCTTCGCGGCAAGCACAAGGCGAACTACACGCCCCATGTCGACTGCGGCGACAACATCGTGATCGTGAATGCCGACAAGGTCGTCCTGACCGGGCGCAAGCGCGACCAGAAGATCTATTATCACCACACCGGCTATGCCGGCGGCATCAAGGAACGCTCGGCCAAGTTCATTCTCGAAGGCCGCTTCCCTGAGCGCATCGTCGAGAAGGCCGTCGAGCGCATGCTGCCGCGCGGTCCTCTGTTCCGCCAGATCCTCGGCAATCTGCGCGTCTACAAGGGCGCCGAGCATCCCCATGCCGCGCAGTCGCCGGAGGCGCTCGACGTCGCCGCGCTCAACCGCAAGAATGCGAGGGTCTGACCATGGCCGAGGTTCTCCAGTCTCTCGCCGATCTCGGCGGCGCCGCCAAGGCGGCTCAGCCGGACGCTCCCGTCCATGTCAAGAAGGTCGACGCCCAGGGCCGCGCCTATGCCACCGGCAAGCGCAAGAACGCCATCGCCCGCGTCTGGATCAAGCCGGGCTCCGGCAAGATCACGGTCAACACCCGTGACCAGGAGGTCTATTTCGCCCGTCCGGTGCTGCGCATGGTCCTGCAGCAGCCGCTGCAGCTCGTCGAGCGCATGACCCAGTACGACGTCGTCGTCACGGTCAAGGGCGGCGGACTTTCGGGCCAGGCCGGCGCGGTCCGCCACGGCATCTCCAAGGCCCTGACCTTCTTCGAGCCCGAGCTTCGCGGCCCGCTCAAGAAGGAAGGCTTCCTGACCCGCGACTCGCGCGTCGTCGAGCGCAAGAAGTTCGGCAAGGCGAAGGCTCGCCGCAGCTTCCAGTTCTCGAAGCGCTGATCGAACGCAGCTTCGGCTGTCGTTTACCGGCCATGCATCAGGGCGGCTCGCAAGAGCCGCCCTTTTCGTATTGGCTGTCGCCAAACCCGAAGGAGTTCAGCCCATGACCCGTCCCGTCCTCATCGTCACCGGCGGCAGCCGCGGCATCGGGGCCGCCACCTGCATCATGGCGGCCAAGCGCGGCTATGACGTCGCGGTGAACTACCAGGGCAACGCCGAGTCCGCTGCAAAAGTCGTCGCTGAGTGCGAGGTGGCCGGCGCGAAGGCCGTCGCGATCCAGGGCGACATGGCGAGCGCCACCGACATCATTCGTCTCTTCGCCGAGGCCAAAGCTGCGCTGGGTCCGATCAGCCACGTCGTCAACAATGCCGGCATTACGGGCAAGGCGAGCCCGCTGGCCGACGCCGACACGGCCGTCATCCGCGCCTGCATCGACGTCAACGTTACGGGCGCGATCCTGGTGGCGCGCGAGGCGGCGAGGGCGCTGACCGCCAATACGGATGCGCCGGCAAAGGCGATCGTCAACATCTCCTCGGCCGCCGCCACGCTGGGCTCGCCGGGTGAATATGTCTGGTATGCCGCCTCGAAGGGCGCGGTCGATACGCTGACGATCGGCTTGTCGAAGGAACTCGCCCCGGCCGGCATCCGCGTCAACGCGGTCTCGCCCGGCGTCACCGAGACCGAGATCCACGCCCTGTCCACCGGCGAGCCCGGCCGCGCCGCCCGCCTCGCGCCGTCGGTGCCGCTCCAGCGGGCGGCGACGCCCGACGAGATCGCCGAGGCGGTGCTGTTCCTGCTCTCGGAGGCGTCGGCCTATACGACGGGAGTCATTCTGAGGGTCGCCGGCGGACGTTGAAGCGCTGGCACAACCCCTCTCTTGGCAGGAGAGGGGTTCCCCGCACCTCGGAGGCAAGCGGTAGAGGCTTAAACGACAGATTCGGCTGCCGACAGTGACAATCCCAACTGCCGCCGCATCGTCTCCATGCTAAATCCCTCGGCTCAACCCGCCGCCCGCGAGCTCCCATGCGCGTCCTGCTGACCCTGATCGCCTTCGGCATGATCGCCGTGCCGGCCTTGCTCGCGCTCTCCAGTGCGCGCCATGGCCGCGGCCGGCGCATCGCCAACGCGCTCGTCATCTTTCTGACGCCGGCGATCGCGCTCGGCCTGATCCATGGCGTGCCTGAGCTCGACGGCCGGGCGCTGCAGAACCCGGTCGCCTGGACGACGCTTCGGCTCGTGCTGTCGGCCCTCGCGCTGATCCTGCCCTGGTGCCTCTATGTCTGGCTCGCGGGCCGGCGCTGACGCTTGAGACGATACGATGACCGAACCCGCCGATACGCCGACGATCGACCACGCCTTCACCGGCGACAGGCGCGGCCCCGCCCATGACCCGACTTATGCGGGGGCGCTCTCCTTCATGCGCCGGCGCTACAGCAAGGATGTGGCGGGCTGCGATCTCGTGATCTGGGGCGTGCCCTTCGATCTCGCGGTGTCGAACCGCCCCGGCACGCGCTTCGGCCCGCAGGCGATGCGACGCGTCAGCGCGATCTTCGACGGCGATGCGCAGTTCCCCTCGCGCATCGACCCGTTCGAGATCCTGAGCGCGGTCGACTATGGCGACTGCCTGCTGCCGCGCGGCGATCTGCAGGGCTGCGCGAAGGCCATCGAGGACGGCGCGGCCGCAATCATCGCGACGGCTGCGCATCTCGTCACGCTCGGCGGCGATCATTTCATCACCCTGCCGCTGCTTCGAGCCCATGTCGCCCGGCACGGCAAGCTGGCGCTCGTCCAGTTCGACGCGCACCAGGACACCTGGGACGACGGCGTCGGCGCGATCAGCCATGGCGCCTTCGTGCTGGAGGCGGTGCGCGAGAACCTCATCGACGTCGAGCGCTCGATCCAGATCGGCATCCGCACCGTCGCGCCGCGCGATTGCGGGATCGAGATGATCGACGGCTACGAAGCGCAGGCGCTCGGTGTCGAGGGCGTCGTCGCCCGCATCATGGAGCGGGTGGGGCAGGGGCCGGCCTATCTCACCTTCGACATCGACGCGATCGACCCCGGCCACGCGCCGGGCACCGGCACGCCGGTCGCAGGCGGGCTGTCGACGGCGCAGGCCTTGCGCATGGTCTGGGGTCTGCGCGGTCTCGATTTCCGCGGCATGGACATCGTCGAGGTCTCGCCGCCCTACGACCACGCCGACGCGACCGCGATCGCGGGCGCTGCCGTGGCGCAGCACTACATCCAGATGCTGGCGCTGAGGAAGGCGGGTTGAATCGGGGTATGAAGGCGTTGAATCAATACGCCCGGCAAGTGATCCAACCGACTTACAATGCAAGATGATTCCTTCCCGTCATGCTCGGGCTTCTCCCGAGCATCCACGTCTCCCTACATCGCTCGACGACGGGAGACGTGGATGGTCTCCACGAGGCTGACCATGGCGAACAAGGCAGTTCGCACCTCTGATCATTGACAGCCTCGCCCCGCTCCCTCATATCCCTGCAATGACCATGAACCTGTCCCGACGTCGTCCGCTCCCGGCCGCCCTTGCGCGACCGCGATGACGCTCGGCCGCTAGTCCGAACGCCCGCGACCGCGCCAGGAGCGCGGTTTTTTTATGCCTGAAGCCGACGAAGCATTCGCGCTGTCGCACCCATCGGGGGCCAAGATGAGCCAGAACCTGAAATCCATCTTCATCGACGGCGAGGCCGGCACCACGGGCCTCGGCATCCGCGACCGGCTGGCGGCGCTGCCGGAGATCGCCGTAAAAAGCATCGATCCCGACAGGCGGAAGGATCCCGCCGCCCGCAAGGAGATGATGGCCGGCGTCGATCTCGTCGTGCTGTGCCTGCCCGACGACGCGGCGAAGGAATCGGTCGCGCTGGCCGACGAACTGGGCGCCAATGCCCCAAAAATCGTCGATGCGGCGACCGCGCATCGCGTCGCGCCAGGCTGGGTCTATGGCTTCGCCGAACTCGCGCCGGGCCATGCGGACAGAATCGCCAACGCCAATCGCGTCGCCAATCCCGGCTGCTATCCGACGGGCGCGATCGCGCTGCTGCGGCCGCTGGTCGATGCCGGGCTGCTGCCGCAGGACCATCCGGTCGCGATCAACGCCGTCTCCGGCTACTCCGGCGGCGGCAAATCCATGATCGATGACCACGAGGCGGGCAGCGCGCCGGCGTTCGAGCTGTATGGGCTGGGCCTGAAGCACAAGCACCTGCCCGAACTGCAGGAATATGCGCGGCTGACGCGGCGGCCGATCTTCGTGCCGTCCGTCGGCAGTTTCCGGCAGGGCATGCTGGTCTCGATCCCGCTGCATCTCGACATGCTGCCCGGCAGGCCGAAGCTCGCCGATCTCAGGACGGCGCTGGCCGAGCGCTATGCCGGCTCGACCTACGTCTCGGTGGTTGACGGCGCGCTGAGCGGCGGGAAGCTGGAGCCGGAGGCGCTCAATGACACCAACCTCTTGGAATTGCGGGTGTTCGGCGATGACACGCTCGGCCAGGCGGTGCTGGTGGCGCGGCTCGACAATCTCGGCAAGGGCGCGTCCGGCGCGGCGGTGCAGAACATCCGTCTGATGCTCGGCTTGCCGGAGTGACCTCTCACGGGATCGTGATCGGTCTGTCCGCCGTATAGATTGCAACCATTTGCGTTGGCAGCGGTTAAATCCGATAGACGCGCGTCCGCGCTCCACCGAAGGTTGCGATGCCTTGCCTCCTGGCGACGATCCCGAAAGCGGCCTGATCGATCGGATCTACGAGGCCGCGATCGTTCCCGAAAGCTGGCCGGAGGTGCTGCGTCTCACGGCCGCGCTCGCAGGCTGCAAGGAGGCGCTCTTCGGCACGATCCTGAACGACGAGGCGCGCCTGACGGCGTCGTCGCTCGAGTTCGGGCAGGCCTATACTCGGATTCTCGAGCAGCTTCCCATTCCTGTGAACGAGCGCGCTCTGCGCCTGATGGGCGCGCGCCATGTCGGGTTCATCACCGACCGCGACGTGTTCACCGAGGCCGAGATCGCCGCCGAGCCGCTCTATCAGGAGATGCTGATTCCGTCCGGCTATGGCTCGGGCGTCGCCACGGCGATTGCTGCGCCCAGCGGAGAGATGATCGTGGTCCATTGCGAGCGCGGTTTCGCCGAAGGCACCGTGGGCGAAGGCGAGATCGCGGCGCTCAACCGTCTGCGGCCGCATTTCGCCCGCGCCGGCCTGCTCGCGCGCCGCCTCGACATGGAGCGGGCGCGTGCGGCCTCCACGGCTCTGGCGCAGATGGGACTTCCCGGCGCGGTGCTGGGCGCGGACGGGCGTATCGTCAGCGCCAATGGCCTGATCGAGGCGCTGATGCCGGCCGTCTTCCGGGACAGGCTCGGGCGGCTCGTCATCGTCGACGCCGTGGCAGACCAGCTTCTCGGCGTCGCGCTGGCGGGGCTCGCGCGCGAGGGGCACGATGCCGCCGTGCGTTCAATCCCGATCCCCGCAGGCGAAGACCGGCCGCCGATCATCGTCCACCTGTCCCCCGTCAGCCGGACGGCGCGCGATGTCTTCGCGAATTCGGCCGCGATCCTGGTGGCGACGCCCGTGCAGCCGCATCGCGCCCCCGGGGCCGACATCATCGAGGGCCTGTTCGACCTGACGCCGGCCGAGGCCAGGCTCGCGGTGATGATCGCCGAGGGGCTCAACCCCCGCAGCGCCTCGCGGCGGCTCGGCGTGACCGAGGGCACGGCGCGCACGACCCTGAAGCGGGTGCTGGCCAAGACCGGATCGCGCCGCCAGTCCGACCTCGTCGGCATGCTGCGTGGCGCTGCGCGGCCGGGATGAACGGTTGTTCACCGAAACGGCGTCGTCTGTTCGTCGGTGCTCCCATTTGGGAGGTGTGCCCCAGCGGCAGCCGTGAAATATCACAAGCGGTCGCAGCCTACGGGCGGCGGTTTTGAAGGGCGGTCACTCCGGCCCTTCGCTGAGCGCGGGCGCGTCATTGGCAGGTGATGCCGCTCCACCGCTTCGGATCCTTAGGCCGTCACGACCGGGTCAAGCGGTCATGACGGCCTTTTTTGTTGCCTGATCCTGATCAGGCGGCCTTGAAGGGCAGGAATTTCTGCTTCTGCGTGCCGAGTCCCTCGATGCCGAGCGTGACGACCTCGCCCCCCTTGAGGAAGCGCGGCGGCTTGAAGCCCAGGCCGACGCCGGGCGGCGTGCCGGTGGTGATGACGTCGCCCGGATCGAGCCGCATGAACTGGCTGATATAGTGGACCAGATAGGTCGCCCCAAAAATCATCGTTTTAGTCGAGCCGTTCTGGACGCGCTCGCCATCGACCTCGAGCCACATGCCGAGGTTCTGGATGTCGGCGATCTCGTCTGGTGTCACCAGCCAGGGGCCGAGGGGCCCGAAGGTCGGGCAGCCCTTGCCCTTCGCCCATTGCCCGCCGCGCTCGGTCTGGAATTCGCGCTCGGAGACGTCGTTGCAGACGCAAAAGCCTGCGATCGCGGCCATGGCGTCCTTCTCCTCGATATAGGAGCCGCCATCGCCGATGACGATCGCGAGTTCGACCTCCCAGTCGGTCTTGACCGAGTTCTTCGGGATCATGACGTCGTCATTGGGGCCGACGATGCAGTTCGGCGCCTTGTTGAACAGGATCGGCTCGGCGGGAATCGCCGCCCCGGTCTCGGCCGCATGGTCGGCGAAGTTGAGGCCGACCGCGATGAAATTGCGCACATCGCCGACGCAGGCGCCGATTCGGGGCGAGCCCGGCACGGCGGGCAGCGAGTCGGGCTTTGCCGCCGCGATCTTCGCCAGCGAGGCCGAGGTCAGGGCCTTGCCGGCAAGATCGGGAACCAGTCCCGAAATGTCGCGCAATACGCCATCGGCGTCGAGCAGCGCCGGCTTCTCCTGGCCGAATGCGCCATAACGTAGCAGTTTCACGTCGTTTCCCCCGTTTTCAAACGATCTGATTGAGTGGCGCGATCCTGATCCGAGGCGCTGCGCCAAGACAAGCCCGTTTGCGCGCATGGCGCGGCTGCATCGGAGCCGATGTCGCGATGTTGCCGGAATGCAACGCGGCCGGTGAAAGACGACTGCCTAACGATGAGGCGGGCATGGTCCGTTTTCGATCAGACGCGCCGAAAATCGCGATAGTTCCTATGTAAACGATCTATTTCGCCCAGGCGCCGTCGCAAGCCGGCGAAATTGACCCGGTTTTTTGCCGATTTCCGGCATTCCGGTGCGTCAGCACGGCCGCTGATGGCGAAATTGCGGCGTATGAGGCGGGATTGCGGCATTGGCGGGCTCGCGGCATGGTGTGCATCGAAGCGGGGCGAAGCGACCCCGACGCCAGATCGATAGCCAAGACCAACCAAAACAAAATCACTCCAAGGGATGGGCATGATGCAGAGCCGCCTCCGTTACATCGCAGCCGCCACCGTGTCGGTGCTGGCGCTGACCGCCTCGGGCGCGGCGCTCGCCGGCTCCTTCGCCATCCGCTCCGGCCAGAGCGCCGAAGGCCTCGGCATGGCCTATGCCGGCGCGGCCTCCGGCGGAATCGGTCTGGGCTCGATGGCCTGGAACCCTGCCACCATCACCATGTTCCCGGGCCGCAACAGCAACTGGAACGCGACCTACATCGCCCCGAACGGCGACTACACGCCGACCTCGACGACGCGTCTGGGCTCGCCGGTCGGCCCGCCGACGACTGCTCTCGGCGGCAGCCCGGCCGGCACCGGCAATCTCGGCGGCGACGGCGCCTTCGTCCCGGCCTCGTTCTCGGCCTGGCAGCTCACCGACCGGCTCTGGATCGGCGTGACCTCGACCGCGCCTTTCGGCCTGCGATCGAAGACGGACAACTACCATGCCGGCCAGACCTATGGCCGCTCGGCCAAGGTCCGCACCATCAACATCGCCCCGACCATCGGCTATCAGGTCAATGACTGGCTCGCCGTCGGCGCGGCCGTGCAGGGCCAGTTCATCAAGACCAACCTGAAGCAGGCGACGGGCGTCGGCCCCGCCGCGACGAGCGCCATCCTCGACGGCGATTCGATCGATTTCGGCTACCGTCTCGGCGTCACCCTGACGCCGATGAAGGGCACCACCATCGGCGTCGGCTATCGCTCCTCGATCCGCCAGACGCTGGACGGCACCTTCAACACCGGTGGCCCGCTCACCTTTCCGATCAAGGCCAATCTGAACCTGCCTGATTCGATCGTCGTCGGCGTGTCGCACCAGATCAGCGACAAGTGGCAGGTCCATCTCGGCTACGAGTGGACGAACTGGAGCCGCTTCCGCAACATCCCGATCGTCAACAAGCTGACCGGCGCGGCCTTCACCAGCCTCAACTTCCAGTATGACGACAGCCATTTCGTCTCGGCCGGCGTCGAGTACCGCCTCAACCGCGACCTGACGCTGCGCGCCGGCGTCGGCTACGAGTGGTCGCCGGTCAACGACCGCAACCGCACGGTCTTCATCTCCGACAACGACCGCCTCTGGCTCGGCGTCGGCGGCAGCTACCAGGTCACCGAGAAGATCAAGCTCGATCTCGGCTACTCCTTCCTCCATGTGAAGAAGGCGACCGTGAACTATGGCGGCGCCCACCCGCAGCAGGGCCCGATCTTCTACCAGGCCGAGGCCAAGCCCTACATCCACATCGTCTCGGCCGGCCTGACCTATCGCTGGGACAACCCCGTGGAGACGATCCCGGTCGCCCCGGTGGTCCGCAAGTACTGATCATCGCCGCAGGGCGAGACGAAGAAGCCGGCCCGAGAGGGCCGGTTTTTTTAGTTTGGCGAATGGCGGATGGAAGCGTCAGCTTTGGCCGATATCAGCCGTTAACCCGAAAGTGTTTCTCGCGTGATTGATGGCGACCATCTGGTAGCCATGGAAATGCAAATGGTGGGGGTCTTACTCGTCGCGATTTTCATTCTGCTAGCCGTCTTCTTGTTCTGGATCATGCACAAAGAGGGCCAGTGGCTAAGCTGGGCGTTGAATCCAGCAAACCGAGCGCCGCTCAGCCACAGGCTAGTTGCTGGCGTCCTGTTGGTGGGTTTGGTGTGGTTTATGTCGCGCTCATAGCTGGTCCGCTATGGGTCGAGACTGTGTGAAAACCCCTGCCGGGTCGGCTAGACTCCCAACGTAGCAGTCGGGAGGTTGGATTTGAGCCGCTTCGTTGAGGGTTGCGACCGCCGGCAGCCGACGCTGCTTCCCGATTGCCTGGACGATTATGTGGCCGAGGATAACCCGGTGCGGGTGGTCGATGTCTTTGTCGACGACCTGGATTTGGGAGCCTTGGGCTTTGACGGGGTGACGCCGGCGGCGACGGGACGCCCGGCCTATCATCCGGCCATGCTGCTGAAGCTCTACGTGTACGGCTACCTGCACAAGGTGCAGTCCAGCCGCCGGCTGGAGCGCGAGGCTGGGCGCAATGTCGAACTGATGTGGCTGACGGGGAGGCTTGCGCCCGACCACAAGACGATCGCCGACTTCCGGAAGGACAATGGCCCGGCGATCCAGGCCGCCTGCGCGCAGTTCGTGGTGCTGTGCCGTCAGATCGGCCTGCTCGGGAGCGCCCTGGTCGCGATCGACGGCAGCAAGTTCAAAGCGGTGAACAGCCGCGACAAGAACTTCACGGCCAACAAGCTCAAGAAGCGCCTGGAGCAAGTCGCCGAGCATATCGCCGGCTATCTGCGGGACCTCGACACGGCCGACCGCCAAGAAGGCGAGGCCGCCGAGGCGCGCTCGGGCCGACTGAAGGAGAAGCTCGAGCGGCTGCGCGAGCAGATGCGGCTGCTTCAGGCGATGGAGGCACAGGTCGAGGCTTCGCCAGACGGCCAGGTCTCGCTGACCGATCCGGACGCTCGCTCGATGGCCACCAGCGGACGCGGCAGCGGGATCGTCGGCTACAATGTCCAGTCGGCCGTCGAGGCCGAACACCATCTCATCGTCGCCCACGACGTGGTCATGACCGGCAGCGACCGTGAACAGCTCGCGGCCATGGCCGCCAAGGCCAAGGACGCCATCGGCGTGGAAAAGCTCGATGCGCTGGCCGACCGCGGCTACTTCTCGGGCGAGGAGATCCGCTCCTGCGAGGCTCTGGGCGTGACGCCCTATCTGCCCAAGCCGCTGACCTCGGGCGCCAAGGCCGACGGCCGGTTCGGCAAGCAGGACTTCGTCTATCTGCCCGAGCAGGACGCCTATCGCTGTCCTTCCGGCGCGCTGCTGCCGCGCCACATGACCACTGTCGAGCGGGGCATGACGCTCCACCGCTACTGGGATCGCGCCAGTTGCCAGGCCTGCGCCCTCAAGGCTCAGTGCACACCCAGCATCGAGCGACGCGTGACCCGCTGGGAGCACGAGGCGCTCATCGACGCCCTTCAGCGGCGGATGGACCTGACGCCTGGTGCCATGCGCCTGCGAAGGCGGCTCGTCGAGCACCCCTTCGGCACGATCAAGGCCTGGATGGGATCGACGCACTTCCTGATGAGGCGCCTGCCCCGCGTGAAGACAGAGATCGGGCTCTACGTGCTGGCCTATAATCTCAAGCGCGTCATCGCCGTCCTGGGCGTCAAGCCGCTGATGGAAGCCATACGAGCCTGAAGCCGGACATCATCGCGCGCTCATCCCGCCCGTCGATCAAGGGCCACCAGAGCGTTTTTGCACAGCCTCGGTCGGAAGCAGCCCTCACTCTCACACCCCTCAAGCCTTCACCTTCACATAACTCCCCGGCGCATCCTCGATCGCCTTCAGCTTCCCCGCCCCCGGCTCGCGCGCCTTCACGCGCTTGGGCGCCTGCTGCTCGACCCATGAGAACCAGTGCGGCCACCATGAGCCCGGCGTCTCGGTCGCGGCCCTGATCCAGTCCTCATAGGCACCTCTCGGAGGCCCGCCGGTCCAGTACTGGTACTTCACCTTGCTCGGCGGGTTGACCACGCCGGCGATGTGGCCCGAGCCGGAGACGACGTAGTCGACCGGCCCGCCAAAACATTGCGAGCCGAGGAAGACCGACGGGGCAGGGGCGATATGGTCCTCCCGCGCCGCGAGATTGTAGATCGGGATCGTCACCTCCTTCAGGTCGAGCGACTTGCCGCCGATCCGCATCTCGCCCTTCGAGAGCTTGTTCTCCAGATAGCAGTTGCGCAGGTAGAAGGAGTGGTTCGCCGCCGGCATCCGCGTCGAATCCGAGTTCCAGTAGAGCAGGTCGAAGGCGGTCGGCGTCTTGCCCTTGAGGTAGTTGTTGACCGCATAGGACCAGATCAGGTCGTTGGGCCGCAGCATGTTGAATGCGCCGGACATGCGCGAGCCGTCGAGGAAGCCGCGCGCGGCCATCTGCTCCTCGATCGACCGGATCTGCCCCTCGTCGACGAAGACCGAGAGCTCGCCGGCCCGCGAGAAATCGACCTGCGTCGTGAAGAAGGTCGCGCTCGCGATGCGCCTGTCCTTGATGGCGGCCATATAGGCCAGAGTCACGGCCAGCAGCGTGCCGCCGACGCAATAGCCGATCGCGGTCACCGACTTTTCCCCCGTCGCGGCCTCGATCGCGTCGAGAGCGGCAAAAATGCCCTCGCGCATATAGCTCTCGAAATCCTTGGCGGCGTGGCGCTCGTCGGGATTGACCCACGAGATGCAGAACACGGTGAGGCCTTGCGCCACGCACCAGCGGATAAAGCTCTTCTCGGCGTTGAGATCGAGGATGTAGAACTTGTTGATCCAGGGCGGCACGATCAGCAGCGGGCGCTTCAGCACGTCCGGCGTCGCAGGCTGATACTGGATCAGCTCAATGATCTCGTTGCGGAAGATCACCTTGCCAGGCGTGGTGGCGATGTTGACGCCGACCTCGAAGGCGCGCGGGTCTGACTGCCTGATCTTGAGCTCGCCGCCGCCGGCCTCGATATCCTCGGCCAGCATCTTCATGCCGCGCACGAGGTTCTCGCCGTTCTGTGCGAGCGTCTCGCGCAGCAGTTCCGGATTGGTCGCGACGAAATTCGAGGGCGAGAGGGCGCTGGAGATCTGCTTGACGTAGAAGCGCGCCTTTTCGCGGGTGTGCGGATCGAGATCCTCGGCCTTGTCGACCATCGCTTCGGCCCAGCGCGAGCCGATCAGATAGGCCTGCTTGACGAAGTCGAACATCGGATGGGCCGACCAGTCGGGGTCGGAGAAGCGGGCGTCGCGCTTGTCTGGCTCGGCGACCGGCGCGGCCTCCTCGCCGCCGGCGCGCTTGAGCGTGTTGCTCCACAGGCTGAGGAAGTCGCTGGTCAGCGCGCCTTGCGCCTCGATGATCTTGCGCGGATCGTTGACCCAGCGCTCGGCGACGCGGCCGAGCGTCTTGACCATCTCGCTCGCCTCGTCGGCCTGGCCGGTCTTGGCCTCGCCACGCTCGACAGGCTTCAGATAGGCGGCGGTGACCTTGCCGTATTCCTCGACGAGCCTCGCCATGTTCTGCGAGAACTGGTCGAAATCCGGGCTGGCGAAGCCGGTCGCGGGCTCGTCCGCAGGCGCTGCAGCCTGCTTGGTTTGCGCTGCAGCCTGCCTGCCTTTCGGCTCATGCTCGACTTTCGAGCCCATGGCGCCTCTCCCGTGGCCGTTTCTGCAGGGGGCGTCGACGCGTCCCCATTTTGGTCCCATTAAGGACGTAGCCGATATGATTGACAAAGAGAATTCCGCACGATGCCGGACCGCGCCATGCCTGTCTCAAAGATGCCCGCCCTGCCCACACCCGCCGCGACGGTGTGGGCGCGGCTGATGCGCGCCCCGCTGCCGGCGGCTCTCGCCATCGCCGGCGCGTTGGCCGCCTGCAGCTCCGACGGCCCGGTGAAGGGCGTCGCCGAGGTCGCCGGCCTTGCGACGACCCCGCAGGAATCCAAGCCGTTCGTGCGCGAGACGAGGCCCGCAGACCCGGCCTATATCCCGGTCGGCCGCGTCTTTCCCGAGGAGCCGCTCTGTTTCGGCGAGACGCCGCCGCCGCCCTACGTTCCGACCGGCGACGCCGCGCGCTTCGCCCCGCCCGTCTCGCGCAAGGCGACCGATGCGTGCAAGCCGCGCGCGAACTTCAAGAACATCGAGGCCGAGCTGGAGGCGAAGCGCCTCGCCAACGACGCCGCCAGCACGCAGGCGAAGGCGCTTGGAAAGGCGCTGCCGCCGCCCAAGCCTGCGGTCATCACGCCGACCAACTGAGCCACCTCTGTCGCAAAATCGCCGCACCGGCCGATTCTTGCGTTTTTGCCGCTGCCATGACCGAAGATGCGGTGCTAAGCACGCCTGACGCAATGATTTGATTGTCCGGGCTTGCCGCAGGCCCCGACCGGGGACTTAAGTCGAGATGGCCGATTTTCACCGCATCAAGCGCCTGCCGCCCTACGTCTTCGAGCAGGTCAACAAGATCAAGGCCGCCGAGCGCGCCAAGGGGGTCGACATCGTCGATCTCGGCATGGGCAATCCTGACCTGCCGGCGCCCAGGCATGTCATTGAGAAGCTGGTCGAGACCGCCGGCAAGCCGCGCACCGATCGCTACTCCGCCTCCAAGGGCATCGGCGGCCTGCGCCGCGCCCAGGCCGGCTATTACGAGCGCCGCTTCGGCGTAAAACTCAATCCCGATACGCAGGTGGTGGCCACGCTCGGCTCCAAGGAGGGCTTCGCCAACATGGCGCAGGCCATCACCGGGCCGGGCGATGTCGTGCTGGTGCCCAATCCGAGCTACCCGATCCACGCCTTCGGCTTCCTGATGGCGGGCGGCGTCATCCGCTCGGTCCCGGCCGAGCCGACGCCCGCAATGTTCCCGGCGCTGGAGCGGGCGATGATGCATTCGGTGCCCAAGCCGATCGCGCTCGTCACCTGCTATCCGGCGAACCCGACCGCCTTCACCGCGACGCTGGATTTCTACCGCGACCTCGTCGCCTTCGCGAAGAAGCACGACATCATCCTGCTCTCGGACCTCGCCTATGCCGAGGTCTATTTCGACGACAACGACCCGCCGCCCTCGATGCTGCAGGTGCCGGGCGCAATCGACGTCTGCGTCGAGTTCACCTCGATGTCGAAGACGTTTTCCATGGCCGGCTGGCGCATGGGATTCGCGGTCGGCAACGAGAAACTGCTGGCCGCTCTGGCGCGGGTGAAGTCCTATCTCGACTATGGCGCCTTCACGCCGATCCAGGTCGCTGCCGCCGCCGCGCTGAATGGACCCGACGACTGCATCCACGAGATGCGTGGCATCTATCGCAAGCGCCGAGACGCGCTGGTCGAAAGTTTCGGAAAGGCCGGCTGGGACATCCCCGTGCCGCAGGCCTCAATGTTCGCCTGGGCGCCGATCCCCGAAAAATTCCGCCATCTCGGCTCGCTGGAATTCTCCAAGCTGCTGATCGAAAAGGCCGAGGTCGCGGTCGCGCCGGGCATCGGCTTCGGCGAGCATGGCGACGATTTCGTCCGCATCGCCATCGTCGAGAACGAGCAGCGCATCAGGCAGGCCGCGCGCAATCTCGGCCGCTTCCTCAAGACCGCCGACCAGACGCTGCACAACGTCATCCAGATGCCGAAGGCGGGGTGATCGTCATTGCGAGCGCAGCGAAGCAATCCAGAGGGCTGCGCGAGACTTCTGGATTGCTTCGCTGCGCTCGCAAAGACGGCGAGGGCTGCGAGGCACTGGACCCAACCCGCGAAACATGGGAACTCCTCGGACAAGGGGCAGGCTCGTCCCGTCGCGGTTCGAGGCGCACGACATGCTTTCCACAGGCCGGTTGATCGGCATCGGCTTTGGCCTGTTCGCGGTGGTCTGCCTCGTCTTCACCTATGATTATTCGCGCGGGCGGCTGCCGCAGACGGCCTCGCCGCTGATCTCCGACGTGCTCGCCGCCACGACCTCGCGCGATTGCGGCCGCGATGCGACGGGCATCGTGCAGCGCTATTTGCCCGCCGGGATCGAGCAGGCGCAGGCCGAGCGCATCCTGAAGGAGGCCGAGATCGTTGCGCCTCGGCCATGGTTCTGGAAACCCGTGATCGAGAACGCCACGAGCTGGACCGGCGAGACGCTGGAGGCGCTGCGCACCATCAAGACCACCGCCTTCGGCAACAACCTGCTCCGTATCCATCTGACATTCGGCGAGGGCAGGCTGCGGCGGCTGGCTGCCGAGGTGGTCTGCCGCTTCGACTGAGCCGCGAGCGCCCGCCGTTGACTCCCATCGCGCCTCATGCGACCCCGCGCCCTATGACGACCGCGATCTCCCCGCCGCCCAACGCCCCCTTGCGCATCGGCATCGCCGGGCTCGGCACCGTCGGTGCGTCCGTGCTGCGCATCCTGCGCCGGCGCGAGAACGCGCTGGCCGATCGCTGCGGCCGCGCCATCCGCGTCACCGCCGTCTCCGCGCGCGACCGCACGCGCGACAGAGGCATCGATCTCGGCGGGCTGAGCTGGTTCGACGACCCCGTCGCGCTCGCGGTCTCGCCCGAAATCGACTGTCTCGTCGAGCTGGTCGGCGGTTCCGACGGCCCGGCCAAGGCCGCCGTCGAGGCCGCACTATCGGCAGGAAAATCCGTCGTCACCGCCAACAAGGCGCTGCTCGCCCATCATGGCGTGGCGCTTGCTGAACTGGCCGAGGCCAATGGCGTCGCGCTCGCCTTCGAGGCGTCGTCGGCCGGCGGCATTCCGGTCGTGAAGACCCTGCGCGAGGCGCTGGCCGGCAACAACGTCACGCGGCTCTACGGCATCCTCAACGGCACCTGCAATTACATCCTCTCCCGCATGGAGCTGGAGGGGCTGACCTTCGAGGCCTGCCTCAAGGACGCGCAGCGCCTCGGCTATGCCGAAGCCGATCCGACCTTCGACGTCGAGGGCTTCGACACCGCCCACAAGCTCGCCATCCTGACCAGCCTCGCCTTCGGGACGAAGATCGATTCCGAAGCGATTCACGTCGAAGGCATTTCCTCGATCGCGCCACTCGACCTGAAGATGGCCGACGAACTCGGCTACCGCATCAAGCTGCTCGGCGTCGCCGAACGCACCAAGACCGGCATCGAGCAGCGCGTCCACCCGACGATGGTGCCGAAATCCTCCGCCATCGCGCAGGTGATGGGCGTCACCAACGCCGTCACGATCGACGCCGACGCGGTGCGCGAGATCACGCTGGTCGGCCCCGGCGCCGGCGGCGATCCGACGGCTTCGGCCGTCGTCGCCGACATCGCCGACGTGGCGCGCGGCGTCGCAGGCCAGCCCTTCGGCCTGCCTGTCGCCCGCCTCGAAGTGGCCGCGCGTGCGCCGATGCAGCGCCATGAGGGCGGCTACTACATCCGCCTGGCTGTCGCCGACCGTCCCGGTGCGGCGGCTGCGATCGCGACCCGCATGGCCGAGGCCGACATCTCGCTGGAAAGCATTGTCCAGCGCCGTTCGGAAGCCGCAGCGGCGCGCGATCCGTCGGGCCGTTCCGGTGCGCCGGTTCCGGTCGTGCTGATCACCTACGCCACCAGCGAGGCCGCGATCCGCGCCGCGCTCGAGAAGGTCACGGCCGACGGCCATGTCGCCGAAGCGCCGCAAGTCATCAGGATAGAGCGGGAGTAGGCAGTGGGCAGTCGGCAGGAGGGATGCCCGACTGCCGACTGCCGATTGCCGACTGCCCAAAGGGAGCGACCATGTCCGACGAACTCCGCATTTCCTCCGAGCAGATCATCGAGCGCTATCTCTCGATGGAGTTGGTCCGCGTCACCGAGCGCGCCGCCGTTTCGGCCGCGCGCCTGCGCGGCCACGGCAACGAAAAGGCGGCCGACCAGGCTGCGGTGGACGCGATGCGCCGCGAACTCAACCGCCTGCCGATCGACGGCGAGATCGTCATCGGCGAGGGCGAGCGCGACGAGGCGCCGATGCTGTTCATCGGCGAGAAGGTCGGCACGCGGCAGGGCCCCAAGGTCCACATCGCCGTCGATCCGCTGGAAGGCACGACGCTCTGCGCCAAGGACATGCCCGATTCCATCGCCGTGATGGCGATGGCCGAGGCCGGCAAGCTCCTCAATGCGCCCGACGTCTACATGAACAAGATCGCGGTCGGCCCCGGCTATGCGCCCGGCGTCATCGACCTCGACGCCTCGCCGACCGAGAACATCCATGCGCTGGCGAAGGCCAAGGGCTGCAAGCCTCACGAGATCTCCACGCTGGTGATGGACCGCCCGCGCCACGCCAAGCTGATCGAGGAGATCCGCAAGACCGGTTGCTCGATCCGCCTGATCACCGATGGCGACGTGGCCGGCGTGATCTACTGCACGGAGCCCGAGAAGACCGGCATCGACCTCTATCTCGGCATCGGCGGCGCGCCCGAGGGCGTGCTGGCGGCAGCCGCCCTGCGCTGCGTCGGCGGCCAGATGCAGGGCCGGCTCATCCTTGACACCGAGGAGAAGCGCAAGCGCGCCTACGGCATGGGCGTCACCGATCCCGACAAGAAATACGACATGTCGGAGATGGCGTCCGGCGACGTCATCGTCTGCGCGACCGGCGTCACCGATGGCGGCATGCTGTCTGGCGTCAAGTTCAAGAAGAACGTCATCCTGACCGAGACGATCGTATACCGGTCGATCACCGGCACCACCCGTCGCATCTTCGGCGAGCACAGGCAGTTCGAGAAGTTCAAGCTCGATTGAGGCCGGCGGAACCGCTTCGACGCTGGCGCATTGAGGCCGTAGGAACGGCCCTCATATCGCAGCACGGAGTGCGGCCCATGTCAGAACACCTCTCATCGCTCCACACCGCCCTGGTCGACGCACGCGAAGGCTATGGCAAGGCGATCGAAAAAGCCGATGACGCCGACCTCGTGCGACAGTTGCGCGCGGTCGATGGTCTCCATTCCGATGCCCATGCGGACGTCCATCGCCTTCTCGCTTCGCGCGGTGCCGAGATCGACGAAGACGGCTCGCTGATGGGCAACGTCCACAAGGCTGTAGTGTCGGTCCGATCGGCGATCGTCGGTCTGGGCGAAGGCTCGCTCGCCTCGTTTGCGAGCGGCGAGGAGCGCAACCTTACGACCTATGACGACGCCATCCGGGAGGAAAGCGATCCTGCGGCTCGCGCCACGCTTGCAGGCCATCGGGACGCCCTCGCCGCGAAGGTCGCGGAGATGAAGCGCCAGGCCGACAGAGGATCGGCGACCCTGATCTAGAGGTCGCGCCGCGAGCGCATCGGCAAGCCTCAACCGACCTCCCGTGCGGCAGCCCGCCCGGCGGCTCTCCCAGAAAAAATGCAGCCGCCGAGAAAGGTCCCCTCCAGCGCGCGGTAGCCATGGATGCCGCCGCCGCCGAAGCCCGCCGCTTCGCCCGCCGCATACAGCCCCGGTACGGCCTGACCGCCTGCGTCCAGCACCCGCGCGGACAGGTCCGTCTCCAGCCCGCCGAGCGACTTCCGCGTCAGGATGTTGAGCCTGACCGCGATCAGCGGGCCATGAGCCGGGTCGAGGATGCGGTGCGGCTTTGCCGTGCGGATCAGCCTGTCGCCGAGATAGGCCCGCGCGCCCCGGATCGCGGTCATCTGCAGGTCCTTGCCGAAGGGGTTGTCGATCTCCCGGTCGCGCGCCTCGATCTCGGCCTGCAGCGACGCCGCGTCGAGCAGCGGCTCGCCGACGAGCGCGTTCATGCGCGCGACCAGCGTGGTAAAATCGCGCTCGACGATGAAATCCTCGCCCCTGTCCATGAAGGCCTGCACCGGACCCGGAACGCCGGCGGTGGCGCGCTTGAGCACCTGCCGCCAACTCTTGCCGGTCAGATCCGGGTTCTGCTCCGAGCCCGACAGCGCGAACTCCTTGGCAATGATCGAGCGGTTCAGGACGAACCAGGAATGGTCGAAGCCGGTGGCCCGCAGATGCGCGAGCGTGCCCAGCGTGTCGAATCCGGGAAACAGCGGCGCCGGCAGCCGCCTGCCGCGCGCGTCGAACCAGAGCGGGGAGGGGCCGGGCAGGATGCGGATGGCGTGGCGCGGCCAGACCGGCGCATGGTTCGCGATCCCCTCGACATAGTGCCACATCCGGTCGCCATTGATCAGCTGCCCGCCGGCCGCTTCCGCCACGCCGAGCATCGCCCCGTCGACATGGGCCGGCACGCCAGACAGCATGTTCGTCGGCGGCGCACCCAGCCGCTGCGGCCAGTTCCGGCGGACGAGATCATGGTTGCCGCCGATGCCGCCCGAGGCGACGATCACGGCCTGCGCCTTGAGCGCGAAGGAGCCGGTCGCGAGCCGCGAACTCGGCTCGCCGCGCCCCACGCGGCTGGCCTCGAGAACCTCGCCCTCGACGCCGTCGATCGCGCCCGCGCTTTTCGTCAGCGCCGTGACGCGGTGGCGGAAGCGGATTTCGATCAGCCCGACCGCCTGCGCAGCCTCCACGCGCCGCAGAAACGGCTCCAGTACGCCCGGTCCCGTGCCCCAGGTGACATGGAAGCGCGGAACGGAATTGCCATGCCCCGTAGCGCTATAGCCGCCGCGCTCGGCCCAGCCGACGACCGGAAACCAGCGCATACCCTGCTGATGCAGCCAGGCGCGTTTCTCGCCGGCCGCGAAATCGAGATAGCTTTCAGCCCACTGCCTCGGCCAATGATCCTCGGGCCGGTCGAAGCCGGCCGAGCCGAACCAGTCCTGCGTCGCCAGCGCCAGCGAATCGCGGATGCGCAGCCGGCGTTGCTCCGGCGTGTCGACCAGGAACAGCCCGCCGAAGGACCAGTGCGCCTGTCCGCCCAAGGTCGCCTCTGGCTCCTGGTCGAGAATCAAGACCTTGCGGCGCGCATCGGCCAGTTCCGCCGCCGCCACAAGCCCGGCGAGGCCCGCGCCGACGATGACGACGTCCGCTTCCTGCGCCATGCGCCAGCCCCGTTGGTTTAGCTATGAACCATGACATCTTATGCCGGGGGCATGCACACCTCGCAACGAGGATGCGTCGATCGCCGGTCGCGGGCTGGGGCTTCTCTCAGGCGGCCGACTTCAGCGCTTCGTCGAGCGCGCCATTCGTGCGGCTCAGCATGGCGCGCAGGCGGGCCAGCTCCGGCTCCGTGACCGGGGCCAGTTCCTGCCGCGCGGCGCGCTCCATGGCGGCGGCGGCCTCGGCCACGCCGCGCGCGCCCATATTGTAGCTCATCGACTTCAGCGCATGGGCGCTGCGGCCCACCGCCTCGATATCGCCGCTGGCGCTGGCCGCCTCCAGCTCTGACAGCGTCTGCGCCGATTTGGCCGCAAACAGACTGGCGATGCGGCGAACCGTCGCCTCGTTGCCGCCGGTCATATCGAGCAGTTCGCGCAGCACCGAGCGATCGAGCTCTTCTGCGGGAACGTCAGTCGCCGGAGCTGCTTCGCCCGCTGCGCCGGTTTTGTCGCCGGCAAAGCGGCCGATGCAGGCGGTCAGCCGCGCCAGCGTGAACGGCTTGTGAACGACGTCGTCCATGCCGGCCTCGCGCCACGCGTCCGCGCCCGCGCCGACGACATGGGCGGTCAGCGCCACGATCGGCAGGCGCGGCCCGCCATGTTCGGCCTCATGGGTGCGGATGGCCCGGGTCGCGTCGAACCCGTCGAGACCCGGCATGCTGCCATCCATCAACACGAGGTCGAAGGGCTCTTCCAGGGCCGCGGCCACCGCTTGCAGCCCGTCCTCGACGAAACGCGCCTGGATGCCGAGCCGCTGCAGCGCGGCGTCGGCGACCTCGCGGTTGACCGCGCTGTCGTCGGCGACGAGCACGCGCAGGCCAGGGAAGGCGAGCGTCGGCGCGGCCGCAACGGTCTGGCTGTCACCGCCGACGGGACTGCCCTCGCGCAGGCAGGCGAGAACGCGCCGCAGGTCGCGGCGCTGGACCGGCCAGGGCAGAACCGCGTCCGCGACCGGGCCGAGGAGATCGGCCACCGGCTCGCCGTCGCCGGCGAGAACGAGGATTGCGAGCCCCTTCCGGCGCATGAGGGCGGGCTGGCAGCGCAGCATCTCCGGCGAGGCGATCAGCAGCGCTGTGTCGTCTGGGATTGCGGCCGGCAGCGCCTGCATGTGCACGACCGTCAGGCCGGCATCCGCAAGGCAGTCGGCCATCGCTTGAGCCGAATGCCCGAGCGGGGTCGCGATGACGGCCTTGAGCGGCAGGGCCGGCGGTTCGCTGGCGCCGCCGGCCGTCCCGGCCTGCGCGAGCGGCAGAGAGAAGGAAAACGCGCTGCCGACGCCGGCCGTCCCGGCCTGCGCGAGCGGCAGAGAGAAGGAAAACGCGCTGCCGACGCCGACCGCGCTGGTCACCGAGAGCGCGCCGCCCATCGCGGCGACGAGCTGGCGCGCGATCGAGAGCCCGAGCCCCGTGCCGCCATAGTGACGCGTCGTGGTCTGGTCGGCCTGCGAGAAGGATTCGAAGATCGTGTCGAGCTTGTCGGCCGGAATGCCGATCCCCGTATCCTCCACGCTGAACCGCAGCCGCTCTCCGTCCTCCCGGCAGATCCGCAGCGTCACGCCGCCGGCCTCGGTGAATTTCAGCGCGTTGTTGACGAGGTTGCCCAGCACCTGCCCGAGACGGACCGGATCGGCGACCACCTGCATGCCGGCAGGCGCGTTAATCGCCGCGCAGAGATCGAGCCCTTTGGAGCGGGCGCGGTCGCTGAAGAGCTGCAGCACCGCCTCGGCGCTCTCTTCCGGATCGACGGCGAGCTGCTCGACGGTGAGCTTGCCGGATTCGATCTTCGACAGGTCGAGGATGTCGTTGATGATCGCGAGCAGGCTGGTGCCCGAGCGTGCGATCACCTGCGCCTGCCGGCGCGCGCGCTCGGGCAGGTCGGTTCCCGCCAGCAGCTCCGCCATCACGAGGATGCCGTTCATCGGCGTCCTGATCTCATGGCTCATCGTCGCGAGGAAGGCGGATTTGGCCTGGTTGGCGTCGTCGGCCTCGCGCGCGGCCTGCTGATAGTCGGCGGTGCGCTCGGCGACTTCCGTCTCCAGCCGTTCGCGGTGGCGCTCCAGCCGCGCGTCGCGCTCGCGAATGTCGCCGATCATGCCGTTGAAGCCGTCGATCAGGACGCCGATCTCGTCCCGGCCGCCTGCGGCCAGCGTCACCGAATAATCATGCCGCGCGCGCACGCGCGCCATCGTGCCCGTCAGCGCGCGCAAGGGGGCTGTGATGCCGCGCTGCAGGCGCAGCGCCAGCGCGATGGCGCACAGCATCGCGAACCCGCCGATCAGCAGGATGTTCAGGACCGCGTCGCGGATCAGCGCCGGCAGGTCGCGCGTGTCGCCGAGCAGCCGCAACGTGCCGACGACGTTACCTTCGAACACGACCGGAACCGTCGCTTCGATCGAGCGGCTGCGCAGAATCGCAGCCAGCGTCCAACTCGTATCGGCATCGGTGATGACGAGATCGCCCGTGAGTTGCTCGGTCGCGCCGACATCGGCGAGCGGCGTGCCGTCGCTGGCCTCGACGCCGGCGAATGTGACGCCGCCCATGCGGCCGATCGCGCGGATCGCCTGATAGGCGCCCCCGACATCGCGCTGGGCGACGGCGCGCGCGGCTGCCGCCGCGATCGCGTGCGCGCTGGTCAGCATGGCGTCGCGGCGTGCGACGGCGTAGCGCTCCGTCTCGCGCCAGACGAAAGCCGCCACGAAGACGGCCTGGGCCAGAACCACCGCACTGACCACGAGCAGGATCAGGCGGGTGCGGATCGACAGGGACAGGCTGCGCGGCATGCGTCGCAGCATGGCGGAACAGGCTTTACGAATGGCAAATGACCGACTTGATTTTTGGCAAGTCGCGCAACGGTTTGTTGGAGATTATCTGTCATCTTCAGGCTGCGACGCCATTTCCGTCGCGCCAGAATCCAGAACGGGTCCTTTGTCCGCGATGTCCAGTCCAGTCCCTTTCAGCTATGTGCGAGGCGATCGGATCGAGCTTCTGGCCGTTGATGACGATCCCATCCAGCGCGAATTCTGCACGGTCTATCTCTCGACGCCGGATGTCGAGGTCACCACGGCGGATTCGGCTGAGGATGGTCTGGCCAAGCTCGCGCTGGTCGATTTCGACATCCTGCTGGTCGATGTCGACATGCCTGGCATGGACGGAATCGAGATGGTGCGCCGGCTCAGGGCCAATCCGCGCTATGACGCCGTGCCGATCATGGTCATCACCGGGCGCGAGGACATGGTCTCGATCGACCAGGCCTATGAGGCCGGTGCGACCTCCTTCATGTGCAAGCCGGTCAACTGGCGGCTGCTGAGCCACCAGGTCCGCTTCCTGCTGCGCGCGCATCGCGCGCTGTCGAGGGCGGCATGACGAGACGGCCGCGCATCGTCGGGCTGCTGGCGGTCCTGCGGCGCGGCTGGCTCGACCAGGCCGGCGGCGTGATGATGGTGTTCAGCCTCGGCGCGCCCATACTGCTCGCAGGTGCGGGCGCAGCGGTCGATTATGGCCTGCTCTCGACGGCGCGGACCGATCTGCAGAACGCCGCCGACAGCGCGGCGCTGGCGGCCGCCAGGGAGTTCCGCCTCGGCAACACCAGCGCGGCGACCGTGGCCACCGTCGCCGAAAAATTCGCCCAGCAGGCGCTGGCCCAGTCGCGGCAGGACGGGACGGTCTCGGCATCCGCCGACATGAGCGCCAAGACCGTGACGGTCGCGATCAGCACCGTCGCCAAGACGACGATCATGCACATGTTCGGCGCAGACGCCGCGACGGTTTCGGTCAGGGCGACGGCCAGGGTCGTCGGCGGCGCGCCGATCTGCGTCATCGGGCTGGAGGCGTCGGAAAACTTCACCGTCTCGCTCGACAAAAACGCGCGGCTCGAAGCGCCCGGCTGCTCGATCTATTCCAATTCGACGAAGTCGAACGGTCTCAACGCCAAGAACAACGCCACGATCAAGGCGGCGTTCATCTGCTCGGCCGGCGGCAAGAGCAGCCCTGGTCCCGGCAGCTTCGTGCCGACGCCGCAGACCGACTGTCCGGTCTTGCCCGATCCGCTGGCGACGCGGCCCGAGCCGCCCGTGACGGGCTGCGTCATGACCAATGCGGTGATCAAGAATTCGACGACGCTTTATCCGGGCGCCTATTGCGGCGGCCTGTCGATCACGGCCGGCGCGACGGTGACGATGAGCCCCGGCGTCTATGCCGTCAGGGATGGCGCGTTCTCGGTCGGCGGCGGCGCGGCGGTGTCGGGCGTCAATGTCGGCCTCTTCCTGTCGGGCAAAGGCGCGCGGCTCGACTTCCAGGCCGCCTCGACGATCTCGCTGACAGCGCCTAAATCGGGCGAAATGGCCGGCATGCTGGTCTTCGAGGACCGCGACTCGCCGATCGGCCAGGTCCACGACATCTTGAGCGACAACGCCCGGACACTGCTGGGCACGATCTATCTGTCGCGCGGCCGACTGCATGTCGCAGCCAACAAGCCCGTCGCCAGCGAATCGGCCTACACCATCGTCGTCGCTCGCCAGTTTACGCTGTCGGAGGGGCCGACCATGGTGCTGAACACCAACTACTCCGCTACGAACATCCCGGTCCCGGCCGGAGTCGGCCCTGGCGCGAGCGGGCCCCGGCTGACGCAGTGATCAGGCGGTTGCGGCTCAGCCGGGCTCAGGCCGCGGCCAGCGCTGACGCAGAAGCTCATCGACCGCCTCGACGCTGACGGCGGGCGAGAACAGATAGCCCTGCAGGTAATGGCAGCCGGAGATCCTGAGGAAGCGCTGCTGCTCGCGGGATTCGACGCCCTCGGCCACGACCTCAGGCCGAGCGCGCGCGACAGCGCCGTCACCGCCTGCACGATGGCCGCCGCCTTCAGATTGCCGACGCCTTCGACCATCGACTTGTCGAGCTTCAGCTTGTCGAGCGGCAGTTTCTGCAGATAGGACAGGCTCGAATAGCCGGTGCCGAAATCGTCCAGCGCGATCCTGACGCCATGCGCGCGCAGGGCCTCCATGGCGGCGCTGGCGCGGCCGAAATCCTCGATGATCGTGCCTTCCAGCAACTCGAGCTCGATCTGCGTCGGCGCGACGCCGACCTCGGCGATCAGCGCGATCATGCGGACGGGGAAATCCGGGTGCTGGAACTGGCGCGCGCTGATGTTGATCGCGACCGAGAGGTCGGGCCAGCGGCGGGCGTCGCTGCAGGCCTGCCGCAGGATGCGCCAGTCCAGCGCATCGGCCTCCTCCGGCGTCGCGATCGCGGCCAGCATGTCCTGCGGCCCGGTCACCGAGCCGTCCGCTCGCCGCGCGCGCAATAGAGCCTCCAGCCCGACGAAACGCCCGCCATCGGCCGTGACCTGGGGCTGGTAGAACAGCATCGGCTGCTCGGCCGGGTCGGTAGCGGCGGCGTCGCTCAAGACTGCTTCCTTCCTGAAACCATCCCGGCAATCTAGCAGCCGAAGGTTATCAACTTCACAGCGCCGCGTTTTGCCGGGAGGGCCGGTTGACGTAAGCGCCGGCCTGCGCGACCCCGTAGGCATGACTCGTTTCCACGATCGCGCCTTTCTCGGCGTCACGCGCTCTGCGCTCGGCCGGCCCTGGCGCGACCGGCTCGACGCGGCGGACCTCGGCCGGGCCGAGGCGCTGGCGCAGGTCGAGGGCATTCCCGACGTGCTGGCGCGTTTGCTCGCCGGACGCGGCGTCGAGCCGGCCGACGCGGCGCGTTTCCTCGAACCGAGGCTGCGCGACCTGCTGCCCGACCCTGCGACGCTGACCGGCATGGATGCCGCCGCCGATCGATTGGCGACAGCCGCGCAGCGCGGCGAGAGGGTTGCGATCTTCGGCGATTACGACGTCGACGGAGCCTGTTCGGCGGCGCTGCTGGCCGGTTTCCTGACGCAGGCGGGAGCACGGCCCCGCATCCATATTCCCGACCGGCTGATCGAGGGCTACGGCCCCAATGCCGAGGCGATCGCGATGCTGGCAGGCGAGGGCGCGACGCTCCTCGTCACCGTCGATTGCGGCACGACCAGTCACGAGCCGCTCTCGGAGGCGCGACGGCTCGGGCTCGATGTCGTGGTGCTCGACCACCATCAGGCGCCCGAGCGCCTTCCCGAGGTCGAGGCGCTGGTCAATCCCAATCGGCAGGATGATCTCTCGGGGCTCGGCCATCTCTGCGCGGCGGGTGTCGTCTTCCTGACGCTGGTCGCCACCAACCGCGCCTTGCGGCTCAGGGGCGCATGGGCCGGACGCACCGAGCCTGATCTGCTGGCGGCGCTCGATCTCGTGGCGCTGGCGACCGTCGCGGACGTGGTGCCGCTGACCGGGCTCAACCGCGCCTTCGTTCGGCAGGGGCTCGCCATCCTGCGCGGGCGGGCGCGGCCGGGCCTCGTCGCGCTGATGGATGTCGCCGGTCTCGACGGCCCGGTCCAGCCCTGGCATCTCGGCTTCTTGCTAGGGCCGCGCATCAATGCCGGCGGCCGCATCGGCGACGCGGCTTTGGGCGCGCGGCTTTTGCTGACGGACGACGAGATCGAGGCGCGCGGCATCGCCGCCGAGCTCAATCGGCTCAACCAGGAGCGTCAGGAGATCGAGCGGCAGGCGGTGGCCGAGGCCGTCGCCGAAGCCGATTACCGCCTGTCGCTGCAGCCCGACCAGCCGGTGCTGCTGTCGGGCTCGGCCGACTGGCATCCCGGCATCGTCGGGCTCGTCGCGGCGCGGCTGAAGGAGCGCTTTCGGCGGCCGGCTTTCGCGCTGGCCCTGAACGGGGAGGGCGGCGCGACGGGCTCTGGCCGCTCCGTCGCGGGTGTCGACCTCGGCCGGGCCGTGCGGGCGGCGGTGGAG
>FWWL01003279.1_pt1 | contig 30146 bp, 29 predicted proteins | sample 2228331 | NCBI WGS metagenome assembly FWWL01 (sample SAMEA103939775, study PRJEB20133) | metagenome
TCTCATCTGCGCTCCTGAATAGCTGCGATGATCCAGAAATCCTCCCTTCCCGAAAACCCCTAAATGGTCTCAAGGGCGCTGACGGCAGACACTGTCCACCACATCCGGGATCAGGACGTGGCAGGCGCGCCATTCTGGAAACAGATCGCCCCTTCGGTGCTGCGGCCGGACGGAGGCGTTCTGGCGCTTGCTGCCCACCGCGCGAGTTTCAAGATGCGGTACTGCACGCCGGCACTGACGGGAGGGGCCCGCTGGATTTGCACCTGGAAGTGCGCCTTGCGGCTGTGGCCTCATCTTCCGCGCTTCTCGAACCAGATGCTGCGCTATCAGCGCATGCCGAAAGGCCTCACCCACGAACTGGGGCTACCGGCCCATCGCGCGATGCCTGACGCCTATGTCACCGCGCACCATCTACGGGACATGCTCAACGAGGCTGCGCTGGACCAGCTGCTGCTCTGGAGTTGCGAGCCTGGCCTCCTGCCGCGCGTTCCGTCCGGCCCCCATCGAGGCAAGGGTTGGGACCAGCTTTCGGAAGCGGCGCTACGTTCCTTCGCGGCGGATCGCGATATCGATCTCCGCTTCAGCGCAGAGGCGGAGCTCAACCGACGCGAAGGCCATCAACGGCAGGAATTGGCGGCGCCGGCCCAGGCAAATCTGCTCTGATTGAACCGGGGAGCGAACAGCGGTTAGGCGCACGGGGATCTTCGACTTCCGCTAAGGGAGACGAGCCCGTCCGACGCGCAGACAATGGGAACAGGCTCCTGGACATGACCGCAGCTTCATCACCCCCGGTTGCGACATGGCCGCTACCCTCATCCGTCACTCTGGGATCGTCTGTCAGGCTCAAGGGGATCGAGCGCGAGCTGCGTCGTCATCTCCCCTGGTCCATGCGCAAGCATCTCACGGTCGAGGTGGGCCTGGTTGTTCTTGCTGTCCCTGATGAGGCCGACCGCGCCACGCTCGCCTCCTGCATCAGCGCAGCGCTCGAAACCATAGGGGACCTGCCGATATTGCCCCGCGAGGTCGAGGACGTCCTCGGCATCTCGTCGCGCGAACGTCACAAGTGGCTCGGAGATGGCCGCCTGCAAAGTGCGGGAACGCGGACGGTCAAGCTTCGCGGACGCAGCCGAGCCGTGACCTTCCATGTCTTTCACCCGAGACACATCGAGGCAGTGCTCGACGGCGATCTTCCCGCGCTCTGGCGCGAAGATGATGCGATCAGGAGCGCGGAGAACCGTCGGCGTGCCGCAGCAAAAGCCGCAATCGCACGGAAAGCCGCAGCCAACGCCAATGGATCCGGGGCTCAGACTGATCCGTCGCCCGGCCTTGCAGGATGGGACGCGTTCGAGGCTGAGGGCCTGCTCCGCTAGCGCCGTTACCACGACGACAGAGATGGCAGACGACAAATGAAATCGGCCAGCGTCCCTAACGCCGAAGAGCGCGGTCACCCTCCTCCAACAAGCGGCTCCCAGACGAACAGCACCCTGTCCATGCGTTCAGGCTAGTGCAGCCTGGGGATAAAGCGGTCGCGGAAGGCTTTCGCGTCATCTGCATTGAGGAAGCTGACGCGGACCCGCCCGTAGTCGGGCTGCAACATCACCCGCGCCTGGTGCGGGATGTCATGCTCGACCAGCCATAAGCCGATGCCAAACAACCGTTCGTTCAGGGTCGCAGGATCGAGCGGCAGGTCAATTTGGTAGGGTCCTTCGTCGCCTACGCTGGTTGTCAGCTTGACGATCTGATGGTGCATGCCGCCCTCCTGCAGCTGATTGCGCGATCCCATCGGTCGAAATCGCTGACCCACTACTCTTCAGCTCTGCCGCCCATTCCGCGTAAGCTGTATTCTTCGCCAGATGGCGGTTGAGATCAGGCGCGCCGTCGTCCCACCAGACCGGACCGCGTTCGCCCAAGGCGACCTTGGCCGCATCGACAGCCTTTCGAGCGGCGCCGAGATCGCCATTCCCGCGCTTGGCCTCTTTTACGGCCCGACGAGCATCCATCAGTTCGGCGACGAGCCGATGACGACGCTCCTCAGGAATGGCTGGGTTCGTGGACCGCCACAGCCGCCCGGCGACCAGGAAGTACCGGCCATCGGGCGTGGTCGGATAGGAGCGGCCGCTCAATCTGGATACTCGCGCGCCAGCCGCTCATAAGCGTCCTCGTCCGCGACGTCGCGGGACATGGCTTGTTCAAGCTCTCGGTTATCGACAAGGACGCCGCCGAAGTGGCCGATGAAGGCCCGCGCCAAACGCTGGTCTTCGAACGCGATGCGGATCGTCTCCGAACAGGGAAAGCGGTCCAGAACCCGAAAGCTGATCTCCCAATCGGCGCACCAGCTTTCGATCCGCCGGAGCCGCCCGGCGGCGTCCTTGGCCGCAAGCTTCATCTCAACCTGATGATCGAACCCCATCACGCTCTCCCGATCACGGGGACTTCCTCCAGCCGCGTCGTGTATCGCGGCGACCGCATCTCGAATTTCGTGATCCAAGCCTTTTTCTGGCGAGCGATGCCTGCCGCTGCGGGGAAGACAACGCCTCGTCCGAGCTTCCGGTTGCAGGCGTCCAAGGCTTCCATCAGTCGGCCGGACTTCTCCCGGTCGAGGGCACCAATAAGCGCCCGCTGCGAGGCCTCCAGCGGCACGAGGTCGACCGTCATCAGCCCGGCCTTGGCGTAGCGGTACCCAGACTTCCAGATCCGCCGAGCCCCCCACTTGGCCGCGCGGACGAGGACGAGCGTGTCGTTGCTTGCCTCTGGGAAGTCGACGGTGGTCGAGACGGAGCGCGAGGGTCCGCGATCATGCGGCGACGTGTGGAAGAAGACCGTGACATGATCCGTCGCCAGACCATGATGACGCAGCTTCTCGCCGAGCCTCGTCGCATGGGCGGCAATGGCCTCCTGCATCATGTCGAGGCTCTCGACGCGGCCCGCAAAGCTTCGCGTAACAGCGCAGCCCTTCCGGGTTGGCGCCACGCTCTCCAGGTCGATGCAAGACGCGCCCCGAAGCTCATGGATGATGCGCTCACCGACGACTGTCAGGCTCTTCCGGGCCAGCTTGGGATCGAGCGCGGCGACATCGGCGGCGGTCCGACATCCGAAGGCGGCGAGCTTGGCCTGGCTCGCGCGGCCAATGCCCCAGACATCCTCGAGATGGACCAGCGGCAGCCATTCGGACCGGGCCTCATCGCTGGTGAGGTCGCAGACGCCGCGCAGCTGTGGCGTGCTCTTGGCGATCTTGTTGGCCAGCTTGGCCAGGGTCTTCGTCGGACCGATGCCAACGCACGTCGGGACGCCCGTCCAGGTCGAGACCGTCGAGCGCAGGTCCCGTGCCATCTCCTCGCGCTGGCCGGGTGCCACCGGGCTCATATCGAGGAAGCTCTCGTCGATCGAGTAGACCTCGATATCTGAAGCGAACCGCTCATAGACCGTGTTCATCCGGCGGCTCATGTCGCCATAGAGCGTGTAGTTCGACGAGAACACGACCACGCCCTCGCGCTGGCAGAGATCGCGGATCGTGAACATCGGCGCGCCCATCTTGATCCCGAGTGCCTTGGCCTCGGCCGTGCGCGCAACCGCACAACCATCGTTGTTCGACAGCACGATCACCGGGCGCCGGCGCAGCTTCGGATCGAAGACCCGCTCACATGAACAGTAGAAGCTGTTCCCGTCGATCAGGGCGAAGGACCGGGTCATCGGCGCAAGCGCCGCACCGCGTTGGTCACGACGCCAAAGATGTCGATCTCGGCATCCGGGCCAGGGTCGTAATCGGGGTAGCGTCGGTTGCCGAACGCCAGGCTCGATCGTCCTCCGACGATCCTGAAGACCTTGATGCTGCGCTCGCCATTGACGTCGACCACCACAGCGTCGCCGTCCCTCGGCACCAGGCTGCGGTCGACCGTGATCAGACTGCCGTCGAAGATGCCGACGTCGATCGCGCTATCGCCGGCCACCGTCATGATGAAGGTCGCCGGGGCATTCTGGATAAGCGTTCGGGACAGATCGATCGGCTGGTCGAGATAGTCGTCTGCGGGGCTCGGGAAGCCCGCCCGCACCGCCTTCAGGTAGACCGGCAGGAAAATAGGCGGGCCGAGGACAGCGGGCGACATGTGCATTGAGTGCGCTCCCTAGTGGGAACATAACAAGAACAATCATTGCGCATGAGTCAAGCCTCAGGCAGCGTGGCCAGCCTGTCTGGCGGCACCAGCGCCTTCGGTGTGAGATCGATGGAAGTCGTCGAGTCATTGCTGAGGCTGCGCCAGCAGGCCAAGGCGGCTGGGATCTGAGCCTGCGCAACTTATGGTAGTTGAGGCATGTGGCCAAACGTCAAGCGGGCCAGCTTTGTCTCGGGGTTCCAGCGCGCTTTCCGATTCATTGTGACCGCTTCTGTCGCTGTGACCGGCCCATCGCCTCAGCGTCAAAGCGAGAACCATCCCGCGATGGCCTCGGCGACATTGGGGGACGCTGAAAGCGATGTTGCTCAGAAAGACATTGCGGCGATCCTGCTCTATGGGTCGCCGGCTTATCCGTGATCTTACGAGGTTTGGTACGCGTATCTGTCTAATTCGTGCCAGCAAATGAGCCCTATCGATCCTCCCGCCCGAGGTTCTGTTCGCGGCCTCCTCGCCCCCTACCTCCAATAGACCTAACTGGGTCACGCCCAATTCTAAGCTCGACTGTACAGCGGATGATGTGGAATTCAGCCAGCGATTTTTGAAGATTGACCTTGAACGCTATCCATTTGCACTCGTGAGCTGGCACTCCGTTATTGGGTCAGGCCGAAATCGCCGCGTCCGACAGGGCCGCGCGGATGCTGCGATCCAGGAGGGCCGCGGCTGCACCTTCAATCTCGATGGCGGAGCTGGCACGCACAACCGTAAGCGCCGGCATGGTAAGACCTGCCATGGCGCCTTCCCGGCGGAAAAGAGCGTCAAAGCGTGCGAACAGCGCAGCATTGGCGGCAAACGGCCCACTAATCAGGATGCGGCTGGGAAAGAGCAGCCGGCAGGCATTGGCGAGGGCTCTCGCCAGGATGACCGCTGCGGCCTCGATGTCAGCAACGGAGAGCAGGTCGCAATCGGCCAGCGCGTCGGCAAGCCCCTCCTCGTCCTCCCCGAGTTGCGGCCAGAGCTTCCGCAGGACCGGCAACAATGCCCAGAGCGCAGCCCCAGTCTCCAGGCAGGCGGTGTTGCCGCAGCCGCAGCGACGGCCTTCGAGCACGGAGAACCGCCAGTGGCCGATCTCACCGAAAGGTCCTCCCGCCGGCGAGAGCGGCTCGCCATCGACGGCATGGGCCAAGCCGATGCCCCAGCCCCAATGCAGCAGCAGCGTGCCGCTGGCGAAACGGTCCGGCTCGCGGGCCACGCGGGCGCGCAGCTCGGCATCGAGATTGCGGCCGATGCGGACGGGCGCCGCCTCGGGGCCGAGCAGAGCCTCGACATCGAGATCGCGCATCGCGGGCCAGCGCGAGGCCATCAGCCAGCGGCTCTGGCGCAGGTCGATCAGCCCGGAGAGCGAGACGGCCGTGCCCGCATGGACCATGCCGTGCGGCATCGCGCCCCGCAGCGTCGCGGCAAGGTCCCGCATGGCTTCGCCCATCACGGCGTTATCGGCGTCTCCAGGCACAGGACGGGTCTTGCGGAGGATGACGTCGCCCTTGAGGTCGATCAGGGCGCCCGCCAGCGACTGGCTGACGATGTGGATCACCGAGCAGCCGATGGCGCGCGGATTGGCGATCAGCACGCCGGCAGGGCGACCCCTGCCCCGTCCGCCGCCGGCCGTTTCCGCCAGCAGCCGGCAGGCGAGGAGTTCACCGACCGCGCGCGAGACGGTCGAGGACCGCAGGCCCGACAGGCGGCCGATCTCGGGGCGCGACTGTGCCCTGCCCTCTGCGACGATCCGGTAGACCAGGGCGCGGTCGCGCTCCTGTGCAGAGGTGACCGCCGCGTCCACCGACGGCTCGGCGCCTGAATATTTTAAAACGCACTTGTTCAAAATACGAATTGCCTTTTCGACAGGCTTTTCTAGACTGAAAGCAGTCGTTTTCAAACAACTTATCGAGTGAGCGGTTCAAAATTACCATGATCGATGTGCGGATCGTCCCGGACAAGCAGATTCTCGGCATGCAGGCTGCGGCCTGCGGCGCGGCGGCCATCCGCGAGGCGTTGTCCCGCTACGGCGAGGCGACGATCGTCGTCGCCACCGGCGCCAGCCAGTTCGAGATGCTGCAGGCGCTCGTCGCGGCAGGCGATATCGACTGGTCGAAGGTCACGGCCTTCCATCTCGATGAGTATGTCGGCCTCGGCACGGACCATCCGGCGAGCTTCCGGCGCTATCTGGAGGAACGTTTCGTCGGCCCGCTCGGCGGCAAGGTCCGCTTCATGCCGGTCGACGGGCTGGCCGAGCCCGCCGCCGAGGCGAAGCGCCTGAACGGGCTGATCGGCGGGCGCAGGATCGATGTCTGCTTCGCCGGCATCGGCGAGAACTGCCATCTCGCCTTCAACGATCCGCCGGCTGATTTCGAGACGGAAGAGCCCTACATCATCGTGACGCTCGACGCCGCCTGTCGCCAACAGCAGTTCGGCGAGGGCTGGTTCCCGAGCCTCGAGGCGGTGCCGCAGCGGGCGATCTCGATGAGCGTCCGCCAGATCCTGAAGAGCGCGCTGATCGTGCTGTCCGTCTCCGACACCCGCAAGGCGCAGGCGATGCGCGACGCGCTGGAGGGCGAGGTGACGCCGCTGCATCCGGCCTCCATTCTGCAACGCCATGAGCGGACGGTCGCCTTCGTCGATCCAGCGGCGGCCTCGCTGCTGAGCCGGAGCTGACCGCGGGCCATGGTGGTTTCGGCCGGTCTCGTCGATCTCCAGGTCAACGGCTTCGCCGGCATCGACTTCAACACGGAGACGATCACGGCCGACGCGCTCGACCAGGCGCTGGAGGCGATGCTGGCGACCGGCGTCACGACCTGCCTGCCGACGCTGATCACGGCCTATCCCGACGAACTCGAGGCCCGGTTCCGCGCGCTGGATGCCGCCGTCTCGGCCAGCCGGCTCGGACCGGCGATGTGCCCCGGCTACCATCTCGAAGGCCCGTTCCTGAACTCGGGGGCGGGCTATGCCGGCTGCCACCCGCCGGGAGCGATGACGGCCGCCGACCCCGCGCTGGTTGCAAGGCTGCAGAGCCTGGTCGCCCGTCCGATCCTGATGGTGACGCTCGCGCCGGAACTGCCCGGCGCGCTCGATCTCATCCGCACGCTGTCGCGCGGCAGAACGGTGGTCGCTCTCGGGCATACCGCTGCCGATTTCAGCCAGATCGCGGCGGCCGCCGAGGCGGGCGCGACGCTTTCGACGCATCTCGGCAACGGCATGCCGCAGAGCGCCCACAAGCTGGAGAATCCGATCTTCGCCCAACTCGCCGAGGACCGGCTGCAGGCCTCCTTCATCGCCGACGGCATCCATCTCCATCCCGCCGCCCTGAAGGTGCTGCTGCGCGCCAAAGGGCTCGACCGCGCCATGCTGGTCACGGATGCCGTGGCCGGGGCCGCGGCGAAGCCAGGTCCCTATCGTTTTGCGGGCATGGACATCCTGCGCACGCCGGAGGGGGCGATCCGCCTGCCCAGCGGCTCGCTCGCCGGCTCCGCCTTGTGTCTCGATCAGGCCGTGCGCAACATCGTGCGCTGGGGCATCGCGACGCCCCAGCAGGCGCTGGCGATGGCCTCGGACCATCCGCTCGCGCTGCTCGCTCCGGCCTTGGCTGCGCATGGCCTGCCGATGCCCTACGGCGAGGTGAGCTGGCGCGAGGATCTGACGGTCGAATGCCTACGGCTCGGGCCCATCGAGCGCCGCTACGGCCCTCGGCACGCGACGTTCTCAACCACTGGAACAACAAGGGGAGACCAAGCATGACAGCCGATTTCAAGGGACTCGACCGACGCGCCGTGCTCGGCGGCCTGGGCACGCTCGCCGCGACCGGCCCGGCCGCCTTCGCCGCCTCGCCACCGCTGCCGGCCGCGCCGGTCGCAATCAGCATCATCGATGTCGGCGGTGCGCTGGCGCTGATGCAGAAGGCCTTCGAGGACTACCGCGCCGCCAATCCCAAGCTGGTCTCCCGCATCGCCTTCGTGAAGGCGCCGGCACCGGAGCTCGCCAGCAAGATCAAGGCGCAGCAGGAGGCGGGTCGGGCCGATCTCGACCTCGTCCTGACCGGCAGCGACGGGCTGGCGGCGGGCCTCGACCAGAAGCTCTGGCTCAAGATCCTGCCCGACTTCGCCGACAAGTTCCCCAACATCGAGGCGAATTACGAGCCGGCCGCGCTGAACCTTCACAAGGTCCAGGGCGACGGCTTCGGCGTCGTGGTGAACTACTACCCTTCAGGGCCGCTGCTCGAATACATGCCCGACCGGGTCAAGACGCCGCCGACCACAGCCGAGGAGCTGCTCGCCTGGGCCAAAGCCAATCCGAACCGCTTCATGTATGCGCGCCCGACCAATTCCGGGCCCGGCCGAACCTTCATGATGGGCCTGCCCTATATCCTCGGCGACAAGGACCCGCAGGACCCGGTCAATGGCTGGGACAAGACCTGGGCCTATCTCCAGGAACTCGGGCAGTACATCGAGTACTACCCGGCCGGCACGGGCGCGACGATGAAGGAGTTCGGCGACGGCTCGCGCGACATCATCATCTCGACCACCGGCTGGGACATCAATCCGCGCGCGCTCGGCATCGTGCCGAAGGAAGCCAAGATCCAGACGCTGAAGGGCTTCCACTGGGTCTCGGACGCCTTCTTCATGTGCGTGCCCAAGGGCGTGCCGAACGACCGCCTAGCCGTCGTGCTCGACATGATGGCGCATGTGCTCACGCCGAAGATGCAGGCCTATGCCTATGACGAGGGCTATCTCTATCCCGGCCCGGCGGTGAAGAACGTGCCGCTGTCGCTGGCGCCGGAGAGCAGCCAGAAGGTCATCGCCGAGTTCGGCCGGCCCGAATATGCCGACCTGATCGCCAAGAACCCGATCGAACTGCCGCTGAAGCCCGACAAGATGGTCGTGGCCTTCCGGAAATGGGACGAGCTGGTCGGCTCCAAGCGCGCCCGCTGACCTCCCGCAACCCAAATGCGAAAGCCCCGCAGCCTCTGGCTGCGGGGCTCTTTTTCAGGTGCGATCGACGGCGCCGCGGCTCAGGCGAGCGGCCAGCCCTTGGCGGACGAAACGGCCCGCATCACGCCTCGCAGTTCGGCCAGGCCCTTGAGGCGGCCGATGATCGGATAACCGGGATGGGTCGGCTTGCCGATGTCGTCGAGCAGCTCGTGACCATGGTCAGGACGCATCGGAATGCGCCAGTCGGCGAGGCCCGCCAGGCGCCGGCGCTCCTGCTCCTCGAGCAGCACGCTGACCAGCGCCACCATGTCGGTGTCGCCGTCGAGATGGTCCGCCTCCATGAAGGAGCCGTCGGCATCCTTGGCGACGTTGCGCAGATGCGCGAAGTGGATGCGCTCGGCGAAGCGGCGGGCGATCCCCGGCACGTCGTTGGTCGGCCCCGCACCGAGCGAGCCCGAGCAGAGCGTCAGGCCGTTCGCCCGGCTGTCGACCGCACCGAGGATAAAGGCGATGTCAGCTTCGTTGGAGACGATGCGCGGCAGGCCCATCAGCGGACGCGGCGGATCGTCGGGGTGGATCGCAAAACGCATCCCGAGCTCGTCGGCCAGCGGGATGATCTCGCGCAGGAAGCGGGCAAGGTTCTCGCGCAGGATCGCCGGCGTCACGCCGCGATAGCGGTCCAGCATCTTGCGCAGGCCGGGAATGTCGTAGCGGTCATAGGCGCCGGGAAGGCCGGCCATGATGTTGGCCAGCAGCTTTGCCTTGTCGGCCTCGGAGGCGCGCTGCGCCCAAGCCTTGGCGGCGGTCAGCGTCGCCTCGGAGAACTCGGCCTCGGCGCCCGGACGCTCCAGCATGTAGCAGTCGAAGGCCGCGAATTCGACGATGCCGAAGCGCAGCGCACGGCCGCCACCGGGCGTCGGCCAGGCGAGTTCGGTGCGGGTCCAGTCCAGCACCGGCATGAAATTGTAGCAGATCGTCTTGATGCCGCAGGCGGCGAGGTTGCGCATCGAGCTGCGGTAATTGTCAAACAGGGCGGTCTGGTCGCCCTCGTTCAGCTTGATCCGCTCATGGATCGGCAGGCTTTCAACGACACTCCAGCGCAGGCCGAGCGAGGTATCTTCGGCGATCAGCGCCTTACGCTCCTCGATCGCCTCGACGCTCCAGACCTCGCCATAGGGGATGTCGTGGAGGGAGGTGACGATGCCACGCGCGCCTGTCTGCCGGATCTGCGGCAGGCGAACGGCGTCCCTGGGTCCGAACCAGCGCCAGGTTTCTTCCATATCGGGGTGTCCTTCGTCAGCAATGATCGTCTTGAGGGTGCGCGGCGCCGGTCAGGGACTGGGCGGCTTCGCGCCGAGGCGGCTCTTGTCGAACGCGTCGAGATGAGCCTGGGCGATGGTTTCGATGGCGTCGAAGACGGTGCGCAGATGGGCACGCATCGCGGCCTCGGCCCCGGCTGCATCGCCGGCGCCGACACGCGCCGCGATCTCGCGATGCTGGCTGAGGATCATGTCCGACCAGGTCGGCGTCTCCAGCGACAGGCAGCGCACGCGGTCGAGCTGCGCCTTGACGGTCTCGATCATGCTCCAGACGGATGGGTGGCGGGCCAGCCGCGAGAGCTCGGCATGGAACGCCTCGTCGAGCCGGAAGAAGCTCACCCGGTCTCCCGCCTGCATCGCCTCGGCCTGCTGGGCCACCAGCGCGTCGAGGCGGGCGCGGCCCTCCTCGTCCAGCCGCTCGGCGGCGAGCGCGACGGTGCGGCATTCCAGCGTCTCGCGCACGAACTGGCTGTCATAGACCGCCGCGAGGTCGATCGGCGCGACGAAGGTGCCGACCTGCGGCACGACGACCAGGAAGCCTTCCTCGACCAGCCGCTTGAAGGCTTCGCGTACGGGCGTGCGGCTGACGCCGAAGCGCAGCGCCATGCGCGCCTCCGACATCGCCGCGCCCGGCAGCAGTGCTGCGCCGAGAATATCGGCCCTCAGAGACCGGTGGATCTGGTCGGTGCCGTGGCGGACCGCTGAGATGGTCATTGCAATCTCGTTGATTAGTATACTAGCATACCAACGCTGCGAACGGAGCGTCAACCGTCCCTGGACGGGAGGACGCCGCGGACAGGCCGGGAGATCCGGCCCGCCCGCAGGATGCCGGGCAGCCTGATGATCGGGAGGACAGGACGTGCTTTCAGCCTTCAGGGCCCTGTGGATCGACATGGGTGCGGCATGCCCGCAGACATGCCGGCGCGCCGCCTGACAGCCGTGATGCCCCCGCCTCCCGCTCCCCGATTCTTGTCCGCAGGCGCTGCTCGCCTGCCCGCAACCGCGTGGCTTCCATGACGATACATGCCGCCAATTTCCGCGAGCTGAAGCTCGATCGCCTCAGCCGCGATTTCGGAACACACAACGCCCTCAAGGACGTCTCGCTGACGATCCGCAAGGGCGAGTTCATCGCTCTGCTCGGCCCCTCGGGCTGCGGCAAGTCGACGACGCTGAACCTGATCGCGGGCCTCCTGCCGGCAACCGGCGGCGGCATCTGGCTCGACGAGAAGCGCATCGACCCGCTGCGGCCGGAAGAGCGCGGCTTCGGCATGGTGTTCCAGAACTACGCGCTGTTCCCGCACATGAACGTCCGCCGCAACATCGGCTTCGGCCTGAAGATGCGCGGGCTGCCGAAGGCCGAGATCGACAAGCGCGTCGAGGAGGCGGTGGCGCTGGTGCGGCTGCAGAGCCAGGTCGACAAGCTGCCCGGCCAGCTCTCGGGCGGCCAGCAGCAGCGCGTCGCGATTGCCCGCGCCATCGTGGTCGAGCCGCCACTGGTGCTGATGGACGAGCCGCTCTCGAACCTCGACGCCAAGCTGCGGCTGGAGATGCGCGCCGAGATCCGCCGCATCCACAACACGCTCGGCGCCACCACGATCTACGTCACCCACGATCAGGAAGAGGCGCTGTCTCTGGCCGACCGGATCGTCGTGCTGCGCGACGGGCAGATGCGGCAGGTCGGCACGCCCGAGGAGCTGTTCTCGCAGCCCGACCATCTCGACGTCGCCGAGTTCATGGGCTTCCGCAATGTCGTGAAGGGCCAGGTGACGGCCTTGGAAAGTGGCACGGCGGCTGTCGCCGTCGGCGGTGCCACCATCAAGGGCCGCAGCCGCGGCGCGGTTGCGGCCGGCCAGGCCGGCCATGTCGCGATCCGGCCGGAGGATCTGCATCCGGTTGCAGCCGGCGAGAAGGGGCTTCAGGCGACGATCATCTCCACCGAGTTCCGCGGCCGCGAATTCGTCGGATTCGGGCGGATGGAGGACGGCACGGATCTGTCGTTCCTCGCCCATGACAAGCTCGAGCCGGGAGCGACGGTGACGCTCGGTGCGGCGCCCGACCGGGTGCTGGTGTTCGGCGGAGGCGCGGCATGAGCGCGGCCCTCGACGACATCCCGCTGAAGCAGCGGCTGGCGGCCCGCGGGGTCGACGGCCTGACGCTGCTCGTCGTTCCGGCGGTCATTTTCCTGCTGCTGCTGTTCATCTACCCGTTCCTGTACGGGCTGGTGCTGTCGTTCAATCCCAAGGCCGGCGGCGCCTTTGCCAATTATAGCCGCTTCTTCTCGGATTCCTTCCTTTACGGGACGATCGCGACGACCCTCTGGCTCGCTTTGCCGGTAACGCTGCTGACGCTGGTCTTCGCCGTGCCGATCGCCTTCCGGGTCCGGCTGCTGCAGCGCCAGCGGCTGCTGACGACGCTGCTGGTGATCCCGATCACGCTCGGCACCGTGCTGGTTGCACAGGGGCTGCTGGCCTATCTCGGCCCGCAGGGCTGGTTCAACCGCAGCCTGATGTGGATCGGCCTGATTTCGACGCCGATCAAGCTCCTGCACAACTACTGGGGCGTGATGCTGTCGCTGGTGATCACCGGCTTCCCCTTCACCTTCCTTTTGACGCTGTCCTATCTCTCGGGCATCGATCCCGCGCTGGAGAAGGCCGCTGCGACGCTGGGCGCCGGCCCCTGGGAGCGTTTCAAGCACATCCTCTTCCCACTGCTGCTGCCGGGTCTGGCGATCACCTTCTGCCTGAGCTTCGTGCAGGCCTTCTCGGTGTTCCCCTCCGCGGTGCTGCTGGGGGCGCCCGCGGGGCCAACGCGGGTGATCTCGATCGCGGCCTATCAGGCGGCGTTCGAGGAATACGACTACTCGCTGGCCTCCGCGATCGCGATGATCATGGGAATGGTGCAGCTGTCGATCGTGGTGCTGGTGTTGAGCCTGCGCGGCCTGCTCTATCGCGGGCCGGCCGGTGGCGGGAAGGGTTGAGTCGATGGTCGCCGATACCCGCCTCTCGACGAAGATCTGGGCCGCCGCCAACTGGGCGCTGATCGGGTTCTTCCTGCTCAACCTGCTGGCGATGATCGCGACCGTGATCACCAGCTCCTTCGCCACGCGCTGGCTCGGGACCTGGTTTCCGGCCGGCTGGACGACGCGCTGGTACTATTCCGCATGGTCGGAGTTCCAGCTCTCCGACGTGCTCACGGTCACCTTCCAGATCGTCTTCCTGGTAGTGCTTTTGTCGGGGCTGATCGGCGTGCCGGCGGCCTATGCGCTGGCGCGGCGCGACTTCCCCGGCAAGAAGATCGTGATGCTGCTATTCCTGCTGCCGCTGCTGGTCCCGCCGATCACCTACGGCATTCCGCTGGCGACGGTGCTCTACAAGCTCGGGCTCGCCGGGCAGATGTCGGGCGTCGTCCTCGCGAACCTCGTGCCGACGGTGCCCTTCGTCATCCTGGTGATGATCCCCTTCATCGAGCAGATCGACACGAAAATCGAGGCGGCGGCGCGGGTCTTCGGCGCCAACACCTTCAAGCTCTTCATCCACGTCCTGCTGCCGCTGCTGATGCCAGGTATTCTGGCTGCGCTGCTGCTGGTGCTGGTGCGCACCATCGCGATGTTCGAGCTGACCTTCCTGACCGCCGGCCCGACGAGCCAGACGCTGGTGGTGGCGCTCTACTACGCCGTCTTCGCGGCGGGTGTGCGGGCGGTGCAGTCCATCGACGCGATGGCGGTGATCTACATGGTCACCACGCTGGTCTGGCTGGTGATCGCGCTGCGCTTCGTCAACCCGACGCAGATCGTCGGAGGTGGCGGACGGCGCTGAGACGACCGGCGGCGGGCCACGGCCCGCCGCTCTCGACCATCGAAACCCCGGCGGCGCCTGTCCGAGGCGCCGGATAGAGGGTCAACCCAGGGAGAGACACCAATGACCGACAAGACGCAGTTCAGGCCCCATCGCCGTGCCGTCATGGCAGGCGTCGCCAGTGCCGCCGCGCTGGCCGCAACCGGGGTGCGCGCGCAGGGCGCCCCGGTTTCGCTCAACATCATCGACGTCGCGGGCAATCTCCAGCTGACGCAGGCCTCGATCGAGGCGTTCGTCAAGGCGAACCCGAAGCTGATCTCGCGGCTGAACTTCTCCCGCGCCCCCTCGCCCGAGTTGCCGGCGAAGCTGAAGGCCCAGCAGGATGCCAACCGCGTTGATATCGACCTCGTCCTGACCGGGCCGGGCGCGATGTCGGACGGCATTCAGCAGGGGCTCTGGGTCGACCTCTGGAAGTCCCATGGTGCGGCCCTGCCTAAGGCCGAGGAGATCTATCACGAGCAGGCGCTCATGATGCAGAAGAACTTCGGCCAGAACGAGGGGGTGGCGGTGGTTTACTCCCCGTCCGGCCCACTCTTCGGCTACAGCGCCGAGCGGCTGAAGACGGTTCCCAAGACGGCGGCCGAGTTCCTCGCCTATGTGAAGCAGAACCCCAAGCGCTTCACCTATGCGCGGCCGCTGAACTCCGGCCCCGGCTGGACCTTCCTGCAGGGGCTGCCCTACATCCTCGGCGATGCCGATCCCTCCGACCCGATGAAGGGCTGGGAGAAGAGCTGGGCCTATCTCAAGGAACTCGGCACCGGCATCGACTACTATCCCACCGGCACCGCTGCGACGATGAAGGAATTCGGCGACGGCACCCGTGACGTCATCGTCACCACCTTCGGCTGGGACATCAACCCGCGCGTGCTCGGCATCGTGCCCAAGGAAGCCAAGGTCTTCGCCCTCGCCAACACGCACTGGATCCCCGACACGCAGTTCATGTGCGTGCCGAAGGGCGTGCAGGCCGAGAAAATGCCGGCGCTGCTGGCGCTGATCAACCATCTGCTGAAGCCCGAGGCCCAGGCCGCGACCTACGACAAGGGCTATTTCTATCCCGGCCCTGCGATCAAGGGCATCACGCTCGCCATGGCTCCGCAGGAGAGCCGCGACATCCTCAAGGAGTTCGGGCGGCCGGAATATGACGGCATGATCCTGCAGACGCCGACGCGCCCGCCGCTGACGCCCGAACGCCTGGTCGCGGCCTTCCGGCGCTGGGACCAGGAAATCGGCGTCGGCCACGGCGCGCCGAAGTAGCGAGGGCGTGGCAGCATGCGCTTTGCGGCGATAGGGCTGGACCACCGCCATATCTTCCACATGGTGGGAGGATTAATCGCGGCCGGCGCGACCTGCGTCGGCTTCGATCCGGCGACCAGCGACGAACGCGTGCTCGCGGGATTCCGCGAGCGCTTTCCCGCGTTGGTGCCGCTAGAGCGCGACGCGCTGCTCGATGATCCCACGATCGACCTCATCGCCTGCGCCGCCATCCCCCGCGACCGCGCCGCCATCGCCATCCGCGCGATGGAGGCCGGCAAGGACGTGATGGTCGATAAGCCCGGCGTTACCGATTTCGACCAGTTGGCTGCGGTCGAGGCCGCTGTGGCGCGGACGGGGCGGATCTTTTCGATCTGCTTTTCGGAGCGCTTCGTCGTGCCCGCCACGATCGTCGCCGGAAAGCTGATCGCCGACGGCGCGATCGGCCGCGTCATCCAGACGGTGGGGCTAGGGCCGCACCGTCTCAACCGCGCGATCCGGCCGGGCTGGTTCTTCGATACGGCGACCTATGGCGGCATCCTGACCGATATCGCCTCGCACCAGATCGACCAGTTCCTGCATTTCACGGGCTCGACCGAGGCCCAGATTGTGACCTCGGCGGTCGGCCATTTCGGCGCGGACGACCTGCCCGGCTTCGAGGATTTCGGCGAGATCCTGCTGCGCAGCGACCGCGCCGGCGGCTATATCCGCTGCGACTGGTTCACAGCCGACGGGTTGCCGACCTGGGGCGACGGGCGGCTGACGCTGCTGGGGACCGGGGGCACGATCGAGCTGCGCAAATATGTCGACATCGCCGGCCGGCCCGGCACCGACCATGTCTTCCTCGTCGACCGCTCTGGTACCCGCCATATCGACGCCTCCCGCGAGCCGCTGACCTATTTCCGCGATCTCGTCGCCGATGTCGGGGCGCGCAGCGAAACCGCGATGCGCCAGTCCCATGTCTTCACCGTCTGCCGGCTGGCGCTGGAAGCGCAGGCGCAAGCTGTCAGGCTCGCGACCAGACCCGAACGGAGCGCCGCATGACCCGCCGCATTGGCCTCGCGATCATCGGGCTGGGCCCGGCCTCGCTGCCGCATTCGAAGAGCCTGCTCGACCTCGTCGAGCGCGCGGATGTCCGCTTCGCCGTCAGTCGCTCGCCCGAGCGCGCCGCGAACTATGCCCGCGGCTTCCCCTTCCCGACCTCGACCGACATCGACGCCGTGCTGGCCGATCCGTCCGTCGATGCGGCGATCGTGCTGACCCCGCCCTCCAGCCATCTCGAGGTCTCGCGGCGCTGCCTGGAGGCCGGCAAGCATGTGCTGGTCGAGAAGCCGCTGGAACTGACCAGCGCGCGCGGCGCGGAGCTTGTCGCGGCGGCGCGTACCACCGGCAAGGTCTTCGGCGTGGTGCTACAGCATCGCTTCCGGCCGGCGAGCCTGCGCCTCAAAGCGGCACTCGACGGGGGCGAACTCGGCGGCATCGAGGCGGCTTTCCTGCAGGTGCCGTGGTGGCGCCCGCAGGCCTATTACGACGAGCCGGGCCGGGGCACGCTGGCGCGGGACGGTGGCGGCGTGCTGCTGACGCAGGCGATCCACTCGCTCGACCTGTTCCGCTCGCTGGTCGGCGTCTCGAAGGTCGTCGCTGCCCAGGCGCGCACGACCGGCCTGCACCGGATGGAGACCGAGGACTATGTCTCGGCCCTGCTCGAAACGGCTTCGGGCGCGCCCGCGACGCTGGTGACGACGACGGCGGCCTATCCCGGCCATCCCGAGCGCATCGAGATCATCGGGACGAAAGGCTTCGCCGCGCTGGTCGGCGGACGGCTTGAGCTGTCCTTCCTCGACGGGCGCAAGGAGGTGGTCGAGGCCGAGGGCTCGACCGGCAGCGGCGCCAACATCATGGACTTCCCGCATGACGCCCACCGCGCCGTGATCGGCGACTTCCTCGACGCCATCATGGAGGGGCGCGACCCCGTCGTCACCGGCGAGGAGGCCCTGGCCTCGCAGCATCTGGTGGACGCCATCCTGAAGACAGCCGGCTGGCCGGCGGCGCGCGGGACGGGAGGCTGACGCATGATCGCGGGCGGCTCCAGCGCATCGGCGATGGTGGGGCGGGGGTCAGCCCCGGAGCGCAACCAGGCGCTTGACCCGCACGACCTCGGCCAGCGCCAGCAGCAGATGATAGAGCACGCGCACGGGCACGGCGGCAGTGTCCGGCACCCCGCCTGCGTCGATGCGGTTGTGCCAGAGGCCGGTGCGGCGATCGACGAAGCGTTCGAACATCAGATCGAGATGCGGATCGAGCCGCTCGGCCGCAACGGGATCGTGCTCGAACTCGATGCGCGCCGTCAGCGCCTTGAGATACTCCGTCTGCGGCCAGAGCAGCGCGGCGCCGTCGAGCGCGGCGCCATCGGGGCCGATCTCGTTGATGACGGGATGGGCCGCTCCCAAGCCATGATTGCGCTCCGCGAAGGCGTAGAGTGTCCGGGCTGCGTCGCGGCCCTCGGCGCCGCCGGTCAGCCGGTCGTGATGGTGCAACAGCCACGTCCATTCGTAGTGATGGCCCGGCTCGCGGATCTGCCCGAGCCGGCCGCCCGCCGTCTGCCAGTCCCCAGTGAAGAACTCGCCGAGCGAGCCGGTCGCGGCATCGAGCATGCGCTCGCGCATCAGCCGCACCAGGCTGTCGGCACGGGCGAGCCAGCGGCTGTCTCCCGAGGTCTCGGCCAAAGCGTGGCAGGCTTCGAGCAGGTGCATATGCGGATTCTGCCGGCGCGGCAGCGTGCCCAGCGTGTCCTCGGCGAAGCCCCCCTGGGGATGGGCGAGCGCGGTCTCGATGAAGCCCATCACGGCCTCCGCCCGCTCCAGCCAGATCCCCTCGCCGCTCGCGCGGGCGAACCAGCCGCAGGCGAAAAGCACGAAGGCGAGATCGTAGAAATCGGACTTCGCATCGACCGGTTCGCCGGCCAGCGTGCAGCGATGGCTGAACAGCCCGTCGGGACGCCGGCAGCGCTGCCAGAGGAAGTCCATGCCGTGGCGGGCCGTATCGAGCGCGCCGGGCACGGCCAGCAGATGGGCATGGCTGAAGACATAAGCCAGCCGCGCCGTCACCAGCGTGCTGCGCGTGTCGCTCTCGATCGCGTCGCCCCCGGGCGACACCATCTCGACATAGCCGGGCCGTTCGGGCGCCCAGGCCCGCGCCAGCCAGCCGGGCAGCAGCGTTCCCGTCAGCCAGCCCGCCAGCGCATCGGCTCCGTTGTCGTGCATCGCGCTGTCCTCGCCCTTCGCCCCGCCCTTCGTTCCGGGGCGGCGGCCTTCCACGGCAGGTCATACCTGACGGATTCCAAGCAGCGAACGAAAAAGGGAGAGACCCATGTCTGACGAAACCTCGAAGACCCGCAACGGCGCCTCGCGACGCCGTTTCGTCGGGGGCGGCGTCGCCACGCTCGCCGCGCTTCCCGTGCTGGGCGCGACCGGCGCGCTGGCGCAGGCCCCGGCCCTGCCGAAGTCGCCGATCGCGCTGAGCATCATCGATGTCGGCGGCGCGCTGGCGCTGCTGCAGAAGCCGCTCGAGAACTATCGCGACGCCAAGAAGAACCTGGTCTCGCGCATGACCTTCACCAAGGCGCCGGCGCCGGAGTTGCCGGGCAAGATCAAGGCGATGCAGGAGGCCAAGCGCGTCGATATCGACCTCGTCATCGGCGGGCTCGACGCGCTTTCGGCCGGCATCGAGCAGAATCTTTGGGAGCCGCTGCTTCCCGCCCACGCTGCCTCGCTGCCCGATCCGAGCAAGATCCTGCTCAAGGCCGCGCTAGACATGCACAATCTCGGCGGCGGCCAGGGCATGTGCGTGGTCTACTATCCGTCCGGCCCGCTGCTCGAATACATGCCGGCCAAGGTTAAGACCCCGCCGACCACCGCCGAGGAACTGCTGACCTGGACGAAGCAGAACCCCAACCGCTTCCTCTATGCCCGCCCGGCCAATTCCGGGCCCGGCCGCACCTTCATTATGGGACTGCCCTATCTCCTGGGCGACAAGGACCCGAAGGACCCCGCGAACGGCTGGGAGAAGACCTGGGCCTATCTCAAGGAGCTCGGCCAGAACATCGAGTACTATCCGACCGGCACCGGCGCCACAATGAAGGAACTCGGCGACGGCTCGCGTGACATGATCGTCACGACTACGGGCTGGGACATCAACCCACGTGCGCTCGGCATCGTGCCAAAGGAAGCTAGAATCCAGACGCTCAAGGGCTTCCACTGGGTCTCAGACGCCCAGTACATGTTCGTGCCGAAGGGCGTCGCTCCCGAGAAGCTCGCGGTCATCCTCGACCTGATCAGCCACACGCTGACGCCGGCACAGCAGGCCTATACCTATGACGAGGGCTACTTCTATCCGGGCCCGGCCGTGAAGGACGTGCCGCTCTCCATGGCGCCGCCCGAGAGCCAGAAGGCGATCGCGGAATTCGGCCGGCCCGAGTATGCCGATCTGATTGCCAACAACCCGATCCAGACGCCGCTGACGCCTGACAAGATGGTACTGGCGTTCCGGCGCTGGGACGAGGAGGTCGGCATCAAGCGTAAGTAGAACAACTCGTGGCAGGGCGCAGGATCTTTCCGTGCGTCCTGCCATTGTGTGATGCAAAATTGTTCTGTTTAATGAAATCACATACTATATAGATGTGCTACCTTGCATATATTGACTGAATACTGATAGTTCGTAAAAACTAATGCGGCTCGCATTCTACTGAATTCCCGTTAGAGGCATGACCTCAGCTGCAGCAGAAGGTCGCATATCGGTTCGATATCCCGAACAGCTAGGCTGTTTCGAGTTGTTGTACTCCAGCGTTCGAAGGTGACTGGCCTCTGACACGTCGATCCCGCCGAACTTCGCCTTTCATTTGTAGATGGCGGGGTCGCTCACACCGTGCTTGCGGCAGAGATCGGTGACCGAGACACCCGGTTCCTGCACTGCCGTAGCTCCAGCGGCACGCCGTCGACTGCGATAGCCGGGTCGCCACCACGGATGGCAGCGAGAGGCTTAACTGCTGGTTAGCCAGCACCGCCGAAAGGTCGGCGGCGCTTAGGTCGCCGCTTACAACGCCAGCGCCAGACCATCCTTGCGATGGTCGGTTGCCCCGAACATCACCCCTCGCTGATGGTCGACATAGATGGCCTGGCAGCCGCCCAGCGGTTCGTCGACAATGGTGACATCGTGGCCTCGGGCCTTGAGATCCGCGACTGTCGCTTCCGCGATGGTCGGCTCGAGCTGCAACTTGCCATCGAAGGCGAAGCTTCGCGGAAGATCCGATGCAGCCTGGATATCGAGCCCGCGGTCGATCACCGAAGTCAGGATCTGCGCATGACCGGTGGCCTGATATTGACCGCCCATCACCCCCAAAGCCAAGGCAGGCTTGCCGTCCTTGAGCGCGAGGCCCGGGATGATCGTGTGGAAGGGTCGTTTGCGGGGCGCGATGGCGTTGGGATGGCCTTCGATCAGGCGAAAGCCCGCTCCGCGGTTTTGCAGCAGGACGCCGCTCTCGGACGCATAGATCCCGCTGCCGAAGGCAAAGAACAGCGAGTTGATGAAGGATATCAGGTTGCCGTCGCGGTCAGCGACGCAAACATAGGCGGTGTCACGATGGACCGGCATATCGAAGACGCCAGCCTCCGATGCCTTGGAGAGCGAGATCTTTGACGACAGAGCCGCGACCATGGGGTCCGACAGCAAGCCCGAAACGTCAACTGCTGCCGTCTCCGGATCACAGATCAGCGCGTCTCGATGGCGGTAGGCGGCCTTCGTCGCCTCGGCGAGAAGATGAATCCGATCGGCCTCGGACAGCCCGATCGAAGCAAGATCGTGTTGCTCGAGCAATCGCAGGATCAGGAGTGCCGCGAGGCCCTGGCCGGCCGGCGGACATTCCAGCATGTGATGGTCGCGGTAATCCGCGCCGATGGGCTGCCGGTACTGGGCCTCGTAGCTGGCGAGGTCGTCTTGCGTCATGAGCCCGCCCCGGCTCCGTAGGGCGTGGACAATATCGTCGGCCACAGCACCTCTGTAGAAGCCCTCAGCACCGTGCGTGGCGATCGCCCGCAAGGTCTTGGCCAGAGCCGGATGATTCAGCCGCTGTCCGATCGCCGGTGCCGCTCCGCCCGGCAAGTAGGCCGTCCCGCCGTCGCCATGGCGCGTGATGCGGTCGGCATATCGGGCCCAATCCAGGCCAGCGCGAGGCGTCACGACGAAGCCATCCTCGGCCGCGCGGATCGCAGGGGCCAGCACATCGTCCAGAGGGAGCCAGCCATGGTCGGCGCTGAGCCGGCACCAAGCCGAGATCGCGCCGGGTACCGTTACGGCGTGGACGCTGTCGTCCGCGATGGTGGTCATGCCCCGCTCGAGGAACCAGTCCAAAGCTGCAGCCGCAGGCGTCCGGCCAGAACCATCAATGGCAATCGGGGCCCGTCCTGCCGGCGCGTAGAGGGCAAAGCAGTCGCCGCCAATGCCCGTCATATGAGGGTCGACCACACCCTGGAGCGCAATCGCGGCGATGGCAGCGTCGACGGCGTTGCCTCCCGCCTTCAAGGTGTCTAGCGCGGCCTGAGTCGCCAACGGGTGAGAGGTCGCGGCAAGACCGCGATCGCCTATGGCCAGCGAGCGGCCTTGGCGCATGAAGTCACGGTCACCCCACTTGGCCGTCAGCATGTTCTCATCATCCTTTCGAAAGCGGGGCGTTTTTGAAGAGCCCTCGCCGCGGCCGCATCGCATATCACAATAGAAGTGAGATGCTGGCGAACGGCAGGTGCCGGGCAACGCTGCCGATGGCACCCGCAAGCGCTTAGCACAAGGCTAACTGACGGTGAGCGAAGAGGCCTCTGCGCATCCTCAGGGTTGAGAGAGTTCCGCCCCACGACTGCAAGGCCCGTTGACGTTCGCCATTGAAGCGGGTTGACTGCCGTTTGAACCGGTTCAAAAGGCTTCATGGCACGCTACATCGCTTCGCGCCTTCTCAGCCTCATCCCCATTCTCTTTGGGGTTTCGATCGCAACCTTCCTGCTGATGAGGCTGGTTCCGGGCGATCCCGTGATCGCCATGCTTGGCCTTGAGGCCGACCCAGCAGCCATCGCGGCGATGCGGCTTCGCCTCGCGCTCGACGATCCGCTGCCCCTGCAATATCTGAATTGGATCTCGCGCATTCTCTCCGGGGATTTCGGACGCTCCGTTCAGGGCGGGCGCGAGGTGTTGCCCCTGCTCTTTGGCGCGCTCGGGCCCACGGCCCTGCTGGCGACGGCCGCTTTGGTCATTTCACTGATCATCGCGATCCCCGCGGGGATCATTGCAGCGACCCGACGCAACAGTGCGGCCGATTATGGTGCTTCGCTGATCGCCCTCTTCGGCCTGTCGATGCCGAGCTTTTGGCTCGGCATCCTTCTCATCATGTCACTCTCGATCGCCTATCCGATCTTCCCTGCTTCCGGATACGTCTCGCCACTCGCCGACCCGCTCGCCCACCTTCGGCATCTGATCCTCCCCGCCCTGACACTCGGAGCCGCGCTGGCCGCGGCCACGATGCGCATGACGCGCGCCACGATGCTGGAGATCCTGCGCTCCGATTTCGTTCGAACCGCCCGTGCCAAGGGGCTGGGGCCACGGGCGGTGATCTGGGGGCACGCGCTAGCCAACGCCCGGATCCCCATTGTGACATTGCTCGGAATCCAGCTGGGCCAGTTGCTGGGCGGTGTCGTCATCACCGAGACCGTGTTCTCCTGGCCGGGGATCGGCAAGCTCACGGTCGATGCCATCTTCGCTCGTGACTACCCGGTCGTGCAGGGCGCCGTGCTGCTGACCGCAACGCTCTTCGTCACGATCAACCTGGTCACGGACCTGCTCTATACGATCCTCGACCCGCGGATCCGGTTGGCATGAGCGCTCCGGCCGACACCCTCACGCCGATGCCGCCGATGGGCTTTGCCCGCGTGATGCGCGGGCTGCTGCGCGACCCGCGCTCAGCAGCCGGGGTTGGCCTCGTTCTCCTGGCGGTTGTTGCCGCCTCCTTCGCCGGATGGATTGCCCCATTCGACCCGGAGGCTCCCGACTTCATCAATACGCTTGCGCCCCCGACAGCGGGCCACTGGCTCGGCACGGACGACCTCGGACGGGACATCCTGTCCCGCATCATCTATGGGGCCCGCGCGTCCTTGTTCGTCGGCGTCCTCAGCGTCGTGGCGGCCGCCGCCGTCGGGACGGTCCTCGGCTTGATCGCGGGCTACGCGGCAGGCCTCGCAGACACGCTGATCATGCGTGTGATGGACGTCATCTTTGCCTTTCCCAGCATCCTGCTGGCCCTGGCGATCACCGCCGTGCTTGGTCCCAGCCTCACCAATGCCGTCCTGGCGATCGCCGTGGTGAACTTGCCCATCTTTGCCCGCCTCGCCCGGGCCCAAACGCTAGTGGTGGCGCGGCTCGACTATGTCGAGGCTGCGCGCGCGATGGGCAGCAGCCACACGCGAATCCTGCTGAGCACCGTGTTGCCCAACATCCTCGCACCCGTGATCGTCCAAGGTTCGCTGCTGTTCGCTTCGGCGATCATCACGGAGTCTTACCTGTCATTCCTCGGCCTTGGCGTTCAGCCCCCGACCCCAACCTGGGGGAACATGCTGCGTAACGCGATCGGCTTCATGGAACTCGCGCCCTGGCTCGCCTGGTTCCCAGGCGCAGCGATCTTCCTCACCGTGCTCGGCTGCAACTTGCTTGGCGACGGCCTGCGCGACCGTTTCGACCCCCGCGACTGATCCACCACCATGCAAGAGGAGAACACGATGTCGATGACGACCCGGCGCCGCCTGCTGACGCTTCTGGCTTCGGCCCCCATCGCCGCCTCCGCGCTCCCGGCATGGGCGCAATCTGCCAAGACCCTCACGGTTGGCATCGTCTCCGACCCGGTGACGCTGGATCCCGCGATGATGGGGTCCTTCTTCGAAATCTCGGTGCAGTACAACCTGTTCGAGCCGTTGGTCCATGTCAGGCCCGACCTGACGATCGAGCCCGGGCTTGCCAGCGTCGAGACGCCGGACCCGCTGACTTACAATTTCTCGCTGAAGCCCAATCTGACGTTCCACGACGGCACGCCGATCGACGCGGCTGCCGCGAAGGCGAACTTCGACCGCGTCCTCGACCCGGCCCTCGGCTCGCCTCGCCGCAGCGAACTCGCTCCCGTCGACACCGTCACGGTCACCGGCCCCCTGACGTTCACGATCAAGCTCAAGGCGCCCTACGCGCCGCTGCTGCAGGTGTTGTCCAATCGCGCGGGGATGCTGGTATCGCCGACAGCGGTGAAGTCGCTGGGTGCCGACTTCGCGACGAAGGCGGTCGGAGCCGGTCCCTACAAGCTCGTCAGCTGGACGAAGAACGCCGAACTCGTGCTCGAGGCCTTTCCGGGATACTGGCGCGGCGCCCCCGCGATCGAACGTGTCGTCTTCCGTCCGATCTCGGATGAGACCGTGCGGCTGGCGAACCTGCGCTCGGGGACCGTCCAGCTCGTCGACGCCGTCCCCGCCCAGGCCGTGGGTCAACTGGGACGCGAAGCCAATGTCGTGCTGAAGCAGGCACCGGGGTTGGGATTCAACGCATTCTCTTTCAACACGACACGGGCGCCCTTCGACAACCTCAAGGTCCGCCAGGCCTTCACGACGGCCATCGACAAGCAGGCGATCCTGCGCGCGGTCTATTTTGGGACGGGAGCAATCGCTTCGGGCGGCATTCCCCCTTCCATGGGCTGGGCCCATGACACCTCTTTCGCGCCCTACAAACCAAGCGTGGATGCCGCGAAGAAACTGCTGGCCGAGGCCGGGGTCACAGCCCCCGTGCCGGTGACCATCACCGTGACGAACTCGCCCGTCCAGGTCCGCACGGCAGAGGTCCTGCAAGCGCAGGCGAATGCGGCCGGCTTCAAGGTTGAGATCAAGCAGATCGACGCCACCAGCCTGATCACGGTGCTGAGGCAGAAGGATTTCGACCTGTGCATGTCGCCGTGGTCGGGCCGCACGGATCCCGATGGCAACCTGTTCAACTATTTCACGAAGACCGGTCCCAACAACTTCATGGGCTATCAGAGCGACAAGGTCACTGACCTGCTCGAGAAGGCCCGGAGCGCTCCGGCGCAGGCCGAACGCGCCAAGCTCTACCGCGAGGCCGAAGCTCAGATCGCGGCAGATGCTCCGATGCTCTTTCTGACGTTCCCCGCCACGCTGCAGGCTTCGACCAAGGCTCTCGACTGGCTGCAATATCCAGACGGTGCTTTCCGCCTGCAATTCGCAAAGCTCAGCTGAGCGCATCTCGGTCGGCGCGCGTGACAGCGACGCCGACCTTTCCTTTCCATTGACGAGAATACGAGACCATGGCGAAGCGCATCCTCCTCGCCGGCGAAAGCTGGACCTCCACTGCGACCCACATCAAGGGCTGGGATCAATTCCCGTCGGTCACGCATCACCGCGGCGCCGATGCCTTCATCGCCGCCCTGTCGGGAGGCGAGTACGTCTTCGATTACATGCTTTGCCACGAGGCCGCGGAAGGCTTCCCGTCGACGCCGCAGGCCCTCGACGCCTATGACGCGATCATTCTCAGCGATATCGGGGCCAACACGCTGCTGCTGCCGCCACAGGTCTGGATCCACTCGAAGCGTGCCCCCAACCGGCTGAAGCTGCTGCGCGACTACGTCAAACGCGGCGGTGGACTCGTGATGGTCGGCGGCTACTACAGCTTCCAGGGGATCAACGGCGCGGCCCGCTATCGCAACACCGCCGTCGAGGCCGTCTTGCCCGTCTCGATCCATCCCTATGACGACCGGCTCGAACTGCCCGAGGGCATCCACCCTGTCGTTTCGGACGGGGCTGCCGGCCATGAGGTCCTTGCGGGGCTGCCGGGCGATCTCCCCTACCTGCTTGGGATCAACGAAACCGTGCTCAAGCCAGGCGCAAAGGCGCTGCTCTCCTTGCCGCCTGAAGAAGGCGGTCATCCCCTGCTCGCGGTTGGCGAGGCCGGCCGCGGCCGAACCGCCGCGTGGACCACCGACATCGGTCCGCATTGGCTGCCCAACGAGTTCCTCGGCTGGCAGGGCTTCAGGCCGCTGTGGACGCGACTGCTGGATTGGGTCGTCCGGAAGGGTTGACGCCATGATGGGCGGGCAAGGAACCGCGCTGGAGATCGATCTCGACGTGGTCAAAGCCGAAGTCGCCGAGGCCTTCGCAGGCTATGAGCGGGCGCTGATGGGCTATGACCCGGACGCGCTCGATGACTTCTTCTGGCGCGATGACCGCGCGGTGCGGTTCGGAATCGCCGAGTCCCTGTATGGCCACGCCGCCATCGCAGCCTATCGGCGCACCCGCACCACTGTCCCGCAGCGCGTTTTGTCCAACACCCGCATCGTCGCCATCGGTCGCGATGCGGCGACCGTCAACACCGAGTTCCGCTATCCGGGCGATCCCCGCGTCGGACGACAGAGCCAGGTTTGGGCGCGCCTGCCGGAAGGGTGGCGCGTCGTTGCGGCGCACGTCTCATTTCAGGAAGACGTCGAGCGCTGACGCGCGTCTCAGAGAGGATCCGTGCGGGTGGTAGAGCGGCCTGACATCCGGCGATCAGGAGAACCGACCATTGACGACGTCGCGCGGCAGGCCGGCGTGTCAAAGGGCACTGTCTCGCATGTCCTCAGCGGCAAGGTCAGGGTTTCTCCCGAGACGCGGGCGCGGGTCGAAGGCGCCATCCGAGACTTGGCTTTCCAGCCTGCCGAGGCGGCCCGGTCCCTGACCGCCCGCAAGCGGCTGGCCGATGGCGAGCGTCAGGCTCCAGCCCATGTGCCGCGTCTGACGACCGTCGGCTACGTCTCGGTCGACTTCACCGCTCAACTGGACCGGCTGCCGCGCCGCGAGGAGCGGCGGCTGTCGCGGGCCATTGGAAAGACCATCGGCGGTCCCGCCGCCAACGTCGCCGCGGTCGCAGCCGGCATAGGCAGCCCCTATCCGGTATCGGCTTCGATCCTGACGGCGATAGGCGTCGATCAGGACAGCGATTGGGCCACCTCCGAACTTTGGGCCCGCCGGGTGGACGTCATCACACCGCCCGAGCGACGCAGCGGACGCGTGAACCGCGCGTTGGTGTTGGTGGAGCGGGATGGCCGGCGCACCATCGTCAATGAGCCGTCGCTGCTCGCCGAGGTCGACGTCGAGCATTTCCTCGCCTCCACCGATGCATCCCGCCTGACCTGGTGTCTGCACTTCGAGGGTTACCAGGTGCCCAGCCGGATGGCGGCCGTTGCCGCGGCCCGGACGGCCGGCTTCATCGTCTCAATGCAGTCGACCGGCCTGCCGCCGGAGTGGTTGGCCGCGCACTATCCGACAGCCCTCGAAGCCTTTGACATCATGGTCTTGCACCGCGAGTCCCTGACCCAGATCGACCCTCAGGCGTCCACTGTCGAGGCTGGTCTCGAGGCACTCGCAGCCATCGCTCGCCGATCGCCCGTTTGGCCGCGCTTGGTCGTCGTGACGCTCGGTGCAGAAGGCGCGGTCGCGATTTCTGGCGACGGCTCCGTGACCCATGCGGCTGCGCCAGATGTAACCGTTGTCGACCTCACCGGGGCGGGCGATGCCTTCGTCGGCGCACTCCTCGCGACCGTGCTCAACGCGGCTCCGACGGACACCGCGCTCCGCCTCGCCTGTGCCGCCGGCAGCCTGCAAACCACCCGCTATGGCGCTCAAGAAGTCCTCCCGGACGCTGCCGTTCTCGCGCGCCTCGCGGGATTGCCGGAAACGGCATTAGCCGCCTTTCAGTCTGAATCAGGGATGCACCCGTGAACACATCGATCTTCCGCCCCAAGACCTCGGCCGTGCAGCGCCTCTTCGGCCGCGACAGGGCCGTGATCGGCGTGATTCATTCTTTGCCGCTGCCGGGTTCGCCTCATTACGAGGGGGCGAATGTCGAGGACATCTATGCCTTCGCTTGCGATGAAGCGGAGCGCTACCGCGATGGTGGCGTCGACGGGCTGATCGTCGAAAACCATGGTGACATCCCCTTCGCCAAACCTGACGAACTCGGCCCCGAAACGGCAGCTTGCATGGCGGTCATGGCCGACCGGGTCCGTCGGGCAAGCGGTCTGCCGATCGGCATCAATGTGCTCGCCAACGGTGCAGTCGCCGGGATTGCCGTCGCAAAAGCGGCCGGAGCCGGATTTGTCCGCGTCAACCAGTGGGCCAATGCCTATGTCGCCAATGAAGGTTTCATGGAAGGCAAAGCCGGGGCCGCGTCGCGGTATCGGTCATGGCTGAAGGGGCATGACATCGCGATCTTCTCCGATGTCCATGTCAAACACGGCGCCCACGCCATTGTGAGTGACCGCAGCTTGCCGGAGCTGACCCGCGACTCCGAGTTCTTCGACGCTGACGCGGTGATCGTGACCGGCCAGCGCACCGGCGATGGTGCCAATCTGGAGGACCTTGCCACCGTGCGTGGCGCGACGTCATTGCCCGTGCTGGTTGGCAGCGGCGTGACGCCCGACAATGTTGCCGCCATCTTCGGCCACGCCAATGCGGTGATCGTCGCCAGTGCGCTCAAGCATGGCGGGAGTTGGTGGAATGCCGTCGATCCTGTCCGACTGAAGGCGTTCATGACCGTCGTCGAGCAGGCGCGGGCATGAGTGAGGTCGTCGTCTTCGGCAACGCCTCGCTCGACATCGTCCTGACGCTGGACGCCTTTCCCAGCGCCGGGGAGACCGTCCTCGCGCGAGACGTCCTGTCCTGTGCCGGCGGGAAGGGCCTCAACCAGGCCGTCGCTGCGGCGCGGGTCGGCGCCAGCGTGAGCCTCGTCGCAGCCATTGGCACTGACGATGCGGCCACCTTGATCCGTGCGGCCCTTGCAGCGGAGCTAGGCCTTTCCGCTCGCTGGCTCGGCCGGAGCACAGCGACCGACATCTCGTCGATCTGGCTCGATGGCACGGGCGAAAACATGATCTCCAGTTCGAACTTCTGCGCGCATTCAGTGACCGCATCGGACGCGCACCGGGAGCTCGCAGGTCTGCAGCCGGGTGATTGGTTGGTCCTCCAGGGCAACCTCACCCAAGAAGCAACGGAGGCCGCGATCCATTTGGCCAAGCAGGCCGGCGCCTCCATCCTGCTCAACACCGCACCGATGCAGAATTGGATGCGGGCGGTTCTGCCCATGGTCGACGTTCTGGTCGCCAATGGTCTCGAAAGCCGTCAATTGACGGGGTTGGCGTTAGAGCCCGCTGTCGAGGACCTGCTCAATCATGGAGCGGGACATGTCGTGGTGACGCGAGGTGCTGACGGCGCCAGTTGGCGCAGCCGCCAGATCGCGATCGACCTCCCGGCGCCTCGCGTGAAGGCGGTCGATACAGCGGGGGCTGGTGACATGTTCGTCGGCAGCCTGGCCGCCAGCCTCGCGGCTCAGCAGCCTGTTCCTCAAGCGCTGGAAAGGGCTATCGCTCTCGCCTCAATTTCCGTGACTCGGAAGGGGACATCCACTTCATTCCCCTCACGGCAGGAGATTGTCCGTCGTCAGATGATTTGAGACTGTCTCGGCGTCTCAGGAACGGAGGCTCTGGCTCATCTGGGTTTGAGGTTATGCGGCCTGCAGCTG